>Ga0299907_10000468_pt1 | contig 19528 bp, 19 predicted proteins | sample RVTome_16_FD_198680 | JGI IMG/M metagenome (GOLD analysis project Ga0299907, IMG submission 198680) | Soil microbial communities from uranium-contaminated site in the Upper Colorado River Basin, Wyoming, United States - RVT152D67 (version 2) ...
GGTGTGACCTGGTATTATGCTTTGCATGGTACTTAAAAGTACCGGGCAGGACCGGGCAACCCAGCTCCTGCATGGCGTGCTCGACATGTGTCTCATGTCGATCATCAACGACGAGCCGTCCTACGGTTACGAGATGGTGAGCAAGCTCCGGGAGCGTGGATTGAACCTGGCCAGCGAGGGCTCGATCTATCCACTGCTCTCGCGACTGCAGAAACAGGGGATCATCGAGAGTTATCTCGTCCAGAGCACCGAGGGCCCGGCCCGCAAGTACTACCGGATGACGGCCGCGGGACGGGACGCCCTGCAGCAGTGGCGACAGGACTGGGCCGAGTTCCGGGATTCGGTGAACGAAGTTCTCACTGGAGGCAAAGGTGACTGACGATGCGACTGTCGTGGAGAGGATCGAGCGCTACTGGCTCGAGACCGGTGTCCCCCATGGCGCTGTCGTCGCGATGCGGGCCGAGCTGGAACAACATCTGGCCGACGCAAGAGTCGACGGACGCACCCTCACAGACGTGGTCGGAAACGACACGGCGAGATTCGCCGAGAGCTGGGCCGCTGCCTACCGGGCGCATCGCCGCTCCACGGCAACTTGGGGAGATGTACAGACCGGTCGAGCCCAAGTCACGAGAAAGACCAGGAGAGAACTGCTCTTCTATGGAATTGGTTTAGGCGCGGTGATCGCCGCCGTGGCCGTTGCCGGACAAGGAGGTAACGACGTGGACAATGAAGTTTGGAGATGGTTATGGACCATCTTCGCCCTGGTGATGGGAATCGGTGAGATCTTCACCGCGGGATTCTTCCTGCTCCCGTTCGCCATCGGCGCCGCCGCAGCGGCCATCCTGTCATGGGCGGGGGCAGCGATCCTGGCCCAATGGTTGGTCTTTTTCGGAGTCTCGCTGTTCTCCCTCGCCTACCTGCGCCGGTTCATCACCCGCCAGGACGAGGCCGAGCAGCCAAAGGTCGGCGCCAACCGCTGGATCGGCTCCGAAGGGATCGTCCTTCAGGACATCGACCCCGCCAGCGGGGCCGGTATGGTCAAGATCGAGAGCGAGGAATGGCGGGCCACCGGCAATCAGGGCATTCCCGCCGGTCAGAGGATCGCGGTCGTAGAGGTTCGAGGGGCGCGTCTCGTGGTCGAGCCGCTCGAGAACGAATAGAGATTTGAGAATCAGAGCCAAAGGAAAGGAAGAACAATGGAAGCAGTGATCATTCTGTTCGCTGTGCTGGCGCTGGGATTGATCCTCGTCGCCGCGGCGGGATTCAGAGTGGTGCGACCGTTCGAGAAGGGACTGATCGAGTTCCTCGGACGGTACCAGCGAACGGTCGATTCGGGTCTGCGCTGGGTCCTGCCCTTCGTGAAGCGGTTGACCAAGGTCGACATGCGAGAGCGTGTCGTCGACGTCCCGCCCCAGGAGGTCATCACCAAGGACAACGTCGTGGTGACCGTCGACGCAGTCATCTACTACGAAGCCACCGATCCGGTGAAGCTCGAATACAACGTCGGGAACTTCATCCTCGCCGTGACCAAGCTGGCCCAGACCAACCTGAGGAACGTGGTCGGCGATCTCGATCTGGACTCGGCTCTCACCTCGCGTGAGGTGATCAACGCCAAGCTCCGCCAAATCCTCGACGACGCCACCGACAAATGGGGTGTGCGGGTGGTCCGGGTGGAGATCCAGAGGATCGAGCCGCCACAGGACGTCACCGACGCCATGCACCGTCAGATGAAAGCCGAACGTGATCGGCGAGCGGCGGTCACCGAGGCAGAAGGCCTCAAGCGCGCCGCGATCCTCAAAGCAGAAGGCCTCAAGGAGAGCCAGGTGCTGGAGGCGGATGGCCAGGCAGAGGCGATCAAGCGGGTTGCCGACGCAGAGAAGTACCAGAAGCTCACGGTTGCCGAAGGTGAAGGTCAAGCCATCGAGCGGGTGTTCCAGGCGATACACACCGGGAACCCGACTCCTGACCTGATTGCCATCCGCTATCTGGAAGCCCTCCAGGGTGTGGCCGACGGGCAGGCCACCAAGATATTCCTCCCGCTGGACACCAGCGGGGTGCTGGGCAGCGTCGCCGCCATCGGCGAGATGTTCAAAGAGACATCAACCGAGGCGAGGTCGTAAGGCAAGGTCCGACATTCGGGTAGCCGAAGAAGGGCCGGTCCGATTGGGGCCGGTCCCTTCTCACAGCTCGAGCAAAGGGCGGTCGAGGGCGGAGGCCACCTTTGCCACCGTCTCCATCGTGGAGGCAAACCCTTCCAAGGTGAGACTCTGGGGGCCGTCGCTCAGCGCCTCGTCGGGCCGATCGTGGACCTCGATCAGAAGTCCGTCCGCTCCGGCCGCCACTCCGGCCGCCGAAAGGCTCGGCACCAGTGATCTCTTGCCGGCCGCATGACTCGGATCCACGATCACCGGCAAGTGCGATCTCTCCTTGAGAACCGGGACAGCACTGATGTCGAGGGTGCCACGGGTGGCGGTCTCGAAAGATCGGATTCCACGCTCGCAAAGCACCACCCGCGGGTTTCCTGCGCCGACGATGTACTCGGCGGCGAGGAGCAGCTCTTCGATCGTCGACATGAGGCCCCGCTTCAACAGAACCGGGGTCGGCTGGGCGCCCACTGCGGAGAGGAGCCTGAAGTTCTGCATGTTCCTGCTGCCCACCTGGAGCATGTCCACGTATCGGTTCATCAGCGGGATGTCCTCGGGTGCGACTACCTCGGAGACAATGCCCAGCCCGGTCTCCTCGCGGGCTGCGGCCAGCATCTCCAACCCCCGCTCCCCCAAACCTTGAAAGCTGTAGGGCGAGGTCCTCGGCTTGAAGGCCCCACCCCGCAGCAGGACGGCGCCTTCCTTGACGACGGCCCGGGCGATGCCCAGAAGCTGATCCTCCGATTCCACCGAGCACGGGCCGGCGATCACCGCCACCCCCCGGCCGCCGATCACCACGTCACCCACCTTCACCGTGCTCGGCTCGGCTCTCGCTTCGCGGGCCACGAAGGGGTATCTCGGCGCATCGAGACTCACCGACTCCACCCCGGGAAGGGTCGCGATCGTCTCACCGATCCCCGCTTCCGGCTCGCCGATGATGCTGACGATGGTGGTCACGCCTGCCTCGCCGACATGCACCCGGAGCCCGTGCCCCTCGATGAAACGAAGGATGGCGGCCTTCTCCGCCAGGGTGCATTCGGGAGCAAGGGTTGCGATCACTTTCTCAGCTCTTCGATGAACGCCACCGGGTCGTCGCCGGCGGCGAGCACCTCGACAAGGGCGCTCCCCACGATCACCCCGTCACAGTGCTGTCCAAGGACATGAACCTGTTCGACCGTCCTCACCCCGAACCCGGCCAGGACCGGGGGACGTGAGACAGCCCGGACCCGATCCAGATAGCCGGTGACCTGGTACCCGATATCGGCCCTGCCACCGGTGGTCCCCGTCATTGTCACCGCATAGGTGAAACCCTCCGAGGCCGAAGCGACCGTCGCCAGCCTGTCCGGGTCAGTGACCGGGCTCACCAGCTGAACCAGACCGATGCCACTCTCCCTGGCAGCCTGACCGAGTTCCCCCGACTCCTCGAGCGGTAGGTCGGGCACCACCAATGCGGCAACACCCGCCGCCCCCAGTCGGGGCATCAACTCGTCAGGGCCAAAAGCCAGGATTGGGTTGAGATAGCTCATGATGATCAACTCGGCGCTCAACGGGGCGAGGCCCTCGATGGCGGCAACGATCGACCCGAGGGTGGCTCCAGCCTCGAGGGCAGCGCGGCTCGACTCCTGGATGGTGGCACCGTCAGCCATCGGATCGGAGAAAGGGATGCCGATCTCCACCGCGATCGAGCCGGTCGAGAGCGACTGCAGCGCCTCCTTGAAGATAGCCATCGTCGGGAATCCACCGGTCAAATACGGAACGACAGTCGTGCCCCCACCCTCGAGCCGCGTTTCGAGAGTGGCCACACCGGTCAGTGATGTGCTCATTGGCGCAAGCCTTTGAGGATGTCGATGTCCTTGTCGCCCCGGCCGGAGAGACCCACCAGCACCACCGCTCCCGGGTTGGCGGCCAGCCATCTCTTGGCGCCGGCAAGGGCATGGCTCGATTCGAGAGCGGGAATAATCCCCTCGAGTCGAGCCAGCTCGTCGAGAGCTGACAACGCCTCGTCGTCAGTGGCGCTCTCATATCTGGCCCTACCCGTCTCGGCCAGCCATGAGTGCTCGGGACCGACTCCTGGATAGTCGAGACCGGCCGACACCGAGTGGGTCTCTTGGATCTGACCGTCCTCGTCCTGAAGGAGATACGAGTAGCTCCCGTGCAGGACTCCCGGGCTTCCATAACTGATGGTTGCCGCGTTGTGGCCCAGCTCCGGGGAGGTTCCACCCGCCTCGACACCGATCAGCTCGATCGGGTCGCCGAGCAGTGGATGGAACAACCCGATCGAATTCGACCCGCCGCCGACGCAGGCGATGGCCACGTCAGGGAGACGGCCGGCACGTTCCAGCATCTGGGCTCTCGCCTCCCGCCCGATCACCGACTGAAGCTCTCGCACCAACCACGGGTAAGGATGGGGCCCCACCGCTGAGCCAAGCAAGTAGTACGTGGTTTCTGGCTGGCTCACCCAGTCTCTGAGGGCTTCGTTGATCGCGGCGCGCAAGGTGGCGTCCCCCGACACGACCGGGGTGACCTTTGCCCCGAGCAACATCATCCGTTCCACGTTGGGCGCCTGGCGCTCGATGTCGACGGTGCCCATGTAGACGGTGCAATCGAGCCCGACCCGGGCGCACGCCGCCGCCGTCGCCACCCCGTGCTGGCCGGCTCCGGTCTCGGCGATGACCCGCTCTGCTCCCATGGCGCGGGCAAGGAGCGCCTGGCCAATGGCGTTGTTGATCTTGTGGGCCCCCGTGTGAGCCAGGTCCTCCCGTTTGAGCCAGACGTCACCACCCCAGGCCTCCCCGAGACGCGTTGCATGGGTCAGCGCGGTTGGCCTGCCCACCCACGACGACAGCTCGGCGTCGAACTCGGCGAGAAAGCCGGGGTCGCCCAGGAGGGTGGTGGCGGTCTTCTCCAGCCTGGTCAGGGCCGAAATCAGGATCTCGGGGACGTAACGCCCGCCGAAGCGGCCAAATCGACCGTCGCTGCTCCCAGGGTTTGCTGTCGTCATCGTCTCTCCCTTCCAGATCCGAAACCAACATGGGCCCCCCGTGGCGCTTCTCCCCGAGCTGCTCTCACGAACGCTTTCATCAGGTCGGGGTCCTTCTCACCAGGGCGGCGCTCGATGCCGGAGCTGACATCGACCCCGAACGGCGCCACTCTCGAGACCGCCACCGCCACGTTGCCGACATCGAGGCCACCGGCCAGCACAACCCGCTCGGAGGTGGCGAGCGTGGCGAGACGGTCCCAGTTGGCAGGCATTCCGCTTCCACCCTTGGCGGTGCTGTCGACGAGAACCATCCCGCTGGTGGTCGTCTCGAGGGCCATATCGAGGTCGACTTCGAGCGAGTCGCTGTCGACCACTACCGGCAGGATCCGATCGCCTGGCATACCGGCCAACGAGCGCAGCTCCGCCTGAAACAGGTCAGGCGCCACGTCCTCCTGCACCTGTAGCAACATTTGAGGCGTCGGATCATGGAACACGGCGACACCGAGCACATCGGTGGGCAACAGGCTCATCAACGATCTGGCCACAGAAAGGGTGACCTGTCTCGGCGACGGAGTGATGACGAGACCGACCGCGTCGGCCCCGGCCTCGACCGCGGCTTCCAGGTCTGCCTGGTTGGCGATGCCGCATAGCTTGACGAAGAGGGTCACGCCGTCACCGCAACTGCTCGTCGACCGGCCCCGACCATACGGCGGACCAGTCGGGAGGGATCATCGTGTTTCATCAAGGCGGAGCCGACGAGGACTGCCCGATACCCGAAGCCGGCGACACGCTCAACATCGTCGGGCCGCCTGATTGCGCTCTCCGCGACCGCGACCACCCCCGCCGGGAGGTGGTCGGCGAGCTCCTGGTGACGCTCCGGGACGATGTCGAGGCTGTCGAGGTCCCTGCAATTGACCCCGATCAGCACGTTGGCCGTCCCCTCCACCGCCGTGGCGAGACGACGGAGATCGTCGCCGTCGAAGGCTTCGGCGAGAGCGAACATCCCCAACTCGGTGGCGCTGCCGATGATGTCGGCCATGACCTGGTCGGAGAGGATGCGGGCAATGACCAAGACACCGTCGGCCCCCGCCAGCCGTGCCTCGAACACCTGAAAGGGGTCGACGAGGAAGTCCTTTGCCATCACCGGAATCTCGGAGCCGGCCGCGACCTGTCCCAGACTGTCGAGCGAGCCGCCAAACTCGCTCGGTTCGGTCAGCACCGAGAGCATGGCTGCCCCGCCTCTCTGGTAATCGTCTGCAATTGCGACCGGGTCGTGGGTGGGGAACGAGCCCTCAGAGGGTGAACGGGGCTTGATCTCCGCGATCACATCGAAGGTCGACCCGAAATCTCGGAGCGGCCTCGGGCGGGGCCCGGACAACGCGGCCTCCCGGAGCCCGGCCATCGGGAGATGCCGAGCGGCCTCGTCCGCCCGTTGCCGGGACCTATAGGCCATGGTCTCCAGGAAGGCGCTCAAGACGCCGCCTCGCCCGAACCAAACTCGGCCAGACGCTTGGCCAAGGTCAGGGCCCTCCCGTCATCGATGGCCGCCGCGACCAGTTCCGCCGCGGCGGAGGCGCTCTCGGCTCTTCCGGTGACCTCCAGGGCCAAGGCCGCACCCAGCACGACGGCATCACGGTGAGCGCTCCGCTCGCCTTCGAAGACGTCGAGCAGGCGTTGTGCGTTGTGCGACGGCGCTCCGCCGGCCAGGTCCGACGGCTCACAACGGGGCATTCCGAGGTCGGCGGGGTTCCGCACCGACTCCTCCACCCGGCCAGGTGTGACGTCGAAGAGGAGAAAGTCGCCCAGCGGTGACGGCTCGTCCCAGCCCCCGGCCCCATGGATGACGAAGGCCCTCTCCATCTCGAACCCGGAAAGGGCACCGGCCATGAGCCGGGCGGCGCCAGGATCGAAGGCGCCGATCACCATATGGCTCGGAGCTGCCGGGTTGGTAAGTGGCCCGAGGATGTTGAACACGGTCCTCACTCCCAACGCCCGCCGAATCGGGCTTACCGCGGCCATCGCCGGGTGAAAATGGGGGGCGAAGAGAAAGGTGAAACCGGTTGCGGCGAACAGCCGGCGTACCTGATCCTCGTCGAGCGGCATCGGCAGACCGAGATGCTCGAGGACATCGGCGCTGCCGCAGTCGCTGGTCATCGACCGGTTGCCATGCTTGACCACGGGAACTCCGGCCGCCGCGGCGAGGAGGGCTGAGCCCGTCGAGAGATTGAGGCTCCCGGACCGATCCCCGCCGGTGCCGACGACGTCGACGGCGCCGGTCACGTCGATCAACGGGTCGGTGGCCAGATCTCGCATCGCACGGGCAAACCCCTGGACCTCTTCGGGAGTCTCCCCCTTGGCCCGCAGGGCAGCAAGTAGTGCTCCGGCTGTTGCTGGATCGACTTCTCCGCCGGTCAGCTGCCGCACCAGCGTGTCGGCCTCGTCGATAGTGAGGTTCTTGCCTTGGAGCAGGTGGTCGAGCACCTGTCTCATCGTCTGGTGCCAGCCAGGTCGAGAAAGTTGCGCAGCAACAGGTCGCCGTGCGGGGTGAGCAAGCTCTCAGGGTGGAACTGGACCCCCTCCACGGGAAGCGAGCGGTGCCTGATGCCCATGATCACGCCATCCGAGGTGAAAGCAGTCACCACGAGATCCTGGGGCAGGTCGGCTTCCATCACGGCCAGGGAGTGATATCGCCCGGCATCGAATGGGTTGGGAAGCCCGGCGTAGATCGTGGCCGAGTCGTGATAGATCGGGGAGGACTTGCCATGGCGAAGCTCCTCGGCATGGTCCACGGTGCCGCCGAGGGCAGCAGCCAGAGCCTGATGACCGAGACAGACGCCGAGAATCGGCATCTCGTCGAGCATGCCTGCGATGAGCTTCATCGACTCACCGGCCGATTCGGGCCGTCCCGGACCAGGGGAGATGACGAGGTGGGTCGGCTCCAGCTCCCTGGCTTCTTCGAGACTGATGTCATCGTTGGTGCGCACGACCACCTCCGAACCCAGGACGCGCAACGCCTGGACGACGTTGTAGGTGAACGAGTCGTAGTTGTCGATCAGCAGAACCTTGCTCATAACCCGTTCGCCGCCGTTTCCAGGGCGCCCCGCATGGCGCCCGACTTGGACAGGACCTCTTCCCACTCCGCGGTCGGGAGGCTGTCGGCAACGATCCCTGCTCCCGCCTGAAAGCTGTACCCGCTGTCTGTCATCACGATGGTTCGGATGGCGATGGCTTGATCCATGCTGCCCCCATGGCCGAAATAGCCCACGGTGCCCGCGTAGAAGCCGCGGGGCACAGGCTCCAGTTCCCGGAGCAACTCTATGGCCCGGATCTTGGGAGCACCAACCACGGTCCCTGCCGGGAAGGCGGCCGCGAACAGGTCGAAGGCATCGATGCCGGCGCCAAGAGTGCCACTCACCCCACTCACCAGATGGATCACATGGCTGTACCTCTCGATCTGCCGATAGGGATCCACCTTTATCGAGCCGGGCACGGCCACCCGACCCAGGTCGTTCCGGGCCAGGTCGACCAACATGACGTGCTCGGCGGCCTCCTTGGCATCCCCTATCAACACTTCCTCGGCCATCCGATCGCGGTCCTCGTCGTTGTAACGGGGTCGAGTCCCCGCTATTGGCCGCAGCTCGGCGGTAGTCCCACGCAGTCGGACCAGGGCTTCTGGTGAGGAGCCGATCACCTTGGTGGAGCCCAAGTCGCAGAAGTACATGTACGGCGACGGATTGAGCAGCCGGAGCCCGCGGTACACCGTGAAGGGATCGAGATCGGTTTCCCCCGAGAACCTGACTGACGGCACGATCTGATAGACGTCTCCTTCGGTTATGTGATGCTGGGCCTTGCGCACCGCCGACTCGTACTCGTCTTTGCCCATCGATGCCACCGGGTCGCCGAACCCGCCGACGGCGTCCGGTCCGGGAAGGCCTTTGGACAGGAGCCCCATCACCTCGCGACGCAAGGCGAGCCGGTCGGTGTCAGACCCCTCATGAAGGAGAGCCGCCCTTCGACTGAGATGGTCGAAGACGATCACACTCGGCGGGCCGTAGAGCTGGATCTCGGGACGGACCGCGGCTGCCGGTGCCCGTCCAGCAAGACGATGAGCGACATCGAATCCGACCGCTCCGACCAGACCACCGTGAAAGGGGACTGCGCCGCTCACCGGGCCCGGTGCGGGCGCCAGTGCCAGTGTCTTGCGCAGGCCATCCATCAGACCGTTGATGGTTCCGTCGGTCTCGATCCGGCTATCCCCGGCCTGAATGCTCCAGCCGTCGCTGCTGACGTCCAGGCCATGACCGAAGCCAATGAACGAGTATCGGCCGACCTGGTCGCCCTGCTCGACGCTCTCGAGGAGGAAACGGGGGCCTAGCGGCGCGAGCTTGAGATAGACCGAGGTCGGTGTGTCCAGATCGGCGGGGATGTCGAAGATGTTGTTCATGGGGCTCCTCTCGCCGGCTGCCGGTAATGGGGCCCTCATATGAGAAAACCCACCTGCCGGAGACCGGAGATGGGTTCATCGTGATCAGAGAGCGAAGCTATCCGACCGAAGCCACCTCCGGCGCACGCCAAGCCCACCACCAGGTGTGCAAGGTCCGCGAGGTGATCGATCGGTTCATACGCGCGGCACGGTACGCCGGCCTGGATGATCCGTCAAGACCGCCACCGAAGCTTCAGCCGCCGACGCGATTCATGGCGGCGATGACCTGTTCCACCTCGGGCGGGCTCACCGGCGGGTACAAGACCATCGTGTACAAGTCGCATCGTTCCCCCGGAGCCTCGAACCAACCCACCACCCAGGTGCCATCCGGGTGAGGTCCCACCGCGGCCCGGGTGCCGTCGACGAAGACCTCCCCCTTCTCCGCAGGCCAATCGACGGCAGGCAGTGTCCCGCGGATCAAGGCGATCGCCACCAGGCCGTCATCACGGGCGAGCAGAGTGGCGCTGGTCCCGGGGACCGACGTCCAGACATCGGGCTCGATCCCGGCGGGATCGAGAATCGTGTCACCGACACCGGTCGGTAGAAAGCCCAACTCGTAGGGCGGTTTGGGGCACTCGACCGGGGGTTGGGTCGAGGTGGTGTCTGAAGCCGATGTCGTCGTGGCGGCGGTCGTGGTGGTCGTTGTCGTGATGGTCCCGGCATCCGGTGACGAGCAGGCGACCAGCACCAACACGAGTAAGGGAATGAACCTGCGCATCGCGAGCGATCTTACGACGGGGCCTGGAATGGTCAGGTTATGGGTGAGGGGAGCACCATCCACCGCGACGCCGCATCGACCGGGGCGTGAGAGCACAGGCTTACAATCCACGCCGCTGCTCGCGCAGCCGTTCCCAATCCACGAGCGTGTGGGTGGGCACGTACCTGAAACACCTGAACGAGGAGGCCTGCGATGCTTCGCAGACGCTTATACATTGTCCTGGCACTCTCCCTGGTTCTGGCTGCATGTGGCGACGGATCGTCCGAGGACACCACCACGACCGCGGGTGATGTCACAACCACGGCGGCAGCCGAGACCACCACCACGGCAGCGGAGACCACCACCACCGGCGGAGCCGACGTCTGCTCGACTGACAGCGAAGCGCTGTTCGAGCCGGGCAAGCTGACGATCGCCACCGGTGAGCCGGTCTTCCCGCCATGGATGATCGACGACGACCCGACCAATGGTCAGGGGTTCGAGAGCGCCGTCGCCTACGCACTTGCCGAAGAGCTCGGCTTCGCCGCCGAAGATGTGAACTGGGTCCGCACCACGTTCGACGAGGCGATCGCCCCCGGTGAGCGACCATACGACTTCAACATGCAGCAGTACGGGATCACCGAGGAGCGCGATGAGATCGTCGACTTCTCGATCCCCTACTACGTCGAGCAGAAGACCGTCGTGGCTCTCGAAGGGACCGCGGCTGCCAGCGCGACAACCTTCGCCGAGCTCGCCGAATCGAATCTTGGCGCAACCATCGGCACCACCGACCTCGACTACATCGTGGAGGTGATCGGCGTACCCGATGCCGAGGTAGCGGTCTACAACGACCAGGCCGCCACCTTCGCCGCGCTCGCCGCCGGTCAGATCGACGCCACAGTGATCGGTCTGTCCACCGCATACTTCATCACCGCCGTCGAGATCGACAACGCGGTGATCTCGGGTGTCCTCCCCGACGTGGGAGGCACCGAGGGTGGAATGGGTCTCCTGTTCACCGACGGGAACCCATACGTCGAGTGCGTCAACGCCGCGCTTCAGACGCTGACCGACGACGGGACTCTGTCGGCACTCGGTGACGAGTGGCTTGAGGCTGGTGGGGACATCCCGGAGATAACTGAGTGACAAAGGAGCGTTCCGCGTCAGCCCGGCGCAGACGGAACGCTCGTGACCGATGGATCCCGGTGCTGGCCAGTGTGGTCAGCACCGGGGTCGTTTTTGGACTCGCCACGTGGTGGGTGACCAGCTCAGAGTTCTGGCCGGCGGTCCAGAGGCAGTTCTTCTCAGGGGAGGCGATCCGTGAGTCGTTCCCCGCGGTGCTGCGTGGCTTCTGGCTCAACGTCAGGATCTGGGTCATCGCCGAGATCTTCATCCTGGTCCTATCCCTCGTCCTCGCCTTGATGAGATCGTTCACCGGCCCCATCGCGGCCCCATTTCGTGTCTTCGCCATTGCCTACATCGATCTCTTGCGTGGGATTCCGGCCCTTCTTCTCATCCTGCTACTCGGGTTCGGGGTGCCCGCCCTCCAGCTTCCCGGTCTCCCGCGTGGCGCCCTGTTCTGGGGAACAGTGGCCATGATCCTCGGCTATTCCGCGTACACCGCCGAGGTCTATCGTTCGGGAATGGAGGCGGTCCACGACGGCCAGCGGGCTGCGGCCCGGGCCCTGGGCCTCTCCCAATGGCAGACCATGCGCTACGCCATAGTCCCCCAGGCGGTGCGCAACGTGCTTCCGGCCCTGCTCAACGGGGCTGTGTCCCTACAGAAAGACGTGGCCCTTCTCAGCGTCATCGGAGTGAGGGAGGCGGTCAGGGAGGCCCAGATCTACACCGCGCGCACCTTCAACTACTCCAGTCTCATCGCGGCCGCGGTTTTGTTCCTGATCGCAAGCGTGCCCCTGGCCCGATTGACCGACCGGTACGCGCGACGTGATCAAGAGCGGCGTCTGCAGAGGACCCTGTGATGCCGCGGGTGGAGATCAGGAGCCTGACCAAGTATTTCGGGGACAATCTGGTTCTCGACTCGGTCGACCTCTCGGTCGGGATCCATGAGGTGATCTGTTTGATTGGCGCCTCGGGGTCGGGCAAGTCGACTCTGCTCCGGTGCATCAACCGACTGGTCGACTACGACGACGGCGCCATCCTGCTCGATGGGGTGGACATCCAGGACGACAGCCTGCCGCAGAACCAGTTGCGCAAAAGAGTCGGAATCGTCTTCCAGGCATACAACCTGTTCCCACACATGACTGTCCTCGACAACATCACCCTCGCCCCACGCAAAGTCCACGGATTCGACCGGGAGGAGACCGAAGTCCGGGCCCATGAGCTGTTGGAACTGTTCGACATGGGGACCTTCGCCGGGTCGTACCCGGATCGACTGTCCGGTGGGCAGCAGCAACGGGTAGCCATTGTGCGGGCGATGGCGACCAATCCCGACGTGCTGCTCCTCGACGAGGTCACCGCCGCCCTCGACCCCGAGCTGATCGGCGGAGTGCTCTCGGTGATCAGGGATCTCAAGACGTCGGGGATGACGATGATCATCGTGACTCACGAGATGGGATTCGCCCGTGACGTCGCCGACCGGGTGTGTTTTCTCGACGCCGGTCGCATCCTGGAAGAGGCTCCGCCCAATAAGCTCTTCTCGGACCCGGAGAACCCGCGTACCCGCCAATTCCTCCAACGCATCATCGAGGCGGGACGACTGTGAGCGACGCCGCGGCCCGTTCCAGGATCGCCGACGTCTCCCTCGCTCCCAGCGGGCACCGGGCCATCGAGTGGGCCCGCCTCCACTCACCCGTCCTCGATCGGTTCGTGAGACACCGGCTCGACGATGGCGTTCTCCGCGGCCGACGCGTCGCCGTGGTGGTCCATCTAGAAGCCAAGACCGCATTCCTGGCGACGGTCCTGGCCGACGCCGGGGCAGAGGTCGTGGTCGCCGGCTCCAATCCTTGGACCACACGTGACGACGTTGCCTCTGCTCTGGTGGAAAGGGGAGTCGAAGTCCACTCGAGTCGACGCTCCCCGCCCGAACAGTGGGAGTCCGACCTCATGGCCGTAGCCGACACCCAGCCGGAGCTGATCGTCGACGACGGCGCCGAATTGACCGTGAGGATCAGTCGGGACCGTCCCCAGCTCTACGCGCATCTGGGCGGGGTATCCGAGGAGACCACCACCGGCGTAACCCGGCTCCGCCGGCTGGAGGAGGCCGGGCGGCTCCCGATGCCCGCGATCGCCGCCAACGATGCTGCCTGCAAGCACCTGTTCGACAACCGCTACGGGACGGGTCAGTCGACCATCCAGGCGATCCTTCAGATGACCAATCTCCGTCTGCCGGGGAAGAGGGTCGTCATCGTTGGCTATGGATGGGTGGGACGTGGAATCGCCGGCTACGTCCACCATCTCGGGGGCCGGGCAATCGTGGTGGAGATCGACCCGATCAAGGCCCTGGAGGCACACACCGACGGCCATGAGGTGGCGAATCTCAGAGAGGCGCTCGCCGGTGCCGACCTGGTCATCACCGCCACCGGCGGGATGCGCGCCATCAGCCGGTCCCACTTCGACGTCATTGCCCCCTCGGCCGTTCTGGCCAACGCCGGTCACCACGACCTGGAGATCGACGTGCCTGCGCTCGAGGAGGCGGCATCTGTCATCGACGAAGTCCGGCCCGGCGTGACCCGCTATCTGCTCGAGGAGGGCAAACCCGTCTACCTCCTCTCCGGTGGGGCCCTGGTGAACATCGCGGGAGGTCTGGGGCATCCCATCGAGATAATGGATCTGTCGTTCTCGGTGCAGGCGATGGGGTGTCACCTCTTGGCGAAGGGCAACCTCGCCCCTGGTGTTCACCTGTTCCCGGCCGAGCTGGATCGGGAGATCGCCACCGCCAAGCTGGAGAGCCGCGAGATCTTCCTGGACCCGATGGAGACGGCACAACAGGACACACTTCACGGCATCCTCGACCTCTCGCCGGGTGGGGATGGTCATGTCTGATATCGGACACGGGATGATCGACTTCGCCAGGCAGTTCATGCCTGCCCTCGAGGCGGCGGCGGACACCGTCCGGATAGGGGGACGGCTCTCTGGACGCCGGGTCGGCATCGCCCTCACTCTCGAGCCAAAGACGGCATGCCTGGTGGAGGCGGTTGCTTCGCTCGGCGCCGAAGTAGCGGTGTTCGGCAGTGGTCATTCGACCAAGGGCGACGTGGTCGAAGCCCTCGTCGCCGGCGGGATCAGCGTCTTCGCCGAGGCAGGGGCAACAGCGGAGCGGGTCGCCGAGCTTCGGGATCTCTTCATCGACACCCGGCCCGAGCTTCTTTGCGACGACGGGGCAACCATCGCTCGCCGTATTCACGGAGACCGTCGCGACGTGCTCGATGACCTGCGCGGGGTGGCTGAAGAGACGACCAGCGGAGTTCGCCCGCTACGTCTGATGGAGGCAGATGGGAGTCTGATGGTCCCGTGTGTGGCGGTGAACGACGCCCGGACGAAGCTGCTCTTCGACAACGTCTACGGAACCGGCCAGTCGGTGGTGATGGCAGCGCTCGATGCCACCAACCTGCAGATGTCGGGCAAAGTCGTGGTGGTGGTGGGCTACGGCAAGGTGGGAAAAGGCATCGCCTCGGTGGCCAGGGGGCTCGGTGCCCGAGTCATCGTCGCCGAGATCGAGCCGGTGGCGGCACTTCAGGCGTATCACGAGGGCTTGCAGGTCCGCCCCCTCGCTGAGGGGGTGACCGAGGCCGACTTTGTCTTCACGGCCACCGGGATCGGGCATTCCCTCACAGCCCATCACGTGACACAGATGAAGGATGGCGCCGTCATCGCAGTGGGCGGAGCGGGCCGACCTGAATTCGACCCGACGGCCGGCCCCCATCTCGTCGAAGGTGACGAGGTTCGGCCTCAGGTGAGGGCGCTAACGGCTCCGAATGGCAACACGGTCTTCGTGGTCGCCGATGGCCATTGCGTCAACACGACTGCCGGAGAGGGGAACCCGATCGAGATCATGGACCTCTCCCTCGCCCTCCAACTCAGGGCGCTCGATCATCTCGCCGGCGGGGATCTCGCCCCAGGGGTTCACCTGTTGCCGCGCGATATCGAGGACGAAGTCGCCATGACTCAACTCGCCGCGGCCGGCATCCAAATCGACCAGCCGACCGAGGACCAGATTCGAGCCGCGCGAACCTGGTGAGCAGCCTGACCATCCACACTGCCCCGGCCGTGGTGCCGGTGATCGGCCCACCCCTCCCCGACTGCGCCGTGGCCGTGGAGAAAGGTGTCATCAAGGGCGTAGGAGGACGCGAGGAGATTCTCGATGGCCATCCCGAGGCCGAGGTCGTCGAGTGGAGCGGGGTGCTCATCCCTGGTTTGGTCAACGCCCACACCCATCTCCAGTACACGTCTTTTGCCTCGGTGGGTGCTCAGCCTCATCCCAGCTATGTCGCGTGGTCGGAGCGGTTTGTCTCCGAGTACGAAGGGCGTCGATCGGAGGATTGGGGAGCTACCGCCCGCACCGGGGTGGGACTGGCGCTGACCACCGGATCTACCTGCTTCGCCGATGTGGTGACCGACGTCGGGGCGCTCAACGCGCTGGCCGACACCGGTGTCCCGGGTGTGTCCTACCTGGAGCTGATCGGAGTCGACGATCAGGCGTGGGAGGAGCGGGTGAAAGAGAAGGTGTTGGCGACCCTGCGCGGGGCACACCGCTCGCCCGATTCCCGAATCGGCCTCTCTCCCCACGCCCCATACAGTGTCGACGAGCCGGTGTTGAAGAAGGCAGCCTCGCTGGCCCGCGATGAAGGCCTGCGTCTCCACATCCATCTAGCCGAGTCGGACAGCGAAGACTCCTACTACCGCACCGGGACCGGTGCCCTGGCGGAACGGGTCACACTTCGCGTCGGTCGGCCTTGGAGCATCCTGGCCAGGGGCGGCACGGGACTGGGCGCCGCCGAATTCGCCGCTGCTTGCGGGCTGCTGGGCACAGACAGTCATGTCGCCCACGGGGTGTATCTCGGTCCCGAAGGGCGGGCTCTCCTTCGCGCCAACTCGACTCATGTCGCTCTTTGCCCCCGATCCAACATCACGGTTGGCATCCAACCGCCCCCGGTTGCCGACTTCCTGGCCGAGGAGAGCCCGATCGCGATCGGCACCGACTCGCTTGGTTCCAACACCTCCCTCGACCTGCTCGAAGATGTGGCTCTGCTGAGAACCCTCGCGGTTGGCGGGGGTTACCACCTGGCCGACCTCGACCGGCGTCTGCTCCACGCCGCCACGTTGGGTGGAGCCACCGCCATCGGGCTGGCTCGAGAGCTCGGGTCGCTCGAGCCGGGGAAGAGAGCCGATCTCGCCGTGCTCGGGGTCGACCCCGAGCTGTCGGAGTTGGAGCGCCGCATCGTCGAGCATGGGGCCGGCAGCTGCCAGGCCACCATCGTTGGGGGTGAGCTGCGCTGGAGGCTCTAGTCCCCGCCCGGAGCACTAGCGAAGGGCGCGTATGTAGCCGTCCCGGGATCCAATGAAGATGGCGCCCTTCCAGACAACCGGGGTCGACTCGAGACACGAGCCCCCGAGATCCAGCGACCAGAGCAGGCTCGGCGAGCGCGGATCCTGCAGTGAGTAGGCCCGCACGTCACCGAGACAGGTGGCGGTGACCAGCGTCTCGTCGACGACGATGGGTGAAGACCACGAGTGGAAACCGACCTCGTCGTCCCAGAGCAAGGCGCCGTCGTTGGCGTCGACCGCGATCAGCGACCCCTCCTGGATGTTCAGGTAGACCACGCCCTGGTGGACGGCGGGGGTGGCCCACGAACCTGCATCAGAGGACCCGGCGGTCAGGTCCAGTCCCCAGATCCGTGGTTCACCATCGGTATAGGGATCCAGTTTGACCAGTTGACCCACCTCGAGGTTGCGGGCGGTCTCGGTCGAGCCCATCTGGGACGGCTCATGCTCAATGGAGACGTAGAGCATTCCCTCCTCATCGGCGACCATGGTGGCGTCGATGTCCCCTCCCGCGTAATAGTCGAAGACCACTGGCGCCTCACCGTCTCTCACGTTGGAGACGTCCAAGCCGACGACGCGACCACCGGAGTTGGCGAAGTAGACCCGTTGGTCGAAGACAACCACCGAGGTTTCGATCGAGACATTTCGCCCCGAGTTGGCCAACAGCTCGTCGTTGTACCCGGGGATCTGCACCAGTTTCACCGGGTCCACGGTCACGTTGCCCTCCCCGTCGTAGCCCCGATTGAGCTCGACGGCGAAGAACCAGCCATTCTCTCCACCTTCATACATGATGTCGTCGATGATGGCCGGATTCGAGTCCCAGTCGTCGTTCCAGATGCCATTGACCTCATTGGCGTCCATCGACCAGAGAAGGGTTGGATCACCGCGGTCGAGAGCGAGAATCCGCAGCTTGTTGTCGCGGGAGCCAAAGTAGAGCAGAGGGAATCCGTCCGGGTCGAGGGTCACCGAGCCCTTGATGATGTCCCCGGTGAGGAACCTGGGCCGCAGGTCCTCCCCCGTCGCCGCATCGACGAAATGAACCGCCGAGTCGTAGGCGCCAAAGATGAGCTCGGTCACCCCGTCCGGGCGCTCCCAGACGGCGGGCTGGCCGGTCCATCCCATCCCGCACCAGATCCGCGTCTCTCCACCCTCCGACGATGGGCTGCACATCTGGGCGTCGGGATAACGCCAGGACACGGTTGGCGACTCGGGCACCGGGCCAACTCCATAGAAGCTCCGTGTCGGATTGCCCCTGAACATGGTGACACCGACCGTTGATCCCCATGGCTGGCCGACGGTCCAGCCGGGCACTGTCCCCGGCTGGCGCGGCTCGGGGGGAAGAGTGGTGGTGGTTGCAGGCAGGGACGTGGTGGTCGGGCCCTCGGGGTCGACCCGCGCCTCCGGCTCGGTGGTGACGGTGAGTGTTGACGACGACGACTGGAGGGCATCGACCGGGGCGGGGTCATCTCGGCGAGTGATCAGGAAGACGGCCAGACCGAGGATGACTCCTACAGCCACAATCGTGATCACCTGGCCCGCTCGCTCGTTCACGAACGGTGTTCCCTATCCGGGTACTGCACAAGTCGCCTCACCGGTGAGAACAGGGCGACCGTGGGTCTCGATGTATGCCGGTATCAGACACGCCTCGATTGACCCGTCCGGTGCCACCACAGCCCGAGCCACTGCCGTGGTTGCGCTCGGCACATTGTTGTGAGGCCATACGAAGTTGCCCAGCGACCAGAAGACGGCCGCGCCGTCGACCATCTCCAACGGCTGCATCCGGTGAGGATGATGGCCGAAGATGATGTCGGCTCCGGCGGCGATCATGGCCTGGGCTCGCTCGATGTCGTCCGCCCGGGGGGTGGTGTCGAGCTCTCGACCCCAGTGGACTGTTACCACCACGATGTCGGCCACCGCCTTGGCGGCTTCGACCGCTTCCACCATCTGGTCGGTGTGATCACCGCTCCGCATCCCGGCCCGGTCGGCCGAGGCATACCAGCTGTCGTTGGGTGCCACTCCGCCAAACCCCAGCACAGCAATCTTCCAGCCGTTGATCTCAAAGAGCGCCGGCTCACCCGCCTCGTCGTAGTCGCGGCCGGCGCCAACCGCCCCGATTCCGGCGGCGATCAGGTTGTCCCGACCGTCGACCAGAGCCTCCTTGCCGAAGTCGGCGGAGTGGTTGTTGCCCAGGTTGGCGACGTCGATGCCATTGGCCTTGATCGAAGAAAGAGTCTCTGTGGGGCAACGGAAGACAAAGTCCTTGGTGAGGGGGGACCCGATGTCGGAGGGGACACACTCGAGATTGATCACCGTCAGATCGTCCTCCACGAAGAGCCCGTCCAGACCGGACCAGGCGTAGTCGTAGCCCTCTTGGGCGAGTGTGGGGATGTAGTCGGGATCGACCGCTACATCACCGGTCCCATGGATCACCAACCAGCCCTTCTCGGGCTCGGTCGAGGTCGTCGACGGCGTGGTCGTCGTCGTAGAAGGTGTGATCGTCGATGCGGTGGTTGTCGACGGCTCCACCGCCTCCGGTTCAGCGGTCAACGCGGCTCCCTCCGCCGGCTCACCCGGTCCGTACACAAGGAAGGAGGCCACGCCCAGGATGACGCCGCCGCCGAGCACGATCAGGTACTTGAAGATTCGAGTCAAGGTCCTGTGGAGGGTATACGCCGGGGAAGCGCTAACCCAGGCATGGGTTGGCGCCCGGCACCGGACCGATTTAC
>Ga0299907_10000470_pt1 | contig 19515 bp, 19 predicted proteins | sample RVTome_16_FD_198680 | JGI IMG/M metagenome (GOLD analysis project Ga0299907, IMG submission 198680) | Soil microbial communities from uranium-contaminated site in the Upper Colorado River Basin, Wyoming, United States - RVT152D67 (version 2) ...
GGCGTAGAGAAATGTTCGCTGCGCGACGAAGTAGGGCCACCGCCTCTGCTCCCCCGCCTTTGCACGCGCAGCAGATGCCATACGGCCACCGTAGCCGGACGTTCGACGGGGGCCAAGAGCCGGTGCACATGCGGTTGTGTGGCCGTACGAACGGTCGCTTCAGTGGCCCGAACGGCCCATCCGGGATGAGGGCAGCCCGCTGTGCCACTCAAAGGTTCGGAGAGCCTCCGGCGCGGCCGCGGGGCCGTCCGCCGGGAGTTCGTTGCGAGTCGACGCCACGCCTCTCACTCTATTTCCTGCAGGAGTCCGTCACGGGTGCCTGAGGGGGGCTGAATATGGCGCAGTCCGGTGTGCAGAAGGACGTGCGGCGATCGGAGGGCTACTGGCGCGCAAACGTCAAGGTGCAGGTCAGCCTTCTGATCGTCTGGGGGATCGTCGGTCTGGTCCTTGCCGTGTTGCTGGCCGAGCCGCTCAACAACGTCGTCATAGGGGGTTTCCCTCTCGGCTTCTGGATCGCACAACAAGGCGCGATCTTCGTGTTCGTTGTCCTGATCTTCATCTATGCACGGCGCATGGACCGCGTCGACGAGGAATACGACGTTCATGAAGAAGGCCTGGGGAGCGCGCGCAAGAGGGTGCAGACGTCCGGGCGGAAGAGCTCATCGGCCGAAGGAGGGGACCGCTGATGGAACTGACCACCATCCAGGCGTGGGCGGTCTTCTTTGCTTTTCTGACCTTCGCGCTGTACATCACCATCGCCATCAGAACCCGCGTGAACACCACGGCCGGGTTCTACGTCGCCGAGCAGGGAATACCTCCCGTCGCCAACGGGGCGGCCATCGCTGCCGACTGGATGTCGGCGGCCTCGTTCATATCGATGGCGGGGCTCATTTCCTTCTTGGGCTTCGACGGAGCCATCTACCTCATCGGATGGACGGGCGGCTATGTACTGCTGGCACTGCTCCTGGCTCCCTACCTCAGGAAGTTCGGGAAGTACACGGTGCCGGACTTCGTGGGCGACCGCTACTCGGAAGCGGCGCGTACCGTTGCTGTGGTCGCTGCGGTTTTCGTCTCGTTCACCTATGTCGCCGGTCAGATGCGTGGCGTTGGGATCGTGTTCTCGCGATTCGTGGGCGTGAGCATCACTGCCGGAGTGATCATCGGAATGGCCGTCGTGCTCTTTTACGCAGTCATCGGCGGGATGAAGGGCATCACCTGGACACAGGTCGCGCAGTACACAGTGTTGATCGTGGCTTACCTGATCCCGGCGTGGGCGATCGCCGGAACGGTGGCGGATATCCCGGTGCCACAGATTTCGTTCGGGACCATTGCGCGGGAGCTCGACGGTCTGCAGCAAGACTTCGGTCTGAACGAATACACCGCGCCGTTCACCAATAGACCGATGCAGGATGTGTTCCTAGTCGCGCTCACGTTGATGATTGGGACGGCCGGTTTGCCTCACATCATTGTGCGCTTCTACACGACGCCGTCCGTGCGCGCCGCGCGGTACTCGGCGGGCTGGGCGCTGCTGTTCATCGCGATCCTGTACACGACTGCGCCGGCAGTGGCAGTGTTCGCAAAGACCAACCTGCTCAACGACATCGCCGGTCAGCAGTACTCGGCGCGACCCGATTGGGTCAGGAACTGGGAAGCGACAGGTTTGATGGTCTTCGACGACACGAACAACAATGGAGTGATCGACTCCATCACTCCCGACGCCACGACGACCCCCGGCGAGATGACGGTGAGTCCCGACATCATCGTCCTCGCGAACCCGGAGATCGCGGGTCTGCCGGCCCCGGTTGTCGGGCTGGTCGCTGCGGGAGGACTCGCCGCCGCGTTATCTACGGCGTCGGGACTGCTGCTCGTGATCGGATCTGCGATCGGTCACGACCTCTATTACAAACGGTTCCGTCCTGAGGCGACCGAGAAGCAGAGGCTCATGGCGGGTCGTCTCGCGATTGCGGGGGCGGTGCTGGTTGCCGGCTACTTCGGCGTGAGACCGCCGGGCTTCGTCGGCCAGGTGGTGGCATTCGCCTTCGGCTTAGCGGCGGCGTCGTTCTTCCCCATCATCGTGCTGGGGATCTTTTGGAAACGCACGAACGCGCACGGGGCGATGGCCGGAGTGATCACCGGCCTCAGCTTCACCGCCCTGTACATGTGGGCGACCCTATACGGAGGCATGGAGCCGTGGTTCGACATCTCTCCGGAAGGGATTGGGACGATCGGGGCGATCATCAACTTCGTGGTGACTTACTTCGTCTCCAAGGCCACGGCGCCGCCTCCGGCGGAAGTCCAGGCCCTCATCGAGGAGGTTCGCCACCCGCGCCTTGGCGATGCACAAACGATCCGGCTCCCCGAGCAGGAAGCCGAGCGAGTCGGAGGTCCACGAGCTACCAACTGAGGAGGGCCGGCCGCTCATCGGTGACGGCACGGCGTTGACAGCGGACGCCGTGCCGTCGCCGCATCCTCACTCCGGCGGGAAGCGGCGCGGCCGGAGTCCCGAAAATGGCAGCCGGCAACGAAATATTGGAGCTAACTCCATCTGGGAGAGGCGCCGTCGCGTTTAGGCCGGGCCTCCGGTGGGCGGTTTGACGAAGTCACGCGCCGCCTGGCGGGCGGCTCCGGTGGCAGCGCCGATGAGGCCGATCCACGCCGCCTTCTTCAGCGGCGGTACGGCTTCGTCGATCTGCGGGGGGTTCTCCCGGGTGATGAGCCGCCACATCGTGGTGACCACATAGGTGGCCAGTTTTACCGCCAGAAGACCTGCGACGATCGCGCCGATCGTCTGGACCATGGACGCCTTCTGGGCGCGCACACCCGAGGCAGTCTTTTCTCGCTTCTTGCTTTTTTTCTTGGCCATGATGCCTGCTCCTTCTCCACCCAAGCCTGCCCGCCGGCGTCAGAATCATTCCACCCTTGATCGCCTTCGCGGAAAAATCAGATCTCTTCTTCCCCTCGTTCGACTCCGAGCATCTTGTCGAGTTCTTCTCCCCCGTCAGACGGGCCGATCGCGATGATCCGATCTCCCGCCTCGAACACGAAGCGCGGCTTCGGACGGTACGTCCAGCGGCGACCTCGTTGCACTGCCAGTACGAACATCCCGGTCTCCGTCTCGACGGCGAGCTCCTTGATCGAGCGGCCGGCTGCCTGAGCATCCTGCGCAACAACCCCTTCGTAGCCGACCTCGTCGGACTCCACAAGGGCCGCGGCAATGACTGGATGAAGCTCCTCTCCTTGCTCCACCAAACGGGTCATTTCTCGAGCCGCGTCGAAGATCATCTCAGAGGCGTCGGCGATCCGTAACAGACCGCGCAGGTCGTCGGGATTCCGCGCCTCCAGCGCACTGCGGAGGATCCACGACTCGAGCTGATCGTGAACGTCGTCGGACCGCTGCTCGAGGCTCGATACCTCCGCGGCAAGCGCCTGGTCGTTGAACAGCAGGGCCGAGTACGCGAGGCCGACGGCCACTTCCGCCGAGTTCTTCATCTCGACGAGCATGTCGACGGCGCGGTCGAGGTCGGAGAGAACGATGTCGGGAGGTTCCGGCCCCTCCTCGAGCGGTGCCATCCCCATGAGCTTGCGCGCGAGAGGGACTCCGTCCTCATGACCCTGCAGCAACAGGCGATCGCCCTCCGAGATGACGTAATCGGCATCCGGATCAAGATCCCAGTCGCCGTTACGTCGAGCCGCGATGACCCACATCCCGAATTCCACGGGCATGGCGAGGTCCCGGAGCGACTGGCCGATCGCCGGCGCGCCGGCTCCAACCTTGATTCGGGTGACGATCTCGTCCGCGTAGCGGAGATCCTGTCTGAGGTCTTCCACTATGCCCAGCCCGGAAGAAACCACCCGAGCGATGTCGTTGGCTGCATCGGCGATGTTCTCGACGGCCGACGCGATCTCGAGCACTCCCGCCATGTGTTCCGCATCCTCAGGGCTGCGTGCGGCGAGGATCGAGAGTTTGCGGATCTGGTGGATGTGAGCGGACATCCTCTCTTCGAGGCGCCTGACTTCTTTGGCGAGATCCATGTCGGAGAAGAAGACCGCCGCATAGGCCAGGTCGACCATGAGCTCCGAGACGTCTTTGATCTCCGCCAGGAGCTCCTTGACGGTTCTCGGGCCCTCTCCCGACTCCACTCCGAACATCCCCTTTCCTCGGCTTTCAGGCTACCTGGAACACGACGAGAGCAACCACCAGACAGATCACGCCGAGCAGGTCCATGCCGCTCGTGACGAGGGGAATCGTGTGGTTGTCGGGATCAAGACCCAGGCGGTACGAGATGATCGCCGCGTAGTAGCCGATCACTCCTGCGACGACCGTCGCCAGCAGCCCGCCGAAGGCAACGACTCCGATGAACGTCGCAACTCCGGGATACGCTCGGTTGAAGATCTCCGATGCAACCAGGGTCCAGCCCGCCGTCAAGAGATAGACGGTCAAGCCCAACACCAAGACGATGCTCCCGTCGAGCAGCGCGGCAGCTTCGGGCCGCGTCGTTGGGGTAACCGCGCCGAGGTGGAGTTTGGAGCCCAGCCGCGCCGCCAGGATCGAACCGAGAGCACCGGTGTTCTCGAGGAATCCCGGGATGATGATCAGAAACGCGGTCCAAGTGAAGAAGACGGTTTCCAGGCGAGGTTCGATCACGCTGCCGGCGAGGACGTCGAGCACGATGGCGATGCAGAGAACGGGGAAGCTCTCCCTCACGATCCTCCGCGCCACGGGCAGGGCCACGGTCCACCCTCGAACCAGCGCCACTCCTCCGGCGACCATCGCCGCAGCTCCCGCAACCGCCGTGAAGATGTCGATAGCGGCGAGGTAGGAGGCGAGCAGGAGACAGGGGAGCGTGACCACGTCGCCCATCGCGGTGATCATCGGCGCGCCGACCGTGTCGAGGTCCCACCCCCGTTGGAGCGACTTGACCGACAGGAAGACGGTCACGGCCAGCACGACGGCGGACGACAGCAATCCCCCCGCGAGAGCGATGACCGTCAGGTCCCAGACCGAGACGGTGGGGATGTGGAGAAGGCCGGCGATCGAGCGAGCGAGCAAAGCCATGGTGACCGAGGTCGCGATCGTGAGGAGCGTCGCGGCATAGACGTTCTGGTACAGGATCGAATCGCGCCGTCTCGACACCACAAAAAGACCTGTGTGAATCGAGGTGCCGAGGCGGGCCGCCAGCGCTCCGAAGATGTTCCCCCGCATCCCGATCGAGACGGGGATGAGGACGAACAATCCCGGGATCTCTTCCATCCGGTGGTCCATCCCCGCGAGGGCGAGTCCGGCGAGTAGCGAGGTCGCCGAGGCGATGATCACGGCGACAAAAGCCTGGCGCATCGTGCGCCGTTCGGAGCCCCAGTAATCGACGACCTGGCGGGCGGGGTCGGCGACCCGGCGCGCCGTCCCCCGCACGGCTCGAGCCGGCGGCCCGAGGATGGCGCGCGCGGTGAGGCCGACCCACCTGAGAGGGGCGGCAAGGGAAGGTTTCCGCCTCGGCCGTGGTTCTTTCATGTGCGCGATGCAACCCCAATCCGATCCGAAACGTCATAACGAAAACAAGAGCAGAGCGAACGGGATTCGCCCTTGAACGTGCTTACGGGCCTCTGCGTACTAAGAGTCGCAGCGGCACTTCCGAAGGAGAGGAACTCCTATGGCGGATAAGTTTGCCATCCGAGGTCAGCGGCCGGTGGGGCTCCCACGGGCGTCGCAGAAGTTCCCTGAGGGCCGGGAGTGCAACTACCCGGGGTGCGGGACCAAGCTGTCCGTCTACAACCGGCGCGACCGATGCTGGGCCCACGCGGAGATGAAGGTCCCGCGTCTGCGGGGCCGCAAGCCCGCGCCGGGCTCCGCCTAGGCGTCCCGATCCGGCGCAGCCCCCCAATGTGAACTGACCACCGAGGGGTGGTGGTTGATTAGCATCTGGTGCCGTTCGGGGCCACGGAGCGCCGCCGCGCGGTTATCCTGACGCCGATTTGGAGCATCGGAAGAACATCGGAGGATCGCCCATGCGCGCGCGGTTTGCGCTCGCTTTGCTGCTTGCGGTGTCCATCACCGCACTGTCGCCTCTGGTCGGTTCTGCGATCGCCGGAACCCTGGTCACCGCCCAGGAGGAGGAGAGCGAAGGACAAGATCAGGGCGGCCAGGATCCGGAGACCGAGACCGGCGCCGACGAGGGCCAGACGGAAGAGGCGGCGGAGGAGATCGGTCCGCCGTGGACCTACCAGATGGCTCGCCTTGGTATAGCCCTGATGGTCGTCCTTGCTCTGGGGATCGGACTTGCCTACTACCGCTTCGTAACGAAGCGGCAGCGCGGCGTGATCTGACTGAACTGACGAGGCGGCATGGCGCGCCTGATCGACCCGTGGATCGCACGTACCGTGGCCCGCACTCTGACGGGTGATTCGGGGCTGGCCGGCTCCTACCTGCTCGACCGGCTCCGGCGCGATCTCGACGCCGCCGTCCCGCGCTCGGAACAACTCGTGGCCGAAGCGAGCGGCATCTCCGCTCCGCCGCCGGTGCAATGGAAGATCATCGATCGGGCTGCCTGGGCGGATAGCAATATCAGCAGCCTGTCCACGCTGCTGGCGCCACTGGGAGATCGGCTCGGGGAGAAACTCGACAGCGCACCCCTTCCGCTCAGACTTACGCAGAGAGCGATCGTGTCTGTTGAGGTCGGGGCTCTTTTGGGGTACGTGTCCCGCCGGGTCCTGGGCCAGTACGACCTCCTTGTGGCAGACGCCGCCCCGGACGGACCCGGAGACGCGCTGCTTTACTTCGTGGGACCCAACATGGTGGAGACCGAGCGCCGCTTCGGATTCGTGCCGGAGGAGTTTGCGTTGTGGGTGGCGGTCCACGAGGTCACCCACCGATTTCAGTTCGCCGGAGTGCCGTGGTTGCGCCCCAGGTTCCTGCGCCTTGTCGGTCGCTACTTCGACCTCGTCGAACTCGACGCGCGGCGGCTTGCCCGGCGCCTGAGGGAGGGAGCGATGCGGCTGGCGAGCCGCTCGATCCCGCCCGAGGAGCGTAATCCCGTGTACCTGCTGGCCTCCCCCGAGCAGCGGTCGCTGATGGACCAGATCCAGGCGCTCATGTCGGTGGTCGAGGGGCACGGCAACTTCGTTATGGACCACGTAGGTGCCCGCGTGATCCCGTCGTTCCGGAGGATGCGGTGGATCTTCGAGCGGCGGCGGCAGCAGACGACCGGGCTCCAGAAGGCCTTCAACCATGCGATCGGGCTCGAGATGAAGCTGCGTCAGTACGAGATCGGACGAGAGTTCTGTGACGGCGTTGCTGCGGCGGGAGGCGTTGCCGCGCTCGGTCGGCTCTGGGAGGACGAGGACGGTTTCCCGACTCTCGCCGAAGTGAGAGATCCGCAGTTGTGGCTGCGGCGCGTGGCTTAGGAGATCGGTGACCGCCCCCACGAGGCAGATCGGTGGTCCCGGTTACGACGTGGTCGAGTCCGCTCTCGAGTCGATCGAGCGGTACCGGATGCTGGAACGAGGCGACCGCGTCCTCGTCGCCGTCTCCGGAGGCCCGGACTCCACGTGCTTGCTCGATGTCCTGTGGCGGCTGGCGGCTCGGCTGGAGTTCCACATCGAGGTGGCGCACATCGATCACGGGCTCCAACCTGGGTCCGACGAGGTTGCGGGCAAGGTCGCCACGACCGCCGCAGAGACGGGATTCGAGGTCCATGTGGTGCGTGCGCCGGACCTCTCCGGTCCCAATCTCCACGCGCGGGCGCGCGAGTTCCGATACGGCTTCCTCGATCTTGTCGCCGGTCAGATGGGTGCGTCCCGGATCGCCACCGGCCACACGCTCGACGACCGGGTGGAGACGACTCTCGCCCGGCTCATCCACGGGTCGGGGACCGCGGGACTGGCCGGCATCCCTCCGGTTGAGGGCAACCGCATCCGTCCTATGGTCGAGGTCCGTCGCTCCGAGACCCGCGGGTACTGCGACGAGGTCGGGCTCGCATATTTCGACGACCCTGCGAACGACGACGAGCGCTTCGAGCGATCGACGGTCAGACACGAAGTTGTCGCGAGCATCGAGAAGCGGTGGGGCGACGGCTCGATCCGGGCGATGGCACGCTCCGCCGAACAGCTCCGCGTCGACGCGTATGCACTGAAGGACCTGGCCGAGCGTCTTTACGCCGATCTCGTTCGAGCGAGTGACGATGCCGTTGAGTTCGACAGGGCGGCGTTCGGCGCGGTCCCGCGCGCACTGCAGCGCCGCTTGCTCGAAAAGGCGACGGGCCCCATCCGCGACCGCTCGGGAGGGATCGAAGCGGCTCTCGACGCAGTGGCCGAGCAGCGGATGGGCACGACGTTCGACGTCGCCGGTGGGGGGAAGATCGAAGTCGGTGATCCAAACGTGCGCGTCTTGCGACCCGTCGAGGGGGACCCGCGCGGTTAGGATCGGCCGATGAGTCCTGAGGTCCATCCCGACATCGAACGGGTACTGATCAGCGCGGAGGAGATCCAGGACAAGATTGCCGAGCTCGCGAAGCTCGTGAACGAGGACTACCGTGGAAAGGACTTGCTGCTCGTCGGCGTTCTCAAAGGCGCTTTCGTGTTCATGGCCGATCTGGCCCGGCACATCCAGTTGCCCATCGAGTTCGACTTCATGGCCGTTTCTTCGTACGGCTCATCTACGCAGTCGTCCGGAGTCGTCCGCATCCTGAAGGACCTCGATTACGAGATAACCGGCCGCCACGTGTTGCTCGTGGAAGACATCATCGACTCTGGGCTGACGATCTCCTATCTGCTGCGTTATCTGGAGGCCCGCCGCCCGGCCTCACTGGAGATCTGCTCGCTGTTCTGGAAGAAAGGCGAGCAAGCCGTTCCCATGAAGATCAAGTACCCGGGGTTCGAGATCCCGCCGGTGTTCATCGTGGGATACGGGCTCGATTTCGCCGAGAAGTACCGGAACCTTCCATATATAGGAGTATTGCGACCGGACGCCTACGGGGCATGATCCACCTTCACTTAGGCGCCGGTTTAGGGCAAAGGTGTCTGAGCGGCCTCAAGACGATTCGACGGCGGGCCGAACAGACAAAGAGAAATACAGGTGCCGGAGGCTCTTACTAGTTAGGGACTGCTACCCTTTTAGACCACCATGAATCGAATATTCAGATCCGCAGTTTTTTACCTGATCCTGATCGTCGCCGTTGTCTGGATCTACAGCATCTATCGCAATGGAGCGGACGCTCCGCGGCAGCTGGAATCCGTCAACCAGTTCGAGCAGCTGGTCGAGAACGGGGACATCGCGACCGCGAAATTCTTGACCAAGGACGAGAAGGTCACCGGCGAGTTGGCGGACGGCGGCGGATACGAAGCCTTCCTCCCCAAGGACACGGTGGACACGTGGGCGGAGTTCTCGCTGCAAAACGAGGTCCAGGTCAGTGCCGACCCTCAGCAGGGATCCGTCTTCCTAACGGTGTTGTTCCAGTTCCTCCCCATCCTGATAATCGTCGGGTTCTTCTTCTTCCTCATGCAGCAGATGCAGGGTGGAGGGAACCGCGTCATGTCGTTCGGCAAGTCGCGGGCGCGCCTGGTGACAAAGGACCAGCCCAAGATCACCTTTTCTGACGTTGCCGGCCTGGACGAAGCGATCGAGGAGCTACAGGAGATCAAGGAGTATCTCGAGGCGCCTCAGAAGTTCCAGGCGATGGGCGCCAAGATCCCCAAGGGTGTGTTGTTGTTCGGTCCTCCCGGAACGGGCAAGACGCTGCTCGCGCGGGCCGTCGCGGGGGAAGCGGGGGTGCCCTTCTTCTCCATCTCCGGTTCCGACTTCGTTGAGATGTTCGTTGGTGTCGGAGCGAGCCGCGTGCGAGACCTGTTCGAGCAGGCCAAGGCAAACGCCCCTTCTATCGTGTTCATGGACGAGATCGACGCCGTCGGACGTCACCGCGGCGCCGGACTCGGAGGCGGACACGACGAACGCGAGCAGACCCTTAACCAGCTGCTCGTAGAGATGGACGGGTTCGACGTCAAAAGTGGTGTGATCCTCGTCGCCGCAACGAACCGCCCGGACATCCTCGATCCGGCGCTCCTCCGTCCGGGTCGATTCGACCGCCAGATCGTCGTCGACCGTCCGGACCTCACCGGCCGCGTCGGAATCCTCAAGGTCCACACGCGCGGCAAGCCGCTCGCGAAGGAGATCGACATAGAGGTGGTGGCGCGCCGTACTCCAGGCTTCACCGGAGCCGACCTCGCCAACGTCGTAAACGAGGCCGCGCTGCTCGCTGCTCGTTTCTCTAAGTCCGAGATCAGCATGCACGAACTAGAGGAAGCCGTTGACCGCGTGATCGCCGGGCCTCAGCGGCGGAGCCGCGTCATCTCGGAGAAAGAGAAGAAGGTCATCGCCTATCACGAGGCCGGGCACGCTCTGGTCAGCCACGCGCTTCCCAACGCCGATCCGGTGCACAAGGTCTCGATCGTGTCGCGCGGCCGTGCGCTGGGATACACGCTCACGCTGCCGACCGAAGATCGTTTCCTCGTGACACGCTCCGAACTTATCGACGAGCTTTCGATGTTGCTGGGCGGTCGGGTCGCCGAGGAGATCGTCTTCGATGAGCCCACGACGGGGGCACAGGACGATATCCAGCGCTGCACGCGGATAGCCAAGCAGATGGTCATGCAGTTCGGAATGTCGGAGCTCGGCCCGCTCGCGCTGGGGGAGACCGAAGGACAGCCCTTCCTCGGCCGCGACTTCGGCCACGTCAAGGATTACTCCGACGACGTGGCCTCCAAGATCGACGCCGAGGTGCGGCGCCTGGTGGAGGAAGCCCACGACGAGGCACGTGAGATCTGCACCAAGTACCGGGACAAGCTCGACCTCATGGTGGAGAAGCTCCTCGAAAAGGAGTCCATCGAGAAGGAAGAGGTCGCGGAAATCCTCGCCGAAGTCGCCAAGCAGAGTCCCGAGAACCCCGTCGAGCGGGCGCGCCTGCGCCGCGAGCGGGAGAACGGCGAGCGAAGAACCGGATCGGCCGAGGAAGAGAAGGCCAAGAAGCCTCTGATCCCTCGCGCCCCCAAACCCTCTCTCGGCGAAATCTAGTCGTCGGTATCGCCTGCGGCGGCGGCGGACTCCTCGGGCTCCAAAAGCTAGAGTCGCCCTGCGGGCCCGCCGCCGTCCTCGGCCTCCGCAACTCCAGGTATCGCCTCGCGCCGGGGACCTCCGGCTCCAAAGGCTAGAGTCGCCTTCGTGGACGCCGCCCGTCCTCGGCCTCCGCAACTCCAGGTATCGCCTCGCGCCGGGGACAGAACCCGCCGGAATGACGGTTTACCGACTCCGGTTTAACGTGGTGACATGAGTGAGAGGCCCGAAAACGTCAGTCCGTTCCGGCGCGCGACCGATCGCGACGAGATCGCCGGACACGTCCGGGGGATTCTCGAAGCGATCGGGGAGGACGTCGACCGGGACGGTTTGAAGCGCACGCCGGAGCGCGTTGCGGAGATGTACGAAGAGCTCTTCGAGGGGCTTCACAAGGACCCAATCGATGAGCTCGACGTCATCTTCGATGCCGACCACGACGAGATGATCATGGTCCGCGACATTCCACTCGCGAGCTTCTGCGAACATCACCTCATTCCATTCATCGGACAGGCACACGTCGCCTACATTCCGAACGAAAGCGGACAGATCACCGGACTGTCGAAACTCGTCAGAGCCGTTGACGTCCTAGCCAAGAGGCCCCAGGTTCAGGAGCGGCTCACGACCCAGATCGCCGACGCAATCGAAAAAGCGCTCGATCCGCGCGGCGTCTTCGTAGTGATCGAGGCCGAGCATCTCTGCATGAGCATGCGCGGCGTGCGCAAGCCGGGAAGCCAGACCGTAACGTCGGCCGTCCGCGGCATCTTCCGTCGGAACGAGGCGACGCGCGCAGAGGCCATGAGCCTCATCGCTCGGGGATAGCAATGCACCTGCGGTGCCGTGACCGCATCATCCCTCTCGATAATGCCGTCGTCATGGGTGTGTTGAACGTAACGCCGGATTCATTCTCCGACGGAGGTCTGTGGCTCGACCCAAAGGCTGCGATAAAGCACGCGCTCGACATGGTGGCCGACGGAGCCTCGATCGTCGACGTCGGGGGAGAGTCGACGCGCCCCGGCGCGTCGCCCGTGTTCGAAGAGGAAGAACTCCGCCGCGTGATACCGGTGATCGAAGAACTGACGGTTGAGTCGGATGTTGCGATCTCAATCGACACTCGCAAACCGGAGGTGGCGCGCCGAGCGGTAGAGGCCGGAGCGTGCATCATCAACGATACGGGAGGTGAGACAGCCGATCCCGGCATGAACGCGGCCGCTGCAGAGACCGGCGCCGCGATCGTTGTGATGCACTCGCGTGGAACTCCCGAGACGATGCGTTCGCTCGCTCGGTATGAGAACGTCGTTGAGGAGGTCGGTTCGTTCCTTCAACGGCGCGCCGATGAGCTCGAGCAGGCCGGTGTCCGGCGCGACGCCATCGCCGTCGATCCCGGCTTCGGCTTTGCGAAGACCCCCAAACACAACCTTGTCTTGCTGAATCGCATCGACGAGCTGCTCGGACTGGGCTACCCGGCTGTCGTGGGCACTTCGCGCAAGTCCTTTCTCGGCGCGCTGCTCGACCTTCCGGAGTCCGAGAGGCTCGAAGGCACGGCGGCCACCGTGGCGTGGGCCGTCGGACGAGGGGCCCAGATCGTGCGTGTGCACGACGTTAAGGAGATGTTTCGGATCGTGACGGTCACCGAGGCGATACGGGAGGCGCGGGGCGGGTGAACGACGTCATCCGTCTTCACGACCTGAGGGTCTCCACCCGCGTCGGAGTGGGGGATATCGAGCGGTCACACCCTAGGGGATTGCTCATCAACGTCGAATTACGTACGGACACTACGGCGGCGGGCGTTAGCGATGAGCTCTCGGACACGATCAACTATCACGAGGCTGCCTCGGTGGTCGCAGAGGTGGTCCGATCCACGGAGGCCCGACTGCTCGAACACATAGCGGAGCGCATTGCCACGGTTTTGAAGGAGAAGTACGGGAAAGTAGGGGTTACGGTAACGGTGGCGAAGGAACATCCACCTATCGAGGAAGACATACGGGCCGTTTCCGTAACGATCGAACGAGACGGCGGGTAGGGGTAGCAAGATGACCACGGCTTATATCGGTATCGGATCGAACGTCGGGGACAGACAGGCGTTTTGCCGCCGCGCCGTGGAGGAACTGGGGAACACTCCCGGAATCAAGGTGCGCGCCACATCCGGCTTGTACGAGACGACGGCGGTCGGAGGTGTACCCCAGAGGTCGTTCGTGAACATGGTCTGCAAGATCGAGTCGGAGATCGGCGCGAGGGAAGTCTTCGAGACCTGCAAGTCGATAGAGAGCAGGCTCGGCCGCGAGCCGAGTGACATCCGATGGGGGCCTCGCGTTATAGATCTTGACGTCTTGCTTTTCGGTGACGAGAAGATCGTTGAGCCCGATCTCGAGATTCCACACGCTCGCTTGACCGAGCGAAGGTTCGTCCTCGTGCCTCTCCTCGAGGTTGACCCGGAGGCCTCCGATCCTTGGGGGATGTCGTACCGGACTTATCTCGACGAAGCCGAGGGGGAAGTTCTCTACCTAGAGCCTTTCTAGGAAAGGGTATTCCGGCCGACCGGTCGCGGATTGTAGGGTGCCACCACCAGTTAGGCGCGGGCGTCGGGTGCCTCCGCGCGCCCGCCGAGTCACCCTTTTTGAGAGGGGGATCGGTTGAGAAAAGCCGTCGCAGTCATTGCCGCGTGCGCGCTTCTCGGCAGTCTCCTGTCTGCTTTGCCTGCTACGGCCCAGCTCCAGCGTCAGAGAGTTATCCGCGGCCCCGGGACGGCCGCTCCTCGCTCGGTCATGGGGATTAACGAAGACTCCCGGAAAGGTCCCGTCACTCGGGCCGCCAGAGCACACCTTCGGAGCAACGTGGGGCGCTACGCGATCACGGAGCCGAACAGGGAGCTCGTCGTAGATGAGGTCATCCGCAACGGTGCTCGCACCACGGTGCGATTCACTCAGCAGTACAAGGGAACGCCGGTCTTCGGGGCCGAGTATCTCGTTCACTTGCGGCGTTCACCGGACGGCTGGGCAACCGAATCGGTCAACGGCAACTTATTCACCGATCTCGATGTAAACGTAGAACCGCTCGTCTCCGAGGCCGCTGCGCGAGCGGTCGCGCTGCGCCGGTTCCGATACATCGTCGCGGAGGAGGTCGAGCGTCACGGCCTGACAGTGCTTCCGAGCGGTCAAGGAGCCGCGGCATACCATTTCACACTGCGCGGACAGACGCTCGCCCGCCGACCGGTGAGGCAAGAGGTATTCGTCAACGCACACACCGGCGCGATCCTGCTGAGCTACAACAACATCAAATTCGATGGCCCGGTTGTCGGCACGGGCATCAACTCGCACGGCGCGTCGGTTCCGCTCAACCTCTATCAGCGGGGCACCACGATCGAGGCCCGCGACCAGGCGCGCGAGATGTTCGCCGGCGGCGGCGAGATCGTCACACACAACGCCCGTCATGAGGATTACACCACCTTCGTTCCCGGCGCCGGCAATATCGCAACGGACGCGGATACGACCTTCGACGGTTCCAACACCACAAGCGGCGCCGTAGATGCCCATTGGGGTGCCGGGCACGTCTACGAGTACTTCCTGAAGCTCGGGCGCGACTCGATAGACGGCGAGGGCATGTCGATCGTCTCCGTCGTGAACGCGGGGGACTTCGGTGGAGTTCCGATGTACAACGCACTGTGGGACGGGGAAAAGATGATCTACGGCAATCCCGATCCAACGCAATTGCATCCGCTCTCCGCAGACCTCGATATCGTCGCCCACGAACTCACTCATGGTGTCACCGAATTTAGCGGTGACCTGGTCTATTTGGGTCAGTCGGGTGCAATGAACGAGGCGTACTCCGATTACTTCGGGAACGCGGTCGATGTCGATGTGTCCGGGACCGCAATGAACGCTCCGGGTGCCGGCCTCATCGCAGAAGATATCTGTAAGGTGCCGCAGCCGGATGCTTGGGATTGCCCGTTGCGTGATCTGAACGATGAGCGAACAACCGACGACTACGTCTACTACCTCGCCGACATCGACAACGGCGGTGTTCATCTGAACTCCACCATCTACGGAGGAACGATTTGGGATCTGCGCGAGCAGCTTCCCGTCGAGAAGGCCGATCTCCTCGTCTACACCGCTCTCACCGAGTACACAACTCCGCTCGACGGGTTCACGGACGGCCGCAATTCGGTTCTGGCTGCAGCCGATGCACTCGAATTCACTCAGGAGGAGATCGACGTCGTTGCCGCAACTTTCGACAACACCGGAATCGTCGATGGGTGGGATGAGGTCGGGGGTTCGGATTCGGACGTCCTGCTCGAGAACTTTGCCCCTCTTGGAAATATCTTCTCGCCACCGCAGGCTTCGGGGTCACGCTATGTCGTGTCGTATTGGCCCGATCCCCTCACGATTTGCTGCGAGCCCGCAGAGATCCTTGTCGGCAACCTAAGCGGAACGGGAGAACTTACGTCTGTTGGTCAGCACGACGAATCCGAGACGCTTAACGATGAGCTGCCCGACGTCTCCGGCGACCTGGCCGTGTGGTCGCACGTCACTGCCGAGTCCGGGGGGATCGACTTCGATGTCAACGGACGCCGGCTCGGGGGCGATCTCAAGAAGATCGCGTCGGCCCGCGGCTGGCAGTGGTTCCCCGCGGTCGACGGGGATTTGGTGGCGTGGGAGGACACCCGCCGCGGAGACACGAACATCTGGGCGCGCCGGCTCGGAAAAAAGCCCGTGAAGGTGACCAATAACTTCGGAGAAGAATACGAGCCCGACGTGTCGGGCAACTGGATCGCGTGGTGGGACGTCCCCGATTTTGGCGGTCGAACGTCCATCGGTCTGATGAACTTCAAGACCGGGAAGAAGGTCATCATCAAACGGCCGGGGCGAGCATTCGTCGGCGCACCATCTATTTCGGGCAAGTACGTCTATTGGTATGAGGATTCCGATTTCTTTACCGGTCGTTCGGGGGCTGGGTTCGGAACGATCATGAGGGCTCGGCGCAACGGTAAAGAAATACGAGCGCTGTTCAAGGAGAGCCACAGCCGGGCGCCGGTGTGGAATGGGTTTACGTCACCACCGACGGTCTCCGCAAACAACAACTGGGTTGTCTATCACGATGAGTTCGGCTATTCGACGGCCGAGGACGATCCCACCTTCCCCGCGGCGCAGATCGGAAGGGACGTCTACATGGTTTCGGCCACAGGCGGCAAGCCGCTGATCGTGTCCTGCAACAAGGGCGATCAGGCCTATCCCTCGATCGGCTGGGGGCAGCGCGTCGTATTCATGGATTCTGCCCGGCTCTCGACCGACCTGGTAACCATGGCCACCCCGGCCGGCAGCTGCTAGGGCTCCCCCGCGGCACTCGTTATCGCGGACGATATGTCTCTGGCTGTCGAGATCATCGGGGCGGCTCCGACGTCTCCCGAGAGAGCGCCCGATGGGGGCGCCGACGGAGAGGAGCAGGGAAATGAAGTACATGCTACTGATGGGCGGCACCCAGGCGTCGTTCGACTCTATGAACACTTGGTCGCCCGATGAGATTCAGGCGCACCTCAATCACATGGACGAGCTCGACGGTGAACTCCGCGAATCTGGAGAGCTCGTCGACGGGTTGGGACTTGCCCCTCCGGACCAGGCGAAGATCGTGGTGGCCGGCGACGGTGGGACCCCGGAGATAACCGATGGTCCCTTCCCCGAGGCCAAGGAATTCTTGGCCGGCTACTGGATGGTCGAATGTGAGAGTCTCGAGCGAGCCATTGAGATCGCGGCTCGGACTTCGGCGGCGCCCGGTCCGGGCGGTGCTCCCATGAACATGCAGATCGAGGTACGCGAGGTGATGGAGGCTCCCCCGGCGGAAGAGATGTGACATCGGGATCTCAACCCAACGTCGACGCTCTGCTGCGAGACCTGGCGCCGCAGGTGCTCGGCGCGCTCCTCCGCAGGTTCGCCGATTTCTACACGTGCGAGGACGCGGTTCAAGAGGCGCTGCTCGCCGCCGCCGTCCAGTGGCCCGAGGGTGGAGTTCCCGATAATCCCCGTGGCTGGCTGATACAGATCGCGTTTCGGCGCCTTACGGACCACTTGAGGAGCGAGGGAGCTCGGCGCCAAAGAGAACAGCGTGCCGCCATGCAGATCCCGGCAGACGAGTCGACGGCGGCCGCTGAGCCGGCAAGAGGTCACGACGACACGCTGAGTCTCCTCTTCATGTGCTCCCATCCATCGTTGAGTTCAACGGCGGCGATTGCCCTGACGCTCCGGGCAGTGGGGGGTCTGACCACTGCCGAGATCGCGAGCGCGTTCATGGTCCCAGAGCCGACGATGGCGCAGCGCGTAAGCCGTGCGAAGAAAAGAATCAGATCATCGAACGTCCCGTTTCGAATGCCCACGGAACAGGAGTGGCCGGAGCGGTTGCGCACCGTCCTCCATGTGCTCTATCTGATGTTCAACGAGGGCTACACAACCAGCATCGGCTCCGCACTGAACCGCAGCGAGTTGTCCACCGAGGCCATTCGGTTGACTCGGACCGTGCACCGGCTTCTGCCGGAGGACGCTGAGATTGCGGGACTTCTCGCGCTCATGCTGCTTACCGACGCCCGGCGCGCCGCTCGCAGCGGTCCGGGCGGCGAACTGATCCCGCTCGCGGAGCAAGATCGCAGTCGTTGGGACCAGGCCGCGATCGCGGAAGGGATCGCTATCGTGACTGCCGCGCTGTCGAAAGGCTATGTCGGCTATTACCAACTTCAGGCCGCTATCTCGGCCGTCCACGATGAGGCTGCCGACGCGGATGCTACGGACTGGCCGCAGATCCTTGCGTTGTACGGCCTGCTCAAACAGATGACCGACAATCCTATGGTCATGCTCAATCACGCCATAGCGACCGCAATGGTCTATGGCCCGGCGGCCGGACTAACCTTGCTGGAGTCACTCGACGGCGATGATCGTCTGGCCGGTCACTATCGTATCGACGCAGTCCGTGGACACCTCCTGGAGATGGCCGGGGATCACCGGGCTGCGGTGGGCCACTACAGAGCTGCTGCAAACGGCACGCGAAACATTCCCGAGCGGCACTACCTCATCACGCGCGCCGCTCGAATTGCGGCCGAGGGACCGTAGGGCGGCGCGTCTAGGGCGTCGCGAACGCATCCAGGACGTCGTGGAGGTGCGCCCACTCGCGGTCGTCGAGGATGCCGTGTCTAGCCAGCTTTTTGAGAGCCGCGATAGCCGGCTCCGCAAGGCTCATGCCGGCAATCGCCGCAGCAAGATGGGGTTCGTAGACGGCCGGTACCGCAACCGCGGCCATGATCTCGGGATCCCGCAGGCGAGATACGCGCAGCGCAGCGATGCCCTTCTGCGCCATGAGCCGAACCGCGGTTCCGACCTCATATTCGGTCTCCGCAGCAATCCCGACCGCGCCGCTCTGAAGAGGCCGGCCTTCACCGACCTCTGGGGCCATTAGTCGTATATTGCGCGGCACGACCGGTACCCGAGTGGACTGGAGCGATCCGATGCCACATTCCGTACGACGTTGGCGGCCCCGCGGACGACGGGCGTTCTCTGCGTTATTCGACACATCCACCGCGTTACGCGCGGACTCGGTCCCAAAGCAAGATCACCGGACGGTCGGCACGCCGCGGCGAGATGACCATGGTGGCTGAAGAGGCCCCCAGGCACGGGATCGTGCTCATAGGTCCCGGCAGCGTCGGGACGGCGGTGGCGCGGCTCCTTTCAGATGCCGGCCACCGGGTCGTTGGCGTAGGGCCCCCCGACAGGAAGTCGGCGCGCTCCAGCGGGGACATTCTCGGCGCGCCGCTCGTGGAGATCGAATCCTTACCACCGTGCGATCTCGTCCTGCTGGGCGTTCCGGATCGGGCGATTCACGAGATCGCCGCGCAACTGGCAGGGACACTGCGCCCCGGCACGATCGTCTGCCATTTCGCCGGGTCCCTCGGGATCGATGCCCTCGACCGGCTGCCCGATGGACTCGGCCGCGCCGCTCTTCATCCGGTGCAAGCCTGCCCCGACCCCGCTACGGCGGTGGAGCGACTTCCCGGGAGCGCTTGGGGGGTGACATGCTCCGAGGAGCTTCGCCCCTGGGCCTTCACTCTCATCGAGCGGGATCTGCGCGGGCATCCGGTCGCGGTTGCAGAGGAGAGCCGGCCCCTGTGGCACGCAGCGTCCGTGACCACCGCCAACGGGATCGCCGCCCTCCTCGCGGCGGGCGAAGCCATGCTGTCCGCGGCCGGCATCCCCGACCCCATACGTGTGCTGGGCCCGCTTGCCGCCGGTGCCGTGGCGAACGCACGGGAGGGCGGAGGTGGCGGCGCAACGCTCACCGGCCCGGTGGTGCGCGGGGAGTCCGACACGGTGCGCGCCCATCTCGATGTGATCGCGAGGATCGCCCCCGAGTTGGAGCCCGCCTACCGCGCAGTCTCTCGCTCGATC
>Ga0299907_10000471_pt1 | contig 19507 bp, 17 predicted proteins | sample RVTome_16_FD_198680 | JGI IMG/M metagenome (GOLD analysis project Ga0299907, IMG submission 198680) | Soil microbial communities from uranium-contaminated site in the Upper Colorado River Basin, Wyoming, United States - RVT152D67 (version 2) ...
TTCGTGCTTTGCCATCTTGCCGATCTTTAGGACGTCTCGTATATCCTTGCTATCCAGCTCATTCCATACCTTATCTGCAACTTTTGAAGCTGTTCTAGATTCGATTTTATACCTTTCTTTTAGTAACTTTGTCGAGATCTCGACAAACTCTTCATACTTGTATTCTGGGAGATAAAATATTAAGAATCTAGATTTTAATGGTTTTGAAAGATTATCTAAACTATTTGAGGTTGCAAATATCCATAGGCTCATCTCTAGTTGTCTGGTTTTCCTGACCTTTGTAGAACTAAGAATGCCAGTTTCCATTATATTTAGTAAGGCAACCTGATCACTTTTCTTCATCTTATCCATTTCATCTATTAACAAATACTTTGTTGATGGATGTTCAAACAGGTAATCAACCATACCTACTCCGCTAGTCCCTATTCCATCAGTGAAGTAACTATTGTCTAATCCTTTCATCATTTGTAGGAGAAATATCGTCTTACTTGATGCAGGCGGACCAGTTAAGAGAATATGCGAAGGTTCCTTACCAATTATTGATCTCATGAATAGCTTTTTAAGATCAGAGTATCCCACTATATCAGAGAAGAATTTCTCTTCTGGGGGTCGAATATCTGCTTCATGCTCGAAGCCTAGCCTTTTGAATAGCGTCTTGAACAATCTCTATGTTTATGTATAGGAGTGGATTGTAATAAATTAGATCCCGATTATAAATTGTCTATTATAATTCTATGGTTCTATGGATATACGTATTGAGTTAGTAATAACTTATTAGAAAAGAATAACTATAAAGGTATATATTTGATTTATAGTACGTATTACATACTAACAATGAGAGTGCATCAAACAAGTGATTTGCACAGGGGCAGATTGAAAAACTGCCGAAAGTTGAAAGGTTTTTGTCTTCTCTAAAAAGGATAGCCTTAACACATTAAATGGATATAAAACACCAATCGCTTACTTTCATGAGTTTTTAGTAAGTAATTATAATCAGGCTGCCGATAGCATAATACAACTGTTACTCAACAAAGAAGTCGACGTTTATTCATTGTTAGATGAATTTATTGGTTTTGTACGGACCAAGCAGGTTAATCCCTCTACTATTAATCAGTACCTTACGGGAATTAGATCGTATCTAAGCTACTATGATATAGATGCAGTTCCTGCCAAGTTCGAAAGAAGAGTACGAATCCCAAAGATCTATCATGAAGAGGAAGAACCGATAGATGCCAAAGATATTCGACAGATGCTTTTGAACTGTCATAATCGTAGGTTGAAGGCTTTTATCTTGATATTAGCCAGCAGCGGATTAAGAGCATCTGAAGCATGCGCTATCAGATTATGTGATATCGATTTTACAGTACGACCAACCAAAATTCATGTTCGGAAAGAATATGCCAAGACAAGAGTATCCAGAGATATATGGATATCCGATGAGGCTACAAAATATTTACAGGACTGGCTTTTCTTCAAAAATGGGAATGACATTCTGACAATATTTGATACTAATAGTAATAATGATATCAACAGAAATGGCAAGAATAGAAATCGACTATTGCAATCATTGATATTTCAAGCTCAGTTGAATAATGATCATGTTACGCCCAAATCCTTATATCTGAAAATCCTTATTCAGTTCCAGAAGCTTCTTGAAATTGTAGGTTTTGGTGACAGAAAAGAAGGAATGGTAGGACGTAAGATAACCTTCCATTCCTGTCGGCGATTTGTAAAAACTGTACTTTCAGATAATGTAGGAAAGGAGTACTCGGAATGGTATCTTGGTCATGCGAAATCAGGGTATTATGTTAGCAAACCAGAGGTTCGTGCAGCTACATATGCTGAGAAGGCCATGAAATATCTTACATTTCTTGATTACTCTACATTGGAAGCAACAGGTAAAAATATCGAAGCAAAATTATCAGAAAAAGAACAGGAGATAAGGATTCTAAGGCAAAGAGACGCATTGAATACAGATGCCATAGCAAATTTATCGGATCAGCTGGCTGAAGTGATGCAAGAGATACAGATACTCAAGAATCAAAAATGAATTCATGTCATGGATGTTGTTCGTTATAGAGACCAGTCAATCATACTATAGGAAATGGTTACTTTTCGTAGCTAAATACAGATTAGTCAAACGAATATAAAATTTTTGCAGCACCTTCTCGAGCTCAAAATGGATTTTTTATGTACTTGCTCTTGTGACATTTACTGCAATGCAAAAGGTTATTTTCATATTTAGCTGAAAGAGACTTGTTTGAAAGTAACGAGAATTTGTGCCTGCATTTTTTCTGATACCAATAACTAATCTTTTCATAATCACGATGATTAGTTTCCCAAAACGCTCCAAGCGGCAATCTAGATTTCATCCAGTCTAAATAACTGTAAATGCTGGGATATGTCCGAGAAAAACTTCTCATCAAACTAGCTGCATCTTTTTCATTATACATATATGAAGGGGTACTAAACATATGCCGTAGGAAATCCATTCCAGCTCTATTCCAATCAGGCGTACCGTTTTCCTTAGCGTAGTAGTTATTTGAAATAAGAAGAGGAGCGGACATATATTGTTTAAAAAGTGGCAACAAAATATCTCTCAATGCTGAAATTGCATCTATAAACCATCTGTTCACATTTATGTCCTTTTCCTGATCACTTTTTGCATCTCCACCTGGAATATCAAATAATGAGTTCATTGACTGAATAAGGAGATAGGTAATGATGGCTCCAATCCCGTTAGAAAATATTAATAATGCATGGTCAAGTGGAGATATATCATCAATTATTTCATTTTTAAAACAAGGACTATCTATAGGAAAGCATTTATAAAATTCTAGTATTGTACTTGCCACAACTTCGCCTAGTATGTCTGCAGTTACCAATGTATCCCTATTTTTCTTAGTGGCTGGATAATATTTTCCTTGTTTACCATTACCACGTATGACTAGCCCCTTCATTATCAATCTCTTCATATGAGATGTAAGGTTCTTCCTGTCGATTTCCACTTTGCGTGCTAAATCTAGATGATGTATTCCATCTTCGTGATTAGCCCAAACAAACCTCATAATTTTCATTTCTGTCCTTCTCAAATATTCATGGTGTGGAAGGTCATCCAAGTTTTCATTGTTGTAATCCAACATCATTCTTGCTGGGAACCAGTCTACATCATTACCGTAATTCAAGATGATACATAAAATGGTAAGATATATCCTAATCTTGTGAATAATGCCAACCAGGACCTGCGGTTACCCTCCTTGACTTTATTCGAATATCTTGACGTAGGAATAACAATTCACCACTCTGATACTGTGAGTATAGCAATAGGATGTTCCTTTAGGCCTGTTGCTCTGGATGTCCCCGATTTACTTCAGCTTATTGAAGCGTTAACAAGAACAGAAATCCATCTAACAAATGCTGCCAATGAATTGATCGCTCACGATCTTAACGCCCCAAGAGTTTCAGTATCTAGGTTTACTACATGGACTGTAAAGATGTGGCACTTTGGGATAGATACAATGGACGAATACGACAAAGAAGAATTTCACGTAACTTTTGAAGAAGGCATATCCGATATATTCAGAATCTATGCAAAGAGGATGAAAAATAAGAGGGTCATAGTAAGGGCTGAACGCCAAGAGTACCCAAACCAAGACTTTATGGTGGCTCTGGTTAAAAAGTTGTATCCAAACGGTCAGTTAATCAATAGCCAGACATGAGTGATTTTCCTAAACTATTTTCAGAAGATGAGAATGACACAGAATTTCGTCTAGACGAAAATAATAGCAAAATCCCGTCAAAAGAAGTACCCCCTCCCTCAGAAATTTCTACTTCGAGAAAGCATAGTGTTGATTACTTCACCAAAGATGGTCTCATTCTTCGAACTGGATATTCTGACATCAGGGACTGGTACCTGTTCCCTATTAGAGAGGGGTTAGATAATAGTATCGACTTTCTGTGGAAATACTACAGAGGAGAAAGCACATCTATTGATGTCGATATTTACAAGAATGATCAGGTCTTCCGCATACGTATCCGAAATTCGAACCCAAAAGACATTCCTGTATTTCAAGACCTTGATGCAATATTTGATTTTGAAGGACGCTATGGTTCGAAGCAGGATGTTCACATCATCAGTCGTGGAATGCTAGGTGATGCCATGAAGCAAATCCTATCCGTAGGATATATCGTGATCAATTTCAATGATAACGGTAAAGAGTTTACAGATAAGCAATGGGAATACCCGTTAATCATTCGCCGCAACAGAGAGGAGTGTAAGATTTACTTACGTTACGATAAAGCTAAACAAGAGCCTAGAATAAGATTTGAGATAGGAGTGGATTACGAAAATCGTGATTTTACGGATACAGAGATAGAACTAGTACTACCAATTATAGATCAGGTACGAAATACTTTAGATAGGTCTTATATAGAAAAGTTTTGCAGAGAATATTCCGTATTAACTACAGATATTTCATTCAAATTTCGCATATTAGATGAGAGTACATACACAGCAACACAAGAAGATCATTCCAATGCTAAATCTGGTGACATCGCAACAGAGCTCATAGAAACTCTTTCAAATGCTCCATTAAAAGGTATTGTAAATATAGAAGTCCCTGCACTTGGCCCAATCGCTACATCAAAAGAGTGGAATAATGCAGACAGCATACACTCATACTTGCCTATGGAGTTCACTAGCCGTATTACAAATGTACACCACAAACAGAAAACAATAGTGCATAGTGTACTGACCGACTTCAGAGAAGGGACTAACATTAAGAAAAGCGCCAAGACGGAGAAATCTGTAGCTGATTTGATTTCGAATCCAAACATGTACACCGAGATTAAAGAATTCTATAATCAGTTGAAGTATGTCTTACCTCCACAAGAGAAACTATCACTTCCATATACTACCAATCGCAAAGAAAGAATAAATGCGCTTGTTCCGAGAATCGCTAAGCTCTATAACATTGATAAAACTAAGAAGCCATCATATAGGATTGAATGGGGCTATTACCATGACGGTATAGTGAAGTATCTATTTGCATTCGAGATTCTAGGAATTCCATTTGTCAATCCAAAAGAAGCTGAAACAAAATTTATTGGTGCTATCAACTACTCCATTTCTCCTAATGGTATTAAGTTCGAAGGTGAGTATAATGCTGGAGGTCAGTACATTGAGAAGAATATTGATGGTATCTTAGAGTCTTGTGACTTTCATAAACATTCCACAAAGAAATCAAGGTTGCCATGTATTATAATTGGTAATCTTATAACACCAAGACGAGATCCGTATGGCTACAATAAATCGCGTGTTGATACGAAGCCTTATGCGAAGACCATCGTGACAGCTGTTAAAAAGATGGCCTCTGACATACCAACTTTTCGTGCAGCTGGATATATCATGCGTAATAAAAATGATGACTACAGAAGTGCTAGACAGAAAAAGGTCAACAGAAAAGTATCCGCAAAGGAGCTCTTAAGAAAATTCCTAGTGAAAGAAAGAGGACTTATAGATGTCTAAATTACAAAAATGAACTCAGAGCACGGTATGGTATCTATTCCAACCTATTATGGAAAAATTCGGCATCGAGGTGAATAGAGATACAATTACTGGATATATTAGAGATCTTTGCAAAGCTGCTGGCGTATCATTGATAATAACACGTTATTTGTTGTAATTTTCTGTATCAGTCTAGTATCGAAACGAGCACGATCTATGCTCCTGGTGAAATCGTTATTGTGCATCTAAATCTGAGTTAACCTCCCAGTACGATCTTGGAAGCATTTTACCATTTTGCATCTACGCAGCATAAAGTTAATCTCTTTTCCATTCAAAAATATGTCTACACAGACATTTTATAACCTCTCCTCATTTGAATACCACACAATAGCAAAAGCTAAATCGTAGAAAGTACAAATGGTATAAGAGTAATGGATAGAAAGCAAAAGGAAGCTCTTGTCTTGGCGTTAGCTGAAAAAGGAAAGACATACAGAGAGATTGCAAAAGAGGCTGGGTGTCTCCCAACACGATCAAGACAGTGCTGAGTAAAGCTGGATTAGACCAGAATACTTCAATAGCCTCCAGAGTCTTCGAATTTTACTCTCAACAAAAGACCCCATCACCCTTAGAAGCGGCTATTAAGCTAGGTCTAGAGTCTGATAAAGCAAGAGATGGTTGTAGAGGATATGATAAAAATATTTCATAGACGCGCTTTGAAACAGGTAGAGGAGGCGTATATTGTGCGCGAGGTTTTCTTGGAGCAAATTGAACTTCTTTATGATGGTTATTTTAAGAGATGCAAGTCTTCGAAAAGTGGGTTTTGGCGAAATAAAGAATCTAACAGAGTGCGGTAAGTGTAATCGATGTTGGTCTGAAGGCGATACCTGAAGAGCAGACAAAACGGAAGTAAGGTAATTTTCCACTGGAAGTTTACCCTTCAATTGATAACGTTTTTCTACGTTCAATTAACTATCAATAATTGACCAAAATGTAATGTAAAACCCTAGCGCCAGCGTTTTGCTGAAGGTATAGATCACAACACAATGCTAGAAGAGAACTTAGAGACCAGAACCCAAGAAGATAAGCGTATTCAGACTATTAATTTACACAATGTTACATTTGCAGACGCTATACTAGCTGGAGCACTTTCCAGTAAGAAACAGGAACAACGAGAAGAAGATGAGACGTAAAGGCTACGTTAGATGACACGAGACACATACAGTCAACAACAAAGGGAAGTCGCATTCACAATTAACCAAACGTAGAATATCTGAGGCAATGAAATAGTATTGGCAAAGGAAAAAGAAAGAGAAGATGGATAAATGACCTGTTACAGAATTGGGTATAGTAATGAAGCTAAGATAGGGGTTCGAGATAAAAGTAATAAAGTTATAGTGTTCTGCGTCCCGCTTCAGAGAGCTAGTTCGGAGTAGTGTCATGGACAAATATACAGACAGAGGATTAACAGACTAGTGCCAAGCATGAAGAGGATCGTTGTTATTGGTGCGTGTTATGACTTGGGTTTCGCTTCGTAAATTAGATTGAAAGGTGTTTGGGTAGCGCGTTTAAAGTGGTTAAATCCGGCGGCCTTCACCAGTTGAGATATACGATTCTCACCTGCTTGTGCTCCTAATGCTGGTCCGTTATATGCTAATGATGCTGGTACACAGACTAAACTAGACGCGGCATAGAATATACGACCAACAGGATTTAGGTTATCTTCTACATTGTCATTTGCAAAGGGCTCAACAATCATCCAAGTACCATCTGGTTTTAGTGTCTTCAATACATGGGAGGCAGCACCACTAGGATTTCCCATATCATGCAGGCAATCAAAGAATGCCACTAGATCATATCCATCACCCTTAGAAGGAAAATCAGTTGATGACGCTACTTCAAAAGATACTCTATCCTCGGTTAATCCTTCTTCCTTTGCCCGCCTACGTGCTACTTCAATAGAAGGCTCATGATAGTCAAATCCAATGAACTTACTGTTAGGATACGCTTTTGCCATGATTATAGTGGAAATTGCATGTCCGCATCCTACATCTGCCACTATTGCACCTCCATGCTTTAGTTTTCCCTCAACCTTTCCTCCATCTAGCGAAGGAATCCACGAACTCACAATATTGGCAACATAGTTCGGTTTAAAAAATCTCTCAGTGCCTTCATACAAGTTGTGATCATGATCACCCCAATCAACTCCTTTTCCAGTACGAAATGCATCAGTGATTTTAGGCTCATCTCTAAAAAATGCCATCGCTCCTTGAAAGCCTCCAAGTGAGAAGACTGGACTATTTTCGTTAGCTAATGCCATCGCTTGTTCAGGTGGCAGAGTGTATTTTCCTGTGTTCGAGTCATATCTGATATATCCGCTAGCAGCCTGATTTGCTAACCATTCTCTTATGTAACGTTCAGTGGTTCCAGTATGGCTTGCTAGCTCTGCAGCAGTAATTGGCTTAGAATCCGCCATTGCTTTGTATAGTCCAAGTTTATCTCCGATTATTACAAGAACGGTGCTCCATGTTGCACCAAGGTCGTTTACAACCTTTCCCATAAAGTCTTGTAATCTCGCTTGATCAACATTTTTGGTAGAATCTGATATCCTGCTTTCAGAACTCATGAGTTTTAATATTAAAATCAAACATATAAATATTTATGCCATATAATATGGCATAGGCCAGTAGTACTATTAATAGTGAAACTTTCTGGAATCTAATTCTCGTCATAATAGGAGTCATATTCAGATATATTGGATGATAGAATGTAGGTCACTCAATGATAACGATCAATATACTAAAATATCAAAAGCCCAAGCTCAACGAACCTTTACCAGAATTTCATGAAAATAATGGCAACAAAGATGTTAACCTTGAAGTTCAACAGGAGGATGATGTTATCTCAATTAATGACATGTCAATACAGCAGCCAAATGTGTCAATCAGTTATAATGAGAATGAAAACGAAACATGTCATTACGCTTCCCTAGTTGAGTCGTCATCCAGGACATTAATTTTTGATACTAAAGATTTGTTCTAGGCATGGAGAAGATGATGGAGTTAAACTTGTGACTACGATAATGTGATAATCCAGATCAGGTTATAATAATCCGGTAACTGGTTTAGTAGAATTTAAACCTAATTTCTACGATCTATTGGTACAATATGCATCTTCAGGCTTTACAAAACCATCTGCATCACAGATATCTCCAATGGTCTTACAAAAGACTGGATCATTATGGTTGAGACAGTATTTTTCAGGATCTTGATTTTTAAAACAACCAGGATGAGAAGGCTCCTGACCACAAAGCGGACCAGTTTCTGCTGGTTTCTTATTGCTAGGATCATGTAAGAATTCAGTGCAAGCCGGATCATCTGGACGATCACGGCAGTAAACTTCATGCCCTTCAATTGTTAATTGACAGCTATCATTTGTATTATCTTCTACTGATTGACAGCCTGCACTGAATCCACTTTCGTATGCACTGCCATATTCAGAACATGCACTGTCTCTATCTTTATTGAATGAATTACTAATTTTGCCGTCCTCAAATCCACCATCATAGCAATCCCGTCTATTTTGTTCTTGTAGTGATTCATGATTTACATCAATGTCGTCTGGATCATTCCTTATGTCATTACATTCGACTTCTGTTAATCCCCTATCTTTACAACCATGTGGCCAAGAACTATTATACTGGTCACCTGGAATGTCGTTACATTCGTTGGCTCTATCTTTATCGTATACACCAGCAAAACCGGCATCGTAACCATCAACCCAACACTCCGGAGCTCCAGGTATGTCTTCGTACCTTTCATCGTAATCCAATCTGGGGCCGCCAGCGTATATGTTTGGTAGTAATGGCGCAAAGATAATCAGTACTACTGCCAAAACAACAACTGGTTTTATAATATACAATCTATATCCACTATCCCCTATTCTCTATTCTATTCTCAATCTAATAATGTCTTCTGGGCAATCCAACCAATCTCGTAGCCTGTCTTGTACCCAGTACAGAATGAAATACTATCATTAGGAGGGCATTTCGAATCGTGATCTCTGCCTTACAGCACGTCTTCTGCACCCGCCTCTTTACCTAACTTATATCCATCTGCATAACAGCCTACGATGAAGTTGCAGTCGAAGCCGGAGCCTGAGCTGGCGCTTACATACTGCTGTACGATTATAGCCGTAGAGGAAATCATCAAGGCTGTAGTCGCCAACATGGAAATAGGCTTTGTAATAGTACTAATAGTAATGGTGATCATTGTTCTATCATACATCTAGAGTTTGCAGGATATACAATAACGGTTTGGCCTTGACTCTGACTCTGGCTTTGTGCTTGACTTTGATCTATACTCTCATCTCTACTGAATAAGTTAATGAACACATGTTCTGGCTGTTTAGCTTCTGGGTTGTATGCACTATCACAGGCTGATTCATCGTTTAATGCATTTGCACAGACACGAAATTCACCTGTATCAATTAGACTACTGGATATTGTAGAGTAATTTCATTTTTTCCTCTATTTACAAAGCCATCATGCGTATAGACTCTGTCTCCATATTGGTATGTATTTATTATAACGTCATCATTTAGATTTGTATCTATTGTTAGATAGAGCTTTAGTCCTTTACTGCTTGCTTGTAATACTGTTAATGGGGTTAATGCTATGCTAGCCATGACCAGTGCAGATATTAATATCAGTCCAATTGTAAATATCTTCATATTCATTATGGCCACCTCTTATGCAGTGTAATGAGCGAGTATTTTAATGATAAGTGAGACATTAAGAAGGTTTCATTTCATGGTTTTCTTTGTGGACCAATCAGGGACCTAACCGAGCAATATAATACAATGACCTTAGAGACTAGCCCCATCTGGACTAAGGTCTAAATTAATACAAACGGTCAGACAGTTCCAGGTGATCCTGAGTGACTCTTATGAGTTCTGGGTCATTTAATGATTCGATCTTTCTAGTTCTCTTCTTGAGGAACTAGGTAACAGCTTAACTGAAATATCTGCAGGAAAATTTCATAGGTATTCAGTCACAACAGAAAATCTAGAAAATATAAAGAAAAAAGGAAGATGCTGCAGAAGACGTTTGTTCTGGGTCAGCACCTCCTGCCGCTGTCGCACCGGCTGCTCCTGCAGCTGCTGCTGCAGCTAGAACTAGATAGTATTATTAACTTAAATATACAACTAGTTGCCGCAATATGCTCATGGACATAAAGTGTGCTGAGTGTGGCTGCAAGAACAGACTCATAGATGTTCTTCATATTCAATCTAATTCTGCTCTTACCCTTCTAACTAACTCACCTATTGTAACGGGTTTTCTGATAAAACACCCTATACCTCTAGTAGGATAGAGTTCTCTTAATACCTCTATGTTTGCCTCTCCTGCAGTAATAAAACAAATCTTAACATTGGAATCCAATTCTAATAGTTTTCTAGATAGGTCAATGCCATTCATTTTGGGCATATTGATATCAACAAGTAGGAGATCATAGAAGTTTCGTCTGAATTGAGATAATACTTCTAAAGGATCATTGTATGTATATACTTCAAAGCCTTCGTCTTGCAAACCCAAACTGAAGACTGAAGTCATATCTGGATCATCGTCTACAACTAAAACTACTTTGGAAAGTCTTTCCTCTTCAATGGTAGTGAAATTCACAGATTTCTTTTGTAAGCCAGTAGGTTCACCTAGGAAAGTATGCTCATAATTATCACCTTTAGTAATTTTATCATCATACGTTCCCTCATGCATTAGAAATGTCGGCCTTCCCATCTTATGTCATCACCATCTCCTTCACTTTTTTTACTAAGTCGTCTACTCGAATAGGTTTTCTGATAAAACTGATATCAAGTGAGGATGATGGAAACATCCTTTTGAACTCTTCAGTATATCCCTCTCCATATGCTGTCAAGAAGCAGACTTTTACTTTATTATCTATTTTCTTTATTTGTTCATATAATTCAAAGCCATTCATATCTGGCATTTTGATATCAAGAATTAGAAGGTCGTATTTCCGCCTCTTATCTTCTTTGAAGGCAGATAGTGCTGATAGGGGATCTGTAAATGTGTCAACTTTATATCCATCGTCTTCTAAACCCATAGTAAATATAGAAGCATTATCGGGCTCATCATCTACAACTAAAATCTTCTTTTCTTCACTCATTTTTGATTACCGTGACATCCTAATTCTTTTAGTCCTCATTTTTCTTATTGTTCGTTACTGGTAGTGTAAACGTAAATGTCGCTCCTTGTCCGTCAGAATTGTTTTGAGCCCACATCTTGCCGCCATGCTCTTCAATTATACTTTTTGAAATATACAGCCCTAATCCAGTGCCTGCAAAAGATTTGGTAGCAAACTTTGTAAATAATCTTGGTAATATTTCTTGATGTATACCTTCTCCATTATCTCTAATGCTAACAATAGCCTCCTCTCGATTACTATGATTCTTTTCTAGAGTAACTGAAACTGTTCCTCCATTGTCTTTCTGATTTGACGCAAATTTGATTGCATTATTTAGTATGTTAGAAATAACTTGTGCAATCCTATCTTTATCTGCATCTACTATAGGGGAGTCTTCAGAGTCATACTTATTATTATACAATAACTTTACATTATGATTTTCCTTTTCAACATGACTTCTCTGATCTTCTACAACACTTGCTATCAAATCACTTAGTTTGAACTTCTCTTTGTATAGATTAAGTGTTTGACCTTCTATTCTTGTAACATCTAATATGTCATTTGTCAGCCTTTGAAGTCTTATAGCATTTCTTGATATTGCCTTTAACATTTCCTCTCTTTTAGCTGGGTGCTTTTGCATCAAATCGGAAAATCCTATGATAGCCTGAGTTGGCGTCTTCATTTCATGGCTAGCAACATTGATAAATTCTTTTTGCATCTTATCATGAACTTTTAGTTGTTCGTTTGCTTGTGATAGTTGATTTACTGTATTTTTTAATTCCTGAGTTCTAGTATTAACTGCTCCTCTAAGGGTTCGATTCCATGACATAATTATGAAAAATAGTGCCCCTGCTATTGCCATAATTATTGCTATTATGATTATACTAAGAACCGATTCTTTATTTATAAGGCCGTAAACATTTTCTGCAAGTTGGTGGGGTGAGACAATATACAATGTCCATATATGATCTCCATTAACAACTACAGGATTATACGCTACAGTAGAAGTATTGCCTTGTTCAATTGTAAAATCTTCTAGACCCGTATTTCCTTCTAATGAACGCTCTATTATAGCATTGAAATCATTTCTTATGGCAGCAGGTATGACGGATTGAAATTCATTTCCAAAATAATTCTTGCCAATGTAACTCTGGTTTTGTGAATATAAAATTATACCGTTTGAGTCGATCAGACCAGCAGTATTTGGGAACTCCTTGAGTAACTCTGATTGAAGAAATTTACCAATATCAGTTGCTCTAAGCGCTGCTACTATGACGCCTTCAAATACATTATTATTATTACTATCATTATTTGTCAAGGCAGCAGAGGTAGCATTGCTTTCAATAACACTGCTACTTCCACTATTATCACCACTACCATTACCATTAACACTATTTCCAATAATTGGATAAGAAATGTAGACTCGCTGAACCTTGTCCGTTGAATTTATAACACTGGTAAAATATGGCATATTTTTATCTCTTGGTATTTTAAAGTAGTCTCTAGAACTGAGGTCTGCTCCTCTGTAATCAGGAAATTCATTCACCTGACTATATGTTATTACTTTCCCATCTCTATCAAGCCAGTAATATCCTTCTGTTAATCCTTTAGTAGATTCTTGTGCTGCATCAAAAAGTGTTTGACTGCTCAAACTACCATTTTGTATTGAGGGAGCATTAGCAAACACTCGTAAATTAGATATGATAGCAGATACACTGTTTGCTAGGGAACGGGAAATGACATGCGATTGAATCTTTACATTTGATTCAATATCATCAATTGCTAGGTTGACAATTTCCCCTGATATAGAATTGGAATATTGGTATAGGAGAATTAAAGAAATCGATACAACCACTATGACTAAAATAATAACAACAATGACTCTCTTATTACCATGAAAGAGTCCCCCTATTGGGTTGCCTAATGGATTGCCCTTTTGTTTATTTTTCCTCCACAATAAGAACTCCAAATCTCCTTGTCTTTTTATGCTTTTGCTCTCCACACCATGCATTATGCTATATCAAGCAAATGAGCAATAATCGTAAGGCGACCATACTATCATTCACTCAATATCCCGCTCTTCTATGGAGCGGTCAATCCCTCCAATATTTACTAACTCTATCATTTCCTTCTTGTTCTGATCTTCAGAATATTGCTCCGCTTTTCCTTTGAGTCAAATACTTTATGAATACTTCTAGCCTGTAGTTCCTCAACCTTGACCATGACTACCCATATTTTCATAATTTCACTTACTATGTTCTAGGTTTGCGTGGTTGATTGATTGGTATTTTGTGTATATTCATTCCATAGTATAACCATTCTGTATTATATTAATGCTAGATACCAACTGTGTTTAGTAATAATCATGGCTTATGATTAAATACTCTTTTGTTTGATATCTTCTGCATAAATTTGACTATGGTTAATCAAAAATGATGCAGTTGATAAGATAGAGAACTGGATGCTTTCATGTTTGGTAGACTCTGACGATTTGGAAGAGGAGGATCTAGTTCGGCATCACCATTACATTGCGTGTAAGGACTATGATAGAACAATTATGAAAAAAATCAACTCTTTTGGGAATCTAGACCTCTTAACACAGTCTATACAACAACAAGATCAATTAAAGCAAACTAACAAAAATTCTCTTAAAACTAGAAGAATTATGCTAGTAGAAGACGAAGACGATATAGTATTGTTGTTTAAAATGATATTAGAATCAGATGCAGGACTAAAAGTAGATTCATTCACAGATCCTTTTGCTGCTCTAAATAATTTTAGATTAGGGTTGTATGATCTAATATTAATTGATATAGCCTTACCAAAGATGAACGGTTTTGAACTTTATTATAAAATAAGGAAACTAGACAATAAAGTCAAAATATGTTTTCTAACAGCAGGTGAAATGTATTATGAAGAAACTAGAAAACAAGTGTTTCCAGAGTTAGAAGCAAACTGCTTTATTAGAAAACCCATCGGAAACGAAGACTTGATACGAAAAGTCAAAAATCTATTAGAAATCCAGTAGCCTTGTTGTCGAAAATCGATCAGGCTATAGACCCAAGCAATACGTGCAGTGACGAAGCCAGTTGCAATAATGAGACCAGTAGTGAAGCTAATGTATGCTAGGATTAACTCCGAAAGATCCTCCTAATCTATAGATTGCTGCATTCCAAGCGAGTTTCTAAAATAAAATCATTGTATTGTAAAATGCAAACAAGTAGGCCAGCAAGTAAGTTAACAAACAGCTACTTTGTATGAAGGAACTGAGTTAACATACAAGAACGCAAAATAAATAATATCATAAAGGTGCAAACTTTACTCATAGATATGCAAACTCATAATCACAATTACAAAATTAATCACAATCATAGAAGGAAATTTGATATCGAAGAGAGGAGGAGAAAAGTAGCTGCTATGTTAGCACAGTCTATGACTGGGTTAAAGATAGCTATGGAGATGAATGTAGACAACTCTACCATCAGCAGAGATATCAAAGTGCTGAAGGTGATGTCTAAGAGTTTCACATACCACCTGGCTGAATCTAATTTATCTAGCTACTACAGGCAGTGTATCGACGGAATAGAAGAAGAAGTAAGAGGAAAAGTATTGAATCTAGATAAGGAAGTTAAGAATCTTTCAATGAAACTTGACAGAATGATGACAATGGATACTTCTTTAGGAATCTCTTTAAGTGCTGCTTGTGGCCGGGGTTCTCGCAATGAGTATGAGGTAGATGCATTTGGTAATTACGAACATAAGTTATGGGAACAGAAATAGTACATTTTTTTGTACCTCAAGGATATTATTGATTTGATAAGGAATTTGCGCGCCGAAATCACACCGTACGTTTGATTGACATCTTAAAGGGCACTGACCATTCCTCAGGTTACGGGATGAATATTCATCGATTCATTCAAAAAGTCGGATAGACTCGTCTGTTTGGTCTTGATGAACCGTCTATAACTACTTATTTCATCTCCTTTTTCTAGATCATCGATGGAGACAGAGTCGTCACCCCCCAGAGATGCGAAGGTAGTATGTTAGCCTTGAAGTTCGACAGGAGGATGTTATCTCAACGAATGACATATCAATACCGCAGCCAAATGTGTTAATCAATTATGATCAGAATGAAAATGAAACATGTCATTATCATTCTCAATGGAGCTGTCAGTACTCCTAAAGTAGGCAGTTGATGTCTAGGAGTAGAGAGCATACAAAGATCACTGGTGACTAGGCAACTTGCAATATGACGTCTTTTGACAGTCAAATTGTAGTAATAAAAATGATTTAGTTTCAGGATTTCAAGTCCGATTAGTCATCTAAGTTGATGATGTTAACCAAAAGTGGCCATACATCTAAAATTACTTTAATAAAAGGATGTTCCAAGACATTTGAAGACAACGGTGCCAAGAAATTCCAAATCTCAACCAAGAAAAAATAGACTAGTAATTAGATCGCTTTACTTAAATCCGGAAATCGTTTATAACAAGAAAAATATGATGCAAAATACTTCTCAAATGTTGAGACATCCTAAGCTTAGTAATGGTATAGTAGCAGACGGAGTATCAAGAATTTTGATTATTGCAAATTATGATAGTCAGCTTAGATTTTCTGTAACCAGCCCATCCAATATTGATTACGGATCGTTAATTTCCATCAATGAGCTTAAATCTGTTAATGATATAGACGATCCTAAGTCAAATTCAATAGTCGCAGATCCAATAAATTTTAAACATCAACGTAAGGGTAGTGTAGTCGCAGTACTTTACAAAGGACCACAATATGTAAATATGAAAAAGAATTCGAAACATTTAGCAGTTACGATCTCTGTAAGTGATCCTAAAAAAAATACATCCGAGAAAATATAATAATAAAAGTCCATCGGGTTCCAGTCATTTTGGTCCATGGCGTTTGGAGCAATCCATAATGTTCGTGGGAAAATACTGGTTTTAAGCAGTTTCTCCAACGTCATGGTTTTTGGGTTTCGATGGTAGACTACTTTAAACATAGTGCTGAATCCTTTGATCCTAATTCTGAACCAAAAATAGGTAACCAGGCCATAGCTGCGCTCAAATCGAGGATACAGGAAGTTTTGGAAGAATGCAATAAAAAATACATATCATCTTCTCAAGTGGATATCGTTGCCCATAGCATGGGTGGTCTTATTGCTCGCGGATTATGCCAACAGAATGGTTACAAAGCTAAAGAAAATTATATGAAAGGCCAGATTCGCCGATTGATAACCATTGGAACACCCCACTTCGGTGCAGGCCTAGCTGGAAAACTCTTTCAACAAAAAGATAATTGGTACAGCTATACTTGGATCTTCTAATGATAATTTTGCAGATATAATCGGTGGCATTTCTGAAACGCTTGGCTTAGCCAACAAGAGTATTGATGAAAAGACTTATTCGAAACCAGATTCAAATACCAGGTAACATGATTACTTTCGAGTATAAGCGGATGCTCCGTTTGGGCTTGACTTCAGGAGAAGATCTAATTTACATCATTAACTAAACTCAAAATTTCTACTCTCGCTTTAAAGACTTTTTTCATAATGCCCAACAAAAAGTAATTGATTTAAACTTTTGATCATATAATAATGTTTTAATCTTCTAATTACTGCCACCCTACAATGGGTACCACAAGGTCTTCAATCTTTAACGGACTTAATTATGACGTAAGAGTTACCTAGAGCTTTGGGTATTGTAGTACTTATGAATCCCAAAAATCAGGGACTCCAACTGAGGGTTCGAATCCCACTCCCCTCCATTTTGGCGTCAATAATCATGAAAATGCGTCAATTTTGGTTCAAATTCCTCCGTGCCTGTGCCAATCTTTTCCCTTTAATCATGCCCATTGGGATAACAAAGATTATGAAGAATACAATGACTCTATTTCTGAGTTAACTGATCATTGACGGATTCTTCAATGTTTTACTGAACCGGGACGGATTAATACTTTAATTTTCGAACAGAACGTTTATCTTCAAGTTCAATTATTTATATTGCGGAACCCGTTTTAAGAACCGGTAACGGCACGGATATAGATTATCTGCCAAGGCCGGGCCAGGCAAAGGGAATTCAAATTGATATAAAGGCAGATAAAATTGGTTTACGACATGCTGTAGATGTTGGATTAGTAGGTGATTCCAGACTTACATTAGCTGCTCTACTTCCTCTGTTAAGACAGAAGGAAGACTCTGAGTTTTTAAAATCAAAACAACAAGCAATGAAAAATTGGATTGCTTTACTAAATGAGCGAAGTACCAGAACAGACAAACCAATTAAACCACAGGTTATTGCTGCTGCCCTATCTGCTGAATTGAAAGATAATGCCATAATTTCTGTGGACAGCGGAACAATTACAAGCTGGGCAGCTCGTTATATCAATATCAGAAAAGGTATGAAATTCTCATTATCTGGTACCCTTGCAAGTATGGCGTGTGGTTTACCTTATGCGATAGCAGCTCAGATTGCATTTCCAGAAAGGCAGTCAGTAGCTTTTGTTGGTGATGGCGGGTTTACTATGCTTATGGGTGAATTTGCAACAGCAGTTCAATATGATTTGCCAATTAAGGTCATCATAATAAAAAACGACATACTGGGAATGATTCGATGGGAGCAGATGGCTTTCCTTGGAAACCCCGAATTTGGTGTAGAATTTACGCCAATCGATTTTGCAAGATTTGCTGAAGTTTGCGGAGGTAAAGGTTATTCTATTAAGGAGCCTAATGACGTAAATTTAATTATGCATGAAGCCATGTCAGATAAAAAACCAACGATAATTGAAGCATACGTGGATCCATTTGATCCACCCATGCCTCCAAAAGTAGAGATGGAATTTGTTAGAAAAAGGCCGAATCGTTTGCGAAGGGACAAACATATGCTAAGAGAATTGGTTTGACTTTGTTTAGAAACCAGGTCCACGAGAGATTAAGAGATTTTCATTACCATAAGATAGATCATCATTACCATCAACGGCAAGAGTGAACGTACACACTGTGTATAGCCATAAAGCAGAATACGGAAAAAGAATCTTGTTGGAGACGGATATTGCTATATCCTAAAATTGATCCTCAGCAACAAGCAGTATAGGCCAGAGACAGAAGATTTTCTTGTCGTCAGCATCTTCCCTGACTAGTGCAATATATTCCTAGAAGCGAGCTATATTTCATCTATTCCAGGATATACTGTACTTAATTATGGTATATCTAATGCCGGCGTAATTGATTAATCTGGATATATCTAGAGCAGAAAAAAGATTTTTATTACAGTCAATGTTCTATGCCAAATGCTAGTTTCACACAGACTCGATATTGAGTTATATTACCTGTGTTAGGGTCTACTTTTGCAGTCATATCCTGAACTTCTAATCCTTTTATTCCACGAACCGTCTTCTTAGCTTCGCTTACCGCAGCCTGCGCCGCATCTTGCCAGCTTTTTTCGGAACTACCAACAATCTCTACTATTTTGGCTACATGGGATGTCATTTCATTATTACTTCCTTAATACAATAACACAACTTTGATATATGAATTATGGCTGACTTTGCAACACGTGTTAAAGAGAGTATGAATTGAAGCGGTTCTGTAGCAGGAACTTATAATTGTTTAAAATTATTGCACTCGTCTTATCTGTTTCATTTCATTTTCTTCTAGGGTTTTTGAATGTGATTATTGATTTGTCAACTATTCGAATTCACGATGGTGTTCTGGTTTGACTTGTGCTTTAAGCAATTCTGCCAACGGTCCTTTGATTTCTTTTACATTCTGTTTAAACACTACCATCTCTCTACC
>Ga0299907_10000472_pt1 | contig 19501 bp, 18 predicted proteins | sample RVTome_16_FD_198680 | JGI IMG/M metagenome (GOLD analysis project Ga0299907, IMG submission 198680) | Soil microbial communities from uranium-contaminated site in the Upper Colorado River Basin, Wyoming, United States - RVT152D67 (version 2) ...
GAGTGGCTCTCGACCCGGAGCAGATGAGCCGCAACGACCTGTTCGAAATCGTCCGTCGCCCCGGCCGCGGGATCACCCGTCTCTTCGGCGAGTTGATCGGGCGGCGTCGCGGTCCCTTCGCATTGGCCGAGCTGGCCGCTGTGGGCGAGCAGCTCGACGGGCGGCGGGCCGAACGCTGGGATGAGTTCTGCGACGACATCCTCCACGCCTCGGGAGCAACCTCCACCACGAGCCATCTCCTCGATGTGCTGACCACCCACATCGGACTGGAAAGGGCCGCAGCCGCCCTCGATGCGGGGCGGACCCGTGCCGACCGGGCGGCCCAGGGCGACGACCTGACCGCCCTGCGCCGGGTGGCGGCGCTGGGCCCGGGACCCGGCGAATTCGAAGGTTGGCTCCGGGATCGGCTGGCCTCACCCACCTCGCCCCAGGGAGTGACCCTGTCCACGGTGCACCGGGTCAAGGGCTTGGAGTGGGACCACGTCCTGGTCTTCGGCGCTGACTCCGGATCGATGCCACACGAGTTGTCCGAGGACATCGAGGAGGAACGCCGGGTTTTCCATGTCGCCATGACCCGTGGCCGGGACTCGGTGACCATCCTCTCCGACCAAGCCCGACCCTCCCGCTTCCTCGCCGAGCTCGATGGCACAGCACCGCATGTCGCCGAGACCCGACCGGACCGATCCGACGTGAGCCCAACCCGGGTCCCCGCCGATGCGGTGTTTGTCCAGGTCGGTGAGGAGGTCACGCTCGCCGGCGGTTACCGCGGGGTGGTCGACGAGGTGCTGACCACCGGGGCCCTGGTGCGGCTGACCGAAACCGAGGCGGTGATGGCGGTGCCGTTCGGGGAGAAGATCACCAAGGGCGGCGTGTCCGGGCGACTCACCCCCGGAGGCGGGCCGGCCGATCCCGACCTGTTCGAGAGGCTCAAGACCTGGCGCCTGGGTCAGGCCCGGGCCCAGGGGGTCCCCGCCTATGTGGTGTTCAACGACCGAACCTTGGAGGCGATCGCCGCGCTCCGACCGAACACCGAGGCGAGCCTGCTCTCGGTGCCTGGCATCGGGCCGGCGAAGCTGGAGGCCTATGGCGACCAACTGTTGGACCTGCTGGCAGGGGAGTGAGTGCCCCGCCGGCCGGTGTTAGCGTCCCGACATGACCATCGAAGACCGGGCCGTCGACCCCTCCCGACCGTTTGCCGCCGAACACGTCCGCCAATACCTGGAGAGCAACGGAGCATCGGTCGACCATCCGGCTGCCGGCCATCTCATCCTCCTCTACACCACCGGCCGGACCTCTGGTGAGATTCGCCGCACCCCGCTTCGATTCTTCGAGGTCGCCGACGATCTGATCGTGTCCGGCTCCTATGGCGGTTCCCCGGACCATCCCGACTGGTATCTCAATCTCCTCGCCGATCCGCAAGTGTGGGTGCGGCGTGACGCCGACCTCTACGAGGCAACGGCGATGCCGGTGGACGGCGAGGAGAGAGACCGGCTCTGGGACACGGTGGTTGTCACCCAGGCGCCACAGTTCGCCGGGTACCAGCAGAAGACGGAAAGGGTCATCCCAGTGATCCGTCTCGTCGCGACCTGAGCACGTCTGCTGATGGCCCGTCGCTGAAATAGCTGCGCAGTCTCGCCGGCCCTCGATGCCGCTAGCGGCGTCCTCGTCCTCGACGAACGATCAGGTGCGCTTTCGTCCTGCGTGCTTGCCAGCGACCCCGATGCCTCGGCGACACCGCGGCATTATTTCACCGACAGACCATTAGCCGAGGACCCGGTTGGCCTCGGTGAGGAGGTCGTCGATGTCGGTTCCGGACTCCTCGGCGAGGAGACGGCGGATGCCGGGGCTGACCTTGTCGATGACCGTGGTCATCTTGTTGAGCACCGATCGCTGAGCCTTCATCCGCGCCGCCTCGTCGGCCGGGGTGACCAGGTCGTCGACAATCGACCCGTGAGCTCTCGAGGCGACCAGGGGATCGGTCATGCCCCGTACCCAGACCAGTGACCGTCGACCGGGGCCCCGGCCGTCGGTGATCGGCTCCACCGCCGTCACGTCGTCAGAGCGCACGTAGGCCCCGTATCCCAGTGCCACCAGTTGACCGGTTTGTATCCGCATCGTCTCCTCCTGTCCGACCCGGACAGTACTGAGGGACAGTGACGTCAGGTCCCCGCGGCGTCCTCGGCCAGGGTGTGTGCCACCAGTGCGTTGGCATGGCCGTGGCCGATCCCGTATTCGGTCTTCAGCCACTTGACCAGTTCCATGTGCCCGCTCAGGTCGCTGGAGCGAATCAGCGTTTTCCACTCGCTGATCGGCTTGCCGTATTTCTTCTCGATCGAAGGAAAATACGAGGCCGGGCCTTTGATTGGTTCCGCTTTGCTTGTTGTCACCTGGTGAGGGTATCGCTGCCGCGAAACTGCTCCTCCTTCAGGTGGCTTCGCTGGTTGAATCGCCCCGGTGTTCACCCCGATTCGCACCGAGCGACTTCTGATCCGCCCGTTCCAAGCCGAGGACGCGACCGGGTTCATCGCCAGACGCAACCACCCCGATGTGGCCCGTTATCAGAACTGGGAGCTTCCGTACACCACAGAACAAGGGGAGAAGGTCGTGTCGGAGCTGTTGGAGATGGACGGGCCGGTCGACGAGGACTGGTGGATGGCCGTGGTGTGTGATTCCGACACCGGGGAGGTGCTCGGTGACCTCGCCCTCCATCTGACCTCTCAGGCGCGGACGGCGGAGATCGGATACACCTTCTCTCCCGAGCACTGGGGGAGGGGTTATGCCCTGGAAGCTGCTTCCGCCTGGGTCGAGTATGCGTTCGAGGTCTTGGGGGTGACCAGGGTGTGGGGCGGGCTCCATCCAGACAACCCGGCGTCGGCCATGGTCCTGGAACGGGTGGGGATGCTGTTCGAGGGTCACACCAAATCGTCGTTCTGGCTGGGAGACCTGGTCTCCGACGACTGGATCTACGGGATGACCAGACCCGACTGGGAGACGTGGCGAGACCGTCCCCGGCAACCACCGGATGATGTTCGTCTGGTCGAGGTGACCACCGACAACGAACGGGCAGTGTCCAAGCTGGCCACGCACAAGACCCAGGAGGAGTTCGTCGCCCCGATGCTCGGGTCGTTCGCCGACGCTCTCTTCCCCGAAGTCGTCGATGGGGCCCCGGTGGTCCCCTGGATGCGGGCCGTCGTCGCCGACGACGACCATGTCGGGTTCGTGATGCTGGCCGTGACCACCGACCACCATCCCGAGCCGTTCCTGTGGCGGCTTCTGGTCGATCGGCTCCACCAGAGGCGGGGGATCGGCGGTCGAGCCCTCGACCTCGTGGCCGACGAGTGCCGGAAGATGGGCGACACCACCCTTCTCACCAGCTGGGTGGAGGGCAAAGGCTCTCCCCGACCGTTCTACATCCAGCACGGATTCGAGCCGACCGGGAACATCGTCGACGAGGAGACGGAAGCCCGCAAGATGCTGGTGTGAGAGTCAGCGCCCCGACCACTGACGTTCGCCGCGTTCAGGACGGCCAGGTGACGTCGCTGGCGGCGTCCTCGTCCTCGACGAACGGCCGGGTGCGCCTTCGTCCTGCGTCCTTGCCAGGCGACGCCCCTGACTCGCCCTGAACATCGCCAACGTCAGTGGCCAGAGCACTAGCCGAGGCTGAGCCGGTACATCCTTCCGTCGTTCTCCACGCCGGCCGGTTGGATGGATCCTCCCGGCAGGAAGACGTCGGTGCCGATGGCCACGAGGGGATTGCCATGGAGCCCGTAGGGCAGGGGGTCGATCAGGGACCATTCCCCGGCTTCCGGATCGTAGAGCTCGACTGTGTGCAACGCCTCGTCAGGGGAGAAGACCTCGCCACCAACCGCGACCACCTGGTTGCCGACGACGGCCGCGCCGAAACCGGATCGGGCTTCGTTCAGGGACGGTCCCGGTGTCCAGGTCTCGCTAGCCGGATCGAAGCTCTCGGTGCTGTTCCGGATCTCGCCCGTCCACCTCCCCGCGATGGCCCACACCGCTCCGTCCAGTGCCACGGCGGCCACGTGTTCCCGCTCCTCGGCGGGTCGCGGCAACACCGTCCAGCCGTCCTGGGCCGGGTCGTACCGGTAGAGGGCGGAGTCGGGGACTCCCCCCACCACGTATATCGCGCCGTCGAGGACTGCGGTCGCGGCGGCGCCCAGCGGGCCCGGGAGCGGGGAGCGATCGACCCATTGCCCATCGACCAGCTCCCAAACGGTCTCCGCGGGGTCTCCGGGGGCGTCGAAGCCTCCGATCATGAACAGTCTCTCGTCGACGACTGCCGCCATGCCGTGATGCCTGGGCTCGGGAAGCTCGGCCAATTCACGCCATGAATCCAGGTCTGGGTCGTATGCCTCGACGCTCGCGGTCACTCCCGACTGCCCGAGACCGATCTCGACGAACCCACCCATGATCACCACCTCGTCGTCGAGTACCGCGGCCGGGTGCTCGCTGCGGGCCACCGCCATCGGCGCCAACTCGACCCACGCCGAAGCCGCCGGCGAGGTTGTGGTGGGTGCTGCGGTGGTGGTCGAAATGGAGGTGGGCGTGCTCGTCGAGTCGGGCACCCGGGACGTGGACGTCTCATCACTGGTGGCGGTGCAGGCCACGATGCCCAGGATCAGGGCGCCGGCGACGACTCGCATCCCTGGAGGCTAGAGGGCCGTGCTGACTGTTCGAGCCGGCCTATTAGGTTGGGACCATGACCGAACGACCACCTGCCCCACGTCTGGTCCGGTCCAAGGACGACCGGATTATCGCCGGTGTCGCCGCCGGGCTTGCCGACCGGTTCGGGATGAGTCACGGGGCGATGAGGCTCCTGTTCATCCTGTCCTTCATCCTGCCCGGTCCCCAGATCCTGATCTACGTAATCCTCTGGATAGTCATCCCCGAAGCCGACTGAGCCGTTTCCTCCCCCGGAGGGGGAGGTGGCCCGCTAGGGCCGGAGGGGGCGTTTTCTGGCCGCGCGGTGATCGGGATCCCCCCTGCCCGCTTTCGACTTTGTTTCCTCTCCCGGAGGGGGAGGTGGCCCGCTAGGGCCGGAGGGGGCGTTTTCTGGCCGCGCGGTGCCCGCCGACCCACGGAACGGGATGACTTCCATAACCTGGGGTCATGGAAGTCTCCAGTGCCGATCGTGTCGTTTTCCCTGAGGACGGGATCACCAAAGGAGATGTCTTCGACTACTACGTCCGCGTCGCCGACCGGATGCTCCCATTCATCGAGGGTCGGGCGCTGTCGGTAGAGCGATTTCCGCGCGGGATCGGCGGTCAGGGGTTCATGCAGAAGAACGTCCCCGATCATGCCCCCGAGGACCTGGTCGGGCGTTTCGAAGTGCCCAAGGAGGGCGGGGGCACCACGGTGTATCCGGTGGTGGACTCGGCAGAGGGAATAGCCTTCTTCGCCAATCTGGGGGTGATCACCTTCCACGTCCCGCCGGTCACAATCGAAGACGAGACGCTTGCCGATTGGGCGATCTGGGACCTCGATCCACCCCCGGACCATGTCGAGTTGGTGCGCCAGGCGGCGACAGCGATGCGGAAGGTGCTCCAGAAATTCTACATTCCCACGCTGCTGCTCACCTCGGGCTCCAAGGGCTACCACCTCCGGGCACCGCTGGAGCCGGCGTTCGACGTCGAGTCGGTGGCTTTGGTCACCCGGGGAACCGCGGCTCTGGCCGCGGCCGCCAACGACGACCTGATGACGCTCGCCTTTCGCAAGGCGGATAGGGGCGAGCGGGTGTTCGTGGACTGGATGCGGAACACCTCGCGGTCCACCTCGGTTGTGCCGTGGTCGCTGCGCCCTCGCGCCGGGGCTCCTCTCGCCGCCCCTCTCGCCTGGTCCGAGTTGAAGGAGGTCGATCCCGACGGGGTCCGCCTCGACAACTTCGCGGGGCGGCTGCGCAAGCGTCCCTGGTCGAAACCCGAGCCGGTCGACCTGACCGGGATGGCAGAGAAGGTGCAAGAGGCTTTGTCCGCAGCCGGGATCGAACTGGAGCCCTTCGACCGGTTCCGGTCCTGACTGCGATGATCGACGGGGCGCCGACCATGCGAGCTGCCGTGTTCCACGGGAAAGGGGACATTCGCATCTCCGAAGTCCCGATCCCGGCCCCGGGTGAGGGCGAGCTTCTGCTCCGCATCGCCACCGTCGGCATTTGCGGGACAGATGTCCATGAGTTCGTCGCCGGACCGCACCGGTTCCCGGTCGGCCCCTTCATCCCCGGCCACGAGTTCGCCGGCACCATCGAGGCCATGGGAGCCGGTGTGACCGATTTTGAGGTTGGCGGGCTGGTCACCTCGGGTGCAGGCATGGCCTGTGGAGAGTGTCACTGGTGTGTGCGCAATTCCACCAACCTGTGCGAGCGGTATGTGACCATCGGGCTGGAGGTACCCGGTGGGCTGGCCCAGTTTGCCGCGGTCCCGGCTGCGATCTGCGTCGACGTCGCCCCCTATGGGCTCAACCCTGTCGTGGCGGCGTTGGCGCAGCCAATGTCGATCGCGGTCCATGCGACCCGGCGGGGGAGACTGCAAGGGGGTGATGCCGCCCTTGTGATTGGGGCCGGAGGAATCGGGGCCTTCATCACCTATGCCGCCGCCCAATCGGGTGCCCGGGTAATCGTCCTCGATCTCGACCAAAGTCGGCTGCAGGTGGCCTCCAGACTCGGGGCGACCCGGGTCGTCGAGGTGGGCTCGGGGTTCGACCCGGGCGAGCTGGGGAAAGGAGTCATTCCCACGGTCATCTATGAGGCCACGGGCACCTCCGCCGGTCTCGATCTCGCACTCGGGACCGCGCAAAGAGGGACGAGGGTTGTCCTGGTGGGGATGCAGAGCGGGAGCAGCGAGGTCGAGCTGCGCCGCATCACACTGGACGAGATCGAGTTGATCGGGACCAATGCTCACGCATTTGCCTCAGACTTCCCCGAAGGGCTCCGCCTGTTGGCTTCGAGGAACGGAGGCTGGGCCGACGTCGCTCCCATGTTGATCCCGCTGGACGATCTGGTCGAGGGAGGGATCCGTCCCATCATGGAGGGGAGAGGCCAGCACATAAAGACGTTGATCGACCCGTGGGCCGACCGTCCTCGGGCGGCCGGGTAGCCGCCCCACGCCTACCCTCGCCGGTGTGTTGCTGACAGAAGTCGTCACCGTTTCCCAGGGGGTCTCCTCGACCCGATCCCGGTCGAAGAAGATCGAGCTATTGGCACAGATCCTGCGCCGGCTGGCGCCGGAGGAGGCTGCGGTCGCGGTCTCTTATCTGGCCGGAAAGCCGCGCCAGAGCAGGCTGGGAGCGGGATGGGCCACCGTCTACGGGATCGAAGCTTCACCCGCCGCGGAGCCCGGTCTCCAGATCCTGGAGGTCGACGCCATCCTCGAAGACCTGGCGGCAACCTCCGGTCCCGGGTCCAAACAACGACGGGAGAGCCTGCTGGCCGACCTGTTGAGCCGGGCGACCGACGACGAACAGGCCTTTCTCCGCGAGCTCATGCTGCGCAACTTGCGTCAGGGTGCGTTGGAGGGGGTGATGGCCGACGCCGTGGCCGTGGCGGTCGGGGTGGAGCCGGAACGGGTGCGTCGCGCGGCCATGCTCGAGGGTGACCTGGTTGCGGTCGCTTCCCGGGCGCTGGCCGACGGTGGCGACACTTTGGGCAGCTCACGGCTCGCCTTGTTCACCGCGGTGCAGCCGATGCTGGCCAAGACGGCGGCCACCGCCGGGGAGGCCGTGACCACCATTGGCACCGCAGTCGTGGAGTGGAAGCTGGACGGAGTGCGGATCCAGATGCATCGAGACCGCGACCGGGTCACGGTCTACACCCGGAACCTGCGCGACATCACCGCCAGTGTGCCCGAGGTGGTGCATGCAGTGCTCGGATACTCCGCCCGCTCGCTCATCCTCGACGGAGAGGCGCTGCTCTTCGGTCCCTCCGGGCCCGAGCAGTTCCAGGACTCGATGAGCCGTTTCGGGTCCGAGGGCGCAGAAAGCTCCTTCCCGCTCAGCGCCTTCTACTTCGACTGTCTCCATCTCGACGGGACGGACTTGATCGACCTGCCGCTTCGTGATCGGCGCACTGCCCTGGCCGGAGCTCTGCCCGCCGACTCCGTGGTCGGGTCGATAATCACCGCCGATCCGGACGAAGCCGATCGGTTTTTCGACGATGCCGTCGCGGCCGGCTTCGAAGGGGTGGTGGTCAAGGACCTCGCGCGACCGTATGAGGCGGGTCGCCGCGGCTCGGGTTGGATCAAGGTGAAGCCGACTCACACCCTGGACCTGGTGGTCCTCGCCGCCGAGTGGGGCTCGGGCCGGAGGGAGGGCTGGCTCTCCAACCTCCATCTCGGGGCTCGGGACGAACAAGGCGGATACGTCATGCTGGGCAAGACCTTCAAAGGCCTCACCGACGAGATGCTGGTCTGGCAGACGGAGCGCTTTCTCGGGATCGAGGACCATCGCAGCGGCCATATCGTGCATCTCCGGCCCGAGATCGTCTATGAGATCGCCTTCGACGGGGTGCAGCGCAGCAGCCGCTACCCGGGCGGCGTCGCCCTCCGCTTTGCCCGGGTCAAGCGATATCGGGACGACAAAGGCCCCGACGACGCCGACACCATCGACACCGTGCGCAGCTTCATGCGCGGCTAGGGGATCCACACAAGGGCTCTGGCGCGACGATCCGACCCCATGGGTTCGGATCGCCGCGCCAGAACCGATGCTGACCTCAGAGCTCGATGACCACCCCGGGTTTGCCGGCGATGATCTCTAGGCCGTTGGCTCGCTCACGAAGCCAGTCATGTGTCCCGTCCAATATCAGGTCGGTGTGGGTGGGGTCGTGGTGGTAGGTGGAAAGGGTTTTCACCCCGGTCTGACGGGCGAATTCGAGGAGGTGGGTGTACGAGCTGTGCCCCCACCCCACCCGCTGTTCGTACTCCTGGTCGGTGTACTGGGAATCGTGAATGAGGAGGTCGGCCCCCTTGGCCAGGTCGTGGCCTGAAGTCCACTCGGGGTCTCCAGGAAAGTCGTTCGAGCAGAGAGCGGGCTCGTGATCGGGGAGATAGGTGATCGAGGAGCCAGAGTCCTCCAGGCGATAGCCGAGCGTCGGGCCGGGGTGACAGACCAGGTCGGCGATGACCCGGACGGAGTCGATCTCGAACACGCCGGGTGGCACATCGTGGAAGGTCACGCTGGGCAGATCCCTGACCCGCACCGGGAACAGCGGAGGTGACAGGTACCGACTCAACCGCTCCTGCAACGTCTTGGTGGTCGAGATCGGGCCCCAGATGTGGACATCGATCACGGGATCGAGCAGAGGCGTGAAGAACGGGAGCCCCAGGATGTGATCCATGTGGAGATGGGTGAGCAGCACGTCGACCCGATCTAGGCCCGACGCGTCTTCGCTCAAGGTGCGGATCCCCGACCCGGCATCCAGGAACAGGTGCCTGCCGGAGCTGGCGACGACCTCCACCGCCGAGGTGTCCCCTCCATAGACAGTGGTCGCCGCCCCCGGGCTGGCAATCGAGCCGCGCGTGCCGCTGAGCTTGACTTTCAGCCCTGCACCTCCCAGAAGGTGGCGAGCACGCCGAGAAACCTGTTGCCCTGGCCCTCAATCGGTATCGCCGTGACCTCGACCTCCCGCCAGGCCCCGTCCATGCCCTGGAAGCGAAGGGCCCTGTGCATGGGAGTTTGTTTGGTGAGTGCGGCGACGACGGGGAACTCGGCGTCGGGAATCACCTCACCCCCGAGATCGGTGACCTGCCACATCCCAATCAGCTGCTCGGCGCGGATAGGCCCGGCATCGTCGAACTGAACCCCAAGGAGGCCTTCGGCCGGCTCGTTGTAGAAGATCAGATCCCCCGAGTCGTCCATCATCCACATCGGGATAGTGAGATAGCTGGCGAGTTGCCGAAGCAGGATCAACTCCAGAGGCTGCTGCATGGGGGGAAGGTACAAGGTGGCGGCTCCCCCCTGCATTCTGGCGCGGAGTTATCAGCCTATAGGCCGATAACTCCGCGCCAAAACGGGTAATCCGGCCCACTCAACAAGCTGCCGCCCGTTGCCGATGAATCAAGTAATGCCCGAACCGCAGTCAGACTTCATCGCGTCTCCCCGCAAAGTCGATCCGGCGAGACGCCAGAGCTCACCAGATCGACATCATCGGGTCGACGTCATGCGTGGTTGGTCCAGCTTCGAGAACCTGTTCCGGATCTCGCCCGTCCCGATCATGGAACAGGACTACTCGGCTCTGGTCGAGTGGATGGACGGTCTCCGGGACCAGGGCGTGTCGAGTCTTCGGGATCACCTCGGGGAAGATGTCGAGGCGATCCGGGCCATCGTCCCGATGATCCGGATCGTGGCGGCCAACCCGGCGGCGGTGGCCGCAGTCGGTCTCCCTTTGGACGAGCTGATTGGCCCCGTCGACCCCATGATCGTCAACGAAGGCGCCCAGGCCGGATGGCTGACCCAACTCGAGGCAGTCTGGAATCGTGAAGCCGAGGCCCATGCCTCCTACACCGCTGCCACCTTCGACGGCGAGACCTACGACGCCGAGTCGACCTTGGCCGCGCCGGTGATCGATGGTGAGCCCGATTTCTCCCGTGCCGTGTTCACCGTCATCGACGTGACCGGTCACCGCAACGAGGAGCGCCGGATGCAGGACCTGGTCGAGGCCAAGAACCAGTTCCTCGCCTCTGTCAGCCACGAGATCCGGACACCGCTCACCGCCATCCTCGGCTTTGCCCGGGTCCTGGAAGACGACCCGACCCTCGATGCGGACGATCGGCGGTTGATGGTCTCCTCGATAGTGCAACATTCCCAGGAGGTGGCCGATCTGGTGGAGGACCTGCTGGTCGCAGCCAGGGCGGACATGGGTCAGATCGATGTGGCGAAGACCACGTTCGACGTGATGACCCAACTGCGCCGGATCATGAGCGCCGGTGGCTCCTACACCACCGATGTGACCCTGGACAGCATCCACAACAAGGTTTCTGCCATCGGTGACCCGGCCCGGGTGCGGCAGATCGTGCGCAACCTCTTGACCAACGCCGAGCGATACGGGGGCTCGGAGGTGACGGTCACGGTGCGCAAATCGGAGGGATGGGTCGAGCTGGCGGTGGCGGACGATGGCCCCGGTCTGCCCAGGCGCGACTGGGAGAGGATCTTCGAGCCCTATCGACGAGGACACGACACGCCGGGGCGACCCGGGTCGGTCGGAATCGGCCTCGCGATTTCCCGCCAGCTCGCCGAGCTCATGGGAGGGACCCTGGACTACCGACACGAAGAGGGGAGGAGCACCTTCCTCCTCGGTCTTCGCTCACCCCGAGGCTGAGTCCGCCGTCGGTTCCCATTGACCGAAGACACCGTTATGGTGCTCAACGGGTCCCGGGAGGGCGATCCGACAATCTGTTCGAGGTCCACCATGCATCGACGTCTATCCCTGCTGCTCGTACTGGTCGTAATAGGTGCCTGCACCGCCGAAACGGTCGAAACCACAACCACTTCCACGACCACGACGATCCCGCCCACGACCACGACCGCAGGGCCCACGACGACCACGATCCCGCCGTTCACCATCGAGAACGCCCCACCCGAGCTGGTGGCGGTGGTCGAGGGCTTCTACGAGTTCGCAACCGGTGCCGGGACCGAGCCGCCGCCGGCGCCCGAGCCAGTGCTGGCCTCGATCAAGCCGGCGCAGGTCGAGACGCCCCGCGCCGGCGTCTCCACGGTCGGCACTTTTCAGGGACAGGGTGTTGCCACTGTCGAGATGGATGGCGACCTGTTCCTGGCCGTGAACGACGGCCCCGGGTGGAGGATCGTCGGTGGAAACTGGCCCAACCTCTCTTTGCCCGCCTACTACGGGCCCACCCCCCGTCTCGTGGCAGTGGTCGGCTCCGATGCCCGTCCTGGCGAGGATGTGGGCACCAGCCGGGCCGACAGCATCCACTTCGTCGGTCTCGACGGAGCCGGGAAGGGCGGAATCGTCGGTGTGCCTCGTGACGCGTGGGTACCTATCGCCGGTGGTGGGCGGTCCAAGATCAACGCCGCCCTGAACCTCGGCGGCCCCGAGGTGATGATGCAGACATTCCGCGATCTGACCGGTCTTCCCCTGGAGGGCTACGTACTCACCGGATTCGTCGGATTCCAGGAGATGTTGGGCACTGTTCTCGGGGGCATCGACCTCGTCGTCCCATTCGCCATCTACGACAATGCCTCCGGTGCGGCGTTCGAGCCCGGAGTGCAGTATGTGAACGGGCCGGAAGCCCTCGCCTTTTCCCGGGCCAGGAAGGCCTTCGCCAACGGGGACTTCACCCGGTCGGCGAATCAGGGCTTGGTCCTGATCGACGCGGCCAAGAATCTGAGGACCAAGGGATACGGGGCGATACCCCGCCTGCTCGAGATGTCCGAGCCGTTCATGTTGACCAATCTCAGTCCGGAGCAGCTTCTGACATTCGCGGCCCTGACCATCGGAACCGATCTGGACACCATCCCCAACATGGTGACTCCAGGCTCGGCCGGATGGGCCGGGAACGCCAGTGTCGTCTACCTGTCGTCGGGGGTGGGCGCGCTGTGGGCCGATCTCGCCGATGGGAGGGTCGGGAGCTGATCCCGAACCGAGGTCAGGAGGCCTCGGAGTCGGGCTCCTCCGGCGATTCCTCGAAGTAGCGGAGGTCGATCACTTCTTGGTGCTGGCGGAAATGCTCCCAACAGGGATCGCAGAACAGAATGCGCCAGCGGATCGCCTTCCCGGAGCCGCCGACGAAGAACTCGCCGCGATCGACTTCTTGGCCGTGCTCACAGTTGGCCGTGAGCTCCCCGATGGCGGTCCGGCCTACGACGGAGGCCACGAGGGTCCCCGAACCTCGCACCAAGGTCACCTTTGTGTCAGCAGCAGCAGCCATCACACATAAACACTCGGCACATTCGAGCACCGACGTGAGCAACTTCTGCGGATCCTCGTGAATCCGGGGCGGGGTTACCGTGCCGGTCGATGGCCAAGTCACTTCGCCTGATGACGGCAAACCTCCTCAATGGCAAGGCAGACCCTGCTCATCTGGCAGGGATCCTCGACCGACTCCAACCGGACCTCGTCGTGACCCAGGAGTTGGGGCATGACGCCGCCGAGGTGATCGCCGAGCGCTTCTCGCACCACGATCTCCGGCCCGAGATCGACCATCGAGGTCGTGGGATTGGCAGTCGGCTCCCGGCCCGGTTCGGGGAGATCCCCCTGCCCTGGCGACCCGGTCTCTGGGGCGAGGTAGAGGTTGGCCCGAGACGGCTCATCCTCGCCAACGTCCACATGCGAAACCCCATCGTGATGCCCTGGTGGACCTCGGTGCAGATTCGGGGCCGTCAACTCGATGCCCTGTTCGACTGGGCCGAGTCGATCGCGCGGGACGACGCCGTGGTCGTAGCCGGTGACATGAACGCCTCGCCGTCATGGCCGGTGTATCGGCGGCTGGCCGGGAGGTGGGATGATCTGGTGGCTGCCTCCGCCATGTCGTCCGGGGCGGGAACCCGCCCGACATGGGCCTGGCGTCCCGGTTGGCCCCGAATGCTTCGCATCGATCATGTCTTCGGCACCGGGGCCCGGGTGGTGACCACTCGGGTCGAGCCGGTGCGGGGCTCCGACCACGCCGCATTGATCGTCGACCTCGAGCTGGTCAGCGAAACCGGCTGAGGGCGAACATCGAGATGTCGTGGCTGGTCTGCCCGGCCCGGGCCAGGTCGGCGAGGATTTCGCCGACCACGGAGGCGAACTTGAACCCGTGACCTGAGAAACCCGCGGCCACGATCACCTGGGGATATCCGGGCAGGGAGTCGATGATGAAGTGCTCGTCGGGGGAGTTGGTGAAGAGACAGGTCTTGAGGGCCATGGTCGGCCCGTCGGCATCGGGGAAGCACCTGGCCAAGGCGAGTCGCAGCAATTCTTCGTCCCTCCGGTCGACCGTCCGGTTGACCTCGTCGGCCGTGGTCGCCTCCTCCAGGTGGTGGTACCGGCCGATCTTGAACCCGGGCGCACCGAACACCGGAAAGCCGTAATAGCGCCCCTCGTCGAGGGCCAGGTTGAACACGGGGAATCGAGCCGGGGTGAACAATTCGGGACTCGTCGGCTGGAACCAGCCCAGGACCTGACGCTCCGGGACTGCCAGGCTGGTTAGTTCGGGGAGCATCCGGGCAGTCCAAGCTCCAGCGGTGACCACCAGCGTTGACGCCTCGTAGGCTCCTCGGGTGGTTTCGACACGTACCCCGCCCCCAGGGGTCGAAGCCCAGTCCCGAACCTCCTCTCGGGCCTGGATCCGGGCCCCCGCCGCCAGGGCAGCTTCGACATGGGCCACAATGCACCGCTCGGAGAGGACGAAGCCGCCGTCCGGTTGGAACAGGCTCATTGTGTCCTCGGGCAACCGGTAGCCGGGAAACCTGGCGTTCAGGGACGAGGCCTCGAGCACCTCGTGGTCCAACCCGTGGATCCGGCATGACTGAAGGGAGCCGGAGAACACATCGCCCTCGGCCGGGCCGGCATCGACAGAACCGGTGACGTGGACCAGACTCTCCCCGGCGGTCGCCTCCAACTCGTGCCATAGCTCCCGGGCCCTCAGCATCAAGGGGACATACGAAGGGTGTTCGTAGTAGGCGAGCCGGAAGATCCGGTTGACCCCGTGCGACGATCCCAGGTCGTGGGGGATGTCGAACTGTTCCAGCCCGAGAACCCGCGCTCCACGACCGGCGAGGTGGTGCAGGGCGGCGCTCCCCATCCCACCCACACCGATGACGATCACGTCGTACACCCCCAAATTGTTGCGAATAACCGCGCCAGGCGCGGCTGATGGGAACAATTTCGAGTAGGTGACCGTCCCGTAGGCTGGGACCGGAGCCGATGGCCGAGAGCGAATACCAGCGCAAACGCCGATTCGAGGAGACCCCGGAGCCGCCCGGCACCGGAGTCGAGGGCGACATAGACCCGCTGACAGCACCGCCAGGTGATCGCTTCGTGATCCACCAACACCACGCCACCGCTCTCCACCATGACCTGCGTCTGGAGATGTTCAACGGGCCGACCCCGGTACTGGTGTCATGGGCGGTCCCCAAACGTCTTCCCCGCAACAAGGAGAAGAAGACCCTGGCCATCCGCACCGAGGACCACCCGATCCAGTACCTCGACTTCAACAGTGACATCCCCGACGGCTATGGCAAGGGCGCGGTGCGAATCTTCGACACGGGCCGATACGAAATGGTGGAGCGAAGCGAGGACAGGATGACCTTTCGCCTCGACGGGTCACGGCAACGGGGGGTCTTCCACCTGATAAACACCGGGGCGAAGGACGGAAAGGAGCAGTGGCTGGCAATCATGTCCAAAGACGAACGTCCCCGTCGCCAGAAGCGGCCCCTCGCGGAGCCGATGCTGGCAACCCTGGCCAGCGATCCCTTCGACGACCCGGAATGGGCCTTCGAGCCGAAATGGGACGGAATTCGCGCGATCGCCATATGCGACGGGGCGACGACCCTCCTCTCGCGCAATCAGCGTGATATCACTGCTGCATATCCCGAGCTGCATCGGCTCCACGATCAGTTGGTGGCCCACGACGCAATGGTCGATGGCGAAATAGTCGCTCTCGAGAACGGGGTGCCTTCGTTCCAGCTCCTGCAACGGAGAATGCATGTCCGGGATCCGGAGCAGATCGAAAGACTGACCAAGGAGATCCCGGTGTGTTTCATGGTGTTCGACGCCCTGTACCTCGATGGGGAGAACCTGACGTCGTTGTCTTATGAGGAACGTCGGGAACGGCTCGAGGCCTGCGTGGTGCCGTCACCGATCCTGCAGCTATCGCCGTCGACGATCGGCAACGGTGTCGCGTTGTTCGACGCCGTCGCCAAGCAGCAGATGGAAGGGGTGATGGGAAAGAAGCTGACGTCCACTTACGAACCTGGGGGCAGGTCGAAGTACTGGCTCAAGTTCAAGACCAAATTCGACGCCGACGTGGTGATCGTCGGCTGGACCGAGGGCACCGGACACCGCATCGGCACCATCGGCTCCCTGGCGATGGCCGTCTACGACGACGGTGAGCTCCGCTATGTGGGCCAGGTGGGGACCGGGTTCACCGAGCGCACCCTGCCCGAGACGATGAAACGGCTCGAGGAGCTCGGGGAGGTGGATGATCTGTTCCCGCCAGGCACCGTCCGCCCCGCATACGGGCCGCGCACGGTGCACTGGGTGCCACCACGTTTGGTGGCCATGGTCGAATACCGCCAGGTGACTGCGGCGGGGAGGCTTCGGGTCCCGAGCTTCAAGGGGCTGCGGGACGACAAACTGCCCGAGCAGTGCACCTTCGACCAGCTGCAGATCGGCTGACCGGGCTCCGTTGCGCCCCCCGCAGGGGGGAGTACCCCGAAGGCGGGAGCACCGCCGAAGGCGGGGAGGGGGGATCTTGGCCGGACGCGCCCCACGCACTGGGTCATCGGGCTCCGGGGGAGGAAACGTGGGCCTTGTTTCTCCCCCCGAAGGGGGAGTACCCCGAAGGCGGGAGCACCGCCGAAGGCGGGGAGGGGGGATCTTGGCCGGACGCGCCCCACGCACTGGGTCATCGGGCCTATGGCCCGATCGGCGGGTGTGGGGCAGGCTGTGCCGGTGGGTTGATCCTCGAGGGGAGGCTTCGAGCAAACATGCGCGTCCTAAGTCGTGCCTGGCGACAGAGCCGGTGTCGTCACCAGGTCACAGTTTCCGTCCGCAGCACCAGCGTCGAACGCGTGGTCTGCGAGTCATGCGGGCACGTCAGTGTCCACTTCGTGTCCGATCTGGACTCGGAGGTCGACCGAATCAGCTTCGCCCGTCCCAGCGATCACTACCCCGAGTCGCCTCCTGGCAAGCACAAGGCAGCTGGCTGACCGGTCAGACCAGCGCCGCCGCCAGCACGTCACCGGCGCTATCGGCGATGGTGAACTCGATCTCCTCGCGCACCTTCTCCGGCACCTCGTCGAGATCGGCCTCGTTGCGGCGGGGCACGATGACTGACTTGAGGCCGGCGCGATGGGCGGCCAGCACCTTCTGCTTCACGCCTCCGATGGGCAACACCTTGCCCTGGAGGGTGATCTCTCCAGTCATGCCGACCGTGCTCTTTACCTTGCGTCCGGTGAGGAGTGACACCAGGGCAGTGAGCATGGCGACACCCGCGGAAGGGCCGTCCTTGGGGATGGCACCGGCAGGGACGTGGACGTGGTACCTCCGGGTGAGGGCTTCCGGCTCGATACCCAGCTCGTCTGCGTGAGCCTCGACGTAGGAGAGCGCGATCCGGGCCGACTCTTTCATGACGTCTCCGAGCTGACCGGTAAGGGTCAGACCCGGCTCGCCGTCCATGGCGGTCGCCTCGATGAAGAGCACGTCGCCACCGGCTCCGGTCACAGCCAGGCCCGTCGCCACCCCGGGCACATCGGTGCGATCCGAGGCCTCGTCCTTCCAGACCTTGGGCTTGCCCAGATAACCCCGAACTTCGGGCTCGTCGACGACGACCCGAGCCGATCCGGAGTCCTTGGCCACCTCAGTGGCGACTTTGCGGGCCAGCTTGCCCAGCTCACGCTCGAGATTTCTGACGCCGGCCTCCCGGGTGTACCGGTCGACGACGGCGGCAAGGGCGTCTTCGGTCACCTCCAGCTCCTCCGGCTCGAGCCCGGTGGCTCTGAGCTGGCGGGGGAGGAGATGGTCGCGGGCGATCTCCACCTTCTCGGCGTCGGTGTACCCGTCGATGCTGATCACCTCGGTCCGGTCGAGCAGAGGACCAGGGATCGTCTCCAGCAGGTTGGCCGTGGCGATGAAGAGCACCTGGGAAAGGTCGAGGTCGACCTCGAGATAGTGGTCGCGGAACGTGTGGTTCTGTGCCGGGTCGAGCACCTCGAGCAGGGCCGATGAGGGGTCGCCCCTCCAGTCAGCGCCCACTTTGTCCATCTCGTCGAGGAGGAACACTGGATTCATCGTCTCGGCCTCGGTGAGGGCACGGGCGATTCGGCCGGGTCGGGCCCCGACATAGGTGCGACGGTGCCCCCGGATCTCGGCTTCGTCCCGGAGCCCGCCCAGGGCGACCCGGACGAACTTGCGTCCCAGGGCTCGCGCCACGGACTCGCCCAACGAGGTCTTGCCCACGCCGGGAGGGCCGACTAGGAGCAGGATGGTCCCGGTGTTGCGGTCGTCGCCGTCGCTCAACCCACGCTCGGCGCGGAGCTTGCGCACCGCCAGGTGCTCGATGATCCGCTCCTTGACATCGTGGAGGCCGGTGTGGTCGGCGTCGAGGACCGTCCACGCCTCATCCAGATCGAGCCGATCCTCCGAGGAGACACCCCAGGGAAGCTCGAACATGGTGTCGAGCCAGGTCCGGATCCAAGAGTGCTCCGGAGACTGCTCGCTCATCCGCTCCAGACGGTCGATCTCACGTTCGATGGCTTCGGTCACCTTCTCGGGAAGGTCACGCTCGGCGAGCCGGGCCCGGTATTCGGAGGCGACGTCGGCGTCCTCGCCCAGCTCCTTGCGGATGGCGTCCATCTGCTGGCGGAGGATGTAGTCCTTCTGCCCCTTCTCGATCTGCTCCGCTGCCTCGTCACGGACCCTGCGTCGCAACTCGAGGTCGGCCAGCACCTCACGCATCCAGACCAGCAACTTGCCCAGCCGCTGACGGATGTCGAGCGCCTCCAACAGCTCGACCTTCTGCTCCAGCGACAGGTCGGGGGAGTAGACGGCGAGATCGGCGAGGCGGGAAGCATTGTCGACGTCGAGCAGACGCTCGGCCACGCCGGACATGCCGCGGTTCTCGAGGACGGCACTGACCACCGCCCGGTATTCGGCGATGAGTGAGTCGAGCTCGTCGTCGATGATGTCGACCTCGGGATATGACTCGGCGTCGACCCAGAGTGCCCCGGTCTGGTCGACCGATCCGGCGCCAACCCGGGCCCGGGAAACCCCGGAGACCACGACGTTGCCGTCCCCGTCGGCCTGCTGGATGTCGGCGATGGTCCCCACCCCGGCATAACGGCCGTCGAGACGGGGGACGAGGAGCAGCCGTCCGTCGGCTTTGGCGGCGGCGGCGAGTGCGGTTTTCCCCTCATCGGTCTCGATACGGATGGTGACCACCATGTGGGGGAAGACGACACCATTGTGCAGAGGCAGGACGGGAAGGGTGAGTTGGGCGGTTTCGGGCATTGGGACCGTTTTTCCTTTGATTCCTGGGCTAGACCTCTGCAACCACCACGATCGACGGCCTATTCCGCGATCTGAGTCTCATTTGCTCAGGTTTGCTCAGCTCACAGAATCAGGGGAAGAGACACCTCTCTTCGTCACGGTCGGCCCATAACATCGGTAGTGACCGGGTGGGAATCAGCCAGGGGTGAGAACAATGACCAGCCATGCCAAACAGAGCGAGCTGTATGCTCGTCTCCAGGAGGTGCTGGGCCGGCAATCAGCCGAGACCCTGATGACCATGTTGCCGATCTCAGGTCAATGGGCCACCAAGGCGGATCTGGCCGATCT
>Ga0299907_10000473_pt1 | contig 19492 bp, 19 predicted proteins | sample RVTome_16_FD_198680 | JGI IMG/M metagenome (GOLD analysis project Ga0299907, IMG submission 198680) | Soil microbial communities from uranium-contaminated site in the Upper Colorado River Basin, Wyoming, United States - RVT152D67 (version 2) ...
CCGGATACACGTCGGCCACGACGTTCGCGATCAGGTCGTACGGGCTCGCCGCGTACTCGGACGGTCGCACGAGGGCGTTCTTGGCGGTCGAGATGCGGTTGCGGACGGCGCGCGGCGACCAGCGCCTGGCGTCGTATCCGGCCGTCTCCATCACGTCCTTCACAGCGCGGATGGAGTCGTCCTCGTCGTAGATCGTGAACCCGCGGTCCCGGCTGGTGTGCGCCGCCTCGCGACGCAGGAGCCGCGCGGCGACCGAATGGAACGTGCCGATCCACAGCCCGCGCGTGGGGCGTCCGAGGAGCCCCTCGATGCGCCCGCGCATCTCGCCGGCGGCCTTGTTCGTGAACGTGACCGCGAGGATGCGGTCCGTCGGGAGCCCTTCCTCGATCAGACGCGCGACGCGGGCCGTGAGGACGCGGGTCTTCCCGGAGCCCGCGCCGGCCAGGATGAGCAGCGGTCCCTCGGGGTGCGCGACGGCCTCGTGCTGCTCGGGGTTGAGCGGGATCACGTCACGCCTCCTTCACGCGCGGGAGCTCCACCCGGAAGCTCGCGCCGCGCTCGGTGTCCTCGAGCTGGATCGAGCCGTCGTGCATCTCCTCGATGATGCGCCGCGTGAGCGACAGTCCCACGCCCCAGCCCCTCTCCTTCGTGGTGACCCCGATGTCGAAGATCTTCTCGCGCAGGTTCTGCGGCACCCCCGGCCCCGTATCGCTCACACGATACACCGACCGGCGGCCGTTCGGGCCCAGATAGGCGATCGTGATACGCCCGCCGACGCCCGCCATCGCGTCGATTGCGTTCTTGATGAGGTTCTCGAACGCCCATTCGAGGAGCGTCGCGTTCCCCTGGACGTCCGGGGCCTCGTCCCCGATCTCGATCTCGATGTCGATCGCCGACGACGTGCTGAGCGACGGGAGGCGCGCCTCGAAGTAGCGGCGGAGCTGCTCGGCGCTCGCCCGGAGCGCGACCGGCTCCAGCGTGGGCTTCCGTCCGATGAGCTCGAAGCGCCGCGAGACCTTCTGGAGCCGGCGGACATCGTCGGCCATCTCGTCGATGAGGTCCGGATCGCCCGGGTCCGCGGACGGCCGCTCGCGGCTCTCGAGCACCTCGAGCCACCCGACCAGGGAGCTCAGCGGCGTGCCCATCTGGTGCGCGGATTCGCGCGCCATGGCCGACCAGATCCGCTCGCGCTCGCTCCGGAACGACGTGAAGATGAGCCAGGCGCCGCCCCCCACGATCACGATCAGCGCCGATGCCGTGAGCCACGGGATCCAGCGCAGCCGCGTGAGGAACACCGGCTCGCCGAAGTGCGCCTCGAGGTTGAGCTCCGGGAACGACATGTGGCCCTTCTCCCGATCCAGCTCCCTGGCGTACTCCGCGATCCGGTCGAACTCCTCCGGGGTCTCGGCCCGGCCGTCCTCGCCCACCACGCGCTCCGGCAGGTGCGCGAAGCTCGTCGGGACCCCCAGCGTGTCCGTGATGACCACCGGGATCCGCATGCGCTGGAGCTCGGCGAACAGCTGCGTCTGGGCGTCGCTCGCCATGCGCCGCGTCTCTTCCGGGTCGTCGGTCGCGCTGATCGCCCACATGATCGCGTTCACGCGCTCGAACACCTGGGCGTCGCGCCGCACGAACTGCTCCTGCTGGCGCATGAAGACGAGGAAGGCGAGGAGAACCGCCGCGAAGGCGACCGCGACGAGGAGCGCCGTGACCCGCCGTGTCACGAGATCGGCTCGAGCCGCTCGAACCCCACGTACGGGTGCAGGATCTCGGGAATCGCGATCCCCTTCCCGTCCCGGGCGCCCAGCTCGAGGAGCACGACGAGGAGCCGTGCGATCGCGAGCGCGCTGCCGTTCAGCGTGTGGACGAAGGCGGGCTTCTCGCCGGGGGCCGGACGATACCGCACGTTCCCCCGCCGGGCCTGGTAGTCGGTGTAGCACGAGCAGCTCGACACCTCGAGCCACTGCTTCACGCCCGGGGCCCAGATCTCGAGATCGTAGGTGATCGCGTTCGCGAACCCGAGATCGCCCGCCGGGAGCAGCACGCGCCGGTAGGGCACGTCGAGGAGCTCGAGCACGCGCTCCGCGTGCCGCGTGAGGAGCTCGAGCTCGTGCTCGGACTCCTCCGGACGGCAGATGCGGACGAGCTCGACCTTGTCGAACTGGTGCACCCGGAGGAGCCCCCGCGTGTCACGCCCCGCCGCGCCGGCCTCGCGACGGAAGCACGGCGTGTACGCCACGTACGCCAGCGGCAGGTCCTCGCCCTCGAGGATCTCATCACGGTGGAGGTTCGTGAGCGGCACCTCCGCCGTGGGGACGAGAAACAGGTCGTCCGGATCCGTCCGGTACGCGTCCACCTCGAACTTGGGGATGTGGCCGGTGGCCGTCATCGACTCGCGCGACACGAGGAACGGGGGGGCGAGCTCCAGATATCCGTGTTCGCGCGTGTGCAGGTCGAGCATGAACTGGATCAGCCCCCGGCTCAGCCGGGCCCCCGATCCCACGAGGAGCGGGAAGCCCGAGCCCGCGACCTTGGCGCCCCGCTCGAAATCGAGCGCCGGCGCGTCCCCGCCCGGATAGAGCGACGCCCCGATCAGGCGGCTCTGCCCGTTCGCGGACCCCAGCTCCCAGTGCGGCGCGATATCGGCCTCGAGCGGCTCCCCCCACTCCGAGACCAGCCTCCCCTCCCCTTCCTTCCCCGCCGGGACGCGGTCGTCGGGCACGTTGGGGATGAGGAGCAGCGCCTTGCGCACCCGCTCCTCCGCCACCGCGAGCTCCGCGTCGAGCACCGTGATGCGGGCCGCGACGTCCTGCATGGCCGCGATGCGGTCTGCGGCGTCCTCGCCGCGGGCCTTCGCCTCCCCGATCTCGCGCGAGACCTGGTTGCGCTCGGCCTTCAAGGACTCGACGTCCGCGATGAGCCGGCGGCGCTCCGCGTCCGCGTCGAGCGCCTCCCCGATGAGACGGTCGAGCCCCGGATCGGCGCGGCGCGCGAGCTTCCCGCGCACGGCCTCCGGATCGGCCCGCAGGCGCTTCACGTCCAGCACGCGGACCTCCGTGCGCCCACCGGGTCCGGTCCCGCCGCGCTCAAAGCTCCCCGTGCTCTCCGGGCACCAGCACCCGATCGCCGCAGTTCGGGTTGATGAGATAGCGGAGGAGGATCGTGCCCGCCGCGGCATCGATGTCGACGACCTCGAACTTGCCGTAGCGGTTGCAGATCAGCACCTGCGACAGGTCGCGACGGCTGCGCGCGATGAACACATCGCCGAGCGTCACCGGGAATGGCTCCGACCGCGTGTATCCATCCGTCGGGGCCTCGGTCGCGCCCTCGAACGAGGTCTCGACGCGGATGAGTCCCGAATCGGTCGAGCTGTCCGCCACCGCGCCGAACGGCAGCAGCTCGCTCATGCCGCCGGTGACCCGGTACATGAAGTCCCACTGGTTCGTCTGATCCACGCGCACGGACACCTCGGTGACGATGTCGAACGCCGACGGGTCCTGGAGACGGCCCGTGACGAAGTCGAACAGCGTGGCGTCGGACGGAAATTCGGGCACGTCCCGGATGAAGTCGGCGAACGGATCGTCGCAGGCGGCGAGGAGCGCGCCCACGGCGAGGGCCAGGAGGCCGATGCGGGTCGTGCGCGAAGCGGTTCGGTCCATGGCGCCTAAGCTGGGGTTCGGGTCGGCGTGGAGCAAGCAACGGATGAGCCCCGCGGGAAGCCTTGTGTGACGCCGCCATACCCCCCGATGGCACCGCGGTGCCGGCGTGGCGCGGGTTCCACCGCCAGGGTAGCTTGGCTCGGCGCGAGGCCGGGGCCGCGGCCGCGCCGAGAGGACGGCGGGAGGATCGATGACGACGCTCGACGCGTACACGGTGGTCCTGGCCGGCGGGATCGGGTCTCGATTCTGGCCGGCCTCCACTCCGTGTCGGCCGAAGCAGCTCCTCCCGCTCGCCGGACCCGGGGCGCTCATCGAGGACACGCTCCGCCGCGCCCGCGGGCTCGTGGGCGACGGGCGCGTGCTCGTCGTCACCTCGTCCGACCTCGCCGACGCCTTCTCCGACCTTCCGGCCGCCGCCGGCGCGCGCTTCCTGCGCGAGCCGCGCGCCCGCGGGACCGCGCCCGCGCTCGCCTGGGCGGCGCACGAGCTCGCGCGCCGCGATCCGGAATGCGCGATGATCTCGCTGCACGCCGATCACCGCATCGAGCCCGACGAGGGGCTGGCCCGCACGCTCGAGCGCGCGCTCGGGCTCGCGGCGCGGGGCTACCTCGTGTGCGTGGGGGCGCCGCCGGACCGTCCCGAGCCCGGGTACGGCTACGTGCGCACGGGCGCCGGGCTCGGCGAGAAGGCGTTCGCGGTCGACGCGTTCATCGAGAAGCCCGAGCCCGCCACGGCCGCGCGCTATCTCGCCGAGGGCGGCTACCTGTGGAACACGGGGATCTTCGTGTGGCGCGCCCGCGACCTGCTCGCCGCGCTCGCCGCGCACGCCCCCGAGGTGCCGCTCGGACCGCTCGAGGCGGGGGACGTCGAGGGGTTCTTCGAGAGCGCGGCGGCCGTCGCCATCGACGTCGCCGTGATGGAGCGCGCGGTGCGGGTGGCGACCGTCGAGGCGGAGTTCGAGTGGGACGACGTCGGCGTGTGGAACGCCCTCCCCCGCACCCGCGGGACCGACGCGGAGGGGAACGCGGTGGTCGGGAGCGCCCGCCTCCTCGACGCCCGGGACAACGTGGTGTGGGCGGAGTCGTTGAGGGCGAACATCGTGGGCGTTTCGGACCTCGTGATCGTGGAGGCGAACGGCGAGCTGCTCATCATGCCCCGCGCGCTCGCCCCCTTGCTGGGCGACCTCCGGACGCGGCTGGACGAGACCGCCTCGGCCGCGTCCGAACCGGGCCCGTGAGCGCCCCCGACCGGCGGCTGTACCTGTTCGACGACGTCCGCGCGGACGCGTGGGCCCCGTTTTCCGCGAGCCGTCCCGCCGGCGAGCTCCTCTTCGGACGCTGGCGTCTGCGCGAGCGCGTCGAGCGGTTCGCCGGGGTCCGGGCCTCGGGGCACCTCTGCCGGGCCGGTCTCGCGCGCTACGTGGAGCCCGGCGCGCCCCCCGTCGTCGCCCCCGTCGCCGTCCGGGGCGGCGCGACGCGGCTCCTGTGGTCGTCCCGGGCGGTGCCCGACCCCGATGGCCTCCCCGCTCCCGGTGCCGCGAACCTCTGGGTGGGGGCCGCCCTCGCGGGCGCGATCCTCGGACCCGACGCCGAGACGCCCGACGCGGCGTGGCTCGCCGAGCCCACGCCCCTGCCCGGCCTCGCCGACCTGGAGCTGGCGGGCGAGTGGCTGACGCACGCGTGGGACCTGGTGGCGCGCGGACCCGGCCGGCTCGCGGCGGACCTCGCCTCCACGCTCGCGGAGGGCATGCAGCGGATACCCGAGGGCGTATGGCGGCTCGGCGAAGGCGCGCTCGCCCTCGGATCGGACGTGCGGCTCGAGCCCGGTGTGGTGCTCGACACGCGCGCGGGCCCGATCGAGCTCGCGAACGGCGTCGAGGTGCGGGCCGGCGCCCGTCTGGCGGGCCCGCTGTACGCCGGACCGGGATCGCGGCTCCTCGGCGGCGCGATCTCCTCCCTGAGCGCCGGACCGATGTCGTACCTGCGCGGCGAGATCGAGGAGACCACGGTCCTCGGCTACACGAACAAGGCACACGACGGGTTCCTCGGCCACGCGTACCTGGGCGCCTGGGTCAACCTCGGCGCCCTGACGACGAACAGCGACCTCAAGAACAACTACGGCTCGATCCGCGTCGGGCCGCCGGACGCCACCGTCGACACCGGGCTCACCAAGCTCGGGTGCCTCATCGGGGACCACGTGAAGACCGGGATCGGGGTGCTGCTCAACACCGGCACCGTGATCGGCGCGGGGTCGAACGTGTACGGCTCCGAGATGCCGCCCAAGTGGATCCCGCCGTTCTCGTGGGGACGCGGCGATCGGCTCCAGGCGTACCGGCGCGAGGCGTTCCTCGACACGGCGGCCGCGGTCATGCCGCGGCGCGGGGTCGAGGCGGACGAGCGGGTCCTGGGCTGGCTCGGCGACGTCTGGGACGCCGCCCGCGGCGAGGCGCCGTGAGCGTGGGGTCGCCATGAGCTTCGTGGTCGCGTCGCTCGGGAGCGGGAGCAGCGGGAACGCGTTCCTCGTCGAGTCCGGGGATGCGCGTCTCCTGGTAGACGCCGGCTTCAGCGGCCGCCAGCTCCGCCGCCGGCTCGAGCGTCTCTCCGTCGACCCCGAGTCGATCGACATCGTCATCGTGACCCACGAGCATCGGGACCACACCGCGGGCATGGGGGTCGGAGCGCGTCGCTGGGGGTGGACGCTCGCGATGACGCCGGGGACCCGACGTCGCGCGGGACCTCTCCTGAGCGGAGGGGAGCGCACCCGCGAGCTCGACGGCCGGACGGTCCGCGTCGGCGGCCTTGCGGTCGAGCCCGTGTGCACGTGCCACGACGCCGCGCAGCCGGTCGCGATCGTCATCCGCCAGGAACGCACCGGGCTCAAGCTGGGGATCGCGACCGACCTCGGCCGCGCCACGCAGCCGGTGCGGAGCGCCCTGCGCGGCTGCGCGTTCCTCGTGCTCGAGGCGAACCACGACGAGCGCCTGCTCCGCGAGGGGCCCTATCCCTGGGGAGTGAAGCAGCGCATCGGCGGAAGCCGCGGGCACCTGTCGAACCGGCACGCCGCCGAGCTGGCCCGCGAGCTGGCGCACCCGGGGCTGGGCGGCATCCTGCTCGCGCACCTGAGCGCGGAGTGCAATGACCCGTCGCTCGCCGCGGACCGCGTGGCGGAGGGCCTCCTGCCCGCGCGCTACGAGGGCGTGCTCGCGACCGCGCCGCAGGATGATCCGACCGAGCGCTTCCACATCGAGGACCTGGCGCGGCGACGCGCGGGGCCGCAGCTGTCGCTGTTCGGGGACGCGACGCGGTGAGCCCGGGGCGGGCCTTCCGGCCGCCCGCGTGGCGGGAGCCGCCGGGCTAGAAGCCGAGGACCCTCAGGAGGTCGTTCCCCACCGCCCACAGCATCAGCCCCACCACGAACACCATCCCCACGGTCGTGAAGCGGAGCCGCTGCTCGACGCTCAGGGCCCGCCCGCGCACCGCCTCGATCCCGAGGAAGAGGAGGTGACCGCCGTCGAGGACGGGGATGGGAAGCAGGTTGAAGATCGCGAGGTTGATCGAGATGATCGCCATGAAGCTCAGGAGCTGCCAGAATCCGGCGCGGGCCGCCTGCCCCGAGATCTGCCCGATCATGATCGGACCGCCGACCTCGCGGGCCGAGCTCCGTCCGGTGACGAGGTCGCCGAGGAACTGCACGACCGCGCGGCTCCAGTACACGGTGCTCCCCCACCCGTGCGCGAGCGCCTCGCCCACGCCGGCGCGCCGGGACGCCTGGCCGATCGAGATCCCCACGCGACCCACCACGCGCGACTCCTGCGCGATCTCGTTGAACAGGTCGACGGAGTCCGGGATCGCAGTGATCTCCAGGCGGTCGCCGCCGCGCTCCACCTCGAAGCGCACGGGCTCGCCGGGCCTCCGCTCGATGAGGAGGCTCACCTGGAGCGGGTCGCGGACGCGGGAGCCGTCCACCTGGCGGATCAGGTCGTCCACCCGGAGCCCGGCGGCCTCGGCCGGGGTCCCGGGACGGACCTCCGTGACGCGGGGCTCCGCCACCCCCTGACCCATCGCGATCGCCCCGAAGGCGAGCACCGCGAACAGCCAGTTCATGACGACGCCGGCGCTGATCACCAGGGTGCGCGCCCACAGCGGCTTCGCCTCGAAGTCGCGCAGCCCGCCGAGCGTGCCCGCCTCCCCGCCGCCCTCGAGCTTCGACGTCACCTCCTCGTCCGCCATGCCGGCCATCTTCACGTACCCGCCGAGCGGGATCCACGAGATCACGTACTCGGTCTCGCCGCGCCGGAACCCGAACATCTTGGGTCCGAGACCGATGGAGAACCTCGGTACCTCGATGTCCACGCTCTTGGCCGCCACGAAATGCCCGAGCTCGTGCACGAAGATCAGCACGCCCAGGACGAGGATCGTGACCGCGATGGTGAGGATCACTCAGGCTTCTCCAGGCATCTCGCTCAGGCTTCTCCCGGCGTCGGGATGCGGCGCGGCGGGGGGCCGGACTCCGGGGACAGGGCCCCCGTCTCCTCGCGTGCCGCCTCGCGCGCTTTCGCGTCGACCTGCCAGATCCGTTCCGGCGTCTCGATCGGAGCGTCCGAGAACCGCCTCAGCGTACGAACGACGGCCTCCGAGAGTTCCCGGAAGCCGAGCCGGCCGTCGAGGAAGGCCTCCACCGCCACCTCGTTCGCCGCGTTGAACGCGATGGGAAGCTCGCCTCCGCGGCGTCCCGCGTCGACCCCGGCCTCGAAGAGCGGGAAGGCGTCGCGCCTGAGCGGCTCGAACTGAAGCGGTCCATCGCGCAGCGCATCGAAGCCCGGGTCGGCGCGCCCGTCGTCGATCCGCTCCGGGTACCCGAGCGCGTACAGGATGGGGACCTCCATCGTGGGTCTGCCGAGCTGCGCCAGACACGACCCGTCCCGGAACTCGACGAGCGAGTGGACGATCGACGTCGGGTGGACGACGACATCGATGTCGTCGTACGGGATCCCGAACAGGACGTGCGCCTCGATCACCTCGAGCGCCTTGTTGGCGAGGGTGGCGGAGTCCACCGTGATCTTCGCCCCCATGTCCCACGTGGGGTGCGCGAGCGCGTCCTCGGGGCAGGCCGCCCCCAGCCGCTCGACCGGCCAGTCGCGGAACGGGCCCCCCGACGCGGTGAGGGTGAGGCGCGACACCTCGGCGGCCGGGCGGCCCGCCAGGCACTGGTGGACGGCGGAGTGCTCGCTGTCCACCGGGAGGAGCTCGCCGCCGCCGCGGGCCAGCGCATCGATCACGAACGGCCCGCCGGTCACCAGCGACTCCTTGTTGGCGAGCGCCAGACGCTTCCCGCTCTCGAGGGCGGCGAGGGTGGGCGCGAGGCCGGCGATCCCGACGAGCGCGTTGAGCACGATGTCCGCCGCCGGGTGCGCCGCGGCCTCGAGCGCGGCGTCGCACCCGAACCGCCACTCCCCGTCCCAGCACGGCTCGAACGCCTCCGCCTCCACGCCGGTAACGCACACGAGCTCCGGCTCGAGCTCGAGCGCGAGCCGATCGAGCGCCTCCGTCCGCCGGTGCGCCGTGAGCGCGACCACGCGGAACCGGTCGACGTGCCTCCGCACGACCGACACGGCCGAGGCGCCGATCGATCCGGTGGCCCCCAGGAGGGCGATGCCCCGCCGGCCGCTCACTTGAAGATGGCCATGAACAGGAACGCCGTGGGGATCGCCCACAGGAGCGAGTCCAGGCGGTCGAGCACCCCGCCGTGTCCCGGCAGGATGTTGGACGCGTCCTTCACGCCGCACTCGCGCTTGAGCGCGGACTCCACGAGGTCGCCGAGGATCGCGAACAACCCGACCACGAGCCCGAACGCGATGGAGGGGACGAGCGGAAACTCCCAGCCGCCCGGCAGGACCCAGCGCGAATAGAGGGGCGCCACGAGGGTGGCCGCCGCCAGCGCGGCGACCGCGCCCGCCACCGTCTTGTGGGGGCTGATCTTCGGCGCGAGCGGCCGCTTCCCGAGGGCGCGGCCGCCGAAGTAGGCGGCCGTGTCGGCGATCCAGGTCACGATGACCGGAAAGAAGAAGAACAGGGTCTTCGACAGCCGGTCCTCTGTCTCGGCCACGAGGGGAGGGACCATGAGCCACCCCTCGCGCAGGGGCACGCCGAAGCTGAGGAGGCCGCCGAGATACAGCACCCCGAAGGCCGATACCGCGGTGGTGAGCACGGGGCGCTCCTCGAGCGGCACCGTCGCGATCGCGAACGCCGCGAGCCCCATGAGGAGGGCGCCGCCGTACAGCCCGCCGGCCCAGAATCCGCCGTACAGGACGACGGTGGGATACAGGAACGTGGCCACGGCGCCGAGACGGTCGAACACCCGCGTCCCCGCCGCGTGCATCATGCCCGCGTACTCCCAGTACCCGACCGCGGCGACGGCGCCGAGCCCGACCGCGAACAGGGCCCCGCCGACGTACGCGAACAGCGCGCACAGCGGGACGCCCACGCCGGCGACCGCGAGCCGGTTCCGGAGGTCGGGTCTCACGGGGCGGACGGACGGCGCCGCGGCACCCCGGCGATGCGCGTGAACATCGCGGCCCTCACGGGCTCGTGCGCACGAGGCCGAAGCGCCGGTCCCGCCCCTGGTAGTCGACGAGCGCGCCGAACAGGTCCTCGCGGGTGAAGTCGGGCCACAGCACGGGCGTCACGTGGAGCTCCGCGTACGCCAGCTGCCAGAGGAGGAAGTTCGAGAGCCGCACCTCGCCGCTCGTGCGCACGAGGAGATCGGGATCCGGCCAACCGCGGGTGAGGAGGCGGTCCGACAGCGCCGCGGCATCGATCCCGTCAGGGGACATCTCGCCGTCGACGCAGCTTCGCGCGAGCGCGCGGCAGGCCGCCACGATCTCCGCCCGGGAGCCGTAGCTGATCGCGAGGTGTACCTCGAGCGCGGCGCCCCCCCGGGTGGCGCGCTCGAGATCGTCGATCGCCGCGCGGGCCGGGTCGGCCAGACGGGAGAGGTCGCCGAACACCGTGACCCGGATCCCCTTCTCCGCGAGCTCGTCGCGCTGCGTCTCGACGTACTCCTCGAGGAGGGCCATGAGCGCGTCGACCTCCTCCGGCGGGCGGTCCCAGTTCTCGCTCGAGAACGCGTACAGCGTAAGGTGGCCGAGCTTCGCCTCCGCGGCGCCCTCGATGACCTCGCGCACGGCGGTCATGCCTGCGCGGTGGCCCTCCCAGCGCGGGAGCCCGCGCTCGGCGGCCCAGCGGCCGTTGCCGTCCATGATCACGGCGACGTGCGCCGGGACGGGACCGCCGCGCACGGCGTCGAGGGCCGCCCGCGTCCCCGCGCCCGGAGCGGGCGACCCGGAGGGGCTCCGGGAGCTCAACGCTCGCGATCTTCCCCGCCGGTCCCGCCGGCGGCGGTCCCGGCGGAGAGGCGCCGGAGCCGGGGCGCGCCCCCGAGGAACGAGTAGGCTTCGAACCCCTCGCGCTGCATGTGCTCCGCCACGTACGCCGTCCGGATCCCCTCCGCGCACACGAGCACGTAGGTGCGGGTCTTGTCGAGCTCTCCGAAGGAAGCTTCGAGCCCCGCGAGATCCCGGTGCGCCGCGCCCGGCCAGTGCCACGCCGCGTACGCCTCCACCGGACGCGTGTCGATCACCGCCGCGTCGTCCGGGATCTCCGTCACGTACAGCCCGACGCCCACCATCGCCCGCGGGTCGAGGTCGCGCAGGTCGAGCGTGTGGCGCCCCGCCACCGCGCGCTCCACCTCCGCGGTCCCCACGGCCTCCTCCTGCGCCCGCGCGTCCTGGGGGCTCGCGGCCGTCACCGGCTTCCCCGGGGCCACGGAGCAGTACTCGCGCACGCGCGCGGAGAGGTCGTACGTCCCGATCTCCTTCGCCCGGGCGATGATCTCCTCCTTGTGGAAGCCGAGCAGCGGGCGGAGCACGGGGAGCGCGGACGCGTCGTCGATCGCGCGCAGGTTCGTCAGCGTCTGCGACGACACCTGCCCGATGGACTCGCCCGTGACCAGCGCTTCCGCGCCGATCTCTCCGCCCACGCGGCTCGCGGCCCGGTACATGAGCCGCTTGAGCACGACCTGGAGGTAGGCCGGCTTGGCGGCCGCGCGCATCGCGTCCACCACCGGACCGAACTCGAGCACGTGGAGACGCGGCCGCGTGCCGTAGCTCCACGAGTCGGCCAGGACCTTCGCCACCTCGACCACCATGCGCTCGTACGCGCTCCCGCCGAGGTTGCAGAACAGGTAGTCGAGCGCCACGCCGCGCCGGAGCGCCATCCACGCGGCCACGGCGGAGTCGAACCCGCCGGAGATCAGCACGAGCGCCCGTCCCTGGACGCCGAGCGGGAGCCCGGACGGCCCCGCGAAGCGGTCGTGGTAGAAGAAGGCCCGCTCGTCGCGGACCTCGACGTGCACCGTGACCTCGGGCGCCCCGAGGTCGACCGTGGCGCCCTCGTTGAGCGCCGCGCCCAGCTCGCGGTGGATGTCGGCCGAGGAGAACCCGTGCGTGCCCGAGCGGCGCGCCCTGACCGCGTACGTGTGTCCGCGGACGCGGTCCGCGAACAGGCGACGCCCCGTGTCCACGACGGCGTCCAGCTCGGCCGCGCACGTCCCGACGACCACGGAGCCGCTGCTCACGCCGAACGTGCGGCCGAGGGGCGCGAGCGACGCCTCGTCCGGCACCTCGACGTAGAAGCGGCTCCACCCCGCGTCGACGCGCGCCGCGATCCCCTCGGCGGAGAAGGCGTCCTCGAGGTTGGCCCGCAGCCGCTTCTGGAACCGGCCGCGGGTGCGGCGCGACTTGGTCGACAGCTCGCCCGAGAGGCGGACGAGGGCCCGCACGGATCCCCCGTCATCGCCCGGCCGTGCCGCATGCGCCCCGTCCCCGTCGGGCCGCCCGGCGCCGTTCTTCCGTATCGCCATCATGGGCACAACGTAACCCCATCCGAGGCCGCCTGTCTCGCGGACGCCCGCGCGCGCTGCGGGCCGTTCACGGCGCTCCGGGACGAAACAACTCCGGGTCGCGGGACCCCCGTCGAGCCGGATCCGGCGGGGGTTCCCGTGTGGAACGGCCGTTGCCCTCACGAGGGTGGACGGCGGCCCCCACGGGTCTCGACCGCGAGCGATGACCGAAGACAGGACGTGACGACATGCTGTTCGACGAGGATTTCATAGAGGAGATCATCGAGCACTCGCCTCCGCCTCTCGTGTCCCACGCCGCGCTCGCGGAGCGGAATGCGGACGAAGACGAGGACGAGGAGGCCGACCCGGACGCCGTGAAGCCGGCGGATCGCGGCCGGAAGCGGGGCGACTCCTCCGTGTCCGGCGATCGCGGGAACCGTACCGGCGACCGGGATTCGCCCGGCGAGCGACGCCACCGCGGGGACGGCCCGCAGTACGGGAACCCTTGAATCGTCACGAAGGCCCCGACGCCAAACGCGTGCGGGGCCTCGAATTACGGGGGTGGGATGGCAGGGGGGGGATTCGAACCCCCGACCCAGGGCTTATGAGTCCCTTGCTCTACCAGGCTGAGCTACCCTGCCGGGTCGATCGGGCGTTCCGGGCGGGTCCGGGCCCGACGATGAAAAAAAGACCGGAGCGGGGGCTCCGGTCGAATAGCGGGGGCGGGATTCGAACCCGCGACCTTCGGGTTATGAGCCCGACGAGCTACCAGACTGCTCCACCCCGCAACGCGGCAATAATGCTACTCGATCCGGGGGGGTGAGGTCAACCCCGCGCGGGCCGGCGGGCGCACGCTGCGGGCCCTCCCGCCGTTCAGCCCCCGGACTCCCCGGCGGCCGTCTCCTCCTCCCCATCGGCATCGCTCACGAAGCGGATGAGGAGCTCTCCCGGCCGGATGAACCCGTGCTTCTCGCGCGCGACGCGCTCGATCACGTGGGGGCTCGTCTCGAGGCTGTCGGCCCACGCGGCGACCGAGTCGAGCACCGCATAGAGCGAGTCGATGCGGACCACGCGCTCGGCGCGGGTCCCCTGGAGCTCCCGAACGTCGAACAGGTCGTACTCTCCCCCCATGAGCAGGTAGTAGAGCGCGAGGACCACCCCGATCGAGGACAGGACCCGGCTCACGCGTCGGCTCGCGGCGTCAGACATACGCGCCCCGACCCGGATACTCGGCCGCGCCGCCGAGGGCGGCCTCGATGCGGAGGAGCTGGTTGTACTTCGCCACGCGCTCCGAGCGGCACGCCGAGCCCGTCTTGATCTGGCCCGCGTTCGTCGCCACGGCGAGATCGGCGATGAACGTGTCCGACGTCTCCCCCGAGCGGTGCGAGATGACGACGCCGTACCCGGCGTCCGCCGCCATCCCGATGGCATCGAGCGTCTCGCTGACGGTGCCGATCTGGTTGAGCTTGATGAGGATCGCGTTGCCGACGCCGCCCGCGATGCCACGCTCGAGGCGCCCGACGTCGGTCACGAACAGGTCGTCCCCGACGAGCTGGACGTGCGCGCCCAGCCGCCGGGTGAGCTCCGTCCACCCGTCCCAGTCGTCCTCGGAGAGACCGTCTTCGATGGACGCGATCGGATACGTCGCGAGCCACGTCTCGTAGAGGTCGATCAGCGCCCCCGCGTCGTGCGACCCCGCCTCGCCCCCGCTCTCGAGCCGGTAGGCGCCCGCCTCGCGGTCGTAGAGCTCCGAGGCCGCGCAGTCGAGCGCCAGGAGGACCTCCTCGCCGGGCGCGTAGCCCGCGTCCACGATCGCCTCCATGATCACGTCGAGCGCCGCCCGGTTCGACTCGAGGTCGGGGGCCACGCCGCCCTCGTCGCCCACCGCCGTGCTGTGACCCGCGTCGGCCAGCCGGCGGCGGAGGGCGTGGAACACCTCGACGCCGATCCGGAGCCCCTCGGAGAACCGGTCGGCGCCGACCGGGACGATCATGAACTCCTGGATGTCCACGTTGTTGTTCGCGTGCGCGCCGCCGTTCAGGATGTTGAGCATCGGGACGGGGAGCACGCGCGAATCGGACGAGCCGAGGTGCCGGAAGAGCGGGAGGCGCGCGGCCGCCGCGGCCGCCCGGGCCGCGGCCATCGAGACCGCGAGGATCGCGTTCGCGCCCAGGCGGCTCTTGTTCGGCGTGCCGTCGAGCTCGATGAGCGCCTCGTCGAGGGCGCGCTGGTCGGCCGGATCGAGACCGATGACCCGGTCCCGGATCGGTCCGTTCACGTGCGCCACGGCCTTGCGGACGCCCTTCCCGCCGTATCGATCGCGCTCGCCGTCCCGGAGCTCGACGGCCTCGTGCTCGCCCGTCGATGCGCCGCTCGGCACCGCCGCCGCGCCTTGCGTGCCGTCCTCGAGCCGGACCTCGGCCTCGACGGTAGGGTTTCCGCGCGAGTCGATGATCTCTCGACCGGTCACGTCCCGGATGGCCGTCATCGCGCTGCCTCGTCGTCGTGCTGGATCCATCGTGCCCGGCGGGACCCCGTCCCCACCCGTCCGGTCGAGCGACCGGTCTCCTCCCACGCATCAACATGAACGGGACCGATGGCCGGAACAAGGCCCCCGATGCTAGCCCGCGCCGCGCAGGTCTTCGAGCATCGCCGCCACGGTCCCGCGCGTGTCCTCGACGAGCGCGTCCCGGTCCTCCGCGCCCAGACCGGCGAGCGGAACGGGGGGCGCGAGACGGATCCGGATGGTGCCCGGCCGGACCCGCTTCGCCCCGCGCTCGAGAACGCGGCCGCCGCCCTCGATGGCGACCGGGACGAGGTCGGCGCCCGTCTCGATCGCCAGCGCGAACGCCCCGCGCCGGAACCGGCCGAGCGAGCCGTCGCGCGACCGGGTGCCTTCGGGGAAGAGGACGAGCGTGAGGCCCTCGCGGCGCATGCGATCTCCGGCCGCCCGGATCGCCCCGGCCGCCTTCACTGCGTTCCCGCGATCGATGAACACGTGCCCCGCCGCCCGGCACGCGGCGGCGAAGATCGGGATCCGCGCCAGCTCCTCCTTGGCCACGAACCGGAGCGAGGCCGGGACGGTGGCCATGAGCGCCCAGATGTCGAGCATCGACTGGTGGTTCGCGACCAGGATCTGCGCCTTGCCGGGCGGCGCGTGCTCGAGCCCCTCGATCGCGACGGTGACGCCGGCCGCGGCGAGCACCCGGCGGCCCCAGTTCCGGTGGATCCAGTCGTAGTGACCCCGGGGGGCGCGCACGAGACCGCCCAGGACCGCGAGGAGCGAGAAGAACGCGGTGGAGAGGACGACCACGAGCCGGAACCAGAGGACCCGGATCACGCGTCCGGCGCGCCGAAATGGTCGAACCCGCTCCCCGGCCGGACGAGGGCGCCGCTCTCGTCCAGGATGGCCACGCCGCTCCCCTCCGCGACGCGTCCGATCCCGGTCAGGCGGACGCCGAAGTCGCGCTCGAAGTCGGCGCGGAGGTCCCCGACCACGCCCGGCGGCGCGGCGAACAGGAGCTCGTAGTCTTCCCCGCCGGACAGGACGAGCCGCCGTCCCGGCTCGGTCCCGGCGTGCGGGACCGCGCCCGCGTGGATCGGGAGCCGCTCCCATTCGAGCTCGATCCGGACGCCGGACGCGAGCGAGAGGTGCCGGGCATCGCGGGCGAGGCCATCGGAGAGATCGATCATGGCCCGCACGCCGGCCTCCGCGAGACGGATCCCTTCGCGGATCCGCGGCCGTGGCCGCTCGAACGCGGCGCGCGCGGCCGGAAGCGGCTCGAGCCCCGCGACCAGATCGGCCACGGCGGAGGCGGCGCCGCCGAGCGCGCCGGTGACCCAGACCTCGTCGCCCGGCCTCGCCCCGGTCCGGGTCACCGGCCGCCGGGCCTCGCCGATCACGGTGACGTCCAGCATCACGGGTCCGGGAGAGGCCACGAGGTCGCCGCCCAGGAGGCGTCCGCCCGCGAGGGCGAGCGCCTGACCCGCCCCGCGGCCCAGCGCCGCGGCCGTCCCGGCATCGAGCTCGGGGGGGAGCGCGGCCGACACGAGGAGCCCCACGGGCCCGGCGCCCATGGCGGCAAGATCGCTCAGCGCGGCGGCCGCCGCCCGGTGACCGATCACCTCCCAGGTCATCCATTCGCGGCGGAAGTGGACCCCCTCCACGCTCGCATCGGTCGAGACGACGACGCAGGCGCCGGGGGAGACCTCGATGGCGGCGGCGTCGTCCCCGGGGCCCACCACGACCTTCCCGGCGGCCGGCGCGGCCGACGCGGCGGGCCTGTCGCTCGCGGCGGCGGCCGCCTCGAGGAAGGCGGCGATCCGCGCCGTCTCCGGACCCGGGGCGAGCGGCGGCTCCCCGCCCCTCGAGGCCCGTTCAGCCATCGGTCGGACCGTCGTGCGCCGCCGGGAGCGCCACGAGGACGCCCGGCCAGGCGCCCGGCCGCACCCGGGCCAGCGAGCCGCGGGCCGCCGGGAGGCGCTCGGGGAGGTCCACCGCGGCGTGTCCGATCGGCTCCGGCGCGGCGGCGCCCGCGAGCCCGGAGATCCCCAGCGCACACGTCGCCGCGTCGGCCGGGCCGAGCCCCGCGGCCGCGTAGGCGCCGGCGAGGCCCGTGAGCACGTCGCCCGCGCCGCCCGTGGCGAACGCCGCGCTCGCCACCGAGCTCGCACGCAGCGATCCGTCGGGGGTCGCCACCCAGGTCGGCGTGCCCTTGAGGAGCACGGCGTGCCCGAGCCGTTCCGCCGCGGCGCGCGCGACGCCGGGCGGGTCGGCGAGCACGGCCTCGCGCCCGCCTTCCCACAGCCGGCCCATCTCTCCGGGGTGGGGCGTCAGGAGCGCGGCCTCCGGCAGGGCCGCGCCGAGCGCCTCGAGGTCGCCGTCCCACACGTTCAGCGCGTCGGCGTCGAGGACCACCGGGCGGGCTCCCGCGCGGGCGAGGATGCCCGCGACGCGCTCGCGCGATCCGGCGGCGGTCCCGAGACCGGGCCCGATCGCGACCGCGTGCGCCCACTCGACGGCGTCCGAGACGGCGCCCTCGTCCCGCCAGTCGACGAACACGGCGGATGGGACGGCCGTCTGCATGATGTCGCGGTTCACCGGCGCGCTCACGACCTTGACGATGCCGGCCCCGCCCCGGATCGCTGCGCGGGCGGCGAGCACCACCGCTCCCGCCATGCCCGGCTGTCCGCCGACGAGCGCCACGTAGCCCGCGCCCGCCTTGTGGGCGTCGTCGGGCCGGTCGCCGAGGAGCGCCGCCACCCAGGCCGCGGTGATGAGCCGCGCGGCGGGCGGCGGGGACGGCGGGGGGAAGCCGATCTCCACCGCCTCGAGATCGCCGCACAGCGCGCGCGCCGGGAAGCGCAGGAGCCCGAGCTTCGGCCAACCGAAGGTCACCGTGAGGTCCGCGCGCACGGCGGCCCCGGGGACGCGTCCGGTCGTGAAATCGACGCCGCTCGGACCGTCCACGGCCGCCACCCGGACGCCGCTCGCGTTGAGGCGCCGGATGACCGAGGCCTGCGGCTCCCGCGGGGCCGACTCGACCCCGGTCCCCAGGATGCCGTCCAGCACGATGTCCGCGCGCGCGAGCGACGCGTCGAGCGTCGAGGCGTCGGCCAGCGGCAGGTCCCACCCGGCCAGGACGTCGGGCTCCGGGGGGCGGCTCCCGCATGACACGAGCTCCACGCGCCGACCCCAGGCCGCGAGCGTGCGCCCCGCCACGAGCGCGTCGGCGCCGTTGTGCCCGCTACCGGCGAGACACAGGACGCGGCCTTCGGGCCAGCGGGTCTGGATCCGGGCGGCCAGCGCCCGACCCGCGTTCTCGATGAGCGCTCGCTCGGGGATCGCGCCGGAGCGGGTGGCCGCCAGGTCGAGCCCGGCCATCTCGTCGGCGGTGGGCAGCCACACCGTCGGTGCGGCGATGCGCCACCATTCTCGAGGGGATTGCGGGGAGATCACGCGCGAAGGAGCGGGGGTGCCGCCCGCCACGGACGGCACCCCGCACGGGGGGACAGGGGCGGGCTACTTATACGAGGGCTGGACGCTACGCCCGAAGCTGATCTCTCCATTGTCGATCCGGATGTTGAACCCGCAATCCGGCTTCGAGCACACCCAGGCCTTGTAGCGGATGGGCGCGCCATCGCGCCCGTAGTCGGACAGCGGAAGCAGGACCCCTGTGTTGCAGCTCAGGCACTTCGTGAATGGTTGTACCGTATCTTCCACGCGGTCACCCCTCCCCATGCTTGAACGGTAGTCGGGCCTATCCTGACGCCCGTGAACGCTTCCGATCAACAAACCGCCACCCGCCGCCGTGGCCGCGTTGGCGGACCAATGGTCCTACCCGGTCCAGGGGTAGCTCTCTTCGAACGCCTCGTCGAAGCTGAACAGCCCCTCGAAATCCTCGCGCGTGTCTTCCGGCTGCTTTATCAGGATCCCGCATTCCACCAGGGCGAACACGATCTCGCCGATGTCGGCGGTCGCGTGGATTCCCCAGTGCTCGAGCACCGTCCGGGCGAGCGGTCCGAAGCGGGAGAGGGCGAGCGCGCGCACGGCGTCCGCCACTTCGGCGCCGGAGACGTGGCGGGGGACGTCCAGCATGGCGAGACGGCGGTGGAGCGCGGTGAGCACGAACACGTACCCCGGCTCCGCGTACCGCGGATTCCGACGGCTGAGCCCCGCCAGCGCGCTCTCTGTGCTCACGTGGTGCATCCCCGGCCCTCTCGACCTCCCCGATCCCACGTCGGGGTCGCCAGCCCGAAACCCGCCCAACGCGAAAAGGTAGACGCCCCAAAAAGTTGACGTCAAGTCACATGCGGCGCCCCGCACTCCCGTTACGCGGTCGCGATGCCCTCCGACAGCTCGGGGTAGAGCGGGAACGCGTCACACAGCTCGTGCACGTCCGACGCCACCTCCTCGAGCACCCCCGTATCCCCGC
>Ga0299907_10000474_pt1 | contig 19486 bp, 16 predicted proteins | sample RVTome_16_FD_198680 | JGI IMG/M metagenome (GOLD analysis project Ga0299907, IMG submission 198680) | Soil microbial communities from uranium-contaminated site in the Upper Colorado River Basin, Wyoming, United States - RVT152D67 (version 2) ...
CCCCGGCAACAGCGCGGCGGGCCCGTAGCGACTCTCGTAGCGCCGCTCGAAGTCCTTGGTCACCTGCTGGACGCGCACGTCGTCGAGCCCGCCGGGCGGAACCGGGATCTCGAGCTCGTTGCGCTGCCATTCGTAGCGCAGGCGGGCGTAGCGGCGGAGCTCCGGCTCGGACCCGCTCGCGCCGTCGGCCTTGGCGAGGCCTCGGAGCTCGCGCTCGAGCTCGGCGTAGACCGCCTCGAGCCGCGCCGGATCGATCGGAGAGACGAACTGGACGTCGCGCTCGCGCGTGTAGCGGACGTCCGAGAGCGCGATGCCGAAGGCGCTCCACACCGAGGCGATCTCTCCCGGGATCACCACCTGCGAGACGCCGAGCTCGCTGGCGTAGCCGGCGGCGTGGAGCGGGCCCGAACCGCCGAAGGCGAAGATGGCGAAGTCGCGGGGGTCGAATCCTCGTCCGACGACCACGTTCTCGAGCAGATTGGCCATCTTCGCGTTGACGATTTCCACTATCCCGAGCGCGGCGTCCGTGAGCGAGAGGCCGAGCGGGTCGGCGACGCGGCGGATCGCCTCCTCGGCGAGCTCACGGCTGGGGCGGATCTGACCCGCGGCGGAGGTCCCGAAGACCGCCTCGGGATCGAGATAGCCGAGGACGAGGTCCGCGTCGGTGACGGTCGGCGCCGTGCCCCCGAGCCCGTAACAGGCCGGGCCCGGATTGGAGCCGGCGCTCTGCGGCCCGACCCGCAGGGTCTCGCTGTGCTCCTCGATCCAGGCGATCGAACCGCCACCGGCCCCGATCGACACCACCTCGACCGCCGGGATCCTGTAGGTGTACTTGTCGATCACCGCCTCCGCGGCGATCTGGGGCTCCGAGTCCTTGATCAGCCCGACGTCGAAGCTCGTTCCCCCCATGTCGGTGCCGATCACGTCGCCAAAGCCGAGCTCCGCGGCGAGGCGTTGCGTGCCGACGACCCCGCCCACCGGGCCAGAGCCGATCGAGAGGATCGGTCGCTCGGCGCCGGCGTCGAGCGGAACCATCCCGCCGTGACACTGCATCAACATGAACTGCTGGTCGAAGCCGAGCTCCCCGAGGCGCCCCTGCAGCCGCCCCAGATAGCGCGAGGTGTCGGGCCCGACCAAGGCGTTGACCACCGTGGCGACCATGCGCTCGTACTCGCCGACCGCGCTCGAGAGATCGGACGAGATCGAGACGAAAGCGTCCGGCGCGACCTCTCCGACGACCTCGAGGGCCCGCCGCTCGTGCTCGGGATTCTGGGTCGACCAGAGGAAGCAGATCGCGAACGCGTCGCAGCCCGCGTCGACCAGCGCCCTGGCCTGCTGCTCCAGCTCCGCTTCGTCGAGCGGGACGAGGATCTGACCGAAGGAGTCGATCCGCTCGGTGACGCCGCGAACGCGCTCCCGCGGGACCAGGGGCGGAGGCTTGGCCATCTGCGCGACCCGGAGGATGTTCTCGGGCGGCTCGCCGGTGACCCGGCCTTGACCGCGCATCATCTCCAGCGTGTCCTCGTGGCCCTTGGTGGTGAGGACGCCTACGGTCGCCCCCTTGCCCTCGACGACGATGTTCGTCGCCACCGTGGAGCCATGGGAGACGAGACGGGTCAGGCTCTGGAACAGCTCGTCGGCCTTGTGTCCGGCGAGCTCACCGGCCGCCCCCAGGCTGCCGAGGAATCCGGATTCGAAGTCGTCGTCGGGAGAGCTCAGCGCCTTGCCGTAGGCGACCCTGCCTTCGGCGTCGACGAGGACCGCGTCGGTGAAGGTGCCGCCGATGTCCACAGCCGCTATCAGACCGGGGCCCGTGCTCGCGCTCAATCTCTCATCCTCCTCCGAAGGCATACCCGAGAACGCGCGATTATATACAGATCAGTCGGTATAAAGAAGATGCCGCCGCGGGCCGGCCGCGGCGCCGCCGCGGGGCTTCGATCAGCTCCTGGACCTGGTGCCCGAGCGGCCCTTGGTCGACGCGCCCTTGCGGGCGCCGGTCTTCCTCGGCGGCTTGCGACCCGCGGGACTTCGCTTCGTCCGCCCCTTCGTCGCGGGTCGGGGCCTTGACGACGAGGAGACCTCGATTCCCGACAGGAATATGTCCGCGAAGTGGTCGGCGATCGTGGCGGGCGAGACCCGGCCCTTGGGGTTGAACCACTGGTAGGAGTAGTTGATCATCCCCAGGAACCCGAGCAGCGTCAGCCGCAAGTCTTCGAATTCGAACAGGCCCTCGTCGCGCCCCCGCTCGAGCACGTCGCTGACGATCTGCTCGAATTCCCGTCTGGCCCGCCGGATGTCTTTCCAAGCTGGATCCGACTCGATCGCTCGCCACTCGTGGAGGAAGACGGTGACCTGATCGTGATAGTCGGCGATGTCTCCCATCAAGACGCGGGCCAGCTCTCGCAGCTGCACGTCCGCCGGCTCATCTCGCTCGGAGACCTCGCGGGCGTTGGCGAGGAGCGGATCGATGAAGCGCTCGTGGATCGCGATCAGGAGGTCGAGCTTCCCGTCCATGTAGTGGTAGAGGCCCCCGCGCTGCAGGCCGGTGGCGTCGACCAGGTCCTCGATCGAGGTCCCGTGGAATCCCCGCGCTGCGAAGACTCGCGCCGCCCTATCGACGACCTCGGTGCGGCGTTGCGCGTAGCGCTGACGCGAACGCTCGCGAGCCGGTTGCCTGGGACCCTCACGTCGATTTCGTTCGGCTCGACGGGTGCGGTCAGCCACGGGGGTCCACCAGGACCTTGATCTTTCCACCGGGCGCGGATGCGAGATCGGCGAGCACCTCGTCCGCATTCGCGAGCGGCACGACGTCGCCGATCAGCGGCGTCGGATCGATCTGACCCGCCTCGATCATGCTCACGACCCGAGGGAGGTCATGGCGATAGCCGAGGCATCCCACCAGCGAGCGCTCGAAGAGGACGAGGCGCTTGACGTCGATCGGCGCCGGGTCGGCCGGGAGTCCGACCAGCGCGACACGCCCGCCCCGCTTCGCACACTCCACGGCATCGGGTAGCGCCGCGGCTGCGCCGGTTGATTCGACCACCACGTCGGCGCCGCCGCCGCCGAGGAGCCGGCGGGCTCGGCGCGGAAGCTCTTCTCCCGCCTCCAGCGTGCGGAAGCCGAGATCATCAGCCTTCCGCTGTCGCGCCGGGTCGAGCTCGACCACCGTCGGCCGGATGCCGAGCGCGCGTGCGCATACCGCGGCGGCCGCCCCGATCGGCCCAAAGCCCATCACGAGCACCTCGTCGCCGGCACGCGCTGCGGCCCGGTCCAAAGCGTGCAAGCCCACGGCGAGGGGCTCGGTCAGCGCCGCGGCCTCGTCGCCGACGCCGTCGGGAAGCGGGACCAGCATGTATTCCGGTAGCTCTATGCGTGCGGCGAACGCGCCATCGGAGTGGAGACCGATCGATCCGCCGTAGCGGCAGAGGTGGTAGTCGCCCCGCATGCACGCCTCGCAGTTGCCACAGCGCCAGCAGGCGTCCGCCGTCACGCGGGTTCCGACGGCGTGACCAGATCCGGGGGCGACCGCCGCGATGCGCCCCGACAGCTCGTGGCCGAGGGTGAGGGGCGGCGCCTTCTCCGTCAACGGATGGGGCTCGGTCCTGATCAGGCTCGGCCCCGAGCGGTACTCGGCGAGGTCGCTGCCGCAGATTCCGCAGTAGGCGACATCGACCACAGCGAAGCCGGGGGGCGGTGCCGTGGGCTCCGGGACCTCCTCGAGCCGGATGTCCCGGGCTCCGTGCCAGCGCAATGCCTGCATCCGTTCAGCTCCCGTCGGTCAGCATCCGAGATGCCGGGCAATCACCAGATGCTGGATCTCGTTGGTGCCCTCGCCGATCTCGAGCACCTTCGCGTCGCAGTAGAAGCGGGAAACGGGATACTCGTGCATGTAGCCATAGCCCCCGTGAATCTGGACCGCTTCGGACGCGGCCCGCACGGCCAGGCGCGAGGAGAGCAGCTTCGCCATCGCCCCTTCCTTCGAGAACGGCCGCCCGGCATCCCGTAGCTCGGCCGCCCTGTAGGTGAGGAGTCTCACCGCCTCGAGCTCGGCGGCCATGTCGGCGAGCTTGAACTGGATGGCCTGGAACTTGGAGATCGGACGGCCGAACTGCTGGCGCTGCTTCGCGTAATCGAGGGCCATCTCGAGCACGGCCTCGGTGAGGGCGATGCCCAAGGTTGCGACCGTGATCCGGCCTACGTCGAGCACCTGGAGGAACTGAGCCAGCCCCCGGCCGGGGGTGCCGATCAGGTGGTCCTCACTTAGCCTCACGTCCTCGAAGGTGAGCTCGCGGCTGTCGAGCGCGTGCCAGCCGATGCCGTGCATCTTCGGACCGAGCTCGAATCCGGGGGTGCCACGAGGAACGAGCACATTCGCGTAACCCGCCTCGCCGTTCTCCGACGGCGTGCGGGCCAGAATCACCGGGCCGAGGCTCATGTCGGTACCGGCGTTCGAGATGAAGACCTTGGAGCCGTTCACGATCCACTCGCCGCTGGCATCGCGGGCCGCCCGCGTGCGGATTCCGCTCGCATCGGACCCGGCGTCGGGCTCGGTAAGCCCAAAGGAACCCAGCTTCTCGCCCTGCGCCAACGGCACCAGCCAACGCCGCTTCTGCTCATCGGAGCCGAAGGCCAGGATCGGAATGCTTCCGATCGTCAAGTGGGCCTGCCAGGCGGCTCCGATCGACTGGTCCACCTTCGCGACCTCGAAGAGGGCGGCCACTGCCGCGGATGTCGACACGCCGGTCCCGCCGTACTCCTCGGGCACGAGCAAGCCCATCAGGTCGAGCTCGCCCATCTTTCGAAGCAGCTCCGTGGGGCAGCGCTCCTCCCTCCACCAATCAGCCGCGTGGGGGGCGATCTCACCCGCAGCGAACTCCCGGGCCAAATCGCGCAATGCTTGCGCGTCCTGGTCCAACTCGAGGGAGACCGGAACCGGCATCCGGATTAAACTTATACCGAATGGTATATATATTTGCCAGCTCGTCATGTTGTCGGCAGAGCCCGCCGGCACCTCCAGGCTGACTTGAGATGGCGTCCGCTGCCACCGCCACAGGACCCGCAGGCGAGCTTCGCGACCTCTACGGCACGATGGCCCGCATTCGTGCATTCGAGGAGCGGGTCGCCAAGCACTTCCGCGATGGCGACATCCACGGCTTCGTGCACGTCTCGATCGGTCAAGAAGCGGTCGCCGCCGGTGCTTGCGCAGCGCTCCAGCGGGACGACCTGATAACCACGACGCACCGAGGCCATGGGCACTGCATCGCCAAGGGCGCGGACCCGGAGCGGATGTTCGCAGAGCTCTTCGGGCGGGCCACCGGTCTCTGCGGGGGCAAGGGCGGGTCGATGCACATCGCGGATCCCGCCCTCGGCATCCTCGGAGCCAACGGGATCGTCGGAGCGGGGATCCCGCTGGCGGCTGGAGCCGGCCTTGCTGCTCGGGTGCGCGGTGATGGCCGGGTGGCGCTTGCCTTCTTCGGCGAAGGGGCGGTGCACTGCGGCGCCTTCCACGAGGGGGTCACGCTGGCGGTCGCCTGGAGCCTGCCGGTCGTGTTCGTCTGTGAGAACAACGGCTACGCCGAGTTCACCCGATCCGACGCGTGGGGCGGGCCGACGCTGATCGCCCGCGCGGAGAGTTACGGGCTTCCGGCCAATTCGGTCGCCGGCGACGATCCGATCGCGGTCCGGAGCGCCGTCGCGGAGGCTGCGGCGCGCGCTCGCGCCGGCGAAGGCCCGTGCTTCGTCGAGGCGCGGGCCGTGCGCTTCGCCGGCCATTACGAGGGCGACCCTCAGCAGTACCGAAGCGAGGAAGAGTTCGCCGCGCGCGAACAGCACGATCCCCTCCTCCTCTCCCGCGATGGGCTGGGGGCGGAGCTCGCCGACGAACTGCGCCGGGCTGCCGAGGAAGAGATGGACGACGCCGTTGCCGCCGCCCTGGACGCTCCGTATCCCGAACCCGCCACGGTTAGGGACGACGTGTATGCCTGAGACGCCGCGCTATATCGAGGCGCTGGGGCAGGCCATGGCCGATGAGATGGAGCGAGACGATTCGGTGATCACGCTCGGGGTGGACGTGGGCGCTGCGGGAGGCGTCTACGGGGTGACCAAGGGGCTGCAGGAGCGCTTCGGTCCCGAGCGAGTGCGTGACACGCCGATCGCCGAGGCGGGGGTCGTCGGCGCCGCGGTGGGCGCCGCGATGGCGGGGTTGCGCCCGATCGTCGAGATCATGTACATGGACTTCGCGTCGGTCTGCCTCGATCCCATCGTCAACCAGGCGGCCAAGCTGCGATACATGACCGGCGGCGGGGTGAAGGTGCCGGTTGTGTTCCGCACGCAGACCGGCGGGGGACGAAGCGGTGGTGCCCAGCATTCGCAGTCCCTGGAAGGAATGCTCGCCCACTTCCCCGGTCTGCGGGTCTTCTGTCCTGCTGATGCGCGCGATGCCCACGACCTGCTGGTTGCGGCCGTCCGCGATGACAGCCCGGTCTGTTTCGTTGAGAACCGGCGACTCTATCCGCGACGGTCCGAGGACTGGGACCGCGACAGCCTCCCGCCCGGCCTCCCGCGCGTCGTGCGGCAGGGCGACGAGCTCACCGTCGTGACCTGGGGGCGGATGGTGTCGGAGACGACCCGAGCCCTCGAGCATGTGGAAGGGCCCGGGGCCGACCCGGAGATCATCGATCTGCGGACCCTGGTCCCGCTCGATCTCTCGCTCGTGTCCGACAGCGTCTCGCGCACCGGGCGCTGCCTGGTCGTGCACGAAGCCGTGGAGTCATACGGCCCGGGGGCGGAGATCGTCGCGCGGATAATCGATCAGGCGCTCTATTACCTGGACGGACCGGTCGAGCGCTTCGGGGCCCTTCCCACGCCCGTCCCCTACAGCCCCACTCTCGAGGCGGAGATGCTGCCCACGCACGAGAGCATCGCCCGCCGGCTCACGGCAGTCGCCACCGCTTAACTCGATCGTCGCAGCAGCCCCTCCCGCATCGGTCAAGGCGTTCTTTATACCGACTGATTGGTATATCATCATCGCGCCGTGGAGGAGCGAGCTCTTCAGGAACGCGCATATGGGCACCGTTGAGCTTCGGGCTCAGGTCAGCAGCGATGACGAGGTCGCGGCCTCCCTCGATGGACGGGTGGCGGTCGTCACCGGGGCGAGTCGCGGCATCGGCCGCGCGATCGCGCTGCGACTCGCGAGTGCCGGGGCGGACGTCTGCTTGGCCGCCCGCTCGGAGGCCGACCTCGAGCAAGTCGCGGCCGAGGCCGGACGGGATGGGGTCCGGGTGTTGACGATGCCCTGCGACCTGACCGTCAAGAAGCGCGCCGATGATCTCGTCGAGGCTGCTCATCGCGAGCTCGGCGCTCTCAACGTGCTCGTCAACAACGTGGGTGGCGCCCATCGAATGCTGCCGCTCGAGGACGTCGACGAGCGCACCTTTGAGACCGGCACCACGCTCAACTACACCTCGACCTTTCGCATGATGCGCGCCGCCGCCCCACATCTCTTCGCCGCGGCGCCCAAGGCCGCGGTGCTGAACGTCGTCTCGATCGCCGCGGCGCGTCCGGTCGCGGGGACGTCGTATTACGGCGCCGCGAAATCCGCGGTGATCAGCCTCTCGCGTGCAGCCGCCCGGGAATGGGGGCCGCGGGGCGTGCGAGTCAATTGCGTCGGTCCCGGGTGGATCGAGACGGACCTGAGCGAGCGGCTGCGAAGGGATCCCGACTTCTCGAGGCAAACGTTGGCGCAGATCCCGCTTGGCCGTTGGGGCACCGTCGATGAGGTTGCGGAGGCGGCCGCGTTCCTCGTCTCCGACAAAGCGCGATACATCACCGGCGCCACCCTCTTCGTCGACGGGGGTCTGCTCGCATGACGCCGGATCCGGCTTTTCCGGAGCTCGTGGTGACTGGCACTTCTGCCAGTAGCAGCAGCGTCCGCAGGCTGGGACCCTCGGCAGCGTCAGCGGTCGCCCGACCTCTGCGCGATCCTGCTCCTCGAGCTTGGATCGGGCGGTTCTGGATTTCGCCTCAGGCGGCCGTCTGACGGATTGCCAGGCCCACGAAAGAGTGTCAAGACACCAGAGAGGATCCCCAGAGGAGGAATGAGATGACCGTGGACGATGTGACGACTCGGCTGGTGAACTCGGCGCTCACGCGGCGCCGCTTCCTGGAGCGGACCGCGGTGGTGGGCGGCTCGCTGGCTGCGGGCAACATCCTCGCCGCATGCGGCGACGATGACGATGACGGGGACGGCGATGCGCCGACCGGCCAACAACTTGGCCAGCAGCTGCGCGACATCCTCGGCGAGCCGAGGAACCTGATCGCCGAGGGCCCAGGCAACTTCGACATCACCGGGAGCTGGCCGCTCACGGGACCGGGGTCGGTCTACGGCGAGCTCCAGTCCGAGGGCTTCAGGTATGGGGCGGAGCACGTCGCGGCGTGGACCAACGGCAAGCTGAGGTTCCAGGCGGAAGCGGTCGACAACGCCGGCGGCGACCCGCAGAAGTCGGTGGCCAACGCCCGCGGGGCGGGGCTCGCCAGGGAGCCGATCTTCGTGACCTCCTACATCTTCGGCTTCGGGGCGCAGCCGGCGCTGATCGCGCAGTACAAGATGCTCTCGCTCGATCCGGGCGGCGGCACCGGGCCCCTGGCACAGGGGCTGCCGTACTGCTACGGATTCCGTGCCTCCTACCCGCAGGACCTCGTCGACGGGCTGCTGGAGACGATCACCCGCGAGAACTCGGACGCGAGCACGCTCGCCGTCGTCGACGCGGAGATCAACGCCGACTACAACGGCGCCAACGAGGAGTTCTCGCGCGGGGCCGCGCAGCGGGCCGGCCTCGAGCTGGTCTCCTTCAGCACGGCGCCGCTCGGGCAGACCGATTACGCCTCGGTGATATCGGCCGTGAAGGAGGACGATCCCAACGTCGTCGTCTTCCTCAACTTCGGCACCGATGTCGCATACTGCGCGCGCGAGGTCCAGCGGCAGGCGCTCGACGCCACCTACGGAGGCATCGACTTCACCCCGGATGGGGCGCAGGTCGCCGGTCCCGCGTTCAGGGACTGGATCTTCAGCCACGACTACATCAACGTCACCGACCCGCCGAGCGACTGGTCGAAGCTCTTCGTCGACAGCTGGGAGAGCGACAACGGCAACCCGCCGGAGAACTACAACGCGGCCTACTATGCCTCCGCCTTCGCCTACGCGATCATGATGGATCGCATCCTCGGCTTCGGCGGCGACATCCAGAACGGCGCCGACTGGCTGAGGGCCCTCGAGCAGGAGCCGACGTTCCCGCACGTGTACGGCGGCAACGGCAGCCAGATCGGGGAGATCGTCCTCGACCCGGAGACCCACTCCCCGACCTCGATCCCGATTCTGGGCTTCCGGGCGGAGGGGACCGGCTCCACCGAGGACATCACCCTGCTGGCGGAGTACGACATCGGTGGCCGCAACTACCAGCCGATTGAGAGCTGAGATCGAGCCGATTGAGAGCTGAGATCGCGATGGGCCGGCGCCGCCTCTGGCGGTGGCGGCGTCGGCCCAACCATTGAGCCATGCCAATCGCCTCCCTCACGGAAACGCTTCAGTTCGCATCCGATGGCTTCATCAACGGCGCCTTTTACGGCCTCATCGGTCTCAGCTTCGGGCTGATCGTCGCCGTCACCGGTCGGTTTCACTTTGCCTGGGCCGTCGCCTTTGCCATCAGCGGCTACTTCGCCGCCTACCTGATCAACCACAACCAGTTCGCGATCCTGCCCGCGGTGCTGATCGGCGTGGCCGGCGGGGTGCTGTTCAGCGTCCTGCTCGAGCTGCTGGTCTACCGGCCGGTGGCACGGCGGGCGGGCCCGAATGCGCTTCTCGGCGTCTTCGTCGCCTCATTCGGGATCACCATCGCCGGTCAGGCCCTGATCCAGCTGATCGTGCAATCGAGGATCGCCAGCGAGCCGCTGAATTGGATCCCGATCGATTCGCAGGACGTCGGGGGCGTCACGTTCACCACCCTCGACATCTGGGCGGTGGGGGTCTTCTGGGCATGTGCCGTCCTGACCTGGGCGCTGCTTCGATTCACGCCCCTCGGACGAGAGATCGAGGCGGTGCGCGTGAACCCGATGATGGCGCGGGTGGTTGGCATCCGGACCGGGCGGACGTACGTCGTTGTCTTCGTGATCGGCTCCCTGCTGGGCGGGATCGCCGCCATCTTCTTCGCCATGGACAACGCCGCCACCGCGGACATGGGAACCGAGCCCGTGTTCTATGCCTTCGTGGTCGCCTTCCTCGCCGGGCTCGGCAGCTCGCCGCTCTGGATCATGCTCGTCGGCACTCTGCTCGGCGTCGTCGAGGGGCTCAGCGCCGAGCTCTTCTCGCCGCAGTGGCAGACCGTTGTCGTCTTCGGGATCCTGCTCGCCCTGCTCGTCATCAAGGCCGCGCACGCCTGGCGCCCGACGGTGTTCCGCATTCCAGCCGCCTTGGCGAGGTAGCCGATGGAGGAGTTCTTCACCCACGCCGATGTGGTCGCGATCTTCGCGATCTACGCGATCTCGCTAAATCTGCTGCTCGGGGTCGCGGGTCAGATCTCGATCGCCCACGCGGCCTTCGGAGCCGTCGGCGCCTACAGCACCGGCTACCTCGTCGTGATCCAGGACTGGTCGTTCTTTCCTGCCTTCTGGGTCGGCATCGCCGCGGCCCTCGTGGTCGGTCTGCTGATGAGCCTGCCCGCGCTCTACCTCGATGTCCGCTACCTGATCCTGCTGACGCTCGCGCTCTCCACCGCGCTCCTGGCGGTGGTCGGCGCGATCCCCGAGCTCGGGGGCTCCTACGGTCTTCGGGACGTGCCGAACCTGGAGATCTTCGGCACGACCTACGACGACCCGTCCGAGTTCTTCCGGCCGCTGATCGTGCTCGCCCTGCTGGTGCTGGCGATTTGCTCCCTGATCGCCTACTCCCCATATGGCCGCGTGCTACGCGCGATCCGCGACGACGAGCTGGCGACCCGCGGGGTGGGTAAGAACGTGATCCTCTACAAGGTCACGGTCTTCGGCATCACCTCGGCGATGGCGGGACTCGCCGGGATCATGCTCCTCTACTTCAACCGCAGCGCTCAGCCGGGGGCCTTCGACCTGGCGGTGTCGATGCAGATCATCGCCATGGTCGTGATCGGGGGCGCGGGGAACCTGTTGGGGTCGATCCTGGGCGCCACCCTGCTCGTCTTGCTCGAGCCGTTCCTGCAGGACGTGGTCAACATGTCGCCCACCAACGCGGCCCTTACCCAGCTCACAATCTACGGCGCCCTCATCGCCGCCTTCCTATTGGTCCGGCCGCAGGGATTGCTGCCCGAGTCCTGGACACCGGCCGCGGCGGTTCGGGCTCTGCGCCGCTCGCCGCCCGAGCGCCCCGAGAGCGAGGAAGTGGCGCCGCCGAAGCCCTCGCCGCGACTGGCGGAGACCGCCGGGCCGCCGCCTACGAGCGACGGCGGCAACCCCGAGGCCGTGCTCGAGGCGAGCGACCTGAAGAAGTACTTCGGCGGCATCCACGCCGCGGACGGCCTCAGCCTCCGGCTCCCCCGCGGCCGCGTCACCGGCCTGATCGGGCCAAACGGGGCCGGCAAGACCACCGTCTTCAATCTCCTCACCGGGGTCATCCCCCTGGACGAGGGGAAGGTCTGGCTGCATGGCCAGGACATCACCGGCTGGACGCTCAACCGCATCGCCAATGCGGGGATGGCCCGCTCCTACCAGGACGTCCGCATCTATCCGCGCATGAGTGTGCTCGAGAACGTGATGATCGCGGTCCCGGACCAGCCGGGCGAGCGGTTGCCGAATGCCCTCTTCCGCAGGATCCGTACCCACGAGGGAGAGAAGGAGGCACGCCAGAAGGCGTTGGAGCACCTGGAGTTCGTCGGCCTGTCGGCACGGGCGGACAAGCTGGCGGGCGAGCTCGCCTTCGGCGAGCAGAAGGTCGTCGCACTGGCCCGGCTGCTCGCCACCGAGGCGGAGGTGCTGCTGCTCGACGAGCCCGCGTCGGGGATCGACATCGACTGGGTCGAGACGATGCTCGGGCTGATCGCAGAGCTGCGCGAGCGCGGCAAGAGCATCTGCGTCGTCGAGCACAACCTGCACGTCGTCGAGCGGATTGCCGACTCGGTCTACTTCATGGAGACCGGAACGATCACGGCGGAGGGAACGGTGCGCGAGTTGATGCAACAGGAACGGCTGGCGGAGGTGTACTTTGGAAGCGCCTGAGAGCACCCAGGCGGAGGCCCCGGTAGCAGAGAGGAAGCAGTTGCTCGAGGTCTCTTCGCTGCGAGCGAGCTACGGGCACCGCCAAGTCCTGTTCGACTTGAGCCTCAACGTCGGAGTGGGCGAGATCGTCGCTGTGTTCGGACACAACGGGGCGGGTAAGACGACGATGCTGAATTCGATCTTCGGCCTGGTGAAGCCGATGGGCGGAACCGTCCGATGCGACGGCGACGACATCACCGGGGCTACATGCGCTCGCACCGTCCGCAAGGGGATGGCCTACATCGCCGCCGACAACTTCATCTTCGGTGAGCTGAGCGTCCTCGACAACCTCAAGCTGGGGGCGCACCTCGAATCCTCTCGGGGATTGGTTCGGGAGCGACTTCAGGGGGTCTACGAGCTCTTCCCGATCCTCGAGGAACGCGGCTCGCAGGTCTCCAGCACCCTCAGCGGCGGGCAGCAGCGCATGCTGAGCATGGGAATGGCCCTGATGTCGGGGCCGCGCCTGCTGCTCGTCGATGAGCCCTCACTCGGCTTGTCACCGGCGCTTGTCGACCAGGTGATGGAGGCGATCGGTCGTCTCGCTCGCGACGAGTCCTTGTCCGTGCTGCTGGTGGAGCAAAACGTGGTGCGAACCCTGCCGGTCGTCGATCGCGCCTACTTCGTGCGCTCCGGCCGCGTCATCCTCGAGGAGAGCGCCGAGGAGCTGCGCCAGCGAGAGAGCTACTGGGAGCTGTTCTGATCCAGGCGCTGCTCGTTCAACCCACTTCGACAACAGGAGGTAGCCGATGCCGAATGTAGGACCAATGGAGCTGGTGATCGTTCTCGCGGTGGTGCTGGTGATCTTCGGGCCAAAGCGACTGCCCGACCTGGGTCGCTCGCTGGGAAGAGGAATGCGCGAGTTCAAGGCTTCCGTGACTGGCGAAGTCGGGCCCGGCGGCAAGGGCTGAACGCGGAGGTGGTCCTGGAGAGGAGGTTCGAGGTCGAGCGGCTCCCTGGGATAACGAGCGGCGACGCGCTCTATGCCTTCCGCGTTCCGCTTTCCGGCAGGGAGGGGCGCTGCTTCATCACCGCTGCCGACGCCGGCCAGCTGAGCCAGCTCACAACCGACTGGGTCGGTAGGGCCCTCGACAACCTCCGGACCGCACATGGCATGACCTGGCTCGAGCGCTGCCTTTGCTCTGACGCCGGGCTGCAGCTCCACGCCGAGGACGCGTCCGATCCCGGCTCGCCCCCGCGGCGCCTGTGATCGCAGGCCGGCCGCATGGCTCGGCCGCGGCCCCGCCGTGACCCTCAGGTGGCGAGCAGGGCGGCGCGCGCCGGCGAACCGGGCGGGACCGGCACCGACGCGGTGACGCTCACGGCCACGGTGTCGCCGGTGCGGCATTCGGCGCGCAGCGTGGCTACCTCATTCTCGACCTCGATGCCGAGGAGATGGCAGCTCACGGTGGCGTCCGCCATCGTCGGGTTTCGAAAGACGCCCTGCACGCGAACACCGGGCGGAAGCACGTCGGCGTTGAGCCAGGTCAAGAGCGCTTCGAAGAACGCCTGCAGGACGAGGGGGCCGTGCGCGACCGTCCTTCCGAACGGCGTCCGGGCGGCATAGGCGGCGTCGACGTGGATCGGGTTGAAGTCGCCCGATAGCTCCGCGTAGCGGTCGACGACTCGTTGCGACAGTACCTGTACGACCGGGGCGCGGAGAGGGGAAGCCGGAGTCATGCGGGGTCCTGCTCCTCGACCGGCGCCCAGACGATCACCATGCGGCCGGTCGCGGCCCGGCGCTTGTCGCCGGGGACGGTCACGGCAAACTCGAACACCGCCCGCGGTCGGCCCCGCTTGACGAACTTCTCGCCGATCCAGACCTCGACCAGAACCTCGGCCTCCGCCGGCAACACGGCTTCTATCTCGAGCTCCTCGCGCGCAAGCAGACCGCCGGGGGGAATCCCCCCGAGGGCGTCGGCGAAGCCCCGCAGGAAGAGCATCGGGTAGACCCCCGGAGGGGCAGAGTCGCCCGGCCGGGTCGCCCCCACCGGGCCCCGGAGGTTGTCGCTCTGCTCGCGGGTGACCAGGTAGCGAAACGGGCCGTACCTCGCCCCTTCTCTCAGCTCCTCGAATGCGACCTTGGCCAGTCGCACGCGGCTCGCCTCCCTACTCGGCGGCGACTGGCTCGGCTTCGGCTCGTAGCTGCACATGGGCGGTCGAGTGGATCTCGACGTCCTGGTAGGGCTCGACCTCGGATGGCGTTATGTCCGCGTCCAGCACCAGACCGCAGCCCGGGCACGCGTACTGCCGGAGCAGCACCTCGGCGCCGACCTGGTCGCGGGGGTCGAGGAAGAGCGCTTCGTCGATGCTCGGCAGCTCGACCTCGAGCAGTCCACAGCCGTCGCGGTAGTTGCCATCGACCCGATCGAGGATCTGATGGCAGTGCGCACAGGCGAGCTGCAAGCCGTCGCGCCAAGCGACGATGGAGACCGTCTCCAGCGCGTATGCGATGACGGGTGCGTCGCTGTCGGCCTGCTCATGCACCTCCAATGGCGGGCGCACGAAGCCCGCCCTGCGCTCCGAGCGCAGCGCCTGGCGGGCGTCGTCGGTGGCGCCGGCATCAACCATGCCGGCGTCGTCGAGCCGGACCCCGTAGATCCGGCGGGCGTCCTCCCGGCTCAGCCGCTTGCGCCGCACGTCCTCCGCGACGAGCTGCGAGTCCCGCAGGAGGGGGTCGCCGTGGCCGGCTCCCATCTGCGGCATCACCTCGAAGAGGTCACCCTCGACCAGCCGGTTGTCGAACTTCTTCGGCGGAGGAGGTCCGCCCTGCGGGGCGAGGCGACGCAGCTCGCCTGGATCCGCGGGCAGGTCGCCCTCCTCGAAGCGGGCCCCGATCTCGGTGTCGAGCGCCTGCCAGAAGGTGCCGCCACTGCCGGGCAGGCCGCCCGAGAGGCCGTGCCCCTGGGTGACGGACTGGATGATCCCGCCCGAGGAGATGAACGACTCATCGGACCCGTGCCCGGTCCAGGCGGTGACGAGGCCGGCTCCCCCGCGCCAGCGCCCGTGGCCTCCGCCGTTGCTCACCTCGCGGCGATAGAGGTAGAGGAATGGGATCGAGCGCTCCCACTCCTCCACGTTCCCGATCTTCAGTCTGGTCGAGATCAGCCCGCCGCCGTGGTCGATGCCGTCGCGGAAGGCGAATGCACCCGAGCCTCCGCCGATCCCGTCGAACGGGAAGTTGGCGTAGGGGCTGCCGTTCTGGTCGACGCCGAACATCTGCGTATAGACGTGTGTGTGCAGGGACGAGGCCCCGACCACGTTGCCGCGCTGGTCCGGGGCCGCGCCGAGCATCTTCCCCAGCAGGTACTGCGCCTGGTTCACGGCGCATGCCGTCCCCAGCGAGGTGCTCACGGCCGAGGGGTGCTCCGCCGAGGTGATCGTCCCCAGCTCGGGCTCGAACTCGATGCACCGCAGGACCCCCGCCCCGCAGAGATACTGGTCGAAGGCCAGCAGGGGCAGGGCGGCGTGGAGGATCGCCGCCCGCAGCACGCCCGGCACCACGTTGAAGGACCCGACCGCTGGGTCGGTTCCCCTGTTCGAGAAGCGCAGCTTCGGTCCGCGCTTCGTGACGCTGAGCTCGAATCGGTAGGGCTTGAGGTCTTCGGGAAGGGCTCCCGAGACGTAGCGCGCGTCGCGCCAGGTGCCGTCTGGAATCGAGCCGAGACGGCGGCTGACGGCCTCTTCCGTGTTCGCGATCATCGCGCGCATCGTTCCCTTCACGACCTCGGCCCCGTATTGCTCGATCGTCTCCTCCATCCGGGCTCGTGCGAACTCGACGCCCGCGACCTGGGACTTGATCTCCAGCAGGCAGAGCTGCGGCAGTCGCGAGCGGCGCACCCATGCGTCGAGCAGATCCTCCCGCCACTCGCCCGCCTCGATCAGCTTGATCGGCGGGAACGCCGTTGCCTCCCAGAAGGTATCCCGGGCCTGCTGGACGAAGCCGCCGGGCTCGACGCCGCCGATCTCCTGCTGATGGACTGAGTTGTAGACCCAGCAGAACAGCCGTCCGTCGACGAAGACCGGCGCATACATCGCGGTGTCCATCTGGTGGTTCGTGCCCACCCAGGGGTCGTCCTGAATGAAGATGTCGCCGGGGCCGATGCCGACGTTTCCGCTGCGGTGCTCGAGCGTCCACTTGATCACCAGGTCCGCGCAGCCGGCGAAGAAGAGGATCCCGGGGCCGAACACGACCCCCTCGCCGTCCTCGGTCTGGATCGAGGTCTCGAAGTCGTCCGCATAGACCGTGACGCCCGAGCCCGAGACCCGCTTGATCGTCTCCTGGTGGTCCCAGTTGATCGACCAGAAGCGGGATCGCAGCACCTCGTAGGTGATCGGCTCCACCTCGACGGCATCGGTGTGAAGCTCCAGGGCCGGATCGATCGTCGGCTTCTCCGGTGGCAGGTAGCCATGCATCAGGCTGCTCCAGCGGCGTTGGTACTCGCTGCTCATCTCGTCGCTTCCTCCTCGCGGCGCCGGCCTCCATCCGCCTGCAGGCGCACCACCGCGTTGCCGAATCGATCGATGCTCAACTCGTTGGCGGGACGGACCACGATCGTCGTGTCCGGCAGCTCGACGATCGCCGGCCCCGCGAGCCGGTCCCCCGGCGACAGCATCTCGCCGTCGAGGATGTCGGTGGCGACGCGGCGGCCGAGCTCGATCCAGTACACCGCGCGCTCGCCGCTCTTTGCCGCGGATGCCGCCTTCGACCCGTTGCCGTTGACGGCCTCGAGACGAGGCTTTCGCACCCGGCCCCGCACCCGCAAGCCGACGCCGGTGAGCTGCACGCCCGCTTCGCGGTATCCGGCCTCGGGGCCGAAGCGCTCGGCATAGACGCGCTCGAAGTTGTCGACGACGCGGGCCATCGCCTCCTCGTCGAGCTCTCCGTCCGGCACCTCTGCCTCCAGCTCGAACACCTGCATCCCGTACTTGCAGCTCGCGTGACGCGAGTAGCTCAGCTCGGTGATGTGCGGGTGGTCGCGACCGACCTCCAGTTCGGCCTTGCGCTGCAGGTCGGTGAATGCCTCGGCGACCGCCTCCGGTTCGAAGGGCGCATGCTGGTGGAGCGGCTGCTCGTAGACCTCGACGACGTCGGCGACCGCGACGCCGAGCGCCGACCACACCGATGCTGCGTCGCTTTGCGGCACGACGAACTCCGAGACGCCGAGACCGCGGGAGAAGAGCGCGGCGTGCGTGCCGCCCCCGCCGCCGTAGGCGTAGATGGTGAAGTCGCGGGGGTCCAGGCCGCGCTCCAGCGTCATCCGACGGATGAGGTCGCTCATCCGGGCGTTCACAACCTCGGTCATCCCCGCCGCACACTCCTCGATGCTCATGCCGAGCCGCTGCGCAAGCGGCTCCATCGCCTCTTCGGCGGCGGAGGGGTGGAGGGAGACGCGGCCGCCGAGGAAGTTGTCCGGGTCGAGGACGCCAAGGATCAGATCGGCGTCGACGACCGTCGCTTCGGTGCCGCCGCGTCCATAACAGGCGGGCCCCGGGTCCGCTCCCGCGCTCTGCGGCCCGACCCGCAGCGAGTTGCTCACCTCGTCGATCCAACCGATGCTGCCGCCGCCGGCACCGATCGAGCGCACGTCGACCATGTTCAGGAACAGCTCGTGCTGCTCGACGACTGATTGCCCGGTTCCCAGCGGCTGGTTCCCGGAGACGACGCTGACGTCTAGCGTGGTGCCGCCGACGTCCGAGGTGATGATGTTCCCGCGCCCCATCGCCGCGCCCGTAGTGGCGCTGCCGACGACGCCCCCCACGGGGCCGGACTGGAGCGTCTGCACGGCGCGCTCACGTGCCCGGCCGCCATCCGCAAGGCCGCCGTTGCACTGCATGAACAGCACCCCGTGCCGGTAGCCGTTCGCGGCCGCCCGATCCTCGATCTTGCCGGTGTAATTGCGCATGATCGGCTGCAGGTACGCGTTCAGCACCGTGGTCGCCGTACGGGGGAACTCGCCCACCTTCGGCGCGACCTCGTGCGACAGGGAAATCGAGGCGCCGGGCGCGACCGAGCGGATGATCTCGGCGCTTCGCCGCTCGTGAGCGTTGTTCATGAACGACCACAGGTAGGCGACGGCCAGCGCCTCCGCTCCCTGGTCGAGGAGCTCGCGGGCGGCGGCCTCGACGTCACCTTCATGTAGGGGGACGACCACCTTGCCGGTGTGATCGACGCGCTCGCGGATCTCGCGCACCATTTCCGGCTCGACGAACGGCTCGGGCAGGTCCGAGCTCGGATAGTGCAGACGGGTCTGGATGTCGACACCGGTGGAGCGCCCGACGTTCTCCATGATCTTGAGGGTGTCGCCGTGGCCGGCGGTGGCCAGCAGTCCGACCCTTGCGCCCCCGCGAGTGACCACCGCATTGGTGGCGACCGTGGTTCCGTGGGCGAGCCGATCGGTCTCGGAGAGGAGAGCTTTCAGCGACAGGCCGAGCTTGCCCGCGGCGATCTCGAGCGCCGCGAAGAAACCTTCGGAGGGGTCCGTCGGGGTGGTGGGAGCCTTGCCGACCGTGATCCGGCCTTCTGCATCGACCACCGCGGCATCCGTGAAGGTGCCTCCGATGTCGATCCCCACAAGGAAGCCCACCGCGGCGATCGTCGCAGGCGCCGAGCCGGCCTATAACTGGCTGAACTGCCAGATCGAGCCCACCGAGCCTAGGTCAGCGCCCGAGCTCGACGACGACCTTGCCGATCGCCTCACGGCGATCGATCAGCCGAAACGCCTGGTCGGCCTGCTCGAACGGGAAGCGGCGGCTGATCAGCGGACGCACATCGCCGGATCGGACCAGCTCGGTCACGGCGGCGTCGACGCGGGCCGCCTCGGCGGCGTCGACGGCGATGTATGCCCCGTAGCCGGCCCCGACGACGGAGGTGTTGCCGAGCACCAGCCGGTTGACCTTCACCTGCGGGATCACACCGCTCGTGAACCCCACGATCAGCAGCCGGCCGCCTTCGCGCAGGAGCCGCAGGCTGTCGATGGCCCGATCTCCGCCAACCGGATCGAACGCGACGTCGACCGCCGCCGCACCGACGAGCTCCCTCACCGCCTGCGGCCAGGGCGCGTCCACCCGCACCACTTGATCGGCGCCTGCGCTCCTCGCCAGGCTTGCCTTCTCGTCGCTCGAGACCACCGCGATCGAGCGGGCGCCCAAGCCGCGGGCGATCTGAAGCGCGGCGCTGCCGAGGCCACCGCCTGCTCCGTGCACCAGCACG
>Ga0299907_10000475_pt1 | contig 19468 bp, 18 predicted proteins | sample RVTome_16_FD_198680 | JGI IMG/M metagenome (GOLD analysis project Ga0299907, IMG submission 198680) | Soil microbial communities from uranium-contaminated site in the Upper Colorado River Basin, Wyoming, United States - RVT152D67 (version 2) ...
CACGCAACGAGGCCGTGGTGCAGATGTCGATGACAGGCCCGTAGTCGGGGCGCCGCTCGCCCCGCATGATGGCGCCGTCGGCGAACTGCCTTCGCACCTCCTGGACCACCACACCAGCCGTGCGACCAACGGCTCTGATGGCCAGCCCGGAGAACATGAACGCGACCGAGCCACCGATAAGGAGACCGATGAAAGTCGTCGGATCGGCGACGTTGATCGACGTCTCGGGGAGCGCGAAGAGCTCCGATCCTTCGGCGACGAGCCCGAGCTCACCTGCGATCGTCTCGATGAAAGCAGCGAAGAGGGCCACAGCGGCGATGACCGCCGATCCGATGGCGAACCCCTTCGTGACTGCCTTGGTGGTGTTGCCCACCGCATCCAGACCGACCATCACCTTGCGGGCCTCGCCGTGGAACTCACCGGACATCTCGGCGATGCCGGCGGCGTTGTCGGCTACTGGCCCGAAGGTGTCTTCGGAGACCACGACACCTGTCGTGGCGAGCATCCCCATGCCGGTCAGGGCGACGAGGTAGAGCGCGAACTGGATGTTGCCCCCGCCGAGGACGATCGCTACGCCGAGGGCGCCTGCGATGGCGACGATGGCCCACACCGATGACTCGAGACCCGATGAGATGCCCGACAGCACCGTCGTCGCCGGCCCGGTCTGGGTGGCCTCTGCGATCTCCTGGACCGGCTTCTCCTCGGTCGAGGTGAAGTACTCGGTGAGACGGCTGACGACCTGGGCCAGTACGAGCCCGGTGACTACCGCCCCAAACACCTTCCAGCCTTCGTTCCCGTTCTCATTGCCGACATAGAGAAGGGCGACGGCCAGGGTGCCGGCGACGGTCAGGAGGCCGGCGGTGAGGAAGCCGCGGTTGATCGGTGCCATAGCCGACCTGTCACGCTCCGTTGCCCGGACCTGGAACACACCGACGATCGACGCCAGGACGCCGATAGCGCGCACAATCACCGGGAAGATCAATCCGAGGGCCGGATTGGCGCCGATCGAGTTGAAGGCCGCAACACCGAGGATGATCGAGGCGACCAGGGTGACCTCGTAGCTCTCGAAGAGGTCCGAGGCCATGCCGGCGCAGTCGCCCACGTTGTCACCGACGTTGTCGGCGATGGTGGCCGGGTTGCGCGGGTCGTCCTCGGGAATTCCCTGCTCGATCTTGCCCACCAGATCGGCGCCGACATCGGCGGCCTTGGTGAAGATTCCGCCCCCGACCCGGAGGAACAGGGCGAGGAGAGAGCCGCCAAAGCCGAATCCGATCAGGATGGCCGAGGAGGTGTTCTGAAAGATCATGATGATGATCGTGGCCCCGAGCAGCCCGAGGCCAACGGTGAACATCCCGGCTACGCCACCGGTGCGGAAGGCGACCTTGAGAGCAGCCGGCAGCGAGCCGGAACGGGCCGCCGCCGCCGTGCGGACATTGCCTCGAACCGCGAGCGACATGCCGATGAACCCGGTCAGCCCCGAGAGGACACACCCCGCGACGAAGGCCATGGTCCGGAAACCGCCCGACTGTGTGAAGGTGAGTGCCTCGGACCCGTCAGGGGCGAGGACAGCAGTCGATGTGAAGAAGACGATGAGGGCCAGCGGGATGAGGATGACGGCGATCGTCTTGAACTGACGACGCAGATACGCCATCGCCCCTTCTTGGATCGCGGTTGCGATCTCCTTCATCGCCGGGGTTCCCTGATCGGCCTTGAGCACGCCGCGGGAGAGTGCCCACCCGACCAGGAGGGCGAGCACGGCGGTCGCCGCCGCCACCCATAGCCACGCCCACTCGGCGGCGCCGAGGGTGAATTCCTGGTAGCCGCCTTCGGCAGCCAAAGTCACCATGTTCAAGGGAAAGAACCTCCTAGGGGGGTTGCGGGCCGAGACTGTAGTGGAGGCCAATTCCTGTCGACAATCAGGGCAACGGTCGTGTCTACCGTTGCTGCTTCGCTCACGAGGAAGGATTCACATTGCTCGATGGTCTGGTCGAATGGGTCACCTCGGTGGTCGAATCGCTCGGATACGGGGGCGTCGCGTTCCTCGTGGCCCTCGAGAACCTGTTCCCGCCGATCCCCTCGGAGGTGGTGCTGCCATTAGCCGGATTCGTCGCGGCGAACGGCGAGGCGTCGTTCCTCGGAATGGTCATCGCCGCCACGATCGGGTCGATGATCGGCGCCTTCCTCCTCTACGGCATCTCCGCCGCAATCGGCCCGGTGCGGCTCCGGGCACTCGTCGTTCGCTATGGCCGTTGGTTCCGGCTCGACGAGGCCGATCTCGATCGGACCGAGGAGTGGTTCGACAAGCGTGCCAACGTGGCCGTGCTTTTCTGCCGATGTGTGCCCCTGATGCGGTCGCTCATCTCGATCCCGGCCGGGTTCAGACGGATGTCGATCATCCCCTTCACCCTGTACACCCTCATCGGGAGTCTGGTTTGGAACTTCGTGCTGATCGGGGCGGGGTACCTGCTCGGCGAGCGCTGGAGCCAGGTGGAGGAGCCGTTGGAGCTGTTCAAGAACGCCGTTCTCGCGGCCATTGCCGTCGCCCTCGCCTGGTTCGTCTGGCGCCGCGTCGTTCGTCCCCGATTGCGTGGCGCATCGGGCTGAACCAGGCCACCTCGCGCGGTGCCGGCGAAGGGCGGTACCATGGCCCGATCGTGGACGACCCGGTCGGCCGAAGTACCAAGGTCGGCTCATCGAGCCGACCGATCCCGCATAGGTATCCATTCGACCTGGAGGGCCTTCGATGGAAGGCCTAGGTCTCCAGCTCACACTGGTTGGCGTGTTGCTCCTCATCAACGGCATCCTCGCCGGTAGTGAGATTGCCCTCATCTCGTTGCGGGAGGCCCAGATCAACCGGCTGGAAGCCGGGTCCACCACCGGCGGTCGACTCGCCGAGCTGGCCCGAGATCCCAACCGTTACCTGGCGACCATCCAGATCGGGATCACGCTGTCTGGCTTTCTCGCCTCGGCCACGGCGGCGGTGGCGCTGGCCGAGCCGCTCATCCCGTATCTCGGCTTCGCCGGGGATGCAGCCCGTCCCCTGGCCATCATTCTGGTGACACTGGTGCTCTCGTTCGTCACTCTCGTCATCGGAGAGCTCGCTCCGAAGCGCCTCGCCTTGCAAAGGGCGGAGTCGTGGTCGATGTTCGTTGCCCGGCCATTGCATTGGGCATCGGTCATCTCCCGTCCCCTGGTCTGGCTGCTAAGCAAATCCACCGATTTCGTGGTGAGACTGCTCGGGGGCGAGCCGGAGCAAACGAGGGAAGTCGTCGAGGTCGAGGAGCTACGTGAGTTGCTCATCGCCCACCACAGCCTCTCCGAAGACCACCAGGAAGTGCTGGCCGGCGCGTTCGAGGTGGCCGAGCGAACGGTCCGACAGGTTCTGGTGCCCCGCTCCGAGGTTGTCGTCATCGATGCCGACGACGAGGTCGCCGAAGCGCTGACGCTCCTCCTCGACGAGGGTCACTCCCGGGCCCCGGTCGCTCCCCAGAAGGACCTCGATGAGACACTGGGAATCGCACATCTCCGGGATCTGGTCGCGGCTGATCCGGCGGACAAGGTCTCGACACTTGCGACGGAGCCGGTGCAACTGCCCGAGACGGTCCCCGTGCTGGTTGGGCTGCGCCGCCTGCAGGAGGAGCGTCAACAGATGGCGCTCGTCGTGGACGAGTACGGGGGAGTGGAGGGCATCGTCACCGTCGAGGACCTCATCGAGGAGCTGGTCGGCGAGATCTACGACGAGACCGACGCCGACTTGATCTCCGTTCGGCATCGCGATGATGGCTCATTGGTGGTGCCGGGGAGCTTCCCCGCCCACGACTTGCCCGATCTCGGGGTCTATGTGCGCAAGGGCGATCAGACGACTGTCGCCGGCCTGGTCTTGGCGGAACTGGCACGCTTGCCCAAGGAACCGGGTGATGTCGTGATCGTCGGCCGCTGGCGATTTCGGGTCACCGGGGTCGAGGGCAACCGGATCACCTCCGTGACCATCGATGCTGCTCCGAGGAAGCGCTAGAGCGTCCTACCCCAGGAAATCCCGCACCCAGTCGTCGGTCGGGTGGGCAAGAATCTCAGCAAGGGTGCCGGACTGGACGATCGTGCCGTCCCGCATGAGGGCGATGCGATCGGAGAGCGCCTCCGCCTCCTCCCGATCGTGGGTCACCACCAGAGCGGTCACCCCCCGGTCTGACAGGATGCGCCGGGTGTCGACCATCAGACGCTCCCGGAGTGCCCGGTCGAGAGCCCCCAGCGGTTCGTCGAGCATGATCATCTTCGGCTCCGGGGCGAGGGTTCGAGCCAGCGCCACCCGCTGCTTCTCCCCACCGGAGAGGTCCGTGATCGACCTGTCATCGAAGCCATCGAGCCCGACCAACTCCAGGGCAGCGGCAACCCGTCGACGTATCTCTTGCTCGGGCAGGGTGGCCATGCGAAGCCCGAAGCCGACATTCCCGAACACATCGAGGTGCGGGAACAGGGCATAGCCCTGGAACATGAGACCGAATCCACGGAGATGGGTCGGGACCGCGGTCATGTCCTGCCCATCCCAGGTGATCGAGCCCGATTCGACCGGCACCAACCCCGCCACGGCTCGTAACAACGTCGACTTGCCCGATCCCGAGGGCCCGAGCACAGCGACCGACTCGCCAGTCCCGACGGTCAAGGTGACATCTTGGAGGACCGGCTTTCCGCCGAGGACGACATCGATCGACTTCACGCCCAGCATCAGAACGTTCCGATCTCGCCGAACTGGAGCCGGTCGATCCAGAGAACGATCAGCGCCGTCATCCCGGCCAGGATGACGGCGAGAGCCAGTGCCATGGCGAATGAGCCCGACCCGGGCCGGGAGAGGAGCCGCACGATCATCACCGGCATGGTGGCGGTGTTCGGTCTGGCGACGAAAGACGTGGCCCCAAACTCGCCGAGCGAGATGACGAAGGCGAATGCGGCCCCGACGAGAGCGGCCCGGCTGACGATGGGAAGGTCGATCTCCCGCCACACCCGACCCGGTGATGCGCCGAGCACCCGGGCCGCCTCCCGGGTCTCGGCCGGTATCGAGCGGAGCGTGGGCACTGTCGTGCGCACGACGAAGGGGATGGCAACGAGGGCATGGGCGATCGGGATCAGCCAGAACGACGCCCGCAGGTCGACCGGTTCGCCCAGGGCCACGATGAATCCGAAGCCGATGGTGACCGCCGATGTCCCCAGCGGGAGCATGAGGGTGAGGTCGAACCAGCGTGATAGGTTGCTCTTGCCTCCGGTGATGACCGATGACGCCATCACTCCGATGAGGACCGCGATAATCGATGCGATGACAGCGAAGCGCAGGCTGTTGCCGATCGAGGCGATCGGTGTGCCCACCACCGGATCGTCCCGGAAGAGGCCGGCGTAGGCAGCACCCTGCAACGACCGAGCCACCAAGACGACGACGGGGATGGCCAGGGCGATCAGGGTCCCGATGACGGCAGCACCGACGAGAAAGCGCGCCCGGCCACGGGGTAGCGGCCGGTCCGCCTCGGCGCGGAGCGCCCAGGTCGATGTATGACGCTCCTGATATCGGGAGTAGGCATAGAGGGCGGCTGTCACCCCGACCAGTTGCACGACAGCCAGGGCGGCGGCCAGGGGCAGGTCGAAGAGCGTCACCGCCTGTCGATAGATCTCGACCTCGAGAGTGGCGTACCTGAAGCCGCCGAGGATCAGCACCACCCCGAACGAGGTGAAGGTGAACAAGAACACGATGGCTGCGGAGGCGGCGATCGCAGGTCGCAACAGTGGAAGCGTCACCGTCCGGAACACTCTCCACTCGCCCGCTCCCAAGACGCGCCCGGCATCGTGTAGGTCGGGATCGAGTCTTGACCACAAGGCTCCGACGGTCCTGACGACGACGGCGACGTTGAAGAAGACATGGGCGACGAGTATCGCCCCGACTGAGTCCCTCCAGCCCAGCGCCACGAAGGCGGCGCCCACGACCACGGTGGGCAGGACGAAGGGCACTGTCACCAGTGCCGTCGCCAGTTTGCGCCCGCGGAACTCGTATTGGGAGACGGCCCATGTCAGCGGCGCCGCCACCACCAAGGTCAGAACGGTCGACAACACGGCCTGCCACAGGGTGAACCACCCGATTTGGAAGAGCCGGGCTTCGACGCCGTCGGACCCGATGTCCAGCTCGGACAGCCCGAGCGTGAGGATCCGGATCAGCGGATAGAGGAAGAAGTATCCGATGAAAATGGCAGGGACGGCTGCAATCAGCACACGTCCCCAGCGGATCGCTCTCATCAACCCTCCATCACTGCGACCCACTCGTCGATCCACCGGTCGCGGTTCTCCGCAATGGTGGCTGGATCGAGCCGGGCCGGGTCGGCCGGGATGATTGTGTGGTCGACGAACTCAGGGGGGAGCTCGGCCGTTTCGTTGACCGGGAACACGAACCAGGTGAGGGGCACAGTCTCCTGGAATTCCATCGATAGCATGAAGTCGATCAACTCGCCTGCGGCATCGGGGAAGTCGGTCCCGGCGAGGACCCCGGCGTACTCCACCTGTCGGTAGCACCCGGCTTCGACGACCCCGGTCGGTGCCTCGTCGATGGGCTCGCTGGCGAAGATCACCTCTGCTGGTGGTGAAGAGGCATAGGAGACGACCATCGGGCTGTCTCCCCCATACGGCGTGAAGTCGCTGTAGTAGGCGGTGTCCCAGTCCGGGACGACATTCACGCCCCCGATCCTCATGTCGGACCAGAACTCGAGCCATCCCTCCTCGCCGTATTGGTCGATGGTGGCAAGGACGAAGGCGAGACCGGGTGAGGAGGTGGCGGGATGCTCCACGGTGAGTGCACCGGCGTATCCCGGCTCACGCAACTGGTCGAGAGATGCGGGGACGTCCGTCCCGGTGTCCGCGAACCACGCCTTGTCGTAGTTGATGCAAACGTCGCCGAAGTCGATCGGGGTCACCAGGTCGGTCTCGGGGACGAATTCGTCGCCCACTTCGTCGAACAGGTCGCTCCGGTGCGCCAGGAAGATCTCCTCGTCGAGCGCCCGGGAGAGGAACGTGTCGTCCACACCGAACAGGACATCGGCCAGCGGGTTGTCCTTGGACAGGGCCGCCTGGTTGACCATCGACCCGGCATCACCGGCGGCGATCATCTCGACTTCGATCCCGGTCAACTCGGTGAATCCGGCGAATGTGTCCTCGCTCACCGAGCCGGCGAAGGAGTCATGCGCCATGAGACGCAGTGTCTCCGGCTCTTCGGCCTCTTCGGCTCCACATGCCACGACGGCCATGAGCACCGCGAGGGTCAGGATCTTCCGCAACTTCATCAACTCCTCGTTCATCGGGAGCGATGAGGCGGGTCCCTACGCCGGAATTACCCGGGTCAGGTTCATCGGTCGGGGTCTCCACAGACCCCCTCTCAGCCCGGTCTCACCGAGCTCCCGTTCAGCGTCATACGTTATACGTTTTACGTTCTACGCAAGAGTTGGATACGTAAAACGTGCAACCGTCGTTGCTTTCAGTCCTTCGGACTGAAAGCAAGAACTGTGTTATGCCCGCCGAAGCCAAAGGAGTTGGTGAGGGCGGCGGCGGGCTCCCATTCCCGGGGCTCACGAACGATGTCGTCGAGCGGGATCTCCGGGTCCAGGGTGTTCAGGCCGATGTTGGGGGGAAGCTCGTGGCGTCGTATCGCCTCGACCACCACGGCGGCCTCGATGGAGCCTGATGCCCCCATCGCATGACCGGTGGTCCCTTTGATCGACGAGACAGCCGGCTGGGCATCGAAGACACGGTCGATGACACCGCCCTCGGTTCGGTCGTTGAGCTCGGTCCCGGTGCCATGAGCGTTCACGTACATCACCTCTTCGGGAGTGAGGCCGGCGTCGGCCAGAGCGAGACGGACCGCCCGCTCCGCCCCTTCCCCTCCGGGGTGCGGCGCGGTGATGTGATGGGCGTCGGCGGTAGAGGCGCCGCCCCTGAGCTCGGCCAGGATCGTCGCTCCGCGCTCGTTGGCGGAGTCTTCGGTCTCGAGAACCAGGATTCCGGCACCTTCACCCATGACGAACCCGTCGCGGTCGACGTCGAATGGGCGGGCGTTCCCGCTGGGTGACAGCGCCCTGGCCGCCCTGAACCCCTCGGCGGCCGACTGGCGCGCCGCCGCCTCGGTGCCGCCCACCACCGCTGCGTCGGCATAACCCCATTGGATCTGACGTAGCCCGTCCAGGACGGCCTGAGTGCCGGCGGCGCAGGCCACCGAAGGCGTGGACACCTGGCCGCCGAATCCGTACTTGATCGATATCCCGGCGGCGGCGGCGTTGGCCATCATCATCGGGATGAGGAAGGGGGATGCTCGGGGCTCATCCTCATCGACGAGGTGAACTAGCTCTTCGAGCGATTCGAGACCGCCGATGCCGGTTGCCACCGAAACCGTCACTCGGTTCGGATCGACCTCCAGCGGACCTGCCTGTTCGAGCGCCTCGTGAGCGGCCACCAGGGCGAATTGAGCGAATCGATCGAGACGCCGGTGCTCGCGTCTTGGAAGCCAGGGCTCGGGATCCCAGTTGGCGATCAGACGCACTCCGGGGGCGGGTGGAGGGTGTTGTATGCCCTTCCATAGATCGTCCATCCCGACACCGGGTGCGGCTACGACTCCGATCCCGGTGACGACCACCTTCCGAGTGCTCATTTGCTCAATTCTGCCGGAAACCTCACGTGGGGAAAACCGTGCGTTGCAGCTTTCTCATTCCCCCTATCCACCGGTCGTAATCGTTGGCCTTGTTCTGGAAGAACTGGGCCACCTCAGGATGGGGCAGGATGAGGAATCGCTCCTCGGCGAGCCCATCGACAACGACCTCTGCCACCTCATCGGGTTCCAGGGCAAGAGGGTCGAGCAGCGTGTGGAACTCGTCGGCCGAATCGAGAAGTGGCGTCTTGACCCCCATCGGGCACAAACAGCTCACCTTGATCCCCTGGTCGCCGTAGGTGATGGCGAGCCACTCGGCAAAGGACACCGCGGCATGTTTTGTGACCGAATACTGCGCTGCCTTCAGGTTGGTGAGGAGCCCTGCGGCCGAAGCCGTCGATAGGAAGTATCCCTCGCCGCGAGCCAGCCATCCGGGGATGAGACGGCGGGCAGCGTGCACATGTGACATCAGATTCACCTGCCACATGAAGTCCCAGCGCCCCGGAGCGGTCTGCTCGTCGCCGGCGAACCCGATCCCGGCGTTGGCGCAGAAGAGGTCGATCGGCCCGAAGCGATCCTCCGTCTCATCGATGAGGCGATCGTTCGAATCCGGGTCGCCGACGTCAACATGGAGTGCGGTGCCGCCGATCCCGGATGCGACCGATTCGGCCGATGCGAGATCGAGATCGGCCACGATCAGGCCCCGGGGCTTCTCTTCGGCGAAACGCCGGGCCATGGCGGCGCCGATTCCGCTGCCCCCGCCGGTGACGACGACTACCCGATCAGTGATGTTCAAAAGGGTGCGCTCTCGAGCAACGATGCGCCGCCCTTTACCGCGGGGGCGAGCCCGTTGGCCATCGGCAGCAATTGCTCACCGTAGAAGCGGGCGGTAGTCATCTTGTCGGCCAGAAAAGATTCGTCGAAGCCAGATGGTTGGCCGAGGGCGGCGACCGCAGTACGGGCCATGAGCCAGCCACCGAGCACGATTCCGAACTGTCTCAGATAGGGCGATGCACCGGCCAGAGCCGACTGGAGATCGCCGGATGCCAACCTCTCGCCGAGCCATCTCGAGGTCTCGGCGAGGCCCTGGATGGCGACTGACAGCTCCTCACGGAAACGGGCGAGCTCGGTGTGGCCCTCCATGGTGGCGAGCTCGGCGGTCATCTCGCCGATGACACCGGCGACAACAGCGCCGTTCTCGAGCGGGATCTTGCGCAGGACGAGATCGATGGCCTGGATGCCGTTGGTGCCCTCGTAGATGGGCGCGATCCTCGAGTCCCGCAAGAACTGTGCGGCGCCGGTCTCTTCGATGTAGCCCATCCCGCCGTGCACCTGTACTCCGAGTGAGGCGACCTCGACGCCGACATCGGTGCACCAGGCCTTGACGATCGGGGTGAGCAGCGCCAGGCGATCGGAGGCGAGCTTTCGCCGCTCTTCGCTGTCGGCATGGCCGAGATGGTCCGCTTCGCCGGCGGTTAGATAGAGGAGGGACCGCATCGCCTCGACGTAGGCCTTCATCGTGAGCAGCATGCGACGGACATCGGGGTGTTCGACGATGGGGACGCTCGCCTTGGACTCGGCCCCGATCGACCGTCCCTGGACCCTCTCCCTAGCGTGGCCGAGGGCGTGCTGATATGCCCGCTCGCCGATGGCGACCCCCTCCATGCCCACGCCCACCCGGGCCATGTTCATCATGGTGAACATGTTTCGCATGCCCTCCTGCTCGTCACCGACGAGGAACCCGACGGCCCCTCTTCCTTCGTCGCCGTAGGAGATCACACAGGTCGGGGAGGCGTGGATACCCAGCTTGTGCTCGAGCGAGACAACGTTGAGGTCGTTGCGCTCACCCGGCTCACCGTTCTCGTCGAGGACGAACTTGGGGACGAGGAACATCGAGATCCCGCGGGTTCCGGGGACGGCGTCCGGCGTGCGGGCCAGGACCAGATGGATGATGTTCTCGGTCAGGTCCTGGTCACCCCAGGTGATGAAGATCTTGGTCCCGAAGAGGCGGTATGACCCATCGTCTTGCCTGATCGCCTTGGTCCGGACGGCACCCAGGTCTGATCCCGCCTCGGGCTCGGTCAGGTTCATGGTGCCGGACCACTCGCCGTTGACCAGCTTCTCGATGTAGGTGGCCTTCAGCTCCTCGGAGCCGTGTCGTTCCAGCGCCTCGACGGCGCCATGGGTGAGCATCGCGGCCAGGGAAAAGGCCATGTTGGCCGTCTTGAACATCTCCTCGATGACGACTCCCACCACGTAGGGCATCCCGCCGCCGCCCCATTGCTCGGGCATATGCGCCGCCGCCCATCCCGACTCGACGTACTTCCGGTACGCGTCCTTGAAGCCTTCGGGGGTCCGCACCGTGCCCACCTCGGTCAGGACCGAGCCCTCCACGTCACCGGTCCTGTTGAGCGGTGCCATCACCTCGGCGAAGAACCGGCCTGCTTCCTCCAGGATCGCCTGCACCGTGTCAGGGTCGGCATCCTGATGGCCCTCCAGCTTGGAAATCTCCTCCAACCCAGCGACATGGGTGAGGATGAACATCATGTCGTCGATGCGCGGCTGGTACCCGGACATGGCAAAAGGGTACCGAGCACCTCTAGCTGTGGCTCACCTCCAGCTGTGAGATCACACTGCCGTGAAGGGCCTCATAGCCCAGACTCTCGTAGAGACCGAAGGCTCCAGTCGGATTCTCGGAATCGACGCCGAGCATGGAGTGGGTCATGGCTGCGTCGAGGAAGGCGTTGAACGAGGTCTCGAGAAGGGCCGAGGCAACACCCCTCCCTCGCCATGCCCGCTTCACGCCGAGACTTTCCACCCATCCTTCGCGTCGGCCCGTCACCTTCTCGTCGTCGGGGTGGTAGCCGTTGAGGGCGTAGCCAACGACCTCCCCGTCAGCTATGGCGAGGAACGACAGGTCGAGCCTTGTCGCGGTGCGTTCCAAACGATGACGGAAGCTCTCCTCGTCCATCTGGGTCGAGCCCCAGTGGTCGGCGAAAGCCTCGTTGAGCGCCCCGCGGGTTCCCTCGTCGAACGATCGGTCCCAGGGGACGATCTCCACGCCATCGGGTGACCGCGGCACCAGCGGCGCGTCCAGTGGCCTGATCATCTCCTTCATATAGCGCACCGGGTTGAGCCCGAGCCGGCGATAGAGCCGAAAACTGTCCTCCACCCAGTCGAACGCCCAGGTTCGGATGTACCAGGGCAGGGACGGGTCGCGGGACGCCAGAGACTCCCGAGCCCGCTCGATCTGCCAACCGAGGAGATGGCGGCCAATCCCCTGCCCCCGGTAATCGGGGTCGACCGTCCCGTCGAGTGTCGCCCTTTCCTCGCGGGCACCGCTGGGACGATGAAATACGAGGCCGTAAGCCACCAGGGCGCCGTCGAGCCAGTAGCCCCTTGTGTCGAGCTCAGGGTCGACGAATGGCTCGTTGAAGTCTTCCTCGACCTCGGAGGCAGGCGTGGCCACGGGAAGTTGCCAGAACCGCTCGTGGCGATTGATCAGATCGGCGACGGCCGGTGCATCCTCAACGGTCAGAGGTCGGATGTCCACCCCGGCAAGGTACCGATGATCGCCGGCGATGGAGGCCGATTATCCGGCGAGGATGCGGTCGACCAGCTCGGGAAGGACCACGCCGATGGCCGAGTCGAGCTTGACCGCGGCGTGGTCATCGGCCTCGGTAGGCCCCTGGTTGATGATCACGATCGGAATCGATCGGCTCGCGCCACTCATCACGATGTTGGAGGCGGGCCATACGGACACCGTCGACCCGACGACGAGGATGGCGTCGGCCGTGGCGAGAAACAACATCGCTTTGTCCATCTCCTCGGCGGGCAACAGCTCGCCAAACATCACGGTGGCGGTCTTGACCATCCCGCCGCAGTCCGGGCAGGTGGGATCGAGCTCACCGGCCTCCACCCAGGAGAGGACGATCTCGGTGTCCCAGACCTGTTCGCAGTGCACACAAAGACTCTTCCGGACGTTCCCGTGCAGCTCGGCCACCTGATCTTCACTGAGACCGGAGACCAGGTGGAGACCGTCGACGTTCTGGGTGACCACTCCGGCCAGCCGGTCGGCGTCGGCGAGCCGCTTGATCGCCTCGTGTCCCCTGTTGGGTCGCACCGTGGACCGGGCACCCCACAACTCGCCGTCGAGGTGCATCTTCCATCCCCGCATCCGAAGCTCGGAGCTCGAGCGGTAGCGGTCGATGTGGAAGTCGTCGGGGTCGACCTTGCTCCACAGCCCGTCGGGCCCGCGGAAGTCGGGGATCCCCGACTCAGTCGAGATCCCGGCTCCGGTGAACACCAGGATTCGCTGCGCAGGAGCCATGACGGCGACGGCAGAATCGAGGTCGGCGTTTGCAGGAGTCACGCCGGGGATTATCCGGCCACTCTGTCTCCTAGTTCAAGTGCGAGGCGAATTCGGCGTGAAGGCAGCGGGTGCCCGGCGTACGATGCGGGGGTGGTGACTACATCGGAAGTCCAGGCCTGGCTCGATCACTACATCGAGGCGTGGCAGAAGAACGACCCCGAGCTCGTCGAGGCCCTGTTCACCAGTGATGCCGTCTACCGCTTCCGCCCCTACGGCGGCGATGGCCGAGTCGCCGAAGGCATCGCCGACATCGTGAGCAGCTGGATCGACTTCGACGAGGACCCGGCGGAGTGGGAGGCGTCTTACCGGCCCTACGCCGTCGATGGTGATCGCGCCGTTGCTGTCGGAACCAGTCGCTACTTCGGTGCCGGCGACGAGGGCGACGAGGTCTATCACAACTGCTTCCTGCTCCAGTTCACCGACGGCCGTTGTGCCGATTTCACCGAATACTGGATGCTGGAACCGGTCGAGGGCTGACCCGGGATGTCCGATCCCCAATCGGAGATGATGCGCAAGGGCTGGGATCCCGAGGATGGGCTCGATTCCCTCAAGACCCCGCTGTTCCACACCTCCACTTTCGTGTTCGAGTCTTCGGCCGCCGCCGAGCGTCTCTTCGCCATCGTCTATGGAGGGGAGACTCCGGAACCGGGCGAGGACGTCGGGTTCATCTACACGCGAATGGACCATCCGAACCTGGTCATCGTCGAGAGCAGGCTCGCCGCGTGGGACGGGGCGGAGGCCGCGCTCCTCTTCTCCAGCGGGACCTCTGCCGTGTTCACCACATTCCTCACCCATGTCAGGCCCGGCGGCCTGATCTTGCACAGCACACCGCTGTACGGGGGGACGAACACCATGCTCTACAAGGTGCTGGCCCCTCTCGGCTATGAGACGGCCGCCTACGGCCCGGATGCATCGCAGGGTGAGATCGAGGATGTGATCGGGGATCGCCGTCTCGCGGCGGTGTACGTGGAGACTCCGGCCAACCCCAGCAACGACGTGTTCGACATCGATCTCGCGACGGGGATCGCGGCCGGAGCATCGACGTCCGATCTACGTGTCCTCACCATCGTGGACAACACGTTCCTCGGGCCATATGCCCAGCGCCCGCTGGATCACGGGGCCGACCTCGTGGTGTACTCGGCTACCAAGTACTTCGGAGGTCATGACGACCTGGTGGCGGGGGTGGTGACTGGAGAAAGCGCGCTGATCGACCCGATGAAGACGATGCGGTACAGGATCGGGACCACAGCCGACCCACACACCGCGTGGCTTCTGGGGCGGAGCCTGGAGACCTACGCCATCAGAGTCGAGCGTGAGACAGCCACTGCCGCCATGGTGGCCGGCTTCCTGGCCGGGCACCCCAAAGTCGCAGGGGTTCGCTACCTGGGCCTCATCGAGGACGACGATCCCCGGGCCGACCTGGCCAAGCGCCAGTGGTCTTCCGCGGGCGCAATGATCTCTTTTGATGTGGTCGGGGGAAAAGAGGAAGCGTTCCGCTTCCTCGACTCGATGATGCTGGTCGCCAACACCACCTCCCTGGGTGGGACTCAGTCGATCGCGTGTCACCCTTGGACGACGACTCACTCCAACGTCGACCCGGAGACCAAGCTTCGCATCGGCATAACCGACGCCATGATCCGGCTATCCATTGGGGTTGAGGCGCCCGAGGACATCGTCGCCGACCTCGAACAGGCTTTGGCCCGCATCTAGAGGTCCCCTTCCGGCCTCCGGCGGTACTCCCCCTGCGCGGGGAGACACAGATGGGTCGAACAGCCCATTTCCAACCGCCACCTCCGCCGGAATAATCACCGATGGACGCGCTTGGGAGACGTGAGTAGGGAGAGGCATGAGCCACGGGCCGCTCGTTCTCGGGGGTCAGCTCAGATCGTCTCCCAACCGCGCCACCCTTTCCAAGGTTTGAGGCTTCTTCTGCCGCGGCTAGCGGTCAGAAGTAGCGGGTGCTCCTACCCAATGGAGCCGGCGAGGGCGGCCCTTCGGGGCCGCCCTTGCTTATTGACTCCAACTTGACCGTGTCTTAGGGCGGTGTTGACCCGATCCCTGGCAACTTGGCTCCCTGATGAGCAAAGGAGCCAACACCATGACGAGAGTTTGGATCGACGCCGACGCCTGCATGGGCGCCGGCACATGTGCCCAGGTTGCCCCCGACGTGTTCCAGGCGCGCCACGACGGGACATGGGCCGTCAAGGAGGATGCAGCCCATTTTGGGTCGACGGTGGTCTTCGACGGGCTCGCCGGTGACGGCCACGCTCTCGATGGATTCCAGGGACAGGCAAGAGTGCCGGAGCACCTTGTCGATCTCGTGATCGAGGCCGCCGAGGAGTGCCCGGGCGAGTGCATCTTCGTCGAGCTCTGATGACTTCCACAGAGGAATCTCGGCGGGCCAAGAAGAGTGTGTCGATGTCGATGATGATCGGCACGCTGTTGGTGCCCCTCGGCGCCTACGTCGCCTCCGCTCTCGTTCAGACGATCGGAGTTGCCGAGCCCACTACCGCACCGGAAGCGCCACCAGCTGCTGAATCCGCGGTCACCGAGCCTGTCTCCATTGGTTCCGACCTGGAGACAGCGTGTGGCGAGGCCGGGTTGGGCATGGTCGCCGCCGAGAAGACCGGAACCATCGGCGAACTCCAGCAGGCTGCCCTCGACGCCCTGCGCGGGGTCTGTGCCGAACAGGGGCTGCCGCTCCCAGCCCCACCGGCAACGCAACCGGCGGTCTCCGCCGTGACCCAGCCCGCACCACCCCCACCCGCTGCTCCGGTGAGCGCTGAGGTCGTGCCGGCCTTCGACGACGACCACGATGACGATCACGGCCGGCACGGTGGAGACGACGATGAAGACGATCACGGTCGGCACGGTGGCGATGACGAAGACGACCACCACGATGGGGACCACGATTGAGCCGGTTCTCCATCCAAGGGGTCACCGGGCTCGTGGTGTTCGTCGCCGGAATCATCGCATTCCACGCCGCCACTTACATGACTTCCTCGCCGGCTGATCCTGCGATGCCGGCCACGGTGTCGGAGCCGGAGACCGGCGAGAGCCTGAATCCGTCCGTGCGCAGGGTCCTGGAAGTCCATGGGTTGGCCCAGGCCCTCACCCACGAGGAGATGGCCCAGATCCCTCCCACCGTGGCCCGCACCCTCATGGAGCACGGAGCGGCGCTCGTCCTCGACACGGATGGCAGCTCGTGAGCCGCTTCGATCAGGGTCGTTGCAACCGGATCCTCTTTTGGACCGGAGCTGCCCTCGCCTGGAGCAGTGCCCTGATCGCGGTGTGGATCCAGCCCGCCTCTGGTGACACGGCCACCACCCCTGTGCCCGGCCAGGTCGAGCGAGTCGGTGATCAGCCAGCCGTGCCCGAGCCGCCCGATCGAGGCCTGCTCGTCATTCGCTCCGGCAAGGACCAGACCACGCAAGGGGATGTTCCGCCTCCCCAAATCGTCTCGACACCGGCACCGCCGGAGATCACGAGCAGCGGATCGTGATCAGCGTCTCGTTCGCCGCCATGGGCACCGGGGTTGACGCCTGGTGCACGGACCCCGAATCGGCCGAGGGGCTGCGGGCCGGGTTCGAGGAGGTAGAGGCGGTCTGCAGCCGGTTTCGCCCCGGGAGCGAGTTGAGCCGGGTGAACCGATCGGCGGCGGGTGAGGTGGTGGTCTCCGACCTGCTTGCAGACGTGCTGACTGCCGCCGATTGGATGCGCTCTCTCAGCGGCGGCCTGGTCGACGCCGGCGTGGGGGCGGGCGTGTCCGGGTGGGGATACGACAAGTCGTTCGATGAAGGGCTCGGGCTCGACGAAGCGCCATCACATATACCGTCTCCGTCTTGGTCGCTGACGGGCAGGCGTCTCAACCGCTCTCCGGGCACCAGCATCGATCTGGGTGGGGTGGCCAAGGGATGGGCCTGTGATCGCACCGTGGAGCAAATGCTCGCCACCGTGGTATCCGCCGGGGGAGACATAAGGAGCTCTGACCCGAGGACGATTGTCTCGGTGGTGGATCCCTGGGATCAGGTCGCTGTCCGTCTCCACCTCGGAGTCGGTGCGCTTGCCACCAGCTCGACCACCCGTCGTCGCTGGAAGGCGGGCATGAGGGAGGTGTGCCATTTGATCGATCCGCGGACGATGGCTCCGGTCGAAACACCCGTTCTGAGCTCCACGGTCCTGGCCCGGTCGGCAGTGGAAGCGGAGGCCGGGGCCAAGACACTGCTCATTCGGGGCGAGGATGGCCTGGCCTGGGCGACGGAGACGGCCTGGATCGCGGGGGCGGTGGTCGTGTGGGCCGATGGATCGGTCTATGCCACGCCGGGAATCGAGGTGGCGGCGTGAGCACCGAATGGCTGGTCATAAGGGGTTCCGGGGTCGTCGCCTTCGCCCTGCTCAGCGCGGCCACGATCTGGGGGTTGCTGGTGAGCACGAAACTGCTGAACAGATGGGTCAAAGTGAAGGCCCTGACCTGGATCCACGAATCGTTGGGGATCGGGGCGCTCCTGGCGACCCTGGTCCATGTCGTGGTGCTCTCGTTCCACGACTTCCTGGACTTCAGCTGGGCAGAGATCCTCGTCCCGGGACTTTCGGACTGGCGGCCCCTGGCGGTGACCGCAGGGATCGGTGCCTTCTATGGTTTGGTGCTGGTTAGCACCAGCTTCTACTTCAAGCGCTGGATCGGCCAAAAGGCCTGGCGCACAATCCACTTTGCCTCGTTCGGTGTGTTCGTCACCTCCTTGGTTCACGGGGTGTGGGCCGGCACCGACACCTCCAGCCCGATCATGATCGGGCTCTACCTGGGGTCGGCGATCGTCGTCTTCTCACTGGTGGCGCTTCGCATCGTCGGTGAGTATTCGAGGACGAGTGCTCCGGCCAAGGAGCAGGTGGGCGCGGGAGGATCCATCCCTCCCTAGATTCGGCGGTCACATGACCGACACATATCGCGACACCATCAAAGACCTGAGTGACCGCATCGTCGAGGCCCAGAGGCCGATCAAGGTGCTCAATGCGATCAACTGGGACGATTCGATCAAGGAGAAGTTCTTCGCATCGGACTTCAAGGAGCTCCCGGCAATCGACCACGCCTACTACGAGGCCCGCGACACCAAGCTCGATCCGGATGCGACCCGCAACGAGCTGCGGGGCATCGAAGCCGACCTCCAGTCGAAGCTCGGCCCTGTCTCCCCGGCCGGCAACCTGATGAAGTTCATGTGTGAGCAGTTCCGACTGACCGTGGACCTGCTCGACGCCACCGGGACACCGGGCTTCTCCCAGATCGCCAGCCTGCTCTACGGGACGCCGCATGATGTCTTTCATGTCGGCGGGCCGACGATCGCCGACCTGGCACAGCAGATGAGAAAGGTGCTCCAGGGGCTGGATGTGCACTCGGAGACGGAGAAAGACCTGCGGAACATCCCCGGCACCCAAGCGGTGGGAATACTGCAAGCCAGCGTCGACTCCTCGATGGGGAAGGGCATGGTCGATGTCCGCCCGGACGACGGGATCGCGGCCGACGCCGCCGCCGGGAGCGACTACATCAAGGTCAGAGAGGACCGCATGTTCTCCCAGCGTGATCTCGATCTCCTCGAGACCCACGAGGCCTGGGTGCACATCGGGACTACCCAGAACGGCCTGGCTCAGCCGGTCTGCACCTTTCTGGGCAAGGCGGCCCCCCGCACCACGGTTACCCAGGAGGGTCTCGCCGTCCTCACCGAGATGCTCAACCTGCGCAGTCATCCCCGCCGCCTCGCCAAGCTCATGCATCGCATCGAGGGCATAAGGGCCGCCAGCGAGGGAGCGAATTTCGTCGAGGTGTTCGAGTTGTTCCGCACCGACGGCCTCACCGAGGACGAGGCATGGGCAGCCACGGTTCGCATCTTTCGGGGCAGCCTCCCGGATCGGGGGCCATTCACCAAAGACCTGGGCTATGGCAAGGGCCTGGTGCTCACCCTCCTCTATGTCCGACTGGCTATCAACTTGGGCCGCTCACATCGGATACCCCTCCTCTTCTGCGGGAAGGTGGATCTGCTCGACATGGTGACACTCCACCAGTTGGAGGAGGAGGGACTCGTCGAAGAGCCGAAGTTCATCCCGAAGCCCTTCGATGACATCCCTGCGTTGGCGTCGACTTTGAGTCTGGGCGGTTTCACCGCCATGCTCGACTGGGAACGGCTGGAGGCGGACTACTCGGTCCTGATCTGAGCGAAGGTGGCGATCGGCATGGTTCGACCTCGGTCGTCTACATAGATCGAGTTGCGAACACAAGAGCGCAATGTCAGCCACCCCCGAACCGGTTACGGCGTTGGATTAGCCTACGCGACTGTGTCCACCACGAGCCCTGATTTGGTCGCAAGGACCTTGTCCGGTCTCATGGCGTCCGGCATCGGCCTGGCGATCCTTCATGGAGAAGAGAAGATTGCGGCGGGCGA
>Ga0299907_10000476_pt1 | contig 19462 bp, 19 predicted proteins | sample RVTome_16_FD_198680 | JGI IMG/M metagenome (GOLD analysis project Ga0299907, IMG submission 198680) | Soil microbial communities from uranium-contaminated site in the Upper Colorado River Basin, Wyoming, United States - RVT152D67 (version 2) ...
AGCGGATCGATGCCGGGCAGCCGTTCGCCATGATCGTGGACTACGCGCACACCGTCGACTCGCTCCGCAAGGTGCTCGACATCCTCCGCCCGATCACGAGGGGTCGGCTGGTCGTCGTCTTCGGGTCGGCGGGCGAGCGGGATGCGACGAAGCGCGCGCCGATGGGGCGCGTCGCAGCGGAGCTGGCGGACCTCGTGATCGTCACCGACGAGGATCCGCGGCGCGAGGATCCGCGTGCGATCAACGAGGAGATCGCGGCCGGCGCGCGCGAGGCCGGCGCGAGGGACGGCGAGCGGCTGTGGGTGATCGACGATCGGCGTGAAGCGATCGGTCATGCCGTGGGGATGGCCCGCCATGGCGACGTCGTCCTGCTGGCCGGCAAGGGGCACGAGCAGAGCATCGTCGTCGGCACCGAGCCGCGTCCGTGGGATGACCGCACCGCTGCTCGTGCGGCGCTGGCTGCGGCAGGATGGAGCGGCGGATGACGACCACCGAGCTCCGCGCCTGGCGCGTGACCGATGCCGCCGCCTGGAACGCCTTCGTCGAACGGACGCCATACCACGCCTTCCCGCAGCTCTGGGAATGGGGCGAGGTGCGCGCGATGGGCGGTTGGCGCCCCGTGCGCCTGGCGGTCGGCCGGTCACACGAGCAGCCGATCGCCGGCGCCCAGCTCCTCCTTCGGCGCCTGCCGATCGTCGGATGGCACCTGGCCTACGTCCCGCGCGGCCCGATCGGCGACCTCGACGATCCGGCCGTTCGCGAGGCGTTGGTCAAGGCGATCCGGGCCCTCGGCCGCGACGAGAAGATCGCGACCGTGCGGGCCGACCCGGAGGCCGTGCTCGACACGCCATACGGCCGGTCGCTCCTGGAGCCGCCGTGGCGTGCCGCCCCGAAGGTGCAGCCGCCAACCACCCGCGTCATCGACCTCACCGTCGGCGAGGAGGCGCTGCGGGCGAACCTGAAGCGCAAGCATCGCCAGTACGTGAACAAGGCGGAGCGGGCGGGGATCGTCGTCGAGCGCTTCGACGCTTCCACCCCGGAGGAGGTCATCGGCCCGGCGCTGGCGGACTTCAACCGCATCTACCAGCACACGGCCGACCGGGCTGGGTTCGTTGCCCGTCAGGCGTTCTACTACGAGCGGGTGTGGTCGATCTTCGCGCCGACCGGCCGCGTCCGTCTGAGCTTTGCGGTCAGGGATGGCGAACGCGTCGCGACCCTGTTCCACTTCACCTGCGGCGAGCGCGCGGTCGAGTCATACGGCGGGATGACCGACGCGGGGGCCGAGGCGCGGGCCAACTACCTCCTCAAGTGGGCGGCCATCGCCGATTTCGCGCGCGAGGGGTTCGCCGTCTACGACATGTGGGGCCTGGCGACAGGCGGGATCCGGCACTTCAAGGAGGGTTTCGGAGGGGAGGAAGTCGAGTACGTGGGCGCGCGCGACCTCCCGCTCCGCGGCCCGATCGATGCCGCGCTGCGGATCGCGATCCCCGCCCACGGCCTGGCGCAGCGCCTGAAGCTCAGGGCCCTCGGGCGCGGCGCGGGCGGCGAGGCAGCCGAGGGCGCCTGACCCCCAGCAGCCAGGCCCACGCGAGCGCGCTGCCGATGAGCACGACGCCCGTCAGCCACACGCCATCAGAGCTGGTAACCCACGTGGCCAACGGCTCGGGCAGGTCGAACGGCGTCGTCTCGTGGAGCGCGTACAGCAGCGCGACCGAGAAGCTGGCGCTGAGAGCCACAAACGCCAGGAGCTGCGCGCGGCCGGCGGGGGCAAAGGGCGCGAGAACCGCAACCGCTGGGAACAGGTAACGCTCGTGGACACGGGTGGGCAGGAAGTAGAAGGCGAGCGCAAGGAGCGCGCCGGCGCCGAGCACGACCGCCAGGTCCGGCCGGCGGCGTAGGCCCCACAGGCTCCCCACCAGTCCAGCGAGGAGCAGAAGAGTCCCGGTCAGCACATACGGGTCGTCGGGGATGTCAAATCCGACCAGCAGGCCCCACGGGTTGAACGCGTTGAGGCTCGTCTCCGGCTGTCGGGTGGCCGTTTCCGACAGCAACGCGAGGTAGCGCAGCGGGTTCAGAGCCACCGAAGCGATCACCGCCAACCCGGCGATGACCATGCCGGTCAGCGCATCGGTCAGCGGACGGAGCGTGCGGAACCGCCGGGCGCGCAGGCCGGCGAGCACGAGGACCGGGAAGACCGCCAGCCCGAACTGTGGCTTCAGGAGCGTGGCGATGACCGCCAGCGCCCCGGCGATGCCATGCCGGCGCCACGCCAGTGCCACGAGCGAACCGAGGAAGGCGAGCGTGCCGGCGCTGTCGACCTGCCCCCACACGGGACCCGCCAGGATCACGGCTGGGTTGAAGAGATAGAGGCCGGCGACCAGCAGGGCGAGGTCGTCGCCCATCCGCCCGCGCATCGACCAGAACAGGAGCACACCGATGCCGACGTCGAACGGGATCGAAAGTCCCTTGATTGCGACGTTCAGCGCCTCGCCGTCCAGCACCGCGCCAAGGCCCCACAGCGGGTAGAGGAGCGCCGGGTAGATCGATCCGGAGCCCTCGTAGAAGCGCAGTGGGCCGACCTCGGCCATCCGTTCCGCCCAGCCGGCCGTCACCCGCACGTCGCCGTTGTGGCCCTCCCACTCGAGGACCAGCAGCCGCAGCGCGACGCTCGCCACCAGGAGCAGGAGCAGCTGGCCGACGGCGGCCCGGTTCGACGTCACCGCGACAGACTACCCGTGGCCGTGGAGCCGGCGGGCCGTGCTAGCATCCGCCGACCGTGAGCGACCCCACCCGGCTCCTGCATGCCTCCACCCGCGACGCCCTCGACAGCCTCGGCGTGGCCTACCAGGTCATGGAGTGCGATCCGGCCCTGGCCGATACGGCAGCCTTCGTCGAGGCCTACGGGGTGCCGCCGGACCGGAGCGCGAACACGATCGTGGTGGCCTCGAAGGGCGCCGTGCCGTCGTACGTGGCGTGCGTGCTGCTGGCCACGACCTCGCTCGACGTGAACAACGTGGTCCGACGCGAGATGGCGGTGCGGAAGGCCTCGTTCGCCGGAGCCGCGCCGGTGCGGGAGCTGACGGGCATGGAGATCGGCGGAGTGACCCCATTCGGCATCCCCGACGACCTGCCGGTGCTCGTGGATGCCCGCGTCATGGAGCCGGACTGGGTGATCATGGGCGGAGGGAATCGGTCGTCGAAGCTGCGACTGGCGCCGGGCGCCCTCGAGCGGCTCCCCTCCGTTCGCGTCGTCGAGGGGCTGGCGGTCGACCGCCGCTGACGGACGAGCCGGGGGTGCGTGCTAGCATCTCGATCCCATGGCTCAGCTGGCTCGCTTCTCACCGGCGGCCGTCGTGCAGCGGATCACGCGCGGCAGCGACGCGGTGGGCGAGCCGGCGCATACGATCGACGAGGTCGTCGCCGAGGCCCGGAAGCATCACCCGAACGTCGACGAGACGCTGATCCGTCGCGCACACGAGACCGCGGCCGCCGCCCACGAGGGCCAGGTGCGCGGATCGGGCGAGCCGTACGTGACCCATCCGGTGGAGGTGACCCACTACCTCGCCACGCTCCAGATGGACGCGGAGACGCTGGCCGCGTCACTGCTCCACGACGTTCCCGAGGACACCGAGCTTACGATCGGCGACATCGAGAAGCGCTTCGGGCGGCAGGTGGCGAAGCTCGTCGACGGCGTCACGAAGCTGTCGAAGTTCGGCAGCGCCCGGACGATGGAGGAGCAGCAGGCGGAGAACATCCGGAAGATGTTCATGGCCATGGCCGAGGACGTCCGTGTCGTGATCATCAAGCTCGCGGATCGGCTCCACAACATGCGAACCCTCGAGTTCCTGCCGCCCGAGAAGCAGCAGCGGATCGCGCGCCAGACGATGGAGATCTACGCTCCGCTGGCGCATCGGCTGGGCATGTGGCAGATCAAGTGGGAGCTCGAGGACCTCTCGTTCAAGTACCTCGAGCCGGAGAAATACCGCCAGCTCGTCGACATGCTCACCGATCGGCGCCGGGCGCGCGAGAGCTTCGTGAACAAGAGCATCGGCATCCTGCGCAAGGAGCTTGGAAAGGTCGGGATCACGGCGGAGATCAGCGGACGACCGAAGCACCTGTACTCGATCGCCAAGAAGATGGAGCGCAAGGGATCGGACTTCACCGAGATCTACGACCTCCACGCCATCCGCGTCCTCGTGGACGACGTCAAGGACTGCTACGCGGCCCTCGGGGTCGTCCATTCGCTGTGGCGTCCCGTGCCCGGACAGTTCGACGACTACATCGCGATGCCGAAGGCGAACATGTACCAGTCGCTGCACACGGCGGTCATCGGTCCCGAGGCGAAGCCGCTCGAGGTCCAGATCCGGACCTATCAGATGCACGAGGTCTCGGAGGCGGGCATCGCCGCTCACTGGCGATACAAGGAGGGGAGCCGCGGCGACCGCAAGTACGACGAGAAGCTCGCCTGGGTCCGCCAGCTCATGGACTGGCAACGCGAGGTCAGTGACCCGACCGAGTTCGTCGAGGGCCTGAAGCTCGACCTCTTCCAGGACCAGGTCTTCGTCTTCACGCCGAAGGGCGACGTCAAGGACCTGCCGCGCGACGCGACGACGCTCGACTTCGCCTATCGGATCCACACCGATGTCGGCCACCGCACGATCGGCGCGAAGGTGAACAACCGCCTGGTGCCGCTCGACTACCGGCTGCGGAACGGCGACATCGTCGAGATCGTGACCACGAAGGCGGCCCACGGGCCGAGCCGCGACTGGCTGAACATCGTCCAGACCTCGCACGCCCGCGAGAAGATCCGCGCCTGGTTCAAGCGGCAGCAGCGAGACGAGAACATCGCGCAAGGCAAGGAGCTGCTCGACCGCGAGCTTCGGCGGCTGGCCCACGAGACCCTGGCGGGGATCGACGCCGCCAAGCTGACCGAGATCGCGGCCCAGTACCGCTACCGCGAGCTGGACGACTTCTATGCCGCCATCGGCTACGGCGCCGTGTCGTCAGCGAGCGTCGTGAGCAAGCTCGAGATCCACGACGACGTCGAGATCACGCTGCCCGAGGAGGCGCCGCCGGCGGCGCCCTCGACCACCGGCGTGAAGGTCAAGGGCGTCGGCGACCTGCTGGTGCGCTTCGCGAAGTGCTGCTCGCCGATCCCCGGCGACGAGATCACCGGCTACGTCACGCGCGGCAAGGGCGTCACGATTCACCGCGCATCGTGCCCATCGGTCCTGTCCGAGCGGGACATCGAGCGGCTGATCGACGTCGAGTGGGAGCTCGCCGCGCAGAACACGTACCCGATCACGGTGCGGATCACCGCGCTCGACCGACCCGGCCTGCTGAACGAGATCACGAACGTCGTGGCCGAGTACAAGGTGAACATCGTGGCCGCCTCGGTCGCCACCCACGCCGATGCGACCGCCACGATCACCGCGACGTTCAAGGTGACCTCGCTCCAGCAGCTGGCCAAGGTGCTGACGAAGATCGAGCGGTTGCGCGACGTCACCTCGGTCACGCGCGAGGCACGGTAGGCGTGCGGGGCGCCATCGTATATACCGGATATACGATCGGACGAGAGGAGGATGGATGAAGGGCGATCGGGTGGAGGCTGTCGTCGACACCGGGCAGGGCGGCACGCAGACCTTCGAGATCGTCGCCACCAAGGCCGGCCGCCGGATCGAGGTGACGACCGCCCGCGGCGTGGTCGAGGTCTCCGAGGTCACGCGCTCCGGGACCCCGGTGCGCACCGGGAGGTTCATGGCGAGTCGCCTGGTCGCCCTGGTGGAGCACCCGGCCCACGAGGGGACCGAGAAGCCCGTCGACGTTTCCACTCGCCGCCGGATCGGAGCGGGCACCGACGGCTGAGCCGATCCCGCTCGCGTAGACTCGCGCCGTGGCGAAAACGATCGGCGCACCCCGCGGCACGCGCGACCTGCTGCCCGAGCAGACTCCGGCCTGGGACCACGTCGAAGCGGTTGCCCGCGACCTCGCCCGCCGCTACGCCTTCGACCGCATCGAGATCCCGCTCTTCGAGCGCGTGGAGCTCTTCGCCCGCGGGCTGGGCGAGTCTTCGGACGCGGTCGAGAAGGAGATGTTCCGCGTCGGCGGCGCCCGCGGCAGCGACGAGGAGCGCGCCGAGTGGGCACTCCGTCCGGAGCCGACGGCGGGGATCGTGCGCGCCTTCATCGAGCACGGCATGCACGTCCGCCCGGGCCCTCTGCGGCTCACGCTGCTCGGCCCGATGTTCCGCTACGACCGGCCGCAGGCAGGCCGCTACCGCCAGTTCACGCAATGGGACGTCGAGGTGCTCGGCGACGCTGGCCCGGCGGTGGATGCCGAGCTCGTCGAGATGGCCATGCGTTTCTACGGCGGGGCCGGCCTCAGCGACGTCGTGGCGAACGTCAACTCAGTCGGCGACGCGACCTGCCGCCCTCGATACCGGCAGGCACTGGTCGAGTACTTCACCGCGCACCTCGACCGCCTGACCGATGACTCACGCCGGCGCCTGGAGGTCAACCCGCTGCGCGTGCTGGATGACAAGGACCTTGCGCCTGACCTCGCCGGCGGGGCGCCCCGCAGCACCGATCACCTGTGCGACGAGTGCCGCGCCCACTTCCGCGGCTTCCTTGACCTGCTCGATGCGCTCGGCGTGCGCCACGTCGTCGACGATCGCCTCGTCCGTGGGCTGGACTACTACACCCGCACTGCGTTCGAGTTCGTCATCGCCGGGCGCGAGGGTCAGCAGCAGGCGCTCGGCGGCGGCGGTCGCTACGACGGCCTGGCCGAGCTGCTCGGTGGGCGTGCGACGCCCGGCATCGGCTTCGGAGTCGGCCTTGACAGGACGGTCCTCGCCATGGAGGAGCAGGGCGTCGCACTCCCGGCGCGAGGTCCGGTCGTAGCTGTCCTCGGCACCGGTGACGACCTCGCGGACCGGATGCGTGTCGCCGCCACCCTGCGGGAGGCAGGACTGGCCGTCCGCCCGGACGGATCCAGCCGCAAGCTGGGCAAGCAACTCGAGTCCGCCGCGAAAACCGGCGCCACGTGGGCCGCGATCGTGGGCGAGGAGCTCGTCGAGGGACGCATCGGCCTCAAGAACCTGGCGACCGGTGAGCAGGAGACGGTCGCGGTCGACGACGTTGTCCGCCGGATCAGGCCCGAGCGCTAGCCGGCTCGCCCTCGAACGCTCGGCGGAGCTCCTCGACGTCGAGCTTGCCCATCTGGAGCATGGCCTCCATCGCGCGGCGGGCGGCATCGGTGTCCGGGTCGTCCAGCATCTCGTTCAGCGCCTTGGGGACGACCTGCCACGACATTCCGAAGCGGTCCTTCAGCCAGCCGCAGGGGCCGGGCTCGCCGCCATCGGCGATGAGGGCGTCCCACAGGCGGTCGACCTCGGCCTGGTCCTCGCACTCGATCACGAACGAGACCGCCTCGTTGAAGTTGAAGTCGGGTCCGCCGTTCAGACCCTGGAACTGCTGGCCGGCGACCGTGAAGTCGACGGTGAGGACCATGCCTTCGGGCCCGCTCGGCGTGCCCGCGGGCGATCGCCATGCGCGGTCCACACGGCTGTCGGGCAGCAGCGAGGCGTAGAAGGTGGCGGCTTCCTCCGCGTTGCCATCGAACCACAGGCAGGGATACAGCTTCGGTCTGGCCATCTCGTCTCCTCTGTTGAACGGGTCGAACACCGACTCAGACGGAAGGTGCGGCGCGAACTCATCGGTCCCGGCATCGGGCGTGCCATCGGCTACGATTGCGGCTCCCATGAGCACGTCCTTCCGAAGCCACACCTGCGGCGAGCTGCGCGCGTCCCACGTCGGGGAGCGCGTGACCCTGGCCGGGTGGGTTCATCGGCGCCGCGATCACGGCCATCTCGCCTTCTTCGACCTGCGCGACCGGCACGGCATCACCCAGGTCGTGACGTCCAGCGACGACGCGCCCGAGGCCCATGCCGCCGCTGACCCGGCACGGAGTGAGTGGGTCCTGCAGGTCGAAGGCGTGGTCCGCGAGCGACCGCAGGGCACCGCCAACGCCGAGCTCGCCACCGGCGAGATCGAGGTCGCGGTCGATCGGGTGGAGGTCCTCAACCCGTCGAAGGTGCCGCCGTTCTACATCAACGAGGAGCAGCCCGGCCTCGATGAGTCCCTGCGCCTGAAACATCGCTATCTCGACCTCCGCCGGCCACCGATGCAGCAGCGGATGCTCCTGCGCTCGCGGCTGGCGTCTGCCATCCGGCGCGCGCTGGAGGACGAGGGGTTCGTCGAGATCGAGACGCCGACGTTGATTCGCTCGACCCCTGAGGGAGCGCGCGACTTCGTCGTCCCGTCGCGGCTGCGGCCGGGCGAGTTCTACGCGCTGCCGCAGTCCCCGCAGCAGCTGAAGCAGCTCCTGATGGTGGCCGGTTACGACCGCTACTACCAGCTCGCCCACGCCTATCGCGACGAGGACATGCGCGGCGATCGGCAGCCGGAGCACACCCAGGTCGACATCGAGATGAGCTTCGTGACCGAGGAGGACGTGATCTCGACCGTCGAGCGCGTCGTCACCCGAGTCGCGAAGGAGGTGCTCCCGCATCGGCCCCTGCTTGCTGAGCCATTTCCCCGCCTCCCCTACGCCGAGGCGATGGACCGATACGGCAGCGACAAGCCCGACATCCGCTTCGGCATGGAGCTCGTCGACCTGACCGATGCGGTCCGCGACGTCGACTTCCGCGTCTTCAGCGAGCCGATCGCCGCCGGGGGCGCGGTGTTCGGGATCGTGGCCGAGGGCTGCGGTGGCGATTCGCGCAAGCAGCTCGACGAGCTCATCGACCTCGCGAAGCGGCACGGCGCGAAGGGCCTGGTCCACCTCGGCATCCAGGCCGACGGCGCCTTCCACGGGCCGGCGGCGAAGTTCCTGGATGGCCGGGAGGCGGGACTGCTCTCCGTGCTGGGCGCCAATGCGGGCGACCTCGTCCTGGTCGTCGCCGATGCCGATCGCCACGCCGCCGCGGAGGCGCTCGGTCACGTCCGTCTGGCGATGGGGGATCGGCTCGGGCTGCGCCAGCCGGGCGTCCTCGGCTACGTCTGGGTGCACCAGTTCCCGCTGTACACGTGGGACGAGGAAGGTGACCGCTGGGACGCGACCCATAACCCGTTCAGCGCGCCGCTGCCCGAGGACATCCCGTTGCTCGACACCGACCCCGGAGCCGCGCGCGCGCAGCAGTACGACCTGGCCCTCAACGGCTGGGAGTCGGGCGGGGGATCGATCCGGATCCATCAGCGGCCGCTGCTGGAGAAGTCGTTCGCGCTCATGGGCCACTCCATCGACGGCATGCGCGACCAGTTCGGCGCGCTGTTGGACGCCCTGGAGTACGGCGCGCCACCGCACGGCGGGATCGCCATTGGCCTGGACCGATGGGCCGCGCTCTACGCCGAGGTCGACAACATCCGCGAGGTCATGGCCTTCCCGAAGACGCAGTCAGGGACCGATTTGATGATGGACGCCCCTTCGCCGATCGCTCCCGAGCAGCTCGACGAGCTGCGCCTGGCGGTCCGCCCGCCCGAGGAGTAGTCATGGTGCGCCGGCCGTCTGCCTTCATCCGGGGCGTCGCCTATCGCCTCGGGCGCATGGCCGGTGACGGCGATTGGACCGTCGAGTACTTCCTCGGCATCGGTTCCGCCGAGCCCGGGACGTGGCATCGAAGCGACGACGACATCGAGATCCCTCCGATGGCGATCACCGATCGTGGCCCCGATGGGCTCAGGATTCCCGGCGTAGCCGAGCCTGGAGCGTATCGGCTCTGCACGCTGGACGATCCCGGAGTATGCGTTGCCATCGAGGTGGTGGCTCCGTGACGCTCACCTTCGCCGAGCTCGCCAAGCAGTCCGGTGTCGACGACGTGTTGGTTCGTGACCTCGTAGCAATCGGGGTGACGAGTGCCCGCGGCGAGCAATTCGAGCGCGGCGACGTCCAGCGCATCGTCACCGCGGCCGCCTACATCGACGCCGGGTTCACTGTCGAGCAGCTTCGTTCCGCCATCGACTCGCACACGATCAGCTTCGCGTTCGCGGATGCGCTGGACCTCGAGCCCACCGAGTGGACCGGCACGACGCTCGGCGAGCTGGCCAAGCGGCTCGGAGAGCCGATCGAGCGGCTGCGGACGATGTACGGAGCGTTCGGCCTGCCGCTGCCGAGCGCCGAGACGCCGGTGCGCGCGGCCGAGGAAGAGGTAGTGGCCGCCTTCGTCCGCGCATGGCGCGTCGCAAGCTTCGATGCGATGGTGCGGGCGGCACGCATCTTCGGCGACAACGCGCGGCGGGCGTCGGAGGGCTGGGTCGACCTGTTCGTCGAGCAGGTCTCGATGCCATCCATGTCGCACAGCCGGACGTTCGACGAGTACGCCGACAGCACGATCCGGCCCGCGACGGTCCTGGCGGAGCTCGCGCCGAGGCTTCTCGTCTGGCTCCATCTGCGGCACAGCTCGCACGCGATGCTCGAGGCGAACCTCCGTCACTTCGAGCTCGACCTGGTGACCCGGCAGGTCATTCCCGAGCCGGATCGTCAGCTGCCGGTCATCGCGTTCGCGGACCTCGTCGGCTTCACGATCCTCACCGAAACCGAGGGCGACGCCCACGCGGTGGCCGCGGCCGCGCTCCTCCAGGATTTGGCCGACGCCGCGGCCACGACCCACGGCGGACGGGTGATCAAGCTCCTCGGCGACGGCGCCATGCTGCGCTTCGACGACGCTGGTGCGGCAGCGACCGCGCTTCTCGAGCTCCGAACCACTGCTCTGGAGGGCGGGCTCGGCGCGGTCCACCTCGGCATCGAATGCGGGTCCGTGATCGAGCGGGACGGCGACGTCTTCGGCAGGACGGTCAACCTGGCCGCGCGGATCGCCGGCCGTGCGGGAGCAGGGGAGCTACTGGCAGGGCCCGGGGCGGCGGGTCGGCTTCGGGATGATGCGCGGTTCGTCCTTGCGCGCCTCGGTGATCGGGAGCTGAAAGGCTTCGCCAGTCCGGTACCGGTCTGGTCGGTTCAATTCTCTCGGAGCTCGTAGCTCCCATCGCCATCGTGCGTCTCGTGGCCGGTCAGGGCGGGGTTGAAGACGCACACCAGGCGTAGCGGCTCGAGACCCCGGATCGTGTGCCGGTCATGCTCGGGGGCATAGGCATCACCCGGACCGATGCGATGCACGCGCCCGTGTCGCGCTCCGTGATCTCGGCGGAGCCGTCGATCACGTAGCACGCCTCCTGGTAATACTTGTACCAGAGCTGCATCTCGCGGCCAGACTCGACGGAGGTCTCGGACATCGAGAACCCCAAGCCGTCGGCGCGGACGAAGTGGCGACGCGCTCGCCAGCCGTCGCCGCGAACGTCGTTGGGGCCATCGGTGATCTCGTCGAGTGTTCGTACCAGCACGGCGTTCCTCATCAGTCTCTGATGGCGCTAGCGTACGCGGCACGCGTGATGCAGGTGGCATCGGCATGTGTTTGACCTGTGGCTGCATGGACGCCCATCTGGAGATGGGTGAGTCCAACATCACCTACGAGGACCTGAAGAAGGCCGCCGACGAGAACGGCCGATCGGTCCGCGAAACGCTCGACATCGTCGACAGAACTGTGGCCGCCGACAAGGAGATGCACGACTCCGAGTACGCGTGACGGCTGGCGCTCCCGAAGCCGAGGCGGCCGAGGGCGGCTTCGGACGCCCGCGGCTATCATCGACGCATGGCGATCTACCTCGATCACGCGGCGACCACGCCGCTGCATCCCGAGGTGCTCGAGGCGATGCTGCCGTACCTGACCGAGCACCACGGCAATCCGTCCAGCATCCACGCCTCGGGACGCCGCGCGCGCCAGGGCCTGGACGAGGCGCGTGAGGAGATCGCGGCGCTCATCGGCGCAAAGCCGCGCGAGATCGTGTTCACCGCGTCGGGCACCGAGGCCGACAACCTCGCCATCAAAGGCGTGGGATGGGCGGCCAGTGCCCGCGGCCGGCACGTCGTGACGAGCACGGTCGAGCACAAGGCCATCATCAACACCGCGGCCATCCTCGAGCGCCAGGGGTTCCGAGTAAGCGCGGTCGGCGTGGACCGTTCCGGCCGGGTCAACCCCGCCGACGTCGAGGCCGCGATCACCGACGCCACCTCGCTGGTCTCGATCCAGGCGGCGAACAATGAGGTCGGCACGATGCAGCCGGTGGCGGAGATCGGAGCAGTCTGCCGCGAGCGACGGGTGCCATTCCACGTCGACGCCGTCCAGTCGGCCGCCTTCGAGGCGCCGACGCCGGACGCCTGGCAGGCGACGCTGATCAGCCTCTCGGCCCACAAGCTGTACGGCCCGAAGGGGATCGGCGCGCTGTACGTCCGGCAGGGTACGGCGATGGTGCCCCAGATGAACGGCGGCGCACAGGAGCGGCAGCGACGAGCCGGGACTGAGAACGTCGCCGCCGCGGTCGGCTTCGCGCGAGCCATGCGCGTGGCCTATGGACAGCAGCCGGACCTCGCCCTGCTCCGGGATCGGCTGATCCGCGGCCTCGTCGCGCTCGAGGGCGTCGAGCTCACCGGGCATCCGACCGAGCGGCTGCCGAACAGCGCATCAGTCGTGATCCAGGGCGTCGAGGGCGGCGACCTCGTGGCGGCGCTGGACCTGGAGGGCATCGAGGCCTCGACGGGCAGCGCCTGCACGACCGGCAGCGTCGAGCCGTCCCACGTCCTGCTGTCCATGGGTATCGACCCGGAGCTCGCACATGGCAGCCTGCGGCTGACGCTCGGTCGCAGCACGACCGAAGCGGCCATCGACCGGACGATCGAGGTCGTCGGAGCCTGTATCGGCCGCCTGCGCGGGATGCATGCACCTGCGGCGGTGCCGGCATGAGCCGCGTCGTGGCCGCGATGAGCGGCGGCGTGGACTCGTCGGTCGCCGCGGCGCTGCTGGCACGGGAGGCCTCCGACGAGGAGGTCATCGGCGTCTGGATGCGCACCCACGGCGACCTGCCGGAGGGCTACGAGCTGAGCCGATCCTGCTGTTCCCCGGATGCCGCCGACGACGCGCGTCGCGTCGCCCAGCTGCTGAACATCCCGTTCTTCATCCTCAACGTCGAGCGCGAGTTCGGCGCCCGGGTGATCGACGCGTTCGTCGACTCCTACCTGGAGGGCGCGACCCCGAACCCGTGCCAGGCATGCAACCAGTACATCAAGTTCGATGAGCTCCTGAAGCGCGGCCTGGCCGCCTATGGAGCCAATGCGGTGGCCACCGGCCACTACGCCCGCCTGGAGCACCGCGATGGCCGCTGGCGTCTCATGCGCGCTGCCGATGCCGACAAGGACCAGACCTACTTCCTGTGGGTCCTCGACCAGGACCAGCTGGCGCGCACCCGCTTCCCCCTCGGCGAGCTCACCAAGCCGGAGGTGCGGGCGTTGGCCGCCGAGCTGACGCTGCCCACGGCCCACAAGCCCGAAAGCCAGGAGATCTGCTTCGTCCCGCTCGGTGACTACCGCGAGCTTCTCGAGGAGCGGCGCGGCTACGCCGGCGAGCCTGGACCGATCGTCGACGCCGATGGCACCCGCGTCGGCACGCATACCGGGTACGCGCACTACACCGTCGGCCAGCGCCACGGGCTGGGCGTCGCGCTCGGGGAGGCGGTCTACGTCCGGGAGGTACAGCCGCCGTCGAACACCGTCGTCATCGGCCGTCGCGAGGAAGTCGCCCGGCGGACGTTCACCGTCGACGGAGCCCGCTTCACCGCCGGCGACTCGCCGTCGGGGCGCTTCGACGCGTCGGTCCGGATCCGGCACCGGGCTCCCGATGTGCCGGCCGAGGTCACGATGATCGGCCGCGACCGCTTCATGGTCGAGACGGTCGAGCCGGTCTGGGCGCCGGCGCCGGGCCAGGCCGCGGTCCTGTACGACAGCGACGAGTGCCTCGGCGGAGGGCGCATCGCCCACGCGTGACGCCGGCGCCAGTGCCGGAGCCGAGCCCGTCGTTCCCTCGACCCGGCTCCAGTCATGGAATATTGCGGAAGTGACAGATCCGCTGACAGGTGCTCCACCCGACCGACAGCTCGGTCCATCCACGGCATCAGCGACACTGGGGTCATGACGCTCGGTCCCTGGCTCGTCTGGTATCCGGCGCTCGCGCTCGTCAACCTTCTGGTCTTCATCGCCATCCGCGGCCGATGGGGCCGATCGGTCCTCGCGCTGGCCGCCGCTGCCGTCATCGGCGTGGTGCTCGGCGATCGCGTCGCCGAGGCGACCGGGCTGGAGCTGCTGCGCATCGGCGACATGAACGTGCTCGGCGCATCGATCGTCGCCCAGGCGTTCATGGTCGCCGTGGTCCTGCTCAGCGCCCTCGGCCCGATCCGCATCGAGGAATAGGCGGCGGTGTAGAGTCCGCCCATGGATCTCGCCTTGGCCATCTTCAACATCGGCGCCGGGCTCGGCGTTCTGGCCGCCGGCGGCGCCCTCGTGTACCTTGCCTGGCAGACGACGCCGCTCATCAAGGAGTCGCGGGCGCTGGCGCTCGACCTGCGCAGGCTGACGCGCACGACCGACAGCGAGCTGCGGCCGATCCTCGCCCATGCGAAGGAGCTGACGAGCAATGCCGAGGTCCTCACTGAGGACGTCGCCGTGAAGCTCGACCGCCTGACCGACCTGATGAACTCGCTTCAGCAGGGCCTGGACCGCGGCCAGCTGACCCTGGCGCCGGGACGCCCCGAGGGCTGGCCGGTAGAATCGTCCCAAACGCGAGAGGACGAACGGGACGTATGAAGGACTCCGGATTCGGCAGCTTCCTGGCCGGCGTGGTGATCGGCGGACTGATCGGCGCTGCGCTCGGGCTGCTGCTGGCGCCGCAGACCGGTGACGAGCTGCGCGAGCACGTCGGCGAATTCGTCGACACCAAGAAGGCGAACTGGGACGACGCGGTGAACGAGGGACGAGCCGCCGCCGAGCAGGCGCGCGCCGAGATGGTCTCCGATCACGGGGCCGCCGAGGGCGCCGCCCTGTAGTCCCGATCACGACCCGATCCCGAGCAGCAACGAGAGCCGGTGGGTCGCCGGCTCTCCGCGTGAGTGACGCATGACTGAGCCGATGCAGCCGACCCCGATGGGCGCGGCGGAGATTCGCGAGCGATTCCAGCGCTTCTTCGAGGAGCGCGGGCATACCCGCGTGCCATCGGCGCCCCTGCTGGCACGCGACGATCCGACGCTCCTCTTCGTCAACTCGGGGATGGCGCCCTTCAAGCGCGTCCTGACCGGCGAGGAGAAGCGGGACTACGTGCGGGCGGTCAATGCCCAGGTCTGCCTCCGCGTGGCGGGCAAGCACAACGACTTCGAGGAGGTCGGACGCACGCCCCGTCACCAGACGCTGTTCGAGATGCTCGGCAACTGGAGCTTCGGCGACTACTTCAAGCGGGAGGCGATCCACTGGGCGTGGGAGTTCCTGACGAAGGAGATCGGCCTCGATCCGCAGCACATTGCCGCGACCGTCTACACCGATGACGATGAGGCGCACCGCGTGTGGTCCACCGAGATCGGCCTGCCGGCGGACCGCCTGGTCCGGTGGGGGAACATCGCGGCCGGCGACGAGAAGAACTTCTGGCGCATGGGCGACACCGGCCCGTGCGGACCGTGCAGCGAGCTGCACTACGACCGCGGCGCTCACCTGTCCGAGGGACCCGAGTGCCTTCCCGACCACTCCGAGCACTGCCCCCGCTGGCTGGAGATCTGGAACCTCGTGTTCATGGAGTTCGACCGCGCAGCCGACGGCAGCCTGAGGCCGCTGCCGTTCAAGTCCGTCGACACCGGCATGGGCCTCGAGCGCATGGCCTCCGCCGTCCAGGGCGTCGAGTCGAACTACGGGACGGACCTGTTCGCGCCGATCATTGACCGGTTGGCGGAGTTCATCGGCCACGACCCGGAGACGGTCGAGTCGGAGCGATTCAGCTACCAGGTCGTCGCGGATCACTCGCGCGCCATGACCTTCCTGCTCGCCGAGGGGGTGAAGCCGTCGAACGAGGGGGCGGGCTACGTCCTGCGCCGGATCATCCGTCGCGCCGTGCGTCACGGCCGGCTGCTCGGCATCACGAGGCCGTTCCTGCGCGAGACCTGCTCCGTGGTCATCGAGCTGATGGGGGCGGCGTACCCGGCGCTCGTCGAGCGGCGGGGCGATGTCCTCGACGGCATCGCCGCTGAGGAGGAGAAGTTCGCCCGTACGCTCGAGGCGGGCTCCGCACGACTGGACGAGCTCGTCGCCGCGGGCGGCACGATCGGCGGCGCCGATGCGTTCCGCCTGCACGACACGTTCGGCTTCCCGATCGACCTGACGGTCGAGATGGCCGCGGAGCGTGGGGTGAGCGTGGACCGAGCGGGCTTCGACGCGGCCATGGCGGAGCAGCGGGAGCGGTCGCGCGGCACAAAGCGCGACGCGTTCACCGCCGATGCCGGGGTCGCCGCGCTGCAGAGCGAGTTCATCGGTCACCCGAACGTGACGAGCGCGGACGACCTCCGCGTCCTGGCGGTGATGGCCGGCGAGACGACGGGTGTCGTGCTCGACCGCACGCCGTTCTACGCGGAGGGCGGCGGGCAGATCGGCGACCGGGGGCAGCTCATCGGCCCGAACGGGCGTCTGACCGTGACCGACACACAGCGAAGCGGCGAGGCGATCGTCCATCTGGGAGCGCTGGAGGGCGCCCTGGAAGTCGGTGATCCCGTGCGAGCCGAGGTCGACGAGGGCCGCCGCTGGGGCGCGGCGCGAAACCACACCGGCACGCACCTGCTGCACCGCGCGTTGCGGGACGTGCTCGGCGAGCAGGCCAAGCAGGCCGGCTCGTGGGTTGGTCCCGAGGGGCTGAGATTCGACTTCCCGGCCCAGGCGGCCACTCCCCGTGAGGCCATGCGCGAGGTCGAGCGGCTCGTCAATGCCCAGATCCGCCGCGACGCACCGGTGAAGCCGGAGCACATGCCGATGGAGCAGGCCCAGGCGCTCGGCGCCGATATGTTCTTCGGCGAGAAGTACCTGCCCGAGTCGGTGCGCGTGGTCCAGGTCGACGGGTACTCGAAGGAGCTGTGCGGCGGCACGCATGTTGCCTCGACCGGGCAGATCGGCGCGTTCGTCATCACCGGCGAGTCCAGCATCGGCGCGGGGCTGCGACGGATCGAGGCCGTGACCGGCGAGGCCGCCACCGAGCTGATCGGCGAGCGCCTCGAGGCGCTGCGGTCAGCGGCCCAGCTGCTCGGCGAGCGGGAGGAGAACGTCCCGCAGCGGATCGAGTTGCTGCTGGCTCGGCTGCGCGAGGCGGAGAAGGCGGCCAAGGCACCCAAGGCCAGCTCCTCGCGCCTCGATGCGGCGGGCGCATTGCACGGCGCACAGGACGCGGGCAATGCCAAGGTCGTCATCGCGTCCTACGCGGAGGCCGATGCGAACGCGCTGCGCACCCTGGCCGACGACCTGCGCGGCATGACCGGACGGTTCGTGGCGGTGCTGGCCGGGGGAGGCGACGGCCGCCCCTCGCTGCTGGTGGCCGCCTCGCGCGACCTGGCGGCCGAGGGCTTCGACAGCGGGGCGGTCGTGCGGGAGGCGGCGCCGATCATCGGCGGCGGCGGTGGAGGACGGCCGGACCTGGCGCAGGCCGGCGGCAAGGACGCCGCGCGGCTCGACGAGGCGCTGCGCGAGGCGGGTCGCCTCGCGCTCGAGGCGCTCCAGCGGATCGAGACGTCCTGACCGCGCGATCGTGACGGCCGTCGGGCACCTCTGGAACCGCGTCAGGGACCGAGTTCGCAGTGCCGGCCGAGGGCGGGGAACGCCGCCGGCCATCGCGGCGCTCGACATCGGCACCGAGTACGCCAAGGCACTCGTGCTGAGCGTCGAGCACGACGACGAGGGACGGTTGGTCGGCATCGTCCGCGGTAGCGGCCGCCAGCGGCAGGGTCTGGCTCACATGCAGTCGGGCACGGTCAGCGACATCGACGCGGTCGTGGCGAACTGCCGGATCGCCATGGACGAGGCACGCGAGATGGCCGGGCGCCGCCCGATGGCCGCCGTCATCGGGATCGCCGGCGAGCTGGTCAAGGGCGCGACGAGCGTCTCGACCCATCGGCGCGATGATCCCCGGCGCCCGCTCGACGACGCTGAGCTCGAGCGGCTCGTCACGCGGGCGCAGGAGCACGGGCTCCGCGAGGCGGAGGAGCGAATCCGCTGGGAATCCGGCGTCGACCGGCTCGACGTGCGGCTCGTCCACGCGGCGATCGTGGAGATGCGGATCGACGGCTACCCGGTGAGCAACCCGATCGGCTTCACCGGCGCCCAAGTCGAGTTGCATCTGTTCAACGCCTTCGCGCCGATGGTCCACCTGGGCGCCCTCCAGTCCGTGGCCAACGCCCTCCAGCTCGAGCTGCTGGGAGTCATCGCCGAGCCGTATGCGGTCGCCACCTGCCTCGATCCCGGCGAGCTCGGGGACGCGGGGGCCGTCTTCGTCGACATCGGGGGTGGGACGACGGACGTGGCGCTGGTCCGCGGCGGCGGCATCAGCGGCACCAAGATGCTCGCTCTGGGCGGCCGCGCGTTCACCAAGGGCCTGGTCGAGCACCTGGGCGTCTCATTCGTGGATGCGGAGCGCATCAAGCTCGGCGAGGCGGAATCGCGCCCGGAGGCCGCGGAAGTGCTGCTGGAGGACGCGCGGATCTGGCGCGATGGCATTGAGCTGATGATCGGCGAGCTGGCCGGCGAGGACCTCCTGCCCGGCCGGATCCTCCTGTGCGGCGGTGGTGCAGATCTGCCGCAGGTGAGCGCGGTGCTCGCGGAGGACGACTGGTGGGGTCGTCTGCCCTTCGCCCGCCGTCCCAAGGTCCGGGCAATGGCACCAAACGAGGTCGTTGGCCTGCGCGACGCGACCGATCGGCTGCTTACCCGCCAGGACGTGACGCCCCTCGCGCTGGCGCACCAGGCACTGATCCTGGATGCCGGCGCGTCGGCGGTGGACCGCGCGATGCGCGGAGTCGTCCGGGAGCTCGGCCTGTGAGCGACACGCCCGCCGTCATCTATCTCGAGGCCGACGACGAGGTGACGTCGGTCATTCGCCGCTTGCGCGCAGCCGATCCCGGCCCCGTCGTCATCGTGGCACCGGGTCGGTCACGCGCCACTTCCTCGGTCGTTGCCCTCCGGCTGCTGGGCCGCGCCGCCGAGGCCGATGAGCGCGAGGTCCGGGTCGTCGGCGATGGGCTCACCCGATCCCTCGCTGCCGAGGGCGGGCTCGCCGCGTTCGGCACGCTCGAGGAGGCCAGGCGTGCCGGGGAGGCGGCGGCGCCGGCGGTCGAGCGGAGACGGGCCGAGATTCATGTCGTGCGTGGGCCGGTGACCGACGAGACGGCGCCGACGCTGGCGGCCGCGCCCGCCGCGGCCCGAGTGGCCCCCGCGGCCGACCACGAGATGACGCGCCAGGTCCCGGTGGTCCGTCCCGCGCGGCCCCGCGCCGTCAGCCGCAGGCGAGCGA
>Ga0299907_10000477_pt1 | contig 19428 bp, 26 predicted proteins | sample RVTome_16_FD_198680 | JGI IMG/M metagenome (GOLD analysis project Ga0299907, IMG submission 198680) | Soil microbial communities from uranium-contaminated site in the Upper Colorado River Basin, Wyoming, United States - RVT152D67 (version 2) ...
GCACCCAGCGAGTAGAACGCGGACAGCGGATTGGCGGCTACGAACGAGAAGGCGTAGGTGGGGCTGATCGCGGCGAGAATGCCCGGTATGGCGAGGATCTCGAGGAAACCCAGTGTCGCCAGGGTGGTGAACCAGACGATCATGATCGGGCCGAAGTAGGCGCCCACCCGCGCCGTCCCCTGGCGTTGGATCATGAAGAGGGCGACGATGATCCCGGCGGCGATGGGGGCCACATACGAGCCCAGTTCGGGAGCCACCACCTCCAGCCCTTCAACGGCGGAGAGCACCGAGATCGCCGGTGTGATGATGCCGTCGCCATAGAGCAGGGCGGTCCCGAAGAGTCCCACCACGATCAGCAGCCTTCGCTGACGGGTCTCGTGACGGGGGATGCTCTCGGAAGCGAGGGCGGTGAGTGCCATCACGCCTCCCTCACCGTGGTTGTCGGCCCGCATGACGAAGACCAGGTACTTGATGGTGACGACGAGGAGCAGCGACCAGAACATGAGGGACAAGATCCCCATCACGCTCACTTCGTCGACGACCAGCCCCTCGGCGGCATGGAAAGACTCACGGAAGGCATAGAGGGGGCTGGTACCGATGTCCCCGAACACCACTCCGAGAGCGCCCAAGGACGTGATCAGCAGGTAGCCGGAGCCGCGTCGAGTCACCGGTTTGGGGCGGGTCTTGACAGGTTGGGCTGGCTTTGGATCGTCGGCTTCGGCCATTGGAGGCGCCCCCGCCAGGATTCGAACCTGGGACACCCGGTTTAGGAAACCGGTGCTCTATCCCCTGAGCTACGAGGGCTTGAAAACTTCGCCGGATTCGGTTTTGGGCCGCCCTTGGGACGCACCGTAACGAGCGCCCATCGAATCTGCGAGGTCCTCGAGATCGTCGTCATAGAGGTGCGGGTATCGGTTGAGGGTGATCTGAGCGGAACCATGTCCCAGCATTCCCTGGACCGCCTTCACGCTCGCTCCCGCTGAGATTGCCAGCGACGCCGCTCTATGTCGAAGGTCGTGCGGCACGAGGTCGCCCAGATCGCAGTCGGCGAGCACACGCCGCTCAAGGAACCCTTGGGAACCAAAGTGGCTCCCGCCGGCCGGGGGGATGAGCTTCCTTTGTGGCGGTCGTCGCGTGTCTTGGCCCCAGTCGCAGTTGGGACATCCGGCATTACGGTACGCGGAGGATCCGCACCGGGTCACGGTAGGCCGCAATGATGGCGGGAGGTAGGGATGCCAGGATGGCCGCCAGGACGCAGAGACAGGATACAGCGAGGGTGAAGCTCAGGTCGGGACTCGAGCCGCTCCAGAACCAGGCTGCCCACGAACCGACCAGAGCTCCTATCAGCACTCCGACGAGTGAGACACCGAACGTTTGAGCAACCACCAGCCCGATGAGCGCTGTTCGACTCGCTCCCAGCGCTCTTCTTCGCCCGAAGTCCCGACGGCGGGTGGTGACTGACCCGTAGACGGTGAGCCCTATGAGGGTGACGGCGACGCCCAGCACCATGATCACCAGGTTTCGGCTGTAGCGTCCCAGTTCGCCGGCGACAGCTGCTCGCAGCTGCGCAAAAGTTTCGGAGGTTTCGATGCCCAGACTGGTGGGGTCTTCGGCTCCCGCGAGCACGCGGGCGGCCTCGGCTACGGGGGCGACATCCTCGGGCCGGTTGGCTAGTACTTGGATCGATCGCAACGTGCCTTCGGTGTCCGACGGGTCAAATGCCGCGAGGACACCGTTGTTGAGAAACAGCAGCGGTTCGTTGGCTCGTAGCCATCCCACCACCGCCAGCTCTCCATTAGCGCCTGTCAGTCCACCAACTGGTGTGGCCAATCCGAGTGTGTGTTGCGCCCAGGGACCGACGAGGACGGTACCTTCGCGGCTCTCCCACGGTGACGTGGAGAGATAGGGCTCTCCCGGAAGTCGGCCGTAGACGACACGGACTGCGGCTGGTCGTCCACCTTTGAGTTCGGAGTTGTGGTAGTCGACTGCTGGTCCGAGTCCGATCACCCATTCGACCCCCGACATAGAAGCGAGACGCTCGACTGCTTCGGGGCGGAGGTCGGCTCGGCCTTCGGTGTCGACGAGAATGATCGATCTGGTACCTGCTTGATCAATCCTGGCGAGGACATCGGCTTCTGCAGCGGTGGTTTGGCCGACCGTCGCCAGAATCACTGCGCAGGAGGCGGCGACCAGCAGCGCAAGGACTACGGTGGGGACCGGATGGCTCACCGCAGCCCGAACGGATTCAACGATTAGCGCGGACGCACGCGGGTAACCTCGCTCAGCCATCGTCATGTCCAACATCGATCACCCGGTCTCCCTTGGAGACCACATCGGAGTCGTGGGACGCGATCACCACCACGGCGCCATCTCGAGCCGCCCCGGTCAGAGCGGTCAAGACGAGCGCCGCGGATTCCCGGTCGAGGTTTCCTGTCGGCTCGTCGGCCAGTATTACTTCGGGTCTGTTCAGCAACGCTCTGCACAGTGCCACCCGCTGCGCCTGCCCGCCGGACACCTCACCAGGCCGATGATCCAACATCAACCCGACTTCGAACCGCTCCAACAGCTCAAGAGCTCGATCGCGGGCTTCGCCGCGGTTGAGCCCGGCATACAACCCACTTTCGCAAACGTTGTCCACGACTGTCCGCGAGGGGTCGAGCACCGCGTCTTGAAACACGAATCCCATTCGGGCTGCCCTCAGCCGGGAACTACCGACGTCCCCCAACCCGGCCACATCGGCGCCGTTGAGAACGACTCGACCCCGTGACGGTGTCAGCAGCAATCCGAGGATGTAGAGAAGTGTTGACTTGCCGCTTCCCGACCGGCCAGTGACCACTGTCGTCTCACCCGACGGGAACTGAAACGTGACGTTGTCGAAGATCAGCTCAGTCGGCTTGTAGCCGAAGCTCAACTCTTCGACGGTGATCACCCCGTCGACTCCGGCGGCGCCGTGAACGGCAAGAGGAGAACGTCGCCGATCTCCACACCTTCGACAACGGCCAGACCGGCATGAGAAGCCACCAGCTCCACCTCGACAGTCTCACCCGACTCAAGCGTGACGAATGTCGACCCGTCGGCACCGGTCTGAATCGCGGCCACCGGCACAACCGGGCCGGTCGTCTCCGGCACCACGACGATCTCTGCAGGGAAATCAGAACGGCCCTCCAGCGGGACCCTCTCGGGACATTCCGATCCACACACGGGCCCGCCACCGGCCCCGCGCAGGAGGAGACGCAGCTCTCCCACACCGCCTTCGGGTCCTTCGGACTCCAAGGCTTCCACAACAACCGACTCCCAGACTCCGCCATCATGAGAAACCATCACTGGTGCGTCGATAGGGACAAGGCTCCTCTGCTCCGGAGCCAACGGCACCCAGAACGAAGGGTCTTCAGGTAGACCCCAGATCGCCTGCTCGCCACCGGCCAACCGCGCGCCAACAACAACCTCCGCGCCAAGCACCACCCGAGTAGGCAGACCCTCCACGAACACCAGATCCCCTAGGCGCACAATCCCGTCGACGGCGATGCCCAGCGACTTCTGCCAAGCTTTGACTGCGGCCGTCGTTCCCGATCCGAAGGCCCCGTCCGGCTGTCCGTCAAAGAAACCAAGAATTGACAACAATTCCTGAAGCTGCCTGACGTCCTCGCCTTCATCCAGAGGACCCATACCTCGAAAAGCAGGCGTCGCCCCAGCCGCGACCACCACCGGTCGAAGGTCCACCGCAAAAAGGACATCACCGTCCGCAACTTGCTGACCCGGTGCAATCTCCACCGACGTCACCACTCCCGCCGATTCCGAACGGGCCAGCGGGATCGCCTCCCACTGTGCCACCGCAACAAACGACAGCGAATTCTCCACCACCCCCTCGACCACCGTATAGGAGATGGGTTCCGGCTCATCCAGGGGGTCCTCCGGGAATAGCAAAGCCTCCCGGCCCGCCCACCACCCCAGCACGCCGGCAATCCCGACCATCACCAGCAGAATCACCGCTCTCGCCTCTCTGGAGCTGCTCATCCCTCGACGATTCGAAACCGGAAGGGTGTACCACCGTAGGAGTTGTTAGCTCCGATGCTCACGAACCTGACTTTGCCTCGTCCCGTTCTCCCAATTCAATGAGCAACAGGTCGAGCTCTTGGGGACACACCTCAAAGGCTTCATCGGGCAGCCTGCTTCCGTGCGGATGCCAGGTATCCGGATACTCCTCGACCCAGGCGTCCATCGACGGTGGAGGAGTCGTCGGATACCCATGGGCCACCAGACACTCATAGGCAACCTCGACATACGCCCGATACCACAACCGCAGACGCTCCGGTGGGAAGTACATCGGGTCGGCGATCAGCCCGTCGTCGACCGCACGCTGTTCACACTCGAGGTGCGCCTGGTTGGCGACCGAACTCTGCTCGGCGGTGGAATAGACCTCGAGATGGCCCGGACCTACCACCCGAGCCGGGACACCGAACTCTGCATAACACATAGCCAGGTAATTGGCATACTCGATCGTTCCCGCATGGGTCCGACCGCCCGCGAGCATCGCATCCTCATAGACCCCATAGTCGACAGGCGGCGGAACCGGCATGGTCACCGCAGTCACCTCGGTCTCTTCGATCGGCGTTGTCGCCAGCGAGTCAGGTGATTCGAACGTTGTGGTCGAACCGACTGGCTCCGTAGTTCCAACCGATTGTGGGGGCGACTCCACGTCAGCCAGCTCGTTTCGGGAACATCCGACCAGGAGCACACCACTCAACAGCACAACCACTGGAGCCAGTCGAGTCTTCATTTAGACGGTCTCCCGGTTCAGCCAGGACAGGTGGCGTATGCGCTGGAGAACGTGTTGGGAGAGAATAGGACTGCCGATTGGAGTCCAATGAACCCGCCACCCCAGTTCTTCGTCTTCGTCAGGACACCCGTGTAGTTCCACTCTTGGGGTACGAAACCCGACTTCGAGTGTTTCTGATAATTCAGGACTGTACCCGTGGATCGGAAGAACCCTCCTGGGGCGCTCGCCGGACAGTACGCGCTGACGTTCCTCGTATCCGCCATTGCGGCAAGCGGGAATGCGACGACCATCGCCAATACCACGGCCAGAGCCGTGAGTCTTCTCATCATGACCTCCTTTTGGTCAGCGCCTCACTCCAGCCATACCCATAACCAGAGATTCGCCGATGGTCGTCATCCGGTTCCGACGCGTTCCTTCTCGACGACACAGGTCGTGTCGCAAGGTCAGGAGGAAGGGAACGAAGCAGACAATGTGCCTCGTTGTAGCTCCAGAAAACCCACGCACTGGCCTGCGAGGCGGGCCTGAGATACGACCTGTGGAGGCTGCGTTTCTCAGAGACCCGCCTCTGTGTTTCTTTGCCGATCAGTTCGTAGGGGTTCCCTGGGAACCCGCTCTATGACTTCGGCGAATGAGTCACGAGTCGACTTGTGGAGGTTGCACATGTTCAAGTCTCGACGCCTTACTGTTATGGCTGTCGTCGCCCTCGCCATGCTCACAGGGATCCCAGCGGGCGCAGGCCCGCAGGGGAAAAGTGAGCTGCACTGTCTGGTCGAGGTGCTTGGTCAGAATTCGTCCGGTGAGCTGATCGTCTCTGAGCCTGAGTGCTATGCATCATTCGAGGAAGTGGTGGCCGTGGCCTCTGGGGGATTGATCAGCGTCGAGTCGGCGCCAACAAGCTCGGAATTACTCACAGATCCGATGGCGGGAAGCCGGTTGGCGTCGTTCACCTTGGGCACACATTTCGACGGGTTCAATGGAAGTGGTGCCTCCATTTCGATTGTGGGCAGTTCCTGTATCGGCGGATACTGGAATACGGGTGCCAATTGGGCGAACCGAATTTCATCGTCGTGGAATGGCTGTTACCGGCTGCGCCATCACGACGGACCGAACAAGACTGGCACCTACGCCGATACCGTCGGTACGGGAACACACAATCTCCCCTCGGCGATGAACAACAAGACCGAGTCGGTGTCGTATTGGGGTAGCTGACATGCCCACAGAATTTGGTATGCCATCGTGGGGGTGTGGACGATTTCGAATCTGACGCCGAAATCATCGAGGCCTCTCTCGAGCGTCCGGAGCTGTTCGCGGTCATCTTTGACCGTCACTCTCGGTACATACACCGATTTCTTACCGCCGCAGTGGGATTCAGTGACGGTGCAGATCTGGCCGGCGAGGTGTTCCTGCGCGCCTTCGCCACCCGCCATCGCTACCGCCCTAGCTATCCAAGCGCCCGACCTTGGCTGTGGGGAATCGCCGCCAACTTGATCAGAGACCACTTCCGGAGCCGTGCGAGACGAGATCGGGCATACCGGAAAGTACCTCCTCTACCGGACTCTGAAGCCGATCCCAGTGAGGACGCGACAAATCGGCTTACTGCTGAGGAGGAACGGCCCAAGCTTGTCGCAGCAATGAAGCAACTCCGCCGGGAGGATACCGAGGTTCTACTGTTGTTCGCCGTGGCGGATCTCTCTTATGCCGAGATCGCCGAGGTCCTAGACATTGCCGAAGGCACCGTACGATCGCGCCTGAGCAGAATCAGGAGCAAGCTTCGAAACCTAATACCGGTCAACGGCGAATCTGTTAGTGATGAATGAAGACACTCCAGACCCTTTTGAGCTGATCCGCCGGGAAGCCGTTCCGTCCGAGCCATCCGACGAGGATTATCGGAGGGCTCGGCAGCGGCTTGAAGCAGCGATCCTCCAGGAAAACCGGCGACGAGAACGTCAGGTTCCGAGATGGATAGTGCCTGCCATCGCCTCTCTGCTGCTCGTCCTCGTCGTAGGTGGTGTGTCCCTGTTCCGCCCTTCCCAGGCAGAGGCTGCTCTCGCCGAGATTGCCGAGGCCGCCCGGCAGGCGAAGCATTCGGACATCCCCGAAGGCTCGTTCATCTACAGCCGTTCCGAGCGCCTGGACCTCGCCATCCGGCCCGGGATCGAATTCGGTCTCGATGAAGAATTCGTTGGATATCTCATCCCCTCCAGCAGGGAAGTGTGGAGACAGCCAGACAACGAGTTCATCCAAATCCGCGCGATCAATCACACTCCCATCTTCCTTGATCCGGACTTGGAGGACCTTTACTACCAACTTGACCTCGACAAGACAGATCAGCTTGGAGAGACCCAGTTGGAAAAGCTCACCGGAGTCGCAGACCCGCTGCTCGAAGAGGATTGGCCCACTCAACCCAACGCCCTCCACGAAGCGCTGCGCGAGCACGTCAGCCAATCTGGAGACGAACGGCCCGAGGCTGCCCAGATTTTTGACTTGGCCACCGACCTGCTCCGAGAAGCCAACCCCTCACCTGAACTGCGAGCCGCGCTCGTCGAAGTCCTTGCAGCGTTGCCGGTCGAACTTATAGAGCAGACCGGCGAAACAATCACCATCGCGATCACATACACATCCCCGACCCATACCCGAGACAGCATCACTCTCGATCACGATGGCGTATTGCTCGCCGAGGAAAGCACGCTTCTAGAAGACGATCCGCAGCTGGGAATACCAGCCGACACGACAATCCTTAAGGTCATATACCAAGAGACACACGTCACCGATGACCTCTGAGGCCACTGTTGATCGGGTCAAGCACCTGTTTCAGATCCGGCCGTTCGAGATAGGAGGTTCACGAAGGCAGCACTGAGGGAAACCCGGTCGAGCCGGCACCGGCGATGGGAGCCCCGACTGGCATCCGTGTTCATGGGCCGCAAGCGGGGTGAGAAGCCGCAAAACGGCGTGAGACGATGAGAGGTAATAAGCGCAGGTCAAACCGCTGTTTTCCATGTTTGCCCAGGCTGTGGAAACCCCCTGCATCGGTTTAGGAAACCGGTGCTCTATCCCCTGAGCTACGAGGGCTTGAGGTGGTCGACACCCTGGTCAAGTAGCCTTTTTTTGCTCCTTCTCCATGGGGAAGACTTCGCCCGATTCGGTATTGGGCCGCACTTGGGCCGCACCGTAACGAGCATCCATCGAATCTGCGAGGTCCTCGAGGTCGTCCTCATAGAGGGGGTACCGGTCCAGGGTGATCTGAGCGGAATGTCCGAGCATTCTCAAGCATTCTCTGGACAGCCTTTACGTTCGCTCCCGCTGATATTGCCAGCGAACGCCGCGGTATGTCGAAGGTCGTGAGGCACGAGATCGCCCAGGTCTTCTACTGATCCAGCCGACTACGTCACAGAGCCTCTCGCTACTAGAGGGCCAGTTTTCGTCGCTCGCCATGGCCCCGAAGGATGCTCGGGCTGTGACCGAGCATCTCAAGCGGTTGATCGGGGCGACAGGCACAGATTGGCTCGGCCCTGAGGACGACGACGTCTATTTTGGAGTATGTGGGGGAGGGGGGCACCTTCTTGTCCCGACGCCAACGGACTCCCACCGCATCCCTCATGCAGGAAGCGCCTCGTCGCTGCTCTCGCCAGGTTCCGAATCATGCGGTTGATCGTCGAGGCGTAGTGGCTTCCGGCGCTGGCTCATCTGTTCTAGTTTGCGGCGGTGCCGTTCGCTCGCCTCGCGGCGCTCCCGTTCGTGGAGGTCTGAGCGTTCCTGTACCGATTTCATGAAGACAGCTTTCCGTGCTTTCGTGGATTGTGGGTTATCAACTTGGTCATTGCTCGCTCAGGTCTTCCCGCATTTCGCCGACCGCCTGGTCCTGTGTGAGGATCTCATCCAAGCCTTCGTTGAACTCATCGACGATTCCCCACCTGAACATCGCCCTTTGCGTCTCCGACATTTGCGACATCCTCTGAGTCAGTGCTTCACGATCGATCCAGAACTCACCGCCGACGTCTGACTTGAGATTTCGCTTCCAGCCACACACCTCTGAGATCGAGAAGTCCATCGCCTACCTACCACTCTTCAGTGAAGGCGCGACCTTCGTGTAACCAAGCCGATCTCTCATCCGACTGCCCCTGCTGCGGCCATGTTGATCTCTATCAGTCGATTCATCTCGACGGCGTATTCCATTGGGAGTTCTTTGACTATTGGCTCGATGAATCCGGCAACGATCATCGAGGTGGCCTGGGCCTCGGTGAGTCCTCGAGACATGAGGTAGAAGAGCTGATCGTCGCCAACCTTCGAGACGGTGGCCTCGTGTCCGACTTCGGCGCCGCTCTCCTCTATCTCCATGTACGGGTAGGTGTCGGACCTCGAGTGCTGGTCGAGGATGAGCGCATCGCAGCGGACGAAGGATCGTGCGTTGGTCGCCCCCGGCTCGATCCGCACGAGTCCCCGATAGCCCGCGCGACCACCATCCTTGCAGATCGATTTGGACGTGATCAACGATGTCGTGTCCGGGGCTAGGTGAACGATTTTCGCCCCAGCGTCTTGGTGTTGACCTTCGCCGGCGAAGGCGATTGAGAGCACCTCTCCGTGAGCACCGGGCTCCATGAGCCACACCGAGGGGTACTTCATTGTCAGCTTCGAGCCCAGGTTGCCGTCGACCCACTCCATGGTGGCATTGCGGTACGCAGCGGCTCGTTTGGTCACGAGGTTGTAGACGTTGTTGGACCAGTTCTGGATCGTGGTGTAACGACATCGCCCACCTTCTTTGACCACGATCTCGACGACGGCCGAGTGCAACGAGTCGGTCGCCCAGACGGGCGCCGAGCAACCTTCGACGTAGTGCACGTAGGCACCTTCGTCGACAATGATCAAGGTCCTCTCGAACTGGCCCATGTTCTCGGCGTTGATCCGGAAGTAGGCCTGCAGCGGTTGATCCACATGTACTCCCGGCGGCACGTAGATGAACGATCCTCCGGACCAGACCGCCGAGTTGAGTGCGGCGAACTTGTTGTCGCCAGGCGGAATGATCGTGCCCATGTACTGCTGCACGATCTCGGGGTACTCGCGGACGGCGGTGTCCATGTCACAGAACAAGACCCCTGAAGCTTCGAGCTCCTCACGGTTGCGGTGATAGACGACCTCGGACTCGTATTGGGCGGTCACGCCAGCCAGGTACTTGCGCTCAGCCTCCGGGATCCCGAGCTTCTCGTAGGTCTCCTTGATCGACTCGGGGACCATGTCCCAGTCCTTCGACTGACTCTCGGCGGGCTTGATGTAGTAGTAGATGTCATCGAAGTCGATGTCCTCGAGGGCTCCGCCCCCTCCCCAGGTCGGGATGGGCTTGTTGAGGAAGCGCTTGTAGGCCTTGAGGCGGAACTCGAGCATCCACTCGGGTTCCTTCTTCATGGCCGACATCTCACGGATGATCTCTTCGTTGAGACCCTTCTTCGGCTTGAAGACGTACTCGTCTTCGCTGTCGTGCCATCCCAGTTGATATGCCGAGACATCGACGTCGACGGTTACCGCCACAGCGACTCTCCTCTCACGCCTGAAGTCGGTTCACGACCCTTCTTGTCGGTGCCAAGACCCGAGTGTGAGCGGGTCATCACATTCTCGGCGGGGAGCCAGGTGCCTTCGGGGCCTGTCCATGGGAAAAGCACTCGGTCCATGGAGAGGTATCCCGCGCAGGTGCACAAAGGGACGATGCAGGTGTCATCGTTTCGATGCTCCTGACGGGAATGCCCGCACCCCCCGCATCGAATGAGCGCCTCGCTGCCCGGCTCTCTCACGAGTCGCCGCGGAATTGCGTGACGAGCCTGACCATTGCGGCGAAGGGGCTGGTTGATTCCGCCTCTGCCCTCCATCTGGATTGCACGTCTCATATCATCCGTTGGTTGGGCAGAGCCGGCCGCTGGTTTCTCACCGGCATCGGGATCAGTGGCAGGTGGACGTCGTACCAGGGAAGCCCCGCACGAACACGAGATACGAATCTGGCAATCCGCGTCGGGATTCCTCGCGAGTCGGGCTCTTTCGAACTGTGCATCTCGTCCTTTCGTCCCTCTTTCTCAGTGGGTGTTCCCTTGGGTGAGTTTACTTGAAATATAACTATATGTCAAGGTAATTCAAGGTCTCGCCACAGCTCATCAGATACGTTCATCCAGAGAGGGTGACCCCGACCCTGCTCGCGTTTCACTCGAGCTGACTGCCGCCGTAGACCTACTCGATGACCGGCTTTGGGTTTTGCATGCGTCCTGGTTCGAGCCGCCGCGGCTAGAGGCGGCCAATCTGACTTCCGGCGGCGGCGGTGAGTGAGCGTTGAGGGCGCAACTCCAATTGATCGCGTCGCGCCCGCTCCCAATCGATGGTGATGCCCGCAATGTGGGCATCACGGAGGAGTTTCCTATAGATCTGAGCGGCCTCTCTCGTCGGGTCCGGTCCGAGGACCTCTCGTGCGGTCCCCTTTCGGGCTGAGACCGCGACCTTCTTCCTTGAGACGCCCGCACCTGTTGACCGGAAGATCACTACGACGACCAAGATCAGCGACATCGCGACGAGCACTGTCAACTCAGCTAGATCGGCCAAAGGTCCCAGCTTCCTGCGCTTCGTCCCGCCCGACCGGTGAGCCGGCTCGGGTGCCTGTCATCGAAGACGTTGCAACTCGTCACGGTCACGCAGCGTCCGGCGCCGGCGCTTTCGATAGACCAGGCCGAACAACTCGTCGACGACCACTCCAATGAGCAGTGCGCCAAGGACCAGCACGATCAGAGGGGTTGAAAAGTCCCAGCCTAGGAAGGAGACAGTGGTCCTGCCGGTGTTCTGTGCTGCCAGGATGACAACTGCCAACGCCAATACGACCCCAACAATCAACCCCCAGAACAGGCCGGTTCCCACAAACACCCGCTCTCGCACTACCTCAGGAGCGGCTTGATTGCCTTCAGCTTCCATGTCTGCCGATGAAGGAGCTTGCCTGTCCCCCGCATTATCGCTGGTGTTCATGATCGGACCTCCTTTAGCGCACGAGAGAGAACCCGGACACTTATCTATAGATATTACTTGAGTCATAGCTAAATGGCAATTACATTGGAGTCGTGGAAATAGAACAACAGAGAGACATGACCGACCGTTTTGGCCACATGCTCGCGAGGTGGCGAGCCTCTCGCCCTGACCTGGACTTCTCTGCGCTCGAAGTCGGAACTCGGGTGCTACGAGGCGCCCACCTGATTCAGGTGAGACTCGACAACATCGCCGCGGCCTACGGGCTCAGCCATCGGGGGGACCTCGAGACCCTCACCGAGCTCTACCTCGTCGGGCCTTTGACCCCATCCGAGTTGGCTGGGGATCTCCTCCTGACCAGCGGGGGGATGACAGTCCGACTCAACCGCCTTCAGTCAGCCGGGCTCATCGAACGTCACCCCAATCCTCGAGATGGCCGAGGTGTGCTCGTGCATCTCACTCCGACAGGCAAAGACCTTGCAGAAGACGCTCTCGCCACTCTTCTCCGTGCTCAGTCCGCCATTGTCGGCTCGCTGAAGACCTCCGACCAGGACCGACTCGCCAGACTCCTCCGCACGCTCCTCACCCAACTTGGTGACACGCCTGCGTTCAGTCCCACGATCAATGCGAAACCGGTTGAGCGATGACCATCCAGGGGCGGCGCAGGGGCGGCCGACGCATGTGTTGGGCTCTCATGTGCGCTCAGCGCACATGAGAGCCCAACGGTTTCGTGGACGGCTCTGCGGTGACCCTGCATACCAGCCGCCGGTCACGTCTCCCAACAATTCGCCATCTCTTCGGTGGGGGGCCGGTCGAAACGCATCGAGTGCAGCGTCCTGCGCGCCGCGCAGAACTCAGGGGTCAGCTCATATCGGGCGTGACCGCTCCCGGCCTCGACCCCCCAGTTGCGACTGCCGAGCGTTTCGATCACGTGACCGCCGATAGGGTCCGACGCCCGCCACAGGTTGAGCCATCTGCCACTCATCTGCTCATCAGTGCTGGCCACGAGGTCGGGAAAGCCCACCGCGGGGAACAGGGTCGGGTAGAGGAGCCCCAGCTGTGAGCCATATGTGATGAACAGTGTCGGCGTGATGTCCGAGTCGACCAGGGAGATGGCGGCTGCAGCCACCAACGAGCCCTGTGAGTGGGCGGTCACCACGTCGGGCTCGATCTCCGACACCACCGTCTGCATCCGAGTCACCGCATAGGGCCCGTATGCGGGGGGCGCCAGCGGATGAAGCCACCTCGGCCAGAACGACCCCAAGTCCCAGAGGATGCCGACCTGGCGTCGCGATTCCTCACCATTGAGCAGGCCCCCGATGATCGAACGGAGGATCAGTGCTGCCGGCACCGCCACCATCAGGAGCTTTGCCCAGCCGAGGAGAGAAGTGGGGTCGAAGGGGAGTCCGGCGACTACGACGATCGAGTCCTCGCTCTCCATCACCCAATCTGGCAGCGGGATGTTGGCCTGGGAGCACCCTTCGCGGTCTCCCGAGCAGCTCAGGTATGCGGCCAGGGCGCCGACTCCGGCGCCATACACGGCGGCCGTCGTGAGGACGGCGCGGGCACGGAGGACGGCGCGCCGGAGGCGTGACTCGGTGATGGTCTTGGACGGCAAGTACATGGCGATCGCAATGGCCGTGGCGACTACCACGACGAGACCGAGCATGCCCACGGTGACGAAACTCGCGCCAGGGTCGAACGTGCTGCTCGTGTCGGGTGCGTCGGACAGAAAGTTCTCGACCAGCATCGACCCCGTCAGCCCGAGGGTCGCACCGACCAGCGCCGCGATCGTCAGCAGTCCCATCGGGACCCACCCGCGGCGCATCCCGCCCGTGAGTAGCTCACCGACCAGTCCCAGCCCCGCCGCCAGACCGAGGATGAGAGCTATCTGATAGGTCACATCGTCGGCGACGTTGACCGCCACCAGGTCCCGATTGGCCAGCGCGACGATCGCCCAGGTGAGCAGGCCGACACCGGCCAGGGGCGCGAGAGCTGTCAGCCGGAGGACGAGACGGTTCGAGGCGGTGAACCCGGCGGTGCAGGCGAGGACAACCATGATGACCCCTGCCACCAGGATGGCGGCCGTCTCCACGAGAGCCGATCCCACGGTCCGCGCTGCGACTAGCGCCAGCACCGCCATGCCAAATGTGAGGTGGAGGCGTCGGAGACGATGAACGATCGAATGGAGGGTCCACATGCCGAACCCGACCAGTTGCGCGCCCTGAGCAGGGTCGCCCCAGTCCGGCTCCTTTCGCATGGGGTTCATCGAGTCGATGGACGGGCCGAAGAGGTATCCGAATCGCTCCCGCAGCGGTATCGGTTTGAAGGTCGACTGAGTGGAGAGGATCCCGATCGCGAGGACGAGAGCGACGCACGCGCCCGCGAAAAGCCAGATAAGGGCGGTGGGGGAGGTCCCGGTGGCGTAGGGGATGTCGAGAGCCATATTGGCTGCCTGGGCGAAGAAGATCCCGGTCAAGGCGAGACCGGCCACCCGGATCCAGATACGGGACCACACGTTCGGTGCTTCGCTCATCCACCCGGCCACATTGGCCATGGCGAAGGGAGCGAGCAGGAGCCAGAAGGCCGAGAGCGAGCTGCGCGACGTGAGGCTTCCCCAGTGATATGCCCGGACGTCCCAGTCATCGCGGTTTCGCTCGTAGACCTTGGCCAGGTCCCATCCCTGGTCGTAGGTCACCGGATCGGTGTAGAGCAATGCGGACGGGGGTGTCCCGGAAACGCCGTGAACCCGGAGTTCGATGGGCAATCGCGCCTCTCTCTCGACCCAACAAGCTATCCGATGACACCGGGCGCGCCCACTACATTCAGCTCATGGAAGAAGAACGCATTGCTCTGTTCGTCGACTACGAGAACCTCGCGATCGGGGCCCGGGAGGCGCTGGGCGGCATGGAGTTCGACTTCGAGCCCATCAGCAACGCATTGGCCGAGCGGGGAAGGGTGGTGTCGCGCAGGGCATATGCGGACTGGTCGATGTTCTCGGATGCGAGACAGCCTCTCACCCGAAGCCATGTCGAGCTCATAGAGATCCCCCAGCGGATGGGGGCGACCCGCAAGAACGCGGCCGACATCAAGATGGCCGTCGACGCGATCGAGCTCGCCTTCGAGCGTGGCTACGTGACCACTTTCGTCATTTGCACCGGTGACTCCGACTTCACCCCGCTGGTCCACAAGCTCCGCGAGCTGAACAAGAAGGTGATCGGAGTAGGGGTGAAGGCTTCGACGTCGAACCTGCTCCCACCCGCATGTGACGAGTTCCTCTTCTACGACAACCTGGCCGGGGTGGACGCCCGTCGATCCGATACTGTCGCATCCGACGGCACCGAGGAGTCACCTGAGCTCGAGTCGATCGTCACCACCACTCTCGGGGGTCTGCTGCGGTCGGGTCAGGGGGATGTGCTCGCCTCGTCCCTGAAACGCGCCATCCTCCGCAAGGACCCCACCTTCAGTGAGGCCGACTTCGGCTTCCGCGCATTCGGTGAACTGCTTCGACACCTGGAGGACGAGGAGGTGATCGAGCTCTCCGAGGGACCTGGACGCGGCGACCCGATGGTCCAGTTCTCTTCCTCGAGCACAGGTGAGCAGGGAGCATTCGAGCTGCTTCGCATGGTGGTACGCGACATGACCAGGGGGAACAGCCCGGTTCTCCTCTCCGGGCTCAAGAACCAGCTGCGCAAACGACAGCCAACGTTCAGCGAGAAGAAGTTCGGTTACGGCGGCTTCCTTCAATTCTGCAAGGCAGCTGCCACACGTGGCCTCATCGATCTCACCTGGGACGACTCGGCCGGCGACTACATGGTGTCGGCTTTGTGAAGTCGGGCGCCGAGGTGGTGGTGGTCGGCGCCGGGATAATCGGCGCCTCGATCGCCTTCCAGCTGGCCCGACACGGGTTGTCCGTGACGGCTGTCGACAAGGGAGCCGGGCCGGCAGAGGGCTCCACCGGCGCTTCTTCCTCGATCTGTCGATGCCGCTACACCCACCCCGAGGTGGTCCGGCTCGCCTATCACGGCCAGGAGGCATATGGCCATTGGCGGGACTTCACCGGCCTGGTGGAGACTCGCTCCGGCCTGCAGCGAGTGGGTGTCCTCTGGATGATGGGTGAGAGCGCCGAGAAAGTGGAGGGCGATGCGGCCAAGCTCCGCTCTCAGGGGGTCGAGGCGAGGGGCCTCGGCCCGGACGAGGTCACCAGGGAGTTCCCCTCGATCTCGACGTGTGCGGTCCCCTTCGACATGACGGGCGCGATCGAGCATGTTTGCGCACCCGGTGAGGCGTTTCTTTATGAGTCGCAGGGTGGGTACGCCGACCCCGTCGGGGCCAACCAGGATCTGATCGAGGCAGCCAGGGCGCAAGGCGGGGTGGTCCGTTTCAGGTCGAAGGTCACCGCCGTGGTGGGCGCCGATCGCAGAGTCGCCGGCGTGACCCTGGCAGACGGTGAGCAGATCGGAGCCGATCTCGTGGTGAACGCGGCAGGTCCCTGGTGCAACCAGCTCAACGACTTGGCCGGGGTGAGCCTGAGATGGACCCTGACCCCGACCCGCGTCCAAACCGTGTATCGCCCGTGGCCGGCCGACCTGGGTCGAGTCCCGGTGACCGCGGATGCCAGCACAGGGATCTACCTCCGTCCGGAGTCGGCGGGTCAGCAGATCCTCGTCGGCTCGATTAGCGCCGAGGACGAGGAGGAGGTGGTGGACGACCCGGACGAGTTCAAGAGGGTTCCCGACGTCGACTTCACCCAGATCAAGCTGGCAGCCCTGCACCATCGGGTCCCGAGTCTCGAGGCACGAGGCGAGGTCTCGGGCGTCGCCGGCCTCTACACGATCAATCGCGAGGACGTTCACCCGGTGGTCGGGCCGACCGGGCTCGACGGCTACTGGGTGGCCAACGGCTTCAGCGGGCACGGCTTCAAATTGGCCCCGGCCATCGGTTCGATGGTGGCGCAGGCTGTCTCCGGCTCGAAGACCGATTTCGACACGGATGTGCCAATGGACTTCTTCTCGGTTGACCGCGATCCAATCGATGTCGCGGTGAAGAGCGTCCTGGCTTGATGCGATACCTCGACGCCCGCGACAGCCGGGCGGCGCTGCCGATGGTCGACGCCATAGCCGCAATGGAACACGCCTTCTCCGGTGAGACCGAGACTCCATTGCGGACCCTGATCGGTCCATCACTGGTGATGCCGGGGCGGCTTGACGACCTGATGGCCGTCAAGGTCGTCTCCATCGTCCCGGGGAACCCGGCTGGCCTGGTGATCGTCTTCGCAGGAGACGGCAGCCCTATCGGGATGGTCGATGGGCCCACCATCACCGCGATCCGCACAGGTGCCGTGGCCGGGCTGGCTACCCGGCTCCTGGCCAGGGATTCGGTGTCCACGATGGCCATGCTGGGTGCTGGAGCCATGGCCCGTGACCAGATCGAAGCCGTTCGGGCGGTCCGACCCATCGAGTCGATCCTCGTCTGGTCCCGACGACTCGAGAACGCTCGTCTCTTGGCCGACCAGGTGGGAGGAGAGGCCATCGAGGATGCCGATGCCGCGGTGGCACGAGCCGACGTCGTCTCCTGCGCCACTCCTGCGACCTCCCCGTTGTTTCAAGACTCGTCCGTTCGACCCGGCACCCACATCAACGCGGTCGGCGCTTTCACGCCGGACATGACGGAGCTCCATCGCGCAGTGCTCGAACGCGCCTATGTGGTCGTCGACGACGTTGACGCAGCTGCAGCCGAGGCGGGTGACCTGATCCAGGCCGGCCGGGACCCCAACACCACTTTGCGCGACCTGCTGGCGGGCAGCCACCCTCAGATAAGCGCAGACATCACCGTGTTCAAGAGCGTTGGGATCGCCGCCCAGGACGTCGCGGCTGCCGGGCGCGCGCTGAGCAATGCCCGGCAGCTCGGTCTCGGTGTGGAGTTGAGCTAGCTCGCCTGACGGGCGCCGCGGATCTCGAGACCATCCAGCAACCGTTGCGAGGCATGAGCGATCTCGAGGACGGCCTGATCGAAAACGGCCTGATTGTGCGCGGCCGGTCTCGAGAAGCCCGAGATCTTGCGCACGAATTGCATGGCAGCGGCCTCGATCTCCTCGTCCGGTGCCGGCGTGGCTCCCTCCCGGAGCACCTTTATCGAACGACACATGAGGACGAAGCTACTGGGATTTCCTCATTAACAGCTCGATCTCGTTCCTCGCCACCGCGAGGAAGATCAGAGAGATCAGAGGGATCAGGCCGTCCGACGTGCTGCCGCTGAAGAGGACCATTCCCAGGACGAGGAGGGAGGCGAGAGATCGAGCCACGTGCAGCCGGCCCGAGTCCATCGGTGACCGATGTCGGGCGTCGACTCGCGAAACCGGGTCGGCGGGGTCACGCACGATCATCAAAAGTGCGCCCGCGGCGGCGAGTGCTGCCAGCAGGGGCCGCAACTCCAGCGTGGTCTCGGGAAAGACCCCCAGCGCCGCACTCACCACGGTCACACCGATAGCGGTGACCGAGGCGGCGACCATCCCAAGCCGTCGCTCGCTTCCATCCAGCCGCTGATCGATGTACAGGGCGATGGCGAGGCCGAACCCGGCCACCCAACCTTCGACGGTGTACCCGATCACCAACCCGAGAGCCACCAGTCCGACGATGTCAGTCCCCAGCAGACGCCGACCGGTGGATCGGACGACCACCCGCGATGCCACCAACAGACCGAGGGATGCCCCCGCCGATGCCACCGGCTGGCCGGTGAGGGACCAGATCGACGCGCCGGCAGCCCCGATCAGAGCCGGCCACTCATGGTCAGGGTCGATCTCGCGAAGGATCGCCCACGACAGGAAGGCATGGGCCGGGGCGAGCAGCACGACACCCGGGGTCCCGGACACCCACAGGATCAACGCCGCGGCCCCGGTGGCACCCACCAGAGCGGCGATGGCCACGTTGGACCATCGCCCGAAGTCGAACGACCTGGCGATGTGGCTGCGGAACGGCATGGGCGATGGATTCTGGCGGCTGTACCCGGAGGCGTCGCTCGTCGACACCTCACCTTGGCGCACCCGTCGATGTCGGGCGTCCTGGTGACAGGACCGACCAATAGTGGCCCGTCACATAAATACTTGTGGCGTCTCTACGGCCCTCAATGCCCCTGGCAGCGTCCAAATGCTCGCCGCAGTGCCGGCTGCGACTGCGCTCTTCTCCTTGCCAGATGACGCCGATGACTCGGAGGCACGCGCACACTATTCAAGCGACCGACCACCAGCCGAATAGGATTGGCTGCCCAAGGACAAGGGGAATCGCTCAGTGGAAGTCTTCGTAGGTGTTCTCGCCGTTGCGGTCGTGTTGTTGGTGCTCTACAACATGTTTCGAAAGCGGAACCAGCGAATGCGTGAGGCCGAAAGGGAGTCCAAGACCGCCGTGGGCTCGGGTCTCTCGATAAGCCGGGATCTCTTCGACGCCGACGCCGGGCACCGCGCCCCGGTCGAGTCGTTCCACGTGGTGGGTTCCGAGGCGAGGGTCACTTTCGACGTTCCCCTCGAGGACGAAGACGATTCCGTCCTCAACGAGCTTCTGACCAGCGAGGCGGTCGAGGTGGTGAGACAGAAGCGGCATACGCTTCCGATCGATAACGTCACCCAGATCGTCGTCTTTGCGGGACGTGACCCGGTTCGAGAGATCGGGCGG
>Ga0299907_10000478_pt1 | contig 19421 bp, 22 predicted proteins | sample RVTome_16_FD_198680 | JGI IMG/M metagenome (GOLD analysis project Ga0299907, IMG submission 198680) | Soil microbial communities from uranium-contaminated site in the Upper Colorado River Basin, Wyoming, United States - RVT152D67 (version 2) ...
GTTCCTCGTGGTGGTGACGAACAACGCCTCGTACGAGCTGACGGCCGCCTCCGCCCAGCACGTGCAGCTGAGCCGGATGCGCGCGGTGGAGGACGGCCGATGGATCGTGCACGCCGGCATCACGGGTATCAGCGCCTTCATCGACCCGACCGGGGAGGTCAAGGTCTCACGCGGGCTGTTCGATACCGGCATCGTGAGGGGAACGATCCGCTCGTCCCGTGCGATCACGCCCTACATCCGGTTCGGCGACTGGGCGGCGTGGGGCTCCGTGGCCCTCGCGACGGGGCTCTTCCTCATGCCGCGTCCCCGGCGGAAAGCTCGGGAGGGCCCGGCCCCTATGGATCTCGGTGCCCGGGTGCTCGTGATCCTGCCCACATACGACGAGCGACCGACGATCGAGCGCGTACTCCAGGGGGTGCTGGCCGCCGGACCGAACGTCCAGGCCCTGGTGGTCGATGACGGCTCACCCGACGGGACTGGCGCGGCGGTCCGAGAGGTGATGGCAGCCGAGCCCAGGATTCGACTGATCGAACGCTCCCGGAAGTCGGGGCTCGCGAGCGCGTACCTCGAAGGGTTCTCCACGGCCCTCGCCGAGGGGCATGACCTGGTGGTGGAGATGGACTCCGACCTCTCACACGATCCGCAGCAGCTGCCGGGACTGCTGGCGGCGGCGAGGGACGGAGCCGACCTCGCGATCGGGAGCCGTTATGTCCCGGGCGGCTCGGTGTCGAACTGGAGCTGGGCGCGGGTGGCTCTTTCCAGGGGCGGGAACGTCTACGCCCGCCTGTCGCTCGGGATGCCGATCAACGACGCTACCAGCGGCTTCCGCGCGTACCGCCGTGACCTGCTGCAGCGCCTGGTGGCCCAGGGGGTGCACTCCGACGGGTACGGCTTCCAGGTCGAGCTGGCGCTCCGCGCCTACCGCGACGGCTGGACCCTTCGCGAGATACCGATCACGTTCCGGGAACGCGAACACGGCCGTTCCAAGATCTCCCGGCGCATCGTGGTAGAGGCGCTCTGGTTGATCGCCCGCTGGGGGGTCCGGCTGCGCTTCGGTCGCGAGCTCTGAGGCCCGCTCCCTCGCGAGGCGCGGATCGCCCATAAGGCACATTATGGAACCTTGAGAGATTCGCGGCACCTCCCTCTCGGGTGAAACAGTCAGCTCACCAGCGGAGCTTCAGGTGTCGGGCGGCCCTGGCTTCGTCCAGCCGGCGGACCGGGGTGGTCACGGGGGCTTCGTGCAGGAGCTCCGGAGACTCTCGAGCATCGCGCGCCGCCCGGCGGAAGGCAGCCGCCAACCCCTCGATCGTCTCCTTCGTCTCCGTCTCCGTGGGCTCGACCATCATGGCCTCGTCGACCACCAGCGGGAAGTACACCGTCGAGGGGTGATACCCGAGGTCGATCATGCGTTTGGCGACGTCAACGGCCCGCACACCGGTGGCATGTTCCAGTAGCCTCGCGGTCGCGACGAATTCGTGCAGCGGACGCCCGTCGGGGTGCGCCAGCGGGAAGTCCGGTTGGATCAGGTGCGCCAGATAGTTGGCGTTCAGCGCGGCCAGCTCGCTCACCGCCTTCAGGCCGTCGGCCCCGTGCAGGAAGACGTAGACGTACGCGCGCACCAGCACGCCGACGTTGCCGTGGAACCCGTGCAAACGGCCGATCGAACGCGGTTCGTCGACATCCAGGACGAAACCCTCCTCACGGCGCTCAACCCGCGGCACGGGCAGGAACGGCACGAGCGCCTCCACCACGCCGACCGGACCGGCCCCCGGCCCTCCCCCACCGTGCGGCGTCGCGAACGTCTTGTGCGTGTTGATGTGCACGATGTCGAAGCCCATGTCACCGGGGCGGCAACGGCCGAGGATCGCGTTCAGGTTCGCGCCGTCGTAATACACGAGGCCGCCGACCCGGTGCACGATCCGAGTGAGCTCCTCGATCTCCTGCTCGAACAGGCCGAGCGTGTTCGGGTTCGTGAGCATGAGCCCCGCCACGTCTTCGTCCACGAGCTTGTCGAGCGCACTCACGTCCACCAGCCCGCGCGCATCCGAGGGCACGTTCACGGCTTCGAATCCGGCCAGCCGAACGCTTGCCGGGTTCGTCCCGTGCGCCGAGTCCGGGATGACGACCTTGGTGCGACCACCCCCGCGCTCGGTGTGGAACGCGCGCATGATCAGCAGGCCCGTCATCTCTCCGCACGCGCCCGCCGGTGGCTGCAGCGTCGCTCGCGCCATCCCGGTGATCTCGCAGAGCGCCCTCTCGAGGCGCCATAGCAGCTCGAGGGTTCCCTGGGCCGTTGCGTCCGGCTGCAGCGGATGCATCCGGCGGAACCCGGCGGCCCCGGCGACCTCCTCGGCCACCTTCGGGTTGTGCTTCATCGTGCAGGAACCGAGCGGGTACGCGCCCGTGTCGACGCCGTAGTTCTGCTGCGACAGGCCCGTGTAGTGACGTACCAGATCGATCTCGGCCACCTCGGACAGGCCCGGGGGCGTTGCTCTGGCGAACGCGGCCGGCACACGCGCCTCCGGCACGTCGAGCGGCCCGAAGCTGAACGCCGTCCGGCCGGGAACGGACCGATCGTGGATGGTGCCAGATTCCGCGCGAGGACTCTGGCCACGTATAGGGGCTCCCTCCTTCACCCCAGCACCTCTCCGAGCGCCGATGCGTACCGGTCGATCTCTCCCCGGTCGCGTTTCTCCGTCACCGCCACCAGCAGCACGTCGTCGCCGGCCGACGAGAGTGGAACGCCGCCCAGGATCCCGTGGTCGAGCAGCGCGTCGCGCACGTGGACCGCCGGCATCGGAAGTCGCAGCGCGAACTCCTTGAAGAAGGGCGCCGCCGAGAACGCAAGCTGCACGCCGGGCACCGACGTGAGACGGTCCGCCGCGTAGGCGGCGCGGGAGGCGCATTGACGTCCCAGCTCCGCGAGCCCGGCCGGACCCAGCCACGCCAGGTAGACGGTGGCTGCGATCGCCATCAGGGTCTGGTTCGTGCAGATGTTCGAGTTCGCCTTCTCGCGGCGGATGTGCTGCTCGCGCGCCTGCAACGTCAGCACGTACCCGGTCCGGCCGTCCAGGTCGACGGTTTCCCCGACGATCCGTCCCGGCATCCTTCGAACGTCCTGCATCTGCGCCGCGATCAGTCCCAAGTAGGGTCCGCCGTAGTTCAGGTGGTTGCCCAGCCCCTGCCCTTCCGCGACGGCGATGTCGGCGCCGAGCTCCCCCGGCGGCGCCAGCACGCCGAGGGACAGCGGGTCGAAGACCTGGATCGCATACGCGCCCGCGTCGCGCACGGCGTCGAACACCTCGCGGGCGGGCTCAAGGATCCCGAACACGTTCGGGTGCTGCACCACCACGCAGGCGACGTCGTCGGCGACGTCGGGAACGCCGCCACGACCCTCCGGAACGGCGAACACCTCCGGCTCGTACCCCGCTCCCCTGCCGTACGTGCGGAGCGTCTCGATGTGACGAGGGTCGACGCCGCCGGAGATCAACACCCGGGATCGCGAACCCCGGCGCGCCATGTTGACCGCTTCCACCAGCGCGGTCGAGCCGTCGTAGAGCGACGCGTTCGACACTTCCAGGCCGGTCAGCTCGCAGATCATCGACTGGAACTCGAACAGCACCTGCAGCACGCCCTGCGAAAGCTCCGGCTGGTAGGGGGTGTAGGACGTCGCGAACTCGGCGCGCCCCGCCAGGGCCCACACGATCGAAGGAACGTAGTGGTCGTACGCGCCCGCACCGGCAAAGCACACCAATTGGTCCAGGTGGCGGTTGGCCGCCGCCAACGCCCGGACGTCCGCGACCAGCTCCATCTCCGACACCCCGTCCGGGATCGCGAGCGGGCGATCGAGCCGCACTGTCTTGGGGACGGTTTCGAAGAGGTCGTCGAGCGACGACAGGCCAAGCGCCCCGAGCATCTCGGTGACGTCGTCGTCGGTGTGCGGCGCGAACCTCACGGGCGCTCAGTCTACGGGGACGCGATCGCCTCTCCGGAGGTGTCCTCCAGGCCGTACTTGGTGACGAGCGACAGGTAATCTCGCTGGTAGAAGATCTTGCATTTGATCTCCGGATACCGCTCCCGAAGCCTGCGCACCTTGCGGTTCTTCTTCGTCACGAGCCTCTGGTTGAGCGTCGTGATCTCGATGTACAGGTCGAACTCCGGCAGGTAGAAATCCGGTGTGAACCGTTGCAGGACGTTGCCTTCGCGGTCCCAATCGATGTCGAACGACGTGGGCTCGTAATCCCAGGCGATCTCGTAGAAGTCCAACAGACGCGCGAACTGCCGCTCGGAGGCGTGCGCGAAGCGCGCGGTCTCGCTCGTAGCAAGGGGGGCGGGTGTAGCCTGCTCTGCGCTCACGTGCCTCCGGACGCCGCGCGGACCCTCCGCGCCGGCTTTGCGGCGATTCGCCCTTCGAGGTCGTCCCAGACCTTGTCCACGGCGATCGCGAACACGCCCTGCCCCCGGGCGAGGAGGTCGATGACCGCCTCCGGTGTGTGCGCCTCGTACACGCCGCGCCCGTCGGACATCAGGGTGACACCTGCGATGGGTCGCTCCATCGACTGCAGATGATCCACGGCCTTACGCACGCGCTGGAGCGACACGCCCGTGTCCAGCAGGCTCTTGATCACACGGAGCGTCACGAGGTCCTGGAACGAGTACAGGCGTTGGGTGCCGCTCCCCCTCGCATCGCGGATCGACGGGATCACGAGCTCCGTGCGTGCCCAGTAGTCCAGCTGTCGGTAGGTGATGCCGACGATCCTGATGACGTCGGGGACGCGGAAACCCTCTTCGCTCATGACAGCTCCGTAATTACGCCGATGTGGGCCGAGCGTAGAGCCAGCACGAGGTTGTGTCAACGCCACTCAAGTTCGCCGGGCCCAGCTGCCGATGGAACAGGCGGGTCGACCGCGCCGATCGGACCCTGAAACCGAACGATGGACACCTGGATCCCCCACCGCCCCCGTCGCACCGCACTCCGTGCGCTCATCTCGGCGCTCGTCTGCGGCCTGATCCTCACGGCCGCGGGGCCCGTCGGCGCTTCAGGAGATCCCTCACGCTGGGCGATGAAGAGAGAGACGAACGAGAGCCGGATCGAGAACGACCGGCGGCGCGTTGACCTGCGGGCTCACATGTCCGAGCTGGCACAGCGACACAGCCGACGGATGGCGCGGCGAGGTGAGCTGTTCCATACGGCCAATCCGGCCGGCTATTACCTGGACGGGGTCTCGTGGTCCACGTGGGGGGAGAACGTCGGCTACACGTCCGGGACCGTGTCACGGATGCAGCGGCGGTTCATGCAGAGCCCGGGACACCGGGCGAACGTCCTCAACCGCGCCTTCCGACACGTTGCGATCGGCACGGTGCGCCGGGACGGCGTGTTGTGGGTGACCGTGTTCTTCTACGGCTGATCTAGGGTTCGAAGTCCTCGGGCGTCACGTTGTCCAAGAACTCCCGGAACTTCTCGACCTCCTCTTCCTCGTCCCCGGGGATGAGGATGGCGGCTTCCTCGAGCACTTCCTCACTGGCGAAGATCGGCACCGAAAGTCGCACGGCCAAGGCGATCGCATCGGAGGGTCGGGACGAGATCTCGAAACGATCTTCGCTCCTGCCGAGCTCGATCGTCGCGTAGAACGTGGAGTCGCGGAGTTCGGTCACCGTCACCCGCCGAACGTCGACCGCGACCTCTTCGAGGATGTTCTTCATGAGATCGTGCGTCATCGGCCGAGGTGTGGTGACTCCCTGGAGCGACAAGGCGATCGCCGCTGCCTCGGCGGCTCCGATCCAGATGGGCAGGTACCGCTCCCCTTCGCGCTCACGCAGCAGCACGATGGGTTGGTTGGTGGGCAACTCCACCCGAACGCCGGTGAGCTCCATCTCGATCATGGCCGCGCGGCCAGCGTACCCAGGCCCTCGCGCACGGGCAACCTACGCGGAGACGAGCAGCGGCGTGAGGACATCGGGATCGGCGCGCAGCGCGTCGAGGTCGTCGACCTGGAGGATGTCGGGGAGGTTGCGGTAGCGCTCTGCGAAATCCAGGCCGTAGCCCACGACGAAACGGTCCGGGCAGTCGAAGCCCGCGTACCGAGGCGTCAGGGGCACGATCCGGCGAGCCGACTTGTCGAGCAACGCGCAGAGCTCGACCGATGCCGCTCCACGACGGCGGAGCACAGACAGTAGGTACCTCGAGGTGAGTCCGGTATCCACGATGTCCTCGACCAACAGCACGTCTCGCCCGGACAGGTCGATGTCGACGTCCAGCAGTATCTGCACTCTGCCGAGGGACTCCTCTGCGTCTCCGTAGCGGGAGATCGCCATGAAGTGGGTCTGCAGGGGCAGGTCGATCGAGCGGATCAGATCCGCGAGGAACACCGCGCCGCCCTTCAGTACCGTGATTAGGACGGGCTCCCGCCCCACGTGGTCCCCGGTGATCGTGTGGCCGAGCTCCTGCACCCGGCGGCGGATGTCATCGCGTCCGAACAGGACGCTGGCGACCTCCGTCATGTCGGGCGAGCGTAGCAGGACCACCTGCGGAAGCCGGGAACGGCCTTCAGAACAACGCGGCGAGGGCCGAGCCCACCGCCCCGGCGATCGCCGAAGCCGCGCGAAACCACCACGGCTCCTCCCCCGGGTCGCGCGGACCGGGGACCTCCGCAACGATCAACGGAACCGCACCGATCTCGACTCCTCGCGACGAGGCGCGATAGATGCCCACCACGTCGCCGGCCGCGGGCGGGTACGTGGCGCCCGGATCCACGTCGAATCGGAATCGGATGTTCCTGACGTCGCTCGGCACCAGCCCCTCGAGCTGCCCCCCGGCGACGACCGGCACGGAGCCACCGCGGAGCCCGACGATCCCGAGGGCCTGACCGGACGCCACCAGGATCCGCTCGGTGAATCCCTCGAAGCCGTAGTTCAACAGGGCGGCGGCGTCGGAGAACGGCTCGTCCGGAGCCCGCAGCACGATCGCTACCAGGTGTCGACCGTCCCGCTGGGCGGTGGCCATCAAGCAGTAACCGGCTGCGGCGGTGGAGCCGGTCTTGCCTCCGGTGGCGCCCGGGTACAGCCACAGAAGCACATTCCTGTTCTGGATACGCCGCTGCTTCCTGCCGGGCCCCGGCATCTCTCGGACCTTCGTTCGAGCGATCTCGGTGAACCTCGGTACGCCGAACGCCGCCTCGGCCAGCTTGACGAGGTCGTTCGCGGTCGAGCGTCCGCGGTCGTCCAAGCCAGTCGCCGAGGCGAACCTCGTTCTTCGCATGCCCAATGCACGAGCGCGCTCGTTCATCAACTCGACGAAGCCCGCTTCGCTCCCGGCGACGTGGATGGCGAGTGCCCGAGCCGCGTCGTTCGCCGATCCGAGGATCGCGCCGTACAGGAGGTTCCGGACCGAGAGAGGCTCGCCGGCGCGAAGGCCGAGTGTGGAGGTCGCGCCGTATTCGTCGCGATCGAACACCGCGTCGCCCGATATCCTCACGCGCTCGTCCAGATCCGACGCTTCCAAGACGACGAGCGCCGTCATGACCTTCGTGACGCTCGCGATCGGTCTGCGAACGCCGGCGGCCTTCGCGACCAGCACATCACCCGAGTCCAGGTCGGCGAGCAGCGCCGAGGCCGCCTCGATCGGCGGGATGGTCGAGCCGTGGGCGGGCGTGTGCAGCTCGCGTGGGAACGGCGACGGCGTCCCGTTGACGGGCGTGGGTGGCGGCCCTCCGGGCGCCGCCACGCCCACGCCCGCTGCAAGGACGGCGAGCGTCTGGGCGCACAGGCCTGCGGCCAGGAGCGCCGCCAGCGTGCGTCGTCGCCTCACGCTTGTTGCAGGTGGTCCCGCAGGTTGGTGCGCAGCAGCGCCTGCTTGAACTTGCGTGAGGCAGCCGACAGGTCCGCGAGTGTGTGCGACGCGCTCCTGCGTGCGTCGGGATTCTTCTGACGGAGCGTCGGGGCGACGATGGCCTCGAAGAATGCCGACTCGCGATCGGCGAAGTGCTTGTACATCGTGAGGTGCCGGGGTTCGATCCCGTGCCGGAAGAAGTCCTTGAGGATCGACAGGACGATGTAGTCGTCGCCGTCGTAGTAGCGGGCACCCTCTGGGCCGTGTGCGCGCACGATCCCGAAGCTCTCCAGCTCCTTGATCCGTTCGCGATCGATGGTTGTGGCGGCCGACATCTCCTCGAGGGACATCTGCAGGCCGGTCGGCGCGTCGGCGAGCTCGGTGACCGGTTCCGCCCCGTCCTCTCCCGGATCGCCGCCGCTTTGTGAACCCGTCTCGTCGTCGCCGGAGTCGACTCGCAGCAGGCGTTCCTTGATGACCTTGAGTGGCAGGTACTCGTCTCGCTGCATGCGCAGGATGGATTTCAGCCGGTCCACATCGTCGGCGTAGAACTTCCGATAGCCCGACGGGGTGCGTTCGGGCTCGATCAGGCCCTCGGACTCCAAGAACCGGATCTTCGAGATCGTGATGTCGGGGAACTCAGCCTTCACCGAAACCAGGACCTCACCGATCGACTGATAGTTGCGCGTTCCCGCCATGTCACTCTCCCGCTGAGAAGAACGTCAGCTTGAACCGCCCGATCTGGAGCTGGTCCCCCGACGCGAGCTTGGTCTCGTCGACCTGCTCCCCGTTCACATACGTTCCGTTCAGGCTTCCCATGTCGCGGACGAACCAGCCCCTGTCGGAGCGCCGCTCGATCATGGCGTGCTGCCGAGAGACCGTGATGTCGTCCAGGAACACGGAGGCGTCGGGGTCGCGGCCGGCCTTCGTCGTCTCGGCCTGCAGCAAAAAGGTCGAGCCCGCGTTAGGGCCACGCTTGACCAGAAGCAACGCCTGTCCCGCCTCGAGCTCATCGTTGGGGAAAGGAAACTCATCGTGTCCTTCATCCTCGGACTCGCCGGGGGTGAGCGACATCGTGGGGTCACCTTGCAGTGGAGCGCCGCATTCCGCGCAGAACCGCGCGTCGTCCTTGTTGGGATGTCCACAACGGCTGCAGAACACCGTCAAGCGCTCCTTCGGTCCGAGTTCAGGAGAAGGGTCGATGTCGAGGCCCGACCCTCGACCTCGACGACCTCGGCACCCTACCGTGCCGGTTCCAAAGGGTCAACCGACCCGACGGTGAACGCTCGACCCTCCCGGACCCTGAAGCTTCACGGTTCCTTGATGACCTTGAGGGTCGGCCGCCCCTGGTCAGGAGTCGTCGAACTCCAGGGACTCTCGGTAGGCACCGGAGTCCATGAGGTCCTCGAGCTGCGTCGGATCCGACGGTTCGATCACGACTAGCCAGCCGTCTGCGTAGGGTTGCGCGTTTACGAGCTCCGGCCGATCTTCGATCAACGGGTTGCGTTCACTGATCGTCCCGGAGATCGGACTGAACACATCCGACACCGACTTGGTCGACTCGACCTCCCCCATCGGTTGGCCGGCCTCGACCTGCGTGCCCACCTCGGGCAGATCGACGTAGACGACGTCCCCCAAGGCGTCCTGGGCGAAGTCCGTGATGCCCACTCGGGCACGCCCCTCTTCGGTGCGCACCCATTCATGTTCCTTCGTGTATCGAAGCTCCTCTGGGAACTCCATCTCGGCCTCCCGTTGCCCTGTGCGCTGCACGATAGCCGGTGCGGGGCCCGCTCACTCCACGGCTCGGCGCAGATCGGCGACGTACAGCCCCGCAGCGAGGTAGTACTCGACGATCCCCAAGAAGAAGGCGACCCATCCGCATGCGAGCGTCACGTCGCCCAGCGGGAGGCCGAGATTGCCCCATGCGATCCCGGGGATCGCTCCCATCAGCGTGAACGTTGCGATCTTGCCGAGGAACCGCACGTCCAGCCTGATCCTCCGTGCGGCGAGGAGCGCCGCGCCGATCAGAAGGGTGGAGGCATCCCGCACGAGGATGAGCACGGCGGCCCACAGGGGGAAGACGCCTCTGATCACGAGTGCGACGAGCCCTGAGGCGATCGCCAGCCGATCCGCCACCGGGTCGAGAACCTTCCCCAGCTCCGAAACTCGTCCCGTGCGTCGCGCGACGTATCCGTCCACCCAGTCGGTCGCGACGACACCGATGAACACGATCAATCCGGCCGTCGTCGTCTCTGCTCGGACGATCAACCACCAGTACACCGGGATCGCGAGGATCCGGACGAACGAGATGACGTTCGGCACCGTGAACACGACCGTCGACGCGGACGCCGACCTGCCGGCGGTGCCTTTCATCGTCGGGCCGGCCGGATTCGAACCGGCGACCTTCTGACCCCCAGTCAGACGCGCTAACCAAGCTGCGCCACGGCCCGATCGGGATGATTCTAGCGACCGCGCGGCCGGAACCGCAGGCGGATCGGAACACCCTCCCATCCGAACGTCGCCCGCAGACGATTCTCGAGGTAGCGGCGGTAGGCGCGATCTGGCTCGCCTGCCCCTCCGAAGATCACGAACGTCGGCGGACCGGAGCCCACCTGCGTGGTGTAGTGCAAGGTGCCCGTTCCTCGTGGGGTCGGCCTCTCCGCCTGTGCCGCTCGCAGGACCTCGTTCGCGGCCGACGTCGAGACACGCAGCCCCCATCGCTCGTGGAGGTCCATCAGGAGCGGCGGGAGACGATGCACGCCGAGACCCATGGTGGCCGACGTCCGCACGACAGCCGCTCGACCGAACCGCCCGATCACCTCACCGAGGTCCTTGAACGTTCGATCACGTTCTTCGACGAGGTCCCATTTGTTCGCCACCACCAACAGGCCACGTCCGGCTTCGAAGACTCGGCCTGCGATCTTCTTGTCCTCGGTGGTGAGACCTTCGGTCGCATCGAGGACGAGCATCGTGACATGCGCTCGCTCGATCGCGTCCGTCGCCCGCAGATAGCTGTAGTACTCGATCCCCCGCACCTTCCCACCCCGACGCATGCCCGCCGTGTCGACGAACCTCACCCGGCCGTGGCCGGGCCATTCGACGATCGAGTCCACCGCGTCGCGCGTCGTCCCGGGCTCGTCCGATACGACCGCACGCTCGTCCCCCAGCAGCTTGTTAAACAAGCTGGACTTGCCGACGTTGGGTCTTCCCACGATCGCGAAGCTCGCCTCCTCCTCGGACGAGCGTTCCCCGTCTCGCTCGTCGGGGAGCAGGTCGACGATGCGGTCCAGCAGCTCGCCGGCGCCTCGTCCGTGAAGCGCCGAGATCGCCACGGGTTCGCCGGCGCCGAGGGCATACAGTGCCGCCGCGTCGGAGAGGTCGGCGTCCGAATCGGCTTTGTTGGCAACGACCACGATGGGAACGGGAGACCGCCGCAGACGACCCGCGAGACGCCCGTCCTCCTCCGTGATACCCGCGCGCACGTCCACCACCAGGAGCACGATGCTCGCTTCGCTGGCGGCTCGTACCGCTTGCTCGCCCGCAAGCGCCTCGACACCCGTCGGGTCCGAACGGTACCCAGCCGTGTCCACCAGACCGAATCGTCGGCCACGCCAGGAGGTCTCGAGCTCGATCCGATCTCGGGTCACGCCGGCGGTGTCGTCAGCGATCGCGACGCGGCCACCGAAGAGGCGGTTGGCAAGGGTGGACTTCCCGACGTTCTGGCGACCCACGATCGCGATCTTGGGCAGGCTCATCGCACGAGGTCCGGCGCCACGTCGGCCACGATGGCCAGCGCCACTCCGAGCACGGTATCCGCATCCAGCGCCGCGGTGTCGATGATCGTGGCGCCGGGCGCCGGCTCGAACGGATTGGTACGTGCGTCGCGGGCGTCACGGTCGAGGAGCGCCTCCTCCGTCTGCCGATCCGGCTCCGGCCGATCCTCGGCGCGCCGTTCCGCCCTGACCTTCGGATCGGCGGCCAGGTACAGCTTGACCTGGGCATCTGGGAATACGACCGACCCGATGTCGCGGCCTTCCATCACCGCTCCCCGCGCCTGGCCGATGTGTCGCTGAAGACTCCGCAGTCGCTCGCGGACCTCGGGGTGCCGGGCAACAGCCGAGACCGTCGAGTCGACCTCGAGGGACTCGAGCTCGGCGAGGTCATAGCCTTCGACCTCGAGCTCAGGACGATCGCCTTCGCTCAGGCTGAACGTCAAGCGGTCGATGAGCGCGGCCAGCGCGAGACCGTCATCTGCGGACGTGTGCGAATCGAGGGCGAGCCTCGTCAGAGCCCTGTACATCAGGCCGGTGTTGACGTAGGGCAAGGAGAGCTCACCTGCGAGGAATCGCGCGAGGGTGCTCTTCCCGCTCCCCGCGGCCCCGTCGATCGCGATGACCGGATTCATCCGGTCACCTCGACGCGGCCTCCGAGTTCACGGATGACCCCGGCTGCTCCGGGAAAGCTCACATCCGCGGACTCGAACCCATCGATCTCGCACGGTGCACGAGCGGCGAGCGCCGCCACGGCGAGACTGAGAGCGATGCGATGATCGCCGCGCGCATCGGTCCGCCCGCCCTCGAGGCCGCCGCCGGCAACGACGAGGTCCATCCCCTCGTCGGCGGCATGACCGCCGAGCTCTCTGATGCCCACGGCGATCGCCTGGAGCCGATCACTCTCCTTCAGGCGGAGCTCCTCCGCCCCCAGGAACCACGATTCGCCCGGAGCGTGGGCCGCAATCGCGGCGAGAACCGGCACCTCGTCAACCACGAGCGGAAGTTCGTGCGGCTCGACCCGTACAGGAGTGAGTCCGTCACAGGGGGCAACGAAGAGGCCCCCCACCGGTTCACCGAGCTGATGGTCCTCGATTCGGCTCTCGGTCCGCACACCCATCCTCCCGAGAACTTCCAGGAAATGCGTCCGGGTGGGGTTCAAGGCGAGCCCGTGGATCTCGAGCGGCGAGCCCGTAAGTGCTGCCGCCGCGACGAGGAATGCCGCCGTCGAAGGGTCGCCGGGGACCGATCCGGCGAACCCTTCGTGCTGGAAGCGGCGGACGGACGCCGTCCCGGTCCTCAAGTCGATCGGCACCCCGAGAGCCTGCAGGGCTCGTTCCGTGTGATCACGCGTTGGCAAAGGTTCGCGCACGGTCGTGACCCCGGAAGCCGCCACACCCGCCAAGAGGACGGCGCTCTTCACCTGCGCGCTGGGCACAGGCGATGTGAAGTCGATCCCTGCGAGGCTCGACCCTCGAACCGTCACCGGAGGGCGGCCATCCGACGTGCGCACGTCCGCCCCCATCCTCCGGAGCGGCTCCGCCACGCGCTCCATCGGACGGAGCGCGAGGCTGGCATCACCCGTGAGCGCCGACGCGAACGGCAAGGACGACAGCAGGCCCATCAACAGGCGCATCGTGGTGCCACTGTTGCCGCACTCGAGCGGGCCAGTGGGCTCGATCAGCCCGTCGCGGCCTTCACCCTCGACCTCAAGCGCCGGTAGCGCCCGTCGGAGGGGATCGCAGTTCCACGTGGAACCGCCATCCTCGACGAAGACGGCAGCGTTCGTAGCCCAAGCCTCGAGTGCAGGTCGAGCCGGCGGAGTGACCGTTGCCATGCAACGAGCAGTCGAGCGAACGTCGAGAGAAGCCGGAACCCCCACGAGACGGCTGGCTCCCCGGGCCGTCGAGGCGAGGATGAGCCAACGATGAGAGATGCTCTTGTCGCCAGGGACTCGGACGGCGCCGGTGATCGAACTCCCCGGAGTCACGCGCAGTCGCATCGCGTGCGACCCTACGCCAGCCGGACGGGGTCGTAGCCGCCCGCCTCGAGCACCGTCATGGCCTGCTCGGCGGCCGAGAGGGCCACCGTGAGATGGACGCGCCCGCGCCCCCCTTCCGGTGAGTGCACGATCTGCAGATCCTCGATGTTGAGCGCACCGCCGCCGAGGCCAGCGGTCAGCTCCGCGAGCGCACCGGGGCGGTCTGCCAGCTCCACCTGGATCACGGCGACGCCGGCGCGGACTTGGGGCTTTGCCGCCAGCCGCAGCCTCGCCTCCTTCGCTTCGGCGAACGCTTGCTGCACGGCGAACGAATCCCGTTCCCTGATCCGGTCGCGGAGTGCGAGCAGCCGAGCGACATAGAGGTCGATGGCTCGGCCGATCTCATCGCGATTCGCCAGCAGGATCTCGCTCCACAGTCCCGGGTCCGACGCCGCGAGGCGCGTGAGATCGCGGAACCCGCCGGCCGCCAGAAGCAGGATCTCCGGCTCGTCGGCCTCCTCGGTGGCGGCGAGACCCATCAGCGCAGAGGAAGCCACCTGGGGTAGGTGGCTGACGAAGCCGACCAGCCGATCATGGCGCGTCGGCGACATCCGGATCGGATGTGCCCCGATGGCTTCGACGAATCTCTCCACCAGCGAGACGGCGTCGGGTGATGAAACGTCGTGAGGGGCCACGACCCAGACGATCCCGTCGACCACAGATGCCGCTGCATGGTCGGGTCCTGACCGTTCACCGCCTCCCATCGGGTGACCGGGCACGAACCGGGAGATGTCGTGTGAGGACGCCGCCTCCGCCACATCACGGATGACGCGCGATTTGATGCTGCCCACATCGGTGACCACCACGCTCGGGTCGGCCGCGAGCGCACGCACCGTCACGTCGGCGATGGAGGCGATCGGCGTGGCGACGACCGCGATATCCGCCCCGTCGACGGCCTCCTCCATCGTCGGCACGGACGCGAATCGGCCCCGGGAGGCGGCACGTGCCGCGACGTCGTCACGGGCGTCCCAACCGGTCACGCGCCCGCCCACGCGCGCTGCCGCCAGGGCGATCGATGTACCGATCAGTCCCGTTCCGAGCACGGCGATCCGATCAGTCGGCGATGTCATCCCTCAGGGACTCCGCGCCGTCCAGGTACACGTGCTCGATCTCGTCCAGGCCTTGTTCCGAGTTGAAATGCACCAGCAGTCGAACCACGGAGGGCATCGACCCCTCCACCGGGATCTCGCGTGCGCACATGAGCGGGACGACGCCGAGGCCGATCCTGCGAGCTGCTTCGGCCGGGAAGGCCGATCGAAGGTCGTCGGTCACGGTGAACAGGATCGAAACGAGGTCTTCTCTCTCCACGTGGTTGCGTGCGAGCACCTCGCCGAGCAATCGCCTGGTCGTTTCCACGACGATCTCGGCCGAGTCCTCGGCCACGACGATCGCTCCGCGAGCCGCTCGAACCCTCATCCCACCCTCACGTGCGCTCGCCCGGGCCGATCCCCGGGCGACCCAAAGGCTACCCGTCGACGGCCCGGGCGAGCGCACGAACCTCGTCGTGGGTGAGCTCGCGGAGCGTGCCCGGAGCCATGCGCCCCAAGCGGACCGGCCCTATCCGCAGCCGGATCAGGCGCACCACGGGCAGGTCGACGGCTGCGAGCATGCGACGGACCTCTCTCTTCCGGCCCTCGGTCATTACGACGAGGAGGGCGCCCCGGTCGCCTCGCGCATCCACCACACGGGCACGGCGGGCCGCCGCCGGGCCGTCGTCCAGGTCGACACCGGCCCGCAGGCGAGCCGCGTGCCGAGCCGTGGGCCCACCGCGCACCTCCGCCAGGTATTCCTTCTCGACGCTGTAGCGAGGGTGCAGCAATCGGTTCGCAAGCTCGCCGTCGTTCATCAGCAACAGCAGCCCCTCGCTTTCACGGTCCAGGCGACCCACGGGGAAGACCCGGGGACCCTCCGAAGGCAGGTAGGCGCGAAGGTCGGGGCGACCCTGCGGGTCCCGCATCGTCGTCACGACGCCGACCGGTTTGTGGAAGGCGAGGTACCTGACGTTCGGGTCGAGGTTCACCTCGACGCCATCGACCTCGACCTTCGCCGCAGTGGGATCGACACGATCGCCGAGCGTCGCAACCGAGCCGTCCACGGTCACCCTTCCCTGCTGGATCAGCTCCTCGCTGGCGCGACGCGAGCCGTAGCCCGCGCGGGCCAACGCTCGTTGCAGACGCTCCTCCGGCACCTCAGCTGGACCCGTCGTCGTCGAGGCTCAGGAGCGGAGCCAGCGACGGGAGCGCCCCGAGCGAGGGAAGGCCGAGCCGCTCGAGGAACCCGGGCGTCGTCGCGTAGAGCAGGGGGCGACCGGGCGCCTCCTCTCGCCCCGCCTCCTCGACGAGTCCCTTGTCGGCGAGCGCTCGCAACACGCCGTCGGAGTTGACTCCGCGTATCGAGCTCACCTGGTGACGCGTGACGGGCTGCTTGTACGCGACGATGGCGAGCGTCTCCAGGGCGGCCTTCGTGAGTCGAGCTTGCCTGGACGACAACACGAACCGCTCGACCACGGTGGCGCTGTCGGGATGCGTGAAGAGCCGCCATCCACCGGCGACGTTGCGGAGCACGAGGCCGGACCCACGCTCTTCGAGCTCGCGCGCGAGACCCTCGCACAGGCCACCGACGACCCGGCGGTCGAGCTCGAGCGCCTGGGCGAGCACCGCCTCGGTGAGCGGCTCGTCCGAGACGAACAGCAACGCTTCCAGTGCCCGGGTCTCGTGCGGCGACCCGCTCACACTGCGCCCCTCCACCCCACCTCGATCTCGCCGAAGGTGGGCCCCTGCTGGAGCTCCACCTTCCCCTCGCGGAACAGCTCCAGGAGGGCGAGGAATCGCACCACGACATGGATCCGGTCGGGGCAGTCCGACACGAGCTCCCGGAACGAGGCCACGCGTCCATCGAGCGAGGCCACGCGACGTTCCACGGCCTCCATCGCCTCCGCCACCGTGTACCGCACCGGCGTGACGTGGTGCAGATCGAGTGTGGGGGGCGGTCGGAGGAGCTGGGCCGCCACACGAGCCACGTCCTGCGGCCCGACACGCTCCAGCGGGTCCGGATACAGCCGGGAGAACTCCGGCCCCGGGCCGACGTCTCGCGCGAAGTACCCGGCCTCGTCCTCCAGTCGTCTCGCGAGATCCACGACCACCTTGCGGAAGGCCTGAAGCTCGATGGACCGTGCGTACGCCAGGTCCGGCGATCCACCGAGCAGGTCTTCCTCGTCCGGATCGGCGTGCCTCGGCATCAGGCGTCCCACCTTCAGCTCGAGGAGGACGGCGCAGGTCGCCAGGAACCACGTGGCTTCTTCGAGGTCCCAGCTGTCAGCCTCGGATGCATGAGCGAGGTAGCGATCGGTCACTGTTGCGACCGACACGTCGCACACATCGACCTTCTGCTCGAGGATCAGATCGGTCAAGAGCCGGAAGGGACCCGTGAACACGGGGAGCTCGACGGCGAAGGTTCCGGCTTCCGTGCGATCGACGTTCATGCCAGATGCATCGCGGCGCGGACCGCCTCGAGCGTCTCGATCGCGATGGGCCGCGCCCGCGCGACACCGTCGGCCAGCACCTTCTCCAGGAGTCCGGGATCCTCCGCAAGCTCGGCGCGACGTTCCCGGAACGGTCGGAACGCCTCGACGATCCGCTCAGCGAGGTCAGACTTGTCGTCGACGCATCCGAGGGTGCCGGCTCGACAACCGGCCGCAACCGCATCCACGTGTTCGGCGGGCGAGATCACCTGATGGATCGAGAAGATCGGGCAGATCTCAGGCCGCCCTGGGTCGCCCATCCGGATCTTCTGTGGGTCCGTCACGAAGGAGCGAACCTTCGCCCGGATCTGATCGGGCTCGTCCGCGAGCCCGATCGCGTTGTCCAGCGTCTTCGACATCTTCCGCCCGTCGCTCCCGGGGATGAGCGGCGTCGCCGAGAGCAGCGCGTGCGGCTCGATCAGCACCTCCCCGTACAGCCGGTTGAACCGCCGCACGATCTCCCGGGACAGCTCAAGGTGCGAGACCTGGTCCTCCCCCACCGGCACGAGCTCGCCACGGATGATCGTGATGTCGACCGTCTGGAGCAACGGATAGCCGAGTAGGCCGAGGTTCGAGATGTCGCGCTCGGCGAGGTCGCGGAGCCGCTCTTTGTACGTGGGCACCCTCTCCAGCCAACCCAGCGGCGTGAGCATCCCGAGCAGCAGCGCCATCTCCGCCACCTCCGGCAGGTCGGACTGTCGGTAGACGACCGAGCGCTCGGGATCGATCCCGGCCGCCAACAGGTCGGCGACGAGACCGTGAATCCGTTCCGGAAGCAACTCCGTTCGGTCGTAGTCCGTGGTGAGCATGTGCCAGTCGGCGATGAAGTAGAAGCACTCGTAGCCCTCGTCTTGGAGCCGGACGGCATTGCCGACGTTGCCGGCCCAATGGCCGATGTGCAGGGGGCCGGTGGGCCGGAACCCGGTCAGCACACGCCCTGTTGCAGGATCATCCGGCATGCGGGCGATGATAGCGCGGGCCTCCTAAGAGGCTGGGGACGCGGACCTACCTGGGTTGAGCGATCACCGCGACACAATCGACGCCCGCGGACCCGTCACAGACCGCGCCGGCGATCGCGTCCTGGATCGGGATCAGGAAACCGAGCACGAAGATCGCAAGCAGTACCCACAGGGCCAGGTACTTGTCGCCGTTGCGGTAGATCTCGCGAGGGTGCGGCGGGAGGGCGAGCGCCAGCATCCTCGCGCCGTCGAGCCCTGGGATCGGGATCAGATGGAACACGGCCAGCGAGCAATGCACCCAGGCGAACACCGCGACCGCCCGAGCGAGCTCGCCGGACTCGAGGGACCCGAGGACGATGGCCGCCACGATCCCCACGACCAGATCCGCTGCCGGGCCGGCAAGGGACACGAGGATCGAGTCCCGTTGGTAGTTGCGGAAGTAGGTGGGATCGATCGGTGCCGGCTTCGCGTAGGCTGCCACCGGGAACGTCACCCCTCCCACCGCCCAGAGGATCGCGACGAGGCCGGGCAACACACCGCTCCCGAAGGGCTCGAACCACGCTCGGGGGTCGAACGTGACCCTCCCCCACAGTCGCGGGGTGGGATCTCGAAGGCGCGTGGCGACCGTCGCGCGTGCCCATTCGCGAACCGACATGGCCACCGCCACGGCCACGAGCATCTCGGCGGCGGCGATCAGCCCCCCGAGGGTGAAGTTGCCGAACTCCATCGTCACTCCATCCAGTCGTGCACCATGGGTGGCGCCTCCACACGGCTTCCCGTGATGTCAAGTGCGGCGAGCACTTCGGTCGCCGCCACCTCGGCCGACGCCTCGTCGCGCGCATGGATCTCCCCGATGTCCTGCCCTGCTTCGAGCCGATCCCCGATCTTGGGGTGCACAACGATACCGACCGACGGGTCGATCGGATCGCCCTTTCGCGCTCGGCCGGCCCCGAGCGTCACTGCGGCGAAACCGATCGCCTCCGCGGAGGTGGAGGCAAGCCAGCCCGTCCTGTCCGACACGAGTCGCAGGACGGTCGGCGCCGACGGAAGGACGGAGCTCGGGTCGTCGGCCACGGCGGGGTCGCCGCCTTGCGCCCGCACCATCGCTCGGAAACGTTCGAGCGCCGAACCGTCGTCGAGGGCCCGAGCGGCGAGGTCGCACGCCTCGTCGAACGCACGATCCTGCAGAGCCTCCGATGCTCGGCCCGCGAACCAGACGGTGAGATCCCGAAGCCTGCCGCGGGTCTCTCCGCGGAGGATCCCGACGGCTTCTGTGATGTCGAGCGCGTTGCCAATCGCGTCC
>Ga0299907_10000479_pt1 | contig 19420 bp, 19 predicted proteins | sample RVTome_16_FD_198680 | JGI IMG/M metagenome (GOLD analysis project Ga0299907, IMG submission 198680) | Soil microbial communities from uranium-contaminated site in the Upper Colorado River Basin, Wyoming, United States - RVT152D67 (version 2) ...
AGTTCCATTGACGGAAAACCCTGTGCGTCCACAGCCACCATCCACGTAGAGTTTGGAGCCATGGGGAACTCCGATCTTGTCCACGTCGGCTAGCAAAAGGCTCATCAACCGCGCAAGGGAACTCGACAAGCTGCGCCGGCACATCAAATCCGTGCGTTCGGGAAGCTCGGCAGTTGTGCTCCTGGGTGGGGAGGCCGGGATCGGGAAGTCGCGCCTGATTGCAGAGGTCACGGCTGAGTTCGATGGGATGGTTCTCGCGGGCGGCTGTCTTCCTGTCGGCGAACAGAGCCTTCCCTATCTTCCGATCATCGAAATGCTCCGATGGTCGATGCGACCCGAGTTGAGCATTGGCCGCCCGCACTTCACACCCTCATTCCGGGTATCGGCTCAGGGGAACCACCGAAACGAGCGGTGAGCCGCTCGCAGCTATTTCAAGGAATTGCCGATCTTCTCGAGCAGCTCGCTGGCCAATCGCCTCTCCTCGTGATCATCGAGGACCTCCATTGGGCGGATCGCTCGACGCGTGATCTGATCAGCTTTCTCATCGCGGTGTTACGCCACAAACCGATCCTTCTGATCGCGACCTATCGCACATCCGACTTGGACGGCGCCCACCCGCTCCGCTCCACTCTCTTGGACTGGTTTTCCCGTCAGTCCGTGCACAGGATCGAGCTCGGACCCCTTTCTGCCGAGCATTCAGCCGAACTCGTAATGGACAGGATGTCCCTACACAGGGGCTCCGAGATGGTCGATGTCGTTGTCGAGAAAGGTGGCGGGAATCCGTACTTTCTGGAGGAGCTGGCGGCCGCCGCTCCGAAGATCGAGTCGACACCAGCACCTCTGCGCGAGCTGCTCCTTCAGCGCTTCAAGGACCTGCCGGGTGAGCTTTTTGAACTCCTCCGGATCGCTTCTTTGGGCGGGGTGACAGTCGACGACGAGATCGTCGGTGAAATCGCTGGACTATCCACAGAGCAAACCCTCGGTCTACTAAGGAATGGGATTGATTCGCACCTGCTCATGATCGACAAGGGGTTTTGCCGATTCCGCCATGCGCTACTGGTCGAGGTGCTCCAAAATGACATCCTTCCGGCCGAGCGACGGAAATATCACCAGGCATATGCCGACCTGCTCCCTCGGCGGGTGCCGCCTCCCAATCCGGGCGAGTTGGCCGCACATCAGACAAAGGCCGGAGACTTCGACGCAGCGATAACGAATTGGGCGAGGTCTGCCCGAATCGCCGAAGATCAATTCGCATTTGCCGAAGCGAGAAGCAGCTACAAAGCAGCTCTTGACCTCTGGGATCTGGTTGCAGAGCCAGAAAACCTGGCAGAAGCGGGCCATACGGAACTCACCAGGCGTATGGCTGAAATGGCATTCATGGCCGGCGACTTCGAAGAGGCAACTCAGATCGCGCGCCGCGCACTCACGGCGCTGAAGCATGACGAAGACTCGATCGTGCGCGGCTTGATCACTGCCCGGTTGGCCCGTTATCTGTGTAACACACCAAACTACGGAGAGGCGCTGGAAATCCAGGAGAACGCTGTCGAACTCATCCCGTCCGAGCCGCCCACCTCTGAGAGAGCGGAAGTTCTGGCCGGCCTGGCATGGATCTACCAATACGAGGGACGCTACCGGCTTGCAGGCGAGGTGGCCTACGAGGCCCTCGATGTTGGCAATCGCGCTGGATCGCGGTACGCAATCATCTCGGCGAGCAACACATACGGTGCATGCATCGCTCTAACCGAGAGCCTCGTACGCGGCCTGAAGATGATGCGAGAGGCGCGGGACATGGCCAATGAAGCGGGTGACGCATTTGAGGAAACGAGGGGGCACTGGAACACCTGGGCCAACCTCATATATGGCGGGGAGCTCCACGCTGCAGTGTCCGCCATGGAGGCGCTGATCGGAGTGTTGCCCCGCCTCGGCTTTGCCCACGACATACCAGAAGTCTTGGAACGGACAGCAGGCATCCTCTTTCGTCTCGGCGATTGGGACAGGGCCGAGGAGCTCATCGCCGAGGCGCGGCTCGAAGACCCTGCGGGGATGAGGTCAATAGGTCTACCCGCGCTGCACATCGCCCGTGCTGAATACGCAGAAGCCCGCGAGCTGATCGCAGCGAAGAGCCCCCTCTCTGTTGCTGGGTTGGCCGAAATGCACTTGTGGAATGTCATCCATCTGGCGGAACTGGAAGCGGCGGAAGACAACCACAAGGACGCTATGGCTGCGGTGGGTCGCGTAGTAAACGACTCAGTCGGCGTCGATCGCCCCCTTGCGGTCGGACACGCCATCGCGCTGGGACTCAGGATTGCGGCAGACATGGCCGATCGAGCGAGGATCAAGGGAGACCGTGTTGTCGAATTGGACGCCATCGATTCCGGCACCGACTTCCATCGGCGCTTCGAGGACTTACGGGCAAGCCCGGGGCCCCCGGACGGGTGGAAAAGGGAAGTCTCGGCTCTGGCAGCCCAGATCGACGCCGAGTTCGCACGCCTGCAAGACCGAGAGGATCGGTCGGATTGGGAGAAGGCTGCCGAGGCGTGGAGGGCACTTTCGACGCCGGTTGACGCAGCCTACTGCCGGCTCCGGATGCTGGCCTGCCTCCCTCCTGACCCGTCGGATGACGGCTTGGCGTTTGCCGAACTCCTGGGATTTGCCAGAAGCCTCAAGTCGAAACGGATGGAGCTCGAGGTCTCGCGGATTGCCGAGTTGCGCGGGCACGCGGTGCGCTTCAACCCCCATAGCCTGACCGATCGAGAGTTCGAGGTACTGGCGTTGCTAACCCGGGGCGCGACCAACCGACAGATAGCCGAGGAACTTTTTATCAGTGCCAAGACAGCCGGCGTTCATGTATCCAACATCCTTCGCAAACTCGATGTCTCCAACCGCGGCGGTGCGGCAGCAAGAGCAGTTGACGAAGGCCTCATAGACACGACGACGGCGTCTACCCGTCGCTGACGCGCTGGCCACTCGGCGCCTACCATGACTTGCCAGAGCCGAAGGAGGCGAAATGGGCGAGCTATTGGGAATCCTCATCTGGGGACTATTTGCGGGAGTCATCATCGGCCCACTGGCCAGGATGGTCCTTCCCGGCAAACAGAACATATCGTTGATCATGACAATTGTCGTGGGGGCAGTCGGTGCGATCCTCGGGGGCCTGATCGCCGATTGGTTGGGGGTCGGAGACACAGCCGGGATCGACTGGATCAAACACGCGATTCAGGTCGGTGTTGCCGCTGTCACCGTTGTCGTCTACGGATCGATGACAGGCAGGTCGACCACCGCCTAACTCGCTGGTCCGAATCAAAAGAGAAGCCGGCCGGACTCGGCTGGCTTCTCTTCCGTTGGGGACGATCTATTAGTTGACTGGAGGCTGGGCCACCGGCGGTGCTGTTTCGCATTCGATATGGGCGCATCCGCAATAGGGCTCGCTGTTCAGCCCCGGACCACAAGCTTCGCTGCAGAACCTCTCGCCAGTGTTCACGAGGCATGTGCAAACATCGTGTGCACATCTCATCGACGGTCCTTTCTCTGGTAGGTGCAAATACCCCAACAGGACAAGCCGTAAACCACGATCCAACATCCCTCCACCCGCCCGATGGGTGGGTGAGAGGAGCCTGGCGACCGAATCATCTCTCCCCCCGGAGCGAAGCGACAGGGGGGAGTACGGCGACGAAGGAGCCGGGAGGGGGCTGGTTCAAACCTACGCTGATTGGGTCGCGTCCGCCCTCTACTTGGAGAGTTTCAAGCCCCCTTACCTCCCCGCCCTCGGAGGGCGGGCAGGAACCTTTCCCCCATTCGGCTCCGCCTCTGGGGGAACAGCTTCGCGGAATCAGGCGTCGAAGAGGTTTCTGTAGCCGGGACCTACGTAGGCCACATCGGGTCGGATCAGCACATTCAGTTCCGCTTGTTCCAGGCAGTGGGCGGTCCACCCGGCATGGCGGGCGAGAGCGAAGGTGGCGGGGAAGAGATCCGGTTCAAGCCCCACGCCCTGGAGCACAGCAGCGGTGTAATACTCGACGTTGGTCTTGATCGAGAGTTCCGGTCTGTGCTCCTTGAGGAGGCGGAGGGCGATCTCTTCGACCGCAACTGCCTTCTCAAGCCAATCGGCGACATCTGCCAGGCCCTCGGCCACTTGACGCAGAGCTGCAGCGCGCGGATCGTATGCCCTGTACACCCGGTGGCCAAATCCCATCAGCCGCTCGCCGCGGCTCAATGCTTCTCGTATCCATTCTTCGGCTTGGTCGATGTCCCCCATCTGGTGGAGTTGGTCGACTACCTCGGATGGCGCGCCTCCGTGCCAGGGCCCCTTGAGTGCTCCGATTGCCCCGACCACAGCTGAGCAGATGTCCGAGTGTGTGCTCGTTATCACCCGGGCCGTGAAGGTCGATGCGTTGAACCCGTGCTCGGCGGCGACGATGAAGTATGCATCCAGAGCCCGCGCCGCTGCGGGGTCGGGCGCTGCGCCCGTAAGTTGGTACAGAAACCCGGCTGGCAATTCGAGAGATGGGTCCGGTTCGATTGGGTCGAGGCCATCACGGATCCGGGCGAAGGCGGCCAGAGCCGATGGGGCGAAAGCCGTCACTGCACGTGCCTGCTCCACGGTCGGTGGCCATGCTAAGCCCTTCTCAGAACCCCATACTGAGACAGCCGTCCTCAGCGCGTCCATGGGTGAGGTGCCCTCGGGCAGCAGGCGCAGGACTTCGATAACCCCTCCGCTAACGGGAGCGCAGACCAAGGTCGCTTCATCAGACCACTCCCCAGACCAGAGCAGGTCGGCCACTCGGGCATAGGTGCCACGAGTGACCAGCTCGCCGATCGGGTACCCCACGTAGTGGAGCCTGCCCTCCTCGCCGTTGACCAAGCCCAGGGAAGTCTCCCCGGCGATCACGCCACTGAGGCCAGGGGAATATTCGTTGTTATGAGGAGTCACCATCCAAGCTTACGGAGCCATTTACACGCTGAAAAGTTGAGTGCACGCCGTCCGGGTAGGTTGGGTTGCCCGAATTCGTCACACCGTGTCTTTAGGATCCCGAAATCATGATTGATTTGTCAGTCGAAGTGGTTCGAAGCAAGAAGCGGAAAAAGACGGCCCAGGCTTACATGCTCGACGGAAGGCTCCGGGTTCTCGTTCCCGCCGGCCTGGAGCCGGAGTTCGAGGCAGGTCTGATCGAAGACCTCGTCACAAAGACGCGGAGAAGGCTTTCCTCCTCGGGCGTCGACCTAAGCGCTCGCGCCAAGAAACTGGCGAAACGCTATGGGTTGCCAGCCCCGGCAAGCATCGAATGGTCCAACCGACAGCTCAGAAGGTGGGGTTCGTGCACGGTGACGGAAGGGCGGATTCGCATCTCCGACCGGCTGGCGGCGATGCCGGACTGGGTGCTCGACTGGGTGATTCTCCACGAGCTGGCTCATCTCGAGGTTCCGGACCACGGTGAGAGATTCCAGACGCTGGTCGGCCAATACGAGTTGGGTGAACGGGCCGAGGGATATCTCATCGCAAAGAGCGAGGCTCTCCGAGACTGATCGCCGAACGACGGGGCATCCCAGAGCCTGCACCCTTGCTGTGTGACGACGACAAGACTTCATGCCATCCCGGGCGGCAAGCTTCGCCACCATGTCAGTCAAGCGGACTCGGGGCTGGTGATACCCTCCGATGCGTGGACCGCCGCAAACTATTTGTCAGCCGCGAGGTGCGAAACATCACGGGCAGCATCGCCCGCGATCACCTGGCCAACGAGCGGACATTTCTGGCATGGGTCCGAACCTCGCTCGCATTTGTCGGCCTCGGCATCCTCGTGGCCGAACTGGTCGAGTTCGAAGGCGCCAAAGCGGAGTTGGTGGGTCTCGGCCTCATCGCAGTCGGGGCCATCTCGGCGCTCACCGCGACGAGCCGGTACTTACGTCTGGCCCGGCATCTCGACGAAGGCACGTACGAATCGTCCACGTTCGGTCCGGTGTTCGCTGGAGTTGTCACCACGGCTGTGGCCATTCTCGGAACGATCTTCATCCTGAGCTGACGCGGAGCCGGACCTTAAGGCAGCTCTCCGGCAAAAGCTGGGCGACGCGCAGATAGCAGTCCATACTGGCGAATTCATGGCGCTCCCGCTTCGAGTCATCCAATCGATCCGTCCGCAAGCCTCGCCCGGGGTCATCGCCGGCGCGGCCCTGGTCGCAGCGGTCTTCGCAGCAACCCCCTTCCTCATCCCCGACGTGTCCGCTCGACTCGAAGTTCCGCTGGGAGCAACCGGAATTCTCAGCACGGCACAAGTGGCCAGCTTCGCCGTGGCGTCGTTTGTCGCGGGACGGTTCTTTCGCCCCCGGCGTCGGTTTCACATTGGGGGAATAGCCCTGTTGGCGGTCTCATGCATCGCATCGGCTCTAGTACCGACATTCGGCCTTCTTGTAGCAACGCGCGCGGTCGCGGGTATTGGCCTGGGAACTCTCACCTGGATCGCATGGGCAGATGCAACCCGATTCCCGCGCGGGATTGGGGAAGTGGCAGCCATTGCCCCCATCACCGCGGCTGTTACCTCTCCGATGATTGCATGGCTGATTGCGCAGGGCGGATATCAATGGGCATTCGTCGCTCTGGCGGTCCTTGCCCTGGCCGCACTCGGTTTTAAGGTCGACTTCGCCGACCTGCCCCGTATCGGTCGCACCGTCAGCCGGTCCAGGTCCAACCGGCTGCTCCTCATTGCCCTACTCCTCCTGACGGTCGGCGGATCAGGCGTGTTTGTCTTTGCCGCTGCGACCGGCATTGGGTTCGTCGGCATTTCACCTGTCAATGTCGCCTGGGCTCTCAGCATCAATGCGATGGCCGGTGTCCTGGGGACACGGCTTAACGCCAAACCGAAGACAGCGGGACTCTGGCTACTCGGTGCCGCGCTCCCCGCCCTCGCTCTCGGCAATGTCGCCCACCCACTCGCCTACTTCGCCGCCATGGCCCTATGGGGCTTCTGTTTCTGGGTGGTGGTCCCCGCCGCCTTCAAGCTGTTGGCCGAGAAGTCATTGGCCGCGAGCGAGCGGATCGGCGACGCGCAAGCCTTGATGGCAGTCGGACGGGTATTCGGACCGGTCATCGGAGGAGCTGCGATCGTCGGAGAGAGGTACGGAAGGCTCTCCGTAGTAGGGGCGGCCTTCATGTTGACAGCGGCGGTGATCATCGGCGGAATTGAGATCGGACGAGCCAAGGGAGTCGGCGGGAGCAGGGGCATCCAGTAGGTGCTCACTGCCGCTTTTGAACACCAACGGAGCCCCCGATGCCTGATTTGCTCTATGGCGAATCGGTCGGCTGGACTGAATCGGAGGGACCTTGCGCCGTGGGCAGTTTGAGATCGAAGATCGTTCGATCGGCGACGCGACGATACGAGAGGTCGCCACGCATCAGTCTGGCCAGGGTCCGGGAAAGGTATAGGCCCAGCCCCAGGCTGTGTGTCACTCCATGCGCTGCGTGGGCTCGCTGGTAGGCCTCGAAGATACGATCCCGCTGGTCTTCGGGCACACCCGGGCCACCGTCGATTACGAGCAGACTCGCGCCGACTTCATCGACGTGAATCGCCACTTCGATGTCTGTTCCACCGTACCGAGCAGCATTGGTGATCAAGTTCCGAATGATCTGTCGCACACGGCTGGGATCCCCAAGGGCGACAGCGTCCTCTCCGGTGACGCGGACAGCCAGTGGCCCGCTCAGGTCCATGGCTTCGAGTACCTGGTTGGTTTGGGCGCGAAGGTGAATCGGGACGGCTACGACCTCGAGGTGCCCGAGGTCAGCGCGCGCCGCGACAACGAGGTCGTCGACAATGTTGGAGAGCTCATCACCCTGGTCCACCAGCATCGTGACGTATCCTTCGCTCTCGGCGTCCGAAAGCGCCGACTGGCTGTCTCGTAGCAACCGGGCGTAGCCCATGATCGCAGTCAGCGGTGTCCGTATCTCGTGAGAGATCGATGCGATCAGCTGGTCTTTGGAGCGAATCAACTCTTCGAGCTCTGCTTGACGCTCTGCAAGCCGCCGATTGGCTTCGAGCTGATCCGTGAACGAACCGAGCATCCCTGCCGCCACGCGGAGCACTTCCAGGTCTCCCGGAGGCAGCGGGCGCAGCCCCGGAGCCCCGGTGACAAGGGTCGCAGTCCATCCTCGCTCGCCAATGATCGGCACATAGGTCGCGGTGCATTGCTCGTCGCAACAATCCGTGACAACGGTTCGAGTGAGTACCGCCCCCTCGCTGAGGTTGCCGACGTCAACGCCCGATTCCTTCCACGATCCCAAACTGTGCTCGCCGCCTTCGCCAGGCGTCGGCTCACTTCCACAGACTGACCATTTCCGCTCAAACGCACCTGGGAACGAATCATCGACGTTGACATCAATCCAGCCGCATGATGCCTGCGTGGCCTTAACCACAGCAGCGAGCGCCATAGGCACCGCCTCGTCGTCCCGGCTGAAGAGCAACGCCTGAGCACACGCGCTGATAGCCCGCTGTCGGCTGTACAGATCTTGCATTTCCTCAGAGCTGATCGCAAGGGATCGCTCCAACAGCTCGCGACCCTGTTCGCCCTCCAGGTAGCTCCGGGCGACCGCGTCGAGGAACTCACGCCACGTGGCACGATCCTCGGGTGGCGAGTCTGGAGTCAGTCCGCGTTTGGCAAGCTGCCGATCCAGCAGCCGATGCGACACATCGGTCCCATCGTCTGCCACGACTGTGACTTCCGCGGAGCCGACGTTGTCAGCCAACCCGTCGCTCGCCGATTGTTGTCAATGTCATGGTCTGGTTGTGTAACTCGCAGCTCCCGAGCCCGTCAGGTGACAACTCGCCATAGGAATAAAACCCGACTTGACTCGTGCCGGGCGGCAGGGCACCAAGTGTCGCCTCAACTTCCTCCTCGATGCGCTCACCCAGCACCAAGCGCCGGCCGACACAGGAGATGGCCAACGACAGGACCGGGCCTTCGCCGACGGGCAGGTTGCCCGCCGCAAGTGCCGCCGACTCCGCACCTTCGATTAGCCGGTCGAAGTTCGCCTTCATTAGCTGAGCGAAGACGCCTTCGGGGACATCGCCGGCGAAGGTCATGGACCGAGCATCGTGATCCACGGCGAGAATCGTCCGTACCAATTGACCCTCCGACCCGGGCTCGCGGAGCGCCAGGGGGAAGAGCAGCCCACTCGCCGGGAGCTCAGATGCACGATCCCCCAGATACTGCTCGTACAGGTCGAGTGCCGGCATGGAATCGAGCTCATACAAGACATTGCCATCAGATCTGGTCACCAGGCGTTCCGGACCAAAGATGTCCCAACCTCCCTTGAAGCCATACCCCACTTCCACGGCATCGCCGTAGAGGCCTACGGCCATGATGGCTCTTGTACGAGGCTCACCGTCGACGAGCACCCAGGTGGACCCGAACCGATCCCCGTCGCCGGCAAGACCACCAGTGACAATGACGCCTTGGCCCAACACCTCGTTGAGGCCGCGAGCCAGGTCGGTCCCGTTGACGCCAAGCCCCTCCGACAGGACGATCACGGCCTTCAGGTCATTCTCCAACAGCTCGCGGCCCAGCTGGCGGCCGGCCTCCAATGACTCCGCGGCAGCCTCGATTTCCACGTGAGCACTCCGCAGCGTCGAGCGCTCAAACTGAGCAACAGCCACGGCAACAGAGTCATCGGAGACCGTTGCGCCTTCGATCTCGCCGGCGGTCGAGCAGCCCGCGATCACCGAATCCGGATACATATCGACGAGCTCTTTCCAAACGGCAGGCTCATCGACAAAGGCCGGGGCGCCAAAGGCCAGCACCAAGGTCGAACTTGAATTCCACGGAGGCAGCTCCGCCGACCAACCCGACGCACCATGAAAACCGACTGTTGAAACTTGAATAACGAACCTCCAGAAGAGAAAAGACCAGCTACTCCCATAGTCGGCATCTCGCGGCCATATCTTGAACGTGTAGCTGCCCGCGGCGAGACGGTCGCCGTCCGTTGCAAAGCAGGCCGAAACGACATACGGAATGAAAGAACCATCCGCGAAGTTGTCGAATCTGGACCGCTTTGTTCGTTTAGGGAATGTCAACACCCCCCCCCGATCACGAGGAATACGAAATGAATCCCGATATCACATCAAGAGCGGGCCGGCGCGAGTGGGTCGGCCTGAGCGTTCTCGCTCTCGCATGCCTCTTGTACGCGATGGACCTCACCGTCCTCCACCTCGCAGTGCCCCGAATCAGCGCCGACCTCCGGCCCACCAGCGCCCAGCTGCTTTGGATCATCGACATCTACGGCTTTCTCGTGGCCGGTTCCCTGATAACGATGGGAACTCTCGGTGACAGGATCGGGCGCCGTCGACTATTGATGATCGGAGCTACGGCCTTCGGACTCGTGTCGATCATGGCTGCACTCTCGACCACCCCAGAGATGCTGATCGTGAGCCGAGCGTTGATGGGGATAGCGGGTGCCACCATTGCGCCTTCCACTTTGTCACTCATCTTCAACATGTTCACCGACCCCGGCCAGCGTTCGGTAGCCATTGGTGTGTGGATCACAGCCTTCTCCGCCGGCGGCGCCATCGGCCCTCTCGTCGGAGGGGTGCTCCTCGAGAGCTTCTGGTGGGGATCGGTGTTCCTCATGGCCCTACCGGTGATGGCCCTCCTCCTCATTCTCGGACCCCGGGTGCTTCCCGAATATCGGGACGCGGAAGCCGGCCGGATCGACCTGCTCAGCGCCGGGATGTCGCTGGTTGCGATTCTTCTCGTGATCTACGGCCTCAAGGACGCAGCCCAGAGCGGCATGAGCGCGATAGTGGCAGTCACGCTTGCTTCCGGTCTCCTCATCGGCTTCATCTTCGTCCGCCGTCAGCGCCGACTTCCCAGCCCTCTCATCGACCTCGACCTCTTTAAGAGCGTCACATTCAACGTGTCGTTGGGAACAAACATCCTCGCAATCTTCGTGGCTTTCGGATACTTCCTGTTCGTCGCTCAGTATCTGCAGTTGGTGCTCGGCCTCACCCCGCTTCAGGCGGGCATATGGTCCTTGCCCTCAGCCGTCGGTTTCATAGTCGGCTCGAATGTCGCCCCCAGGTTCGTGCACAAGGCTCGGCCCGCAGTCGTCCTCGCGCCGTCCCTGGCCCTCGCGGCGCTTGGCCTGATCGTGCTGACCTGGACCACAGCCACGTCGGGTGTGGTCGAAGTGGTGGTCGGGTCGGTGCTGATCTCGCTGGCTCTTTCCCCGGTTTTCAACCTGACCACCGAATTGATCGTCGGGAGCGCCCCACCCGAACGGGCCGGTGTGGTGTCCGGGATCTCCGAGACCGGAGCCGAACTCGGAGGCGCCGTGGGAATCGCTGTTCTTGGGAGCATCGGGACTGCTGTGTATCGGGCAGGTGTTGCCGACGGACTGCCGACCGGTGTGTCGGCCGAGGCGGTAGGCGCTATCCGCGACACCCTCGGTGCGGCTATCGAAGTCACCCAGGGTTTGCCGCCGGCACTCGTTGGAACCGTCCTGGAGGTCGCAAAATCGGCCTTCGTCGACGCCCTCCACCTCACCGCGATCGTCGCCGCGGCCATCGCCATCGTGGCTGCGGTCGTGGTCGGTGCTGTCCTGAGATCGACGCCGGGTCGCGATGCAAAACCAAAAGGCGCCGACGCCTTGGCCGCATAATCGAGCGAAGCCTGACCTGCAAGGGTCGGGCATCGCGCCCGCGGCCGTCTCCGTTAGGAACCAGTCGTTTAGAAGGCGTGGCCCCAGGGACCGACTCCGTAGATCCGGTCGACTGTGACGCGGACCACGAACCCGGGAGGAGCGTCGCGCATCGGGAACTGTTGGCCAGGCCCGATGTACGCCTCTGCGAGCTGATCCATCCACTCCAGAGCTCCACCCTCCGACACGCTCCCCCGGCCCGAGATCACCGCATAAGGATGAAGGCCCTCGCCAGGGTTTTCGTGCGCCTGAAACGACACCACAACCCTGGGGTCGCGGCGGATGCTCTCCAGTTTGTGCTGGTCGGGGAAGGTGGCGAACACCAGCTCGTCGCCGTCGAAGCCAGCCCATACCAAGGTGACATGAGGGGTGCGGTCCGGGTCGAGCGTGACCAGATGGCCCAACGGTCCAGTGGCGAGCAGGTCTCTTACCGACTGTGGGATTTCCATTGCACCGAGGCTACACATTCGAGTTCCAGCTGTTTTCCCCCAGAGACCCAGCGAGCGAAGCGAGCGGCTGTCCTCCCGCTTGCGGGAGGAAGGTCCCTGCGCACGCCGCCAGGCGGGCGGAGGTAGGAGGGAGACGTCCCCGCGGGCCGTGAGCGTGGTCGCGTCGACCGTCCACCTAAAGCAGTGTTGGTGGGTGCGAGCCCCCCTCCCCGGCTCCTCCGTCGCCGGTACTCCCCCCTGTCGCTTCGCTCCGGAGGGAGAGATGAAATCGTCGCCGCGCTCCCTCCGCAAGCGGACGGAGAGACCCGTGTCTTCTGGGCTTCACAGCCGGAGGCGGATCACATTCCATGACACTCTGGGCAGGTCCAACTCCAGCGTCCCCGAATCATGACGAGATTCCCCAGCAGGCCGGGGGGTGATCCGGTCGGGGTTCTCTGCCGAGTTCGTGGCGTGGAGGTCGTCATCGGAGAGCACCACATGCTCGACGACCCGATGGGCGGGAAAGGCTGTTGTTGACACCGAGAGAGAGACGCTTTCTGTCAGGCTGCGATTGACCGCGAACAGAACCACTTCCCCTGTGTCCGGGTCATGGGTTGCGGTCGCGTCGACGAGTGGCGTCTCACCGAACCGTTCGTTCTCGTAGAGGGGGGCTTCCACCGCCACCTGGAGGACATCGCCGCGGGCGAGTCCCGCTGTCTGGGCGAACGGATGGAAAGTGGTTTGTCTCCAGGCAGGCCCGCCCGGCTCGGTGTGGATAGGCGCAATGGCGTTGACGAGTTGGGCGAGGCAGGCTGCAGCCACTCGATCGCTATTGCGCAACAGGGTGATGAGGAGACTCCCCACCACGACTGCGTCGAGAACGTTGTACTCATCCTCGAGTAGCGGTGGTGCCTCCGGCCATCCCTCCGGCGGGCCCTCTTCCTGAAATTCGCTCAAGTACCACACGTTCCACTCGTCGAAGGAGAGGTCGATCTTCTTGCTGCTTCCCTTCTTGGCGCCGATCCGGTCAGCGATTCCCGCGACCTTTCTGATGAATGACTCCATGTCCACCGACGAGGCGAGAAAGCTTGCCAGGTCACCATCACGCGGCTGGTAGTAGGCATGGAGCGAGATCAAATCGACCTGGTCGTAGGCGTGGTCCAGGACGGTCTCCTCCCAAACGCCAAAGGTGGGCATCGCCGAGTGCGAGCTGCCGCAAGCCACGAGCTCCAGACCCGGATCGATCATCCTCATGGCACGGGCAGTCTCCTCCGCCAGCCTTCCGTACTCCTCCGGTGTCTTGTGCCCGAGTTGCCAGGGCCCATCTAGCTCATTCCCCAGGCACCACATCCTCACGCCGAACGGCTCGGGATGACCATGGGAGACACGGAGGTCCGAGAGTTGGGTGCCCTGAGGGTGGTTGCTGTACTCCAGCAAGTCGAGGGCCTCAGCCACGCCCCGGGTACCCAGGTTCAGAGCAATCATCGGCTCGACCCCGGCCTTGCCGGCCCAGGTGATGAACTCGCCCATACCGAAGGTGTTGGGCTCGGCAGAATGCCAAGCAGTATCGAGTCTCTTCGGTCGCTCCGCGACCGGCCCGACTCCGTCCTCCCAGCGATAACCAGAGACGAAGTTGCCGCCCGGGTAGCGAACCACCGTCACGCCCAGCTCCTTCACCAGGTGGATCACGTCCCGGCGCATACCCTCCTCGTCAGCATGGGGATGGCCCGGTTCGAAGATTCCCGTGTAGACGCAACGGCCCAGGTGCTCGACGAAGGATCCGAAGAGTCGGGGGCGCACCGGGCCGATTGTCGACTGTGGATCGAGACTCAAAGAGGCGGTCAACATGTCCGCTACCGGGGAGGGGCCGTGCTGGCACGGACCACCAGGTCGGGCTCGACCACCCGTTTCATCGGGCCGTCAAGCTCCCCACGGAGGGCGGTGAAGGAGCATCGCCCGGTCACTCCGCCGCGGCCTTGGTCGACAGATTGCATTCGCGAACCTCGCTGATCGATAGAGAAAGAGACCGTGTGTCAACGTTCACGCAACGGTAGTCATGCTCCAGCATCCCCCAGGAGCTGCTCGACGCCGCCCGGGTCGACGGTGCGTCCGAGTACGGCGTGTTCTTTCGGGTGATCGTGCCTCTCGCCAAACCGGCCCTCGCCACCTGGCAATCCTCTTCTTTTTGGAAGCATGGAACGATCTGATGTGGCCCATCAGGCACCGGCGGCAAGGAATAGTCGTCATTCGCCGGGAGCGGAGAGGTCGTCAGGCGACCGGCCGATCGATGGACCAACCGTCGGCGCCGTTGCCGATTGTTCCCGCAGGATTGGACTCACCTCCGGCTGAGCTGTGTCTCCTCGCCGAGCCCGGCCAGCTTGTTGGGATTGCGGATCGCGTAGATACGGGTGACCCTCCCGCCCTCGACGGTCACGCTGACTGCCGTGTCGAGTTCGCCGTCGTGGTCGATGCGGATGGCCAGCTCGCCGTTGAGCCATACCGTCCTTGCAGCGGCACCGGGACGGGATCTGGCGAAACCAGACAGCAGGGCGGCCACCTTGTCCGCACCCTCGGCCGGATGGCGTACCGCGGCGACCACGCCTCCGCCATCGGCGACCAGAACCACGTCGGGTGCGAGCACTTCGAGAAGCCCTGTGACGTCGCCTGATACCAGCGCGGCGTTGAATCGCTCGACGACCTCCTGCTGCTCCGCCGTGCTCACCTCCATCCGCGGTCGGCGCGCAGCCACGTGCTCCCGCGCCCGATGTGCAATCTGGCGCACTGCGCCCGATGTCTTCCCAAGGGCCTCGGCAATCTCGTCGTGGGGCACGTCAAAGACCTCCCGAAGAACGAACACGGCGCGCTCTACCGGCCCGAGTGTTTCCAGCACCGTGAGCATGGCGATCGAGACGCTTTCGGCGAACTCGACATCCTCGGCAATGTCGGGTCGGGTCAACAATGGCTCGGGCAGCCACTCGCCGACGTACTCCTCGCGCCGCCGTGCCAATGTGCGGAGACGGTTGAGCGCCTGCCGGGTGACGATCCGGACCAGATAGGCGCGAGGGTGGCGGACCTCGCTGTGGTCGACGTCGACCCACCGAAGCCAAGTCTCTTGCACCACGTCCTCGGCATCGACAGCCGAGCCGAGCATCTCATATGCAATCGTGAAGAGCAGGCTGCGGTGTTTGACGAACGGATCGTCGCTCATCATGTCGACGCTACCCGACGCTCGCGGTCGCCTCGGCCAACGGTCGGAGGCCGCAGGAAGCTGCGAAGCCATCCGAGTCGATTCCAAATGCCACATTTGATCGCGCGTAGAAGTTGGCCAGGGAGATGAAAGCGGTCAGCTCGACCATGGCTGCCGCCCCGAGCTGATCCAGCAGTCGAGCAGACATCTCGTCGGTGACTGTTGGTGGCGTATTGCTCATCGCCTCGGCGTACTCCATCACCTCGCGCTCCAGCAGGGTGAACACATCCGACTCGCGCCACCGGGGGACATTGCGCGCCTTGTCCAGGTCGAGGTTTTCGTTGTGGGCATGGAAGTAGCCGAAGTCGAGGCACCAAGTGCAGCCCACCAGCGATGCGACCGCCATGTGGGCGAACGACTTCAGGCTCGGGTCACATGCCTCCCACTTCTGGGACTTGGCGCTGATAGCGAAGTACCCTTTGAGCACAGGGCGGCTATTCCAGTACACCTCGAGAAGCTCCGGTACCTGGCCCAGCATCTTCTTGCTGAACCTCTTCATAATCGCCCCGTATACCCCGGTGATCTCGGCTTTGGGGACCCGTAAAGTTGTGGTCATGTTTTCTCCTGTCGTTTATGCCTTCAACAAGGAGACACCGCGCGCAGCACAGATGTGACAGGGAAATCCCGAAGGGCCGGTTCCGGGTGGGTCAATTCGAGTTCCACACCAAGCAAACGGAGGCAGTCAAACGCTCGGGCCGGACCGATCCGGGGCGTCGACTCAGCGCGCTCGGGAGGACTTGAACCCCCAACCTCCTGATCCGTAGTCAGGCACTCTATCCAATTGAGCTACGAGCGCGGGAGACACCAAGGATAACGGCGCAGCGAGCATTTCGAGAAACCAGAACTTGCAATCTGGTCAGGAGTTGGACCGCGGCTTCAGAACGCCACCGGCACGTAATAGTCCCAATCTGTATGGTTTTAGGGGAAGGACTGTCCCAAGGAGACAACACATGACGGACGAACGCAAGACCATCAAGGATCGGATCGTCGGCCTGCTGAAAGGCACAGGCGAAGTAACCGCGGGTGCGGTAGAAGCGGCGAGCGATGGCATCAAGTCAGCGCTGGAAGGCGCCACCGACGTGGCATCGAGCACGCTCGGAGCTGTCTCTGGTTTGGTTGCCGGGGCCCTCGATGCAGTCGGGGAAGTCGGCACTGGCCTCGTCAATGTCGTAAAGGGCACCGTCGTCGGAGTGGTGAGAGGTTTGGGCGAGATTGCCACCGTCACCGTTGGTGTGGTTTCCGACACCGTACGCGCAGCGCTCAGGGGAACCCACGAAGTGGGTGGTGATGTGGCATCCACCGCGTCCGGTATCGCATCGGGCGTTATCGAAAGCACCAAGGACGTCGGGCTGGGTCTGACCGACGCAGTGACCGGACTTGCCTCCGGTGTAATCAAAGGCGCCAACGACGTCGGAGCCGACGTGACTGCCGCAGTGTCGGGAACGATGCGCGGGGTCGTCGCCGGAGCCAAAGACGTCGGTGCGGACAGCCTCGACGCAGTCACAACGACCGCAGGTGGATTGGTGCGCTCCACAGGTGAGGTCGGAGGTGACGTCGTCCAGGTGACTACGGCTGCCATATCGGGAGCGATTGCCGGCGCCCGCGATGTCGGCCTCTCTGTCGAGGACGCAGCCTCGGCGGCGGCCACAGGTGCCTTCAATGCTGCCAACGAGATCGGAAGCTCCGCGGTCGACGCCGTCACCGGAGTTGCCAAGAAGGGTGTCGACGGGGTGGTTGCAGTCATCAAGCGAGACTGAAAGCTACCTTCCCGTAGATCGCGAAAATTATTGGTTTACATGCCGCCGGTTGGTGGGTATGTTTCTCGCTGCAAGGACCTGTGAGCCTTTTGGTGAGCTGGGTGTTCCCCGGCTGAGAAGTTTGCCAATGAGTGAACGAGCCATCGAACCTGATCCGGATAATCCCGGCGCAGGGACAAGGTTTGCGGGTTCTTGCTTTTTGGTGCCTCCAACTCACAGGCCTCTCTTTGCTTCCGCTCTACTTTCGTTGACTTCGGGTGGGTTGACAGGTTGAGTATACCCGGTATACTACTGAGTATGTTAGACCCGAAGACTCCCAGCAAGTTATGAGCATCAGGCATGCACTCCTCGCACTTCTCAGCGAAGAACCAAAGTTCGGGCTCAGATTGCAACAGGAATTCGAGAACCGAACCGGTGAGGTCTGGCCCCTGAACGTCGGGCAGGTCTACACCACTCTGCAGCGGCTGGAGCGAGACGGACTGGTGGAATCGGACGAGAGTCAGGGACCTCAGAAGGACTTCACCATCACTCAGGCCGGGCTCGACGAGCTTGTTTCGTGGCTGCGAAGCCCTCCCCCTTCTGATATTCCACCGCGGGACGAGTTGGTGATCAAGGTGCTGGTCGCCGTCCAGGTTCCCGGGGTGAACGTCCGCGACATCATCCAGGCACATCGGCGCCATCTCATCGAAACCATGCAGCGATTCACCCACCTCAAGGCAGGTTCGGACGAATCCGACATCGGCCTCGCCCTCGTCCTTGATGCCGAGCTGTTTCGCCTCGAAGGAGTAGTTCGCTGGCTCGACGCCGCCGACACGCGGCTTGGCTCCCGTCCCCAGAACGACACAAGCAGAGAGAAGAGAGCCACCCAGCAACGAAGCGAGGTGACATCGTGACCGCGATGCTCCAGATGCACGGCATTTCGAAGGTGTACGGATCGGGCCCAACAGAGGTTCACGCCCTCGAGGGAGTCGACCTCTCAGTGGAAAGAGGCGAGCTCGTAGCGATCATGGGTCCGAGCGGGTCGGGGAAGAGCACACTTCTGACCATTGCCGGCAGCCTCGAGGAGCCAACATCGGGTGAGGTGATGATCGACGGCAGTGAGTTGTCGGGAATGTCGGACGACGAGCGTGCCCGGTTACGGCGCCGCTCCGTCGGCTATGTGTTCCAGCACTTCAACCTGCTCCCGGGGCTGACCGCCGCGGAGAACGTGGCCCTGCCACTCGAGCTCGACGGAATTCCGGCAGAGCAGGCTCGCGCCAGTGCCCTCGAAACGGTGCACAGCCTCGGCCTCACCGACAGGGCGGACCATTACCCGGATGATCTGTCCGGCGGCGAACGGCAACGGGTCGCAATCGGACGCGCTGTTGTGGGCAACAGGCGCTTGGTCCTGGCCGACGAGCCCTCCGGAGCTCTCGACTCGGTCAACGGCGAGTCGGTGATGAGACTTCTCAGGGAGACGTGTCGTGGAGGTGTCGCTGGTGTGGTGGTGACCCATGACTCCCAGCTTGCGGCATGGGCTGATCGGGTGCTCTTCCTGCGAGACGGTCGGATGGTCGACCAGACTCTTCCCGTCCCCGGTGCAGAATCGCTCCTTGCTGACGGATACCAGGAGTGATGACCGCCTCGAAAACAGCCGCTCCGAGCCTTTCTTTGCCTGAGGATGGTGGGGTTCCGGCTCGCAGGGCTGTGGTGAGGTGGGGATGGAGGCTATTCAAACGAGAATGGCGTAGCCAGCTACTCGTATTGGTCTTGATAACAATTGCGGTTGCCGCAGCAGTCGCCGGCGCCGCTGCAGCCTTCAATCTCGGCTCGGCACAGGGTGACGCCGAGTTCGGTTCGGCCACCATCGCCCTCGAGTTCGATCAGCAGGACCCGGGATCGGTCGAAGAGAATATTTCAGCTGCCGCCGAATGGTTCGGAACCATCGATGTGATCGGGCGAACCCTCGTGACACTCCCGGGAGTGTTCGACCCGGTCGAGCTGCGATCTCAGGATCCCGAAGGTGCCTACGGCCAGCCGATGATCGCTCTCGTGAACGGCCGGTACCCGTCATCTCCAGGAGAGCTCGCCGTGACCGATGACACCGCCCGGCTCTTGACTGTGGACGTCGGGGACACCTTCGAACTGGCGGGCGCATCGTGGAATGTGGTCGGACTTGTGGAGAACCCGAACAATCTCGCAGATGAGTTCGCCTTGGTCTCCGTCGATGACGCTCCACCATTCGACACCATGACAGTGCTCGTGGACAATTCGACCGAAGACCGGGTCAACTCGTTTCCAGCACCCAGTGGGGCTTTCCCCGTGATCCGCA
>Ga0299907_10000480_pt1 | contig 19416 bp, 16 predicted proteins | sample RVTome_16_FD_198680 | JGI IMG/M metagenome (GOLD analysis project Ga0299907, IMG submission 198680) | Soil microbial communities from uranium-contaminated site in the Upper Colorado River Basin, Wyoming, United States - RVT152D67 (version 2) ...
GAGTGGTGGCGGCCTCGAGAGTGCCGGACGTTCACGGCCGAGTGGGACCTGCGTTTCTGGAACCACGGCGAGACCGACGGTGACGACGACGGTGACGACGTTGTTGGCACGCCCGTGAAGGGCTCACCGGTGCCAGCCGGCCGTTATCGCGTGCGGATAACCTGGCATACGGGGCCGAGCGGTGAACCGCCGACGCCTCACGAGCGAGCCGTCTCCGAAACGTTCACGGTTCGATCGGATTGATCATCGGCGTCATCCGAGCGGGAACGACATGACGTCCTCGTAACCGGGACCGTCCTTCGCGCGCGTGGCCTTGGCGAGCGACATCGATGGCACCGTCCATGATGCCGTGAGCGGTACGACGTGACTTGCCCGAGCACGCCTTTGGCGGTCCAGCGGTCGTGGCCTCTCAGTCTGCCGCGTCACGGCACGCACCGGCTACCCGTCTCCGACGACGGTACGTTTACGCACCACGGGGACGCTGCCCACAAGCTCGTCACTACGTGTGCGGTACAACGGAGACGTGTGACATGACTAGAGAAGAGCGCTACGAGTTCGACGAGGATGTGATCGTGGACTTGCCGGTTGTGCCGCCCGTGAAGCCGATGCTCGCCAAGGTCGGCACGCTCGACCAAGCGCTCGCCATCCTCGAGAGCCGAAACGGTCAACTAGAGCCGAAGTGGGACGGGTTCCGCTGCATCGCGTTCTGGGACGGCAACGACGTCGAGTTGGGGAGCCGCAACGAACGGCCGCTGACGCGCTACTTCCCCGAGGTCGCAGAGGCGATCAAGCAGCAGCTGCCGCCCCGCGTCGTCGTCGACGGCGAGATCGTGATCGCCACACCGGAAGGGCTCGACTTCGACGCGCTCCAACTGAGATTGCACCCAGCCGAGTCCCGCGTGCGGAAGCTCGCAGCGGAGACGCCGGCGTCGTTCGTCGCCTTCGATCTCATCGCCCAAGGCGACGAGGACCTGCGACAGCGACCGCTCAGCGAACGGTGGGCCCGGTTGCTCGACGTGATGAAGGGCACGAAGCCGCCCGTGTACCTCACGCCATGCACGCAGGATCGAGCGACGGCCGAGGACTGGTTCACCCGTTTCGAAGGCGCGGGGCTCGACGGCGTGGTGGCGAAGAAGCTCGACACGCCCTACGCCGAGAACCAGCGCATCCACATCAAGGTCAAGCACGACCGGACGGCGGACTGCGTCGTCGCCGGCTTCCGCTGGCACAAGAGCGGCGGCATCGTCGGCTCGCTGCTGCTCGGCCTGTTCGACGACAAGGGCACGCTGCACCACGTCGGCGTCGTCGGCGCGTTCCCGATGAAGACGCGGGCCGAGCTGGTCGACTTCGTCGAGCCGTACCGCAAGGACGCGCTCGAGGGCCATCCGTGGCGCGAGTGGGCGGACGCGGTCGCGCAAGCGGCGGGCACGACGCGCATGCCGGGCGGCATGTCGCGGTGGAATGCCAAGAAGGACCTGTCGTGGGAGCCGTTGCGCCCCGAGCTCGTGCTCGAAGTCGCGTACGACCAGCTGCAGCGCGATCGCTTCCGCCACGCCGCGCAGTTCCGCCGCTGGCGCCCCGACAAGACGCCGCCCGAGTGCCGGTACGACCAACTCGAGACCATCGTGCCCGCCGAGCTGGCTGCCGTCTTCGGCGGTTGACATGCGAGTCGACGTCGACGGCGTCGACGACCCGCGCCTCGACGACTACCGCCGCCTCAACGAGCCGACCGAGCGCCGCCGCGTCGAGCGCGCCGGTGACTTCTTCATCGCGGAGGGCGAGCTCGTCATCCGCACGTTGATCGGCACGCAGCCGAGGTGGCCGATCAAGTCGGTCCTCGTGACGCCGCAGCGCTACGAGGCGATGGCGGGCGTGCTCGACGGCGTTGCCAGCGACGGCGGCGTGCCGGTGTACGTCGCACCGCTGGAGACACTGCGCGCAGTCAGCGGATTCGACGTGCACCGCGGCGCGCTCGCATCCGCAGAACGCACGCCACCAAGAGACGCAGCGACCGTGCTCGGACACGCAAAGACGGTGCTCGTGCTCGAAGCGGTGAGCGACCACGAGAACCTCGGCGCGCTCTTCCGCAACGTCGCCGCGCTCGCCCCCGGCGGCGCGATCCTCCTCGGCCCCCGCACCGGTGATCCGCTCTACCGGCGGTCGTTGCGCGTCTCGATGGGCCACGTGCTCCACGTCCCGTACGCGCGTATCGACGACGACCTGCGCGCCCTCGACGACGCCGGTTACTGCGTCGCTGCGCTCACCCCGTCACCAGGCGCGGAACCCATCTCGTCGCTGCGGTCGAACGAGACGACGAAGAAGACGGCGCTGCTGCTCGGCGCCGAAGGCCCCGGCCTCACCGACGAGTGGCTGGCGAGAGCGCACCGCAAGGTCCGCATCCCGATGAGCGAAGGCGTCGACTCCCTCAACGTCGCGGTCGCGGCCGCGATCGCGCTGTACGAGCTACGACGCCTCGAGGACGTCGGTTAGCTCGCTCGCCGCCTCGGCAAGGCCACGTCGCAGGACGCGGAGGGATACGCCCGGCGAGGCGACACTTTGTGCCAGCACCGTGGCGGCGAGCGAGTGGCTTTCCAGCCGATCTCGTAGGGAGAGCAGCCGCCAGCCGGCCGGCCGATCGAGGCCGACCCGTGACGCTGCCGTCGTGATGCGATCGGTTACGGCGCGCACCACGCTTGCACCCGCGTCGGTGTCCTGAGCCGTCGGCGCCGTCACCATCGACATCTCGTCGACGCGATCCACGGCGTGCCTCACGACGACGGAGAGCGATGCAACTTCCCATCGCACACCCACCGGCTCCGACGAGGCCCGGACGGTCATTGCGCGCACCGTAGGGACGCACCGCTGTGGAGAACCAGGGGCAAAGGTTGTGGAACTGCCTGTGGACCGGTGCCCATCTGCTGTGGACGCGCTGTGGACCGACGCGCATGTCGCTGTGGACGGACGGGTTTGTCGGTTGGAACGTGGCGCCTCGCGCCACGTTCCAACCGACAAAACGATCAGTTGGCGCCCAGCTCAGCGGCGGCGAACGCCTTCAACCGCTTGTAGTCGACCTTGCCGTTCGGCGCGCGCCCGATCGTGTCCACTACCAAGACGCGCTTCGGCGCCTTGAACGACGCGAGACGCGCCTTCACATGCGCGATCACGTCGGCCTCGTCTATCTCTGCACCTTCGACGACGGCGACGATCGCCTCGCCCCACTTCTCGTCGGGAACGCCGACGGCAACCGCGTCCTGCACCGAAGGGTGCGTCTTCAGCGCTTCCTCGACCTCCTCGGGGAACACCTTCTCGCCGCCCGTGTTGATGCATACCGAGCCGCGACCCAACAGGCGCAACGTGCCGTCCGCTTCAACCGTCGCGTAGTCGCCGGGGATCGAGTAGCGCTCACCGTCCACGACCTTGAACGTGCGCGCCGTCTTCTCCTCGTCCTTGTAGTAGCCGATCGGCGTCCGCCCGCGAACCGCGACGAGACCGGTCTCGCCCGAACCTGCCTCGACGCGGCGCCCGTCCTCCGTGAGCACGATCGCGTTCTCGCCCAACCGGAAGGCGGCGGTGTGCGACGTGCCTGCCGCGGTCGACACCGACGAGCCCATGCCCAACGCCTCCGACGACGAGAACTGGTCGGCCAGCAACATTCCCGCGTGGTGCTTGAGCAGACCTTGCTTCGTCTCTTCGCTCCACATCACGCCCGACGAGACGATCGCGAGCAGCGACGAGACGTCCCACCGGCCGGGGTTGGCGTCGAGGGCGCGCAGCATCGGCTTGGCGAACGCGTCGCCGACGATGGCGAGTGCGTTGACCTTCTCGCGCTCGACGGTGTCGAGCAGTTCCTCGGCGTCGAACGACCGGGCCTCGAGCGTCACCACGCACCCGCCGGTCGTGAGCGCGGCGAACGAGGTGAACGCGCCGGTGCCGTGCATCAGCGGGCAGGCGGGAGTCACCTTGTAGCCCGGTTGGCTGATCGAGCGGCGCACCGCGTCGAGGTCGGGCTCGCCCTCGGGGTAGCGCACGCCGAGGCTCGTGCTGTTGAGGATCGAGAACAGGTCGTCCTGCCGCCACATCACGCCCTTGGGCATGCCGGTGGTGCCGCCCGTGTAGAGCAAGTACAGGTCGTCGCCGCTGCGCCCCCACGGCCCCTGCACGTGCGATGGCGAACCCGATGCTCCCGATGCACCCGAAGAAGACGCGACGGACTCGTACGGCGTCGCCCAAGCCGGGCACGGGCCGCTGCCGTCGTCGACCCACAACCAGCCCTTCACCCTCGGCAGCTGTGGCCGCAGCCGCTCGATGCGCTCGGCGAACGTGCCGTGGAACGCGACCGCGACCGCATCGGCGTTGTCCCACAGGTACAGCAGCTCCTCGTCCGCGTACCGGTAGTTCGTGTTGACCGGGCACAGCGACACTTTGAAGATGCCGAACATCGACTCGAGGTACTCCGGGCAGTTGTAGAGGTAGTGCGCGACCTTGTCCTGCCGCTCGACGCCCAACCCCAGCAACCACGCCCCGACCCCGCCCGCGCGCTCGTCGAGCTCGCGCCACGAACGCCGCACCGGACCGTGCACGAGCGCGGGCGCGTCGGGCAGCTTCTCCGCGACGACCTCCCACACGTCGGCGAAAGTCCAGCCCTCGGAAACTTGGCCCCCCACACTCATAGCCCTGGCAATGTAGCGACCGATGGACCGGGAGCCAGCACCGCCGTACCGGGGCGAGGGGCCGCATGCCCTCTGGCACTTCAGCGAGGACCCCGGCCTGCGCGTGTTCCGTCCCCACGTCGCAGCCACAGCCGTCGAGGAAGACGCGTGGGTGTGGGCGGTCGACACCCGCCACGCCCCGTTCTACTGGTTCCCGCGCGACTGCCCGCGCGGGTGCGTGTGGGCAGGGCCTGACACGACCGGCGAGGACCGCGAACGCTTCTTCGGCCACACGGCGGCGACGCGCTTGCACGTGATCGGCTCGTCGTGGCTCGGCGCCGTGCAGCGCACCCGCGTCTACGCCTACCGCTTGCCGCCGGAGACCTTCGTTCCGCACTCCGTCGGCGGCTACTGGGTGAGCACCGCCACGGTCGAGGCGCTCGAGCGAGTCGAGGTGGACGACCTGCTCGCCCGCCACGCGGAGGCCGGCATCGAGCTGCGGATCACGCCCGACGTGTGGGCGTTCTGGAACGTGGTCGTCGCCTCCACCATCGAGTTCAGCGGCATACGGTTGCGCAACGCAGCGGTTGCGAATGGCGGCTAAGGTCCGCCCATGGCTCGTCTCTTGATTCTTGGCGGCACCGGCTTCGTCGGCCGCCACGTCACCGAGGCCGCGCTCGACGCCGGCCACCACGTCGGCCTGTTCAACCGCGGCAAGACCAACCCCGAGGCGTTCGCGGGCCGCGACGTCGAGCTCCTCGTCGGCGACCGCTCCACGAGCGACCTCGGCGCGCTGAGCAAGTCCGGCGACTGGGACGCGTGCGTCGACGTCAACGCGTACGTGCCGCGCGTCGTGCGCGAGGCGTGCGAGGCGCTCGACGGCCGCGCCGGCCACTACACGTACATCTCGACCGTGTCGGTGTACGTGCCGACCGACAAGGGGCCGATCGACGAGGACTCGCCGCTGCGTACGCTCGACGATCCCACCACCGAGAACGTCGACAACGAGACGTACGGTCCGTTGAAGGTGCTGTGCGAGGAGGTCGCGATGCAGGCCTTCCCCGGCAACTGCACCGTGATCCGCCCCGGCATCGTCGCCGGCCCGTACGACTCCACCGACCGCTTCACCTATTGGGTGCGGCGCATGGCTCAAGGCGGCGACGTCCTCGCGCCCAACCGGCCCCACCAGCCGATGCAGGTGGTGCACGGACGCGACCAGGCGGACTTCGTGGTGAAGGCGTCGGTCGAGAAGACCCACGGCCAGTTCAACTCCGTCGGCCCCACCGAGCCGCTGACGTTCGCCGGCATGCTCGACGCGTGCGCGGCTGCGGCGGGCACCGCCGGGTCGGTGGCGGTCGAATGGGTCGACGAGAACTTCCTGCAAGACGAGAGCGTGTACTTGCCGCTGTGGCTGCCGTCGGAGTCCGGCATCGACGGGCTGTTCGAGGCGTCGTCGGAACGGGCGCGCGCTGCCGGCCTCGTCAACCGGCCGATCGTCGACACCGTCGCGGACACGCTGCCATGGGACCGCACGCGCGACCAGGCCGAGGCGATCGCGGGCATGCCGCGCGAGCGCGAGCAGGAGTTGCTCGCGAAGTGGAGGGAGCCGACGCAAGGCTGAAGACACCTGCACGCCTCATGATCTCGGTAGGATGAATCATGTTGTCCCGTCTCACTCGTCGGCCGTGTTGACCCTTCCGGGTGGCGAGGGCGTCCTCCCCGCTCAGCACCTTGAGCAGGTCATCGACGCTGGCGTCATCGACGCCGGCGCGTGGACCATCCCACCCGGCAACATCCAGCCGGCAAGTTTGGACTTGCGGCTTGGAGAGAGCGCTTTTCGCATTCGATGCAGCTTCCTGCCAGGAACGCAGACCGTCGAACGGAAGGCGAAGGGCCTCATCTTCGACGAACTCGACTTGCGTGGCGAAGGCAAGGTACTTGAGCCCGGTACGCCGTACTTGATCCGACTCAAGGAGAAACTCTCTCTGCCGGGACAGGTCCGTGGACGAACCAACCCGAAGAGTTCCACTGGCCGAATTGATGTTTTCACCCGCGTGATCACAGATGAGTCTCACCGGTTCGATGAGATCGATAGAGGCTACGATGGCCCTCTCTGGCTGGAGGTAGTCCCGCTCTCCTTTGCCGTCATGGTTCGCGAGGACCTCACTCTCAACCAGCTTCGTCTTTCGGTGGGCCGGCCCGAACTGACGGATGAAGACTTGAGATCGCTCCACGCCGAACGCCCGCTGCTGTACAAAGATGAAAAGCCAGTTCCCGACGATCAGCTCGCCTTGGCAAGCGGGCTCTTTATGAGCCTTGATCTGCGAGGTGACGAGAGTGGTCGAGTGGGCCATCAGGCTCGCCATAATGCGCCACTCCTAGATCTAACCAAGTCTGGTGCTGTCGATCCGGATCCCTATTGGGAGGCTGTTCGACGTGAGCCGAACGACCGCATAGTTCTCTCACCCAAGGTGTTCTATCTGCTCATGTCTGACGAAGCGGTCAGTATTCCTCCGGATCTTGCGTCTGAGATGACCGCATACGACCCAACCAGTGGAGAGCTTCGCACGCACTATGCTGGCTTCTTCGATCCCGGGTTTGGCTACGACAGCGAAGGACACTTCCACGGTTCGCGAGCGGCCTTGGAGGTTCGCGCGCACGACGTGCCGTTCATGATCGAGCACGGCCAGCGAGTCTGCAAATTGACGTTCGAGCGGATGCTTGAAGAGCCGCAGAGGCTCTATGGGCAAAGCATTGGATCCTCCTATCAGCGCCAAGAGGAGACTCTGGGCAAGCACTTCATTCGTCCCGCGCGTGAACCGGTCCGACGCCGGCGAACGAGGGCGGCAACCCCGCCTGACCAGATCCAATTTCCGATCGATGACGACTGATGGAACCTCGCCGCATCGAAGAAGCCGAGGGTCCTCCCGCGGCGGTAACCTGTGGTCGTGAAGGCGACGTGGGGCTTTATCACGACATATCGGCGGACGTCTGGTATGAGTGCGCCTTCGAGCCACGACGGCAGGTGTACACCTGGGTCATCCTGCCGCCGGGCGAGTGAAGAGAGAGATGGCTCGTTCAGAGAGAGCCCTCACACAGGTCGTGTTTCCCGGTCCGTCCTAGCCTCGCTGCCGTGGACCTCGACCTGCCCGGCGACGACGACCCGCGTCGCGCCGAGGTCCGGCGCTGGCTCTCCGCGCATCCGCGCCCGGCGGGCCGTGAGCTCGCGGAAGCGGGCTACGTCGTGCCGCACTGGCCGCGCCCTTGGGGCCTCGACGCGGACGCCGTCCACCAGCTGATCGTCGACGACGAGCTACGGCGCGCGGGTGTGACGCGCCCGTCGAACGTGATCGGCATCGGCTGGGCCGGGCCCACGATCGTGTACGCAGGCACCGACGCGCAGAAGGAGCGCTACCTGTGGCCCCTCCTCGCCGGCGAGGAGATCTGGTGCCAGCTCTTCAGTGAGCCCGACGCCGGCAGCGACCTCGCGAACCTGAAGACGCGCGCGGTGCGCGACGGCGACACGTACGTGGTCAACGGTCAGAAGATCTGGACGTCGCTCGCGCATATGGCTGCGTTCGGCATCCTCATCGCGCGAACCAACCCGGACGCGCCGAAGCACAAGGGCATCTCGTACTTCATCTGCCCGATGGACGCGCCAGGGATCACCGTGCGGCCGATCGTGGAGATGACGGGAGGGCACACGTTCAACGAGGTGTTCTTCGACGACGTGCGCATCCCCGCCGGCAACCTCGTCGGCGAGGAGAACGAGGGCTGGTCGCTCGCCAAGGTGACGCTCGGCAACGAGCGCGTGTCGTTGTCGGGCGAGGGCGCGCTGTGGGGACGCGGGCCGACGGCGCAGACGCTGATCGACCTCGTTCGTTCACGCGGCGGCACGTCCGATCCCTTGGAACGCCAAGCGCTGGCCCGGTTGTACTCGGAGGGCGAGGTGCTGCGCCTCATCCGCCTGCGTACCGTGAGCGCCGCGCTGCGGGGCCGCCCGCCGGGACCGGAGGCGTCCGTGCGCAAGGCGCTGGCGGATGACCACGGCCAGCACGTGATGGGTCTGGCCAAGGACTTGGCCGGCGCGCACGGGATGCTCGCCGACGACGCCATGTGGCACTTCGGGTTCTTGTTCTCCGCCGCGCTCACGATCGGCGGAGGGACGGCCGAAGTTCAGCGCAACATCATCGGTGAGCGCGTGCTCGGCCTGCCGCACGACGTGCAGAACGTGCACGACGCGGGTTGAGCACGGCGCGCGGGTAGTCCTCGAACAGCCAGCGCGCGAAGTTGCGTCGCGTCCAATCGGTGGAGCCGGCGAGGCGGATCGATGCCCTGGCGACGCGCGGGTCGGTGAGGGCGCGGGAGAGCGCGGCGGCGATGGCATTGTCCTTCGCCAGCCTGGTGGCGACCACGCGTTCGTACGCCGCCTTCGCGTGCTGCGGGCGGGCGTGGCCGGCGGCGACGATCGCGTTGGCGGCAAGCACGCCAGTCTCGAGCGCTTGGCCGATGCCTTCGCCGGTCATCGGGTCGGCAGCGCGCGCCGCGTCGCCCACGAACAACACGCGGCCGTCCCACGCGGTGAGCGTCGCGCCGTCGCGCAGGCCGGCGGCGTCGGCAGGGATCGGCCACGCCTTGTGCGGCGCTTCGGGCGTGGCCCACGGCCCGAGCACGTCGCGGATGTGCGAGCGCCGGAGGATGGCCTGCCATTGGTCTCGCATGGTGTGCGTGGGCTCCCCGGCGCGGCGCGGCACGCCGAAGCCCACGTTGGCTCGCCCGCCCGGCAACGGGAACGCCCACGCGTAGCCCGGCAACAGGTCGGGCTCGAACCACACCCAGAGCTGGCGCGCCTTGCCGGCCGACGTGTCGACCCCCGCGAAGTACTGCCGGAACGCGTGCCACTCGCCGAGATACAGGTTTTGGGCGCGCTCATGCCGGTATTCCGGCATGAGCGCGGCCAAAACCAGCTTGCGGAGCGGCGACCACATGCCGTCGGCGCCGACCGCGTAGCGGGCGTGCACCTCGCCGATGCCGTCGACGTCGACGACGACGCGGTCGTCCTCGCAGCGCGCACCAACCAGCGCGTGGCCGTCGTGCACCCTCACGCCCGCGTCGCGTGCGACGTCGACCAGCGCGGTGTCGAGGTCGGCGCGACGCGCGACGGCGCCGAACGCCTCGCCGTTGCGGCGGGGGAGCGGGAACACGATCTCGCGGCCCGACGGCGAGCATAGGTGGACGTCCTCGACCGGATGCCACGACTCGACCGCACCAGCGCGCAAGCCGAGCGCGCCGAGCAGCCGCAACGCGCCGGTGGTGAGCCCGTCGCCGCAGCACTTGTCACGGGGGAACCGCGCCTTGTCCACCAGCACCACGTCGCGCCCTGCCCGCGCCAGCGTGATGGCTGCCGCCGCGCCGGCAGGCCCGCCACCGACGACGGCGACGTCAGCGACGAGAGCTGGCGCGGTCATGCGACGCCAAGGGTAGGTGTTGACTTTCGATATACCTTCGATATAACTTTCGCAACAGGTTCGATATGGCGACAACCCCCACCCCGAAGACACGCGTGCAGTTCTTCCAGTACGGCGAGCTCCCGCTCGTACTGCTGGCGCTGCTGGCGACCGGTCCTCACCATGGCTACGAGCTCATGCACGAGCTCAAGCGCCTGTTCGGACCCGAGTACCGGCCGTCGGCCGGCAGCGTGTACCCGGCGGTGAGCGCGCTCGAAGCCGAAGGCCTCATCGAGAGCGTGAGCAACGGAGCGCGGCGCACGTATCGCATCACCAAAGCCGGCACCGAAGCACTCGACGACCGCAGCACCGACTTGGCCGAGATCGAGATACGCACCGGCAGCCGCATCGGCCCGTCGGGCGACCTGACGGACGTGCTCGAGCGGTTCACGACCCGCGTGACCGCGCTGAGCGGACACGTAGATCCCGCCGCGGTGGAGCAGGAGCTCGACCGCACCGCGGCCCGACTGGAGGAACTCCGCAAGTGATGGCTGAACACGCAGACGACGATCCCTTCGAGCGCGCTGCCAAGCGAGAGCGGCGGGAGACGATGCGGGAGCGGTACCGATCGCCCTACGACGGCGACGACGACTGGACCGCAGCGCCCGGCATGCTCGGCATGACCGCGGCGTGGGCAGTGATCCTCTGGTTGCACTCCTACCTCGGCAATACCGACACGAGGCTGTTCCGCATCCACTTCGTGCTGTTCGTGCTGTTCGCCGCGCTCGCGGCTGGCGCCACGATCAAGGCCGTGGCCAAGCGCGTCCTCCGCCGCCCAGAGGACTAGGCGACGGCTGCCCGCAGCGCGGGCTCGAGCTCGGGGTGCACGAACCGGTAGCCGGTCGCCTCCGCCACCGCGGGCAGGGCGCGCTGGCCGGCGAGGATCACCTCGTGGGTGAGCTCGCGGCCCATCAGCAACGACAGGGCGAACGCGGGCACTGGCAGCAACGACGGGCGGTGCAGCACCCGGCCGAGCGCCCGGGCTACGTCCTTGTTGCGGGCTGGGTTCGGCGACGTGACGTTCATCGGCCCCGAGAGCGACGGCGTGGCGATGGCGTGGCGGATCAGGCCGAGCACGTCGTCGAGCGCGACCCACGGCCACCACTGGTGGCCGTTGCCGAGCGGGCCGCCCAGCCCGAGCTTGAAGAACGGGAGCATGCGGCCGAGCGCGCCGTGACGTCCCAACACGATGCCGCTGCGCAACAGCACGACGCGCCCGCCCGCTTCGGACGCGGGCGCGGTGGCGGCTTCCCACGCCTTCACCACCTCGGCGAGGAACCCGGTGCCGGCGGGCGACTCCTCCGTCAGCTCCTCGTCGCCCCGCAGCCCGTAGTAGCCGACCGCCGACGCGTTCACGAGCACGGGCGCGCCGGCGCCGCCACCGGCCATGGACGCGAGCGTCGACGCAACCAACCGGGTGCCGTCGACGCGGCTGGTGAGGATGCGCTCCTTCTGCTCGGCCGTCCACCGCCGCTCGCCGATGCCCTCGCCCGCGAGGTGCACGACGGCGTCGACGCCTTCGAGCGCGGCCCGGTCGATCGTGCCCGCGCCCGGGTCCCAGCTGGCCTCGTCCGGCGCTACGGGCGTACCGGCCGGCCGGCGCACGAACCGCACTACCGACTCGCCCGACGAGCGCAGTGACGCGACCAGCGCCGACCCGATGAACCCCGATGCCCCCGTGATGGCTACGCGCACGCCGCAGAGCCTTGCAGCCCGCCCGCCGCTACCGGCAACCCGGCAACCTCAGCAGGCGACGCCCTCGGCCGGCCGGTAGGTGGCGAACACCTTGTCGACCTTCTCGCGCCCGTCGAGGTACGTGCGCGTCCGTTCCGTCGTGACCCGGGTGCAGTTGCCGCGCGGCCCCTCGGTCTGGCCCGACTGCACCGCGTCGACGTACTTGGTCGAGTACAGCGTCACCGTGATCGAGCGCGTGGTGTACGTCGGCCAGATCACGACGCCGTACGGCGTGGTGTTCTCGATCTCGAGGTCGGGGTGCGGGTAGCCCATCGTCGCCTCGCGGCCGCGCGGGTACCGCGTGAAGTAGAGGCTGTGGCTCTGGTACTCGCCGAAGTCGAGGCCGGCGAAGAACGCGGCGTTGAACAGCGTGGTCGCGAACTGCGAGACGCCGCCGCCGACGTCCTCGGCCAGCACGCCGTCCTCGATCACGCCGGCGACGACGAAGCCCTTCTCCGTGGTGCGCTTGCCGACGGTCTTGTTCACCGAGAACGTGGTGCCCGGCTTGATGAGCGTGCCGCGCAGGATGTCGGCGATGCGGTGGATGTTGGTGACGCGCGGCTGCCCCGCCGTGTACGGCGTCGTGAAGGATCCGACGGCCTCCTTCACGCCGAGCGAGCGCGCTTGCTCGACGGTCAAGCTCGGCGGCCGGCTCGTCAGCGGCACGTCGATCGTCGCGCCGCCCGCGTCCCCGCGCTCCAGCATGCGCCGCTCCAGCCGCGTTACCGCGTCGGTGCTGCAGCACTTCGTGCCCGGCGAGCCGGCGATGATCTTCACCTCGCCGCCGTCGACGGTGAAGCGCGTCTCCTTGGCGGGCTCGCCCGCGCTCGCGAGCAGGCGGGCGAGGTCCTCGATCGTCTCGTCGCGGTCGAGCACGAGCCGCAGCCCTTCGTCGTGGGACGCCGACGATCGCACCCACGAGCGCGCCGTCGTGAGCGGCACGCGCGCCGTCGTGCCCGCGGCGCGCACGGTGAACGACGAGTCGACGAGTTCGAGTGCACGCGACGCGAGCGCCTTCACCTCGTCTTCCGACCAGCGCGGCTCGACGTCGCCGCGGTCGACGCGCACGATGAACGGCGCGCCGCGCCCGGCGGCGTCCGGCAGCCCCGCGATCACGTCCGCCGCGTCGATGCCGTTGCCGTCCTTGCCGTCGACGACCTCGTACTCGCCCTTCGACCAGCGCAGCTCGGGCTCGGTCGGCTCGGTGCGCCGGCCGGGGTCGGAGGTGCGCACCGTGCTGTAGACGACGCCGCGGTCGACGCGCACGCGCAGGGGCGCGCGCTGGTGCACGACGAACGAGCGCAGCCACCCCCAGAGGCGGGCCGGCACGGCGCCCTTGCGACCGACGTCCAGCGCCTCCCGTGCGGTCGCGGTGTCCGACACGGACACACCAAGCGTCTTGGCGTTGGTGGTGAAACCGCCGCCCGGAGCCTGCACCGTGATCGGCGAGTCCTCGAAGTCGGGCGCGACCGCCTTGGCCACGCGGGCAACCTGCTGGGGACGGAGCCCGCCCACCATGCGTCCCGCCAGCTCGACGTTGCGCATGACCTCGCCGTCGTGGGCCCGCAGGTCGATGCCCCACGCGATCACGAGCGCGAGCACGACGCCGGCGATGACGCCGAGCGCGACGAGGAGGCGCCGAACCAGCAGGGGCACGGCCGACGAGGGTGGCACAGCCGCAGGCCCAGGTGGAATCACCCGGCCGTCCGGGGCCAAGCTGCGGCCATGCGCACCCGACTCACCGACATCCTCGAGGTCGAGCATCCCGTGATGCTGGCCGGCATGGGCGGCGTCTCCTACAACGAGCTCGTCGCCGCGGTGAGCGAGGCCGGCGGGTTCGGCTGCCTCGGCGCGTCCACCATGCGCGGCGAGCAGATGGTGGAGGAGATCCGGGCGGTGCGGGCGCAAACGGACAAGCCGTTCGGCGTCGACCTGCTCACTGCCGCGCCCGGAGACATGAGCGCGCGGGTGCAGCGGGTGATCGACGAGGGTGCCCGCGTGTTCGTGGCCGGCCTCGGAGTGCCGCGCGACGTGATCGAGCAGTGCCACCGGGCCAACGTCCTCGTGGTCAACATGTGCGGCAAGGTGCGCCACGCGGTGGCCGCCGTCGAAGCGGGCTGCGACGTCGTGGTCGCGCAGGGCACCGAAGCAGGTGGACACACGGGGCAGGTGGCCACGATGCCGCTCGTGCCGCAGATCGTCGACGCGGTCGGCGACCGCGTACCGGTAGTGGCCGCCGGCGGCATCTTCGACGGGCGGGGGTTGGCGGCCGCGCTCGCGCTCGGTGCCGACGGCGTATGGGTCGGCACCCGCTTCATCGCCACGCCGGAGGCCCGCGCCGTCCCCGGCTACAAGGACGCGCTCGTGCGCATCCACGAGGACGAGACCGTGATCAGCCGCGCGTACACCGGCAAGACGTGCCGCGTCGTGCGCAGCAGCTACACGCAGTACTTCGACGAGCACCCCGAGGAGCTGCAGCCGTTCCCGATGCAGGCCGGCCGCGCCATCCAGGACGGCGCGTTCCACCTCGGCGCGGATGAGACCGCGGAGGTCGACCCGGAGAAGGAGTTCATGCCCGCCGGTCAGGGCGCGGGCGCCATCCACGAGCTCGTGCCCGCGGGTGAGTTGGTGCGGCGCTTCGTCGCGGACGCGGAAGCGGCGCTGTCACGCGCCTCGGGCTACGTGCGCGCCTGACCGCTCAGGACTTGGCCGGGCCGTACGGCTCGGAGGCTTCCTGGTAGCAGTCGGCGTGGAAGTGTTCCACTCGCTTCCAGACGCCGTCCTCGTAGACGTTGGCGATCACCTGCTTGAGCTGCGCCCGCGCGACGAACTTCACCTGCGCACCACAGTGAGCGCACATCGCCGAGTTCCCGGCCTCGATCGTGCGCACCACGGCGCGGCTCTCGGTCATGGTCGTCGCCTTTGCCACGGAATGTTCATCGGCAGCCCGCCGGTCCACTCAAGGGAACGTTCGGATCATTCTCCCCATCAGCTGAGCGTTGACAGCGCTCACCGCAGGAGTAGGGTTCGAGTCGGCGCCGGGTGCGCCGGGTGTGTCCGCCGTGCGCCCGGCCCCGGCGCCACTGCATTGCACGGTTTTGTCACCGGGAACGTGGCGCCGGCTGCCACGTTGCAGGTGATGGAAGCAGGAGTGGCGGCGTGGTTTGCGCCGTTTGTCCGATTCAAGAACGCACGAGCGGCTTGTAGCGGATGCGGTGCGGCTGGTCGGCGTCCGCCCCCAACCGCTTCTTGCGGTCGGCCTCGTAGTCGCTGAAGTTGCCCTCGTACCAACGCACGTCGGACTCGCCTTCGAACGCGAGCACGTGCGTGGCGACGCGATCGAGGAACCAACGGTCGTGGCTGATCACCAGCACGACACCTGGCCAAGTGAGCAGCGCGTCTTCGAGCGCGCGCAACGTGTCGACGTCGAGGTCGTTGGTCGGCTCGTCGAGCAGCAGCACGTTGCCGCCCGCGACCAACGTCTTCGCGAGGTGCAGCCGGTTGCGCTCGCCGCCCGACAGCTGGCCGACGATCTTCTGCTGGTCGGATCCCTTGAACCCGAAGCTCGACACGTAGGCGCGACCGTGGATCTCGCGCCCGCCGACGACGAGCACGTCGTTCTGCACTGTGCCCGTGACCTCCTCGTAGACGGTCTTGGTGTCGTCGAGCGTGGCGCGGCTCTGGTCGACGTACGCGAGCTGCACGGTCTGGCCGACGGTGAGCGTGCCGCCGTCCGATTGTTCGGCGCCAGAGATCATGCGGAAGAGCGTGGTCTTGCCCGCGCCGTTCGGCCCGACGATGCCGACGATCGCCGCGGGTGGGATCGAGAACGTGAGGTCCTCGATCAACAGCCGGTCGCCGTAGCCCTTGGTGAGATGCTCCGCCTCGATCACGACATCGCCGAGGCGCGGGCCGGGCGGGATCGTGATCTCGACCTTCTCGGCGCGATCGGGCCCCGACGCAGCTTCGGCCAGCAGCTGCTCGTAGCTGTTGAGGCGGGCCTTGCCCTTGGCCTGCCGGGCGCGCGGCGACATGTGGATCCATTCGAGCTCGCGTTGCAGCGTCTGCTGGCGCTTCACGTCGACCTTCTGCTCGGTGGCGAGGCGTTGCTGCTTCTGTTCGAGCCAACCCGAATAGTTGCCTCTGTAGGGGATGCCGGCGCCGCGATCGAGCTCGAGGATCCACTCCGCCACGTTGTCGAGGAAGTAGCGGTCGTGCGTGATGGCCACGACGGTGCCCGCGTAGTCCTGCAGGAAGCGTTCGAGCCACGCGACGGACTCCGCGTCGAGGTGGTTGGTCGGCTCGTCGAGCAGCAGCAGGTCGGGGTGCTGCAGCAACTGGCGGCACAGCGCGACGCGCCGGCGCTCGCCACCGCTGAGGTTGGCGACGGCGGCGTCGGGCGGCGGCAGGCGCAGCGCGTCCATCGCGATCTCGATCGTGCGGTCGAGCTCCCACGCGCCCGTCGCCTGGAGCTTGTCCTCGAGCTCCGACTGGCGCTGGCCGAGCTTCTCGTAGTCGGCATCGGGGTCGGCCCACTTCGCCATCAGCGCGTCGTAGTCGGCGAGCAGCTGCTTGATCTCGGCCACGCCTTCCTCGACGGACGCGAGCACGGTCTTCGTGTCGTCGAGCTTCGGCTCCTGCGCGACGTGGCCGCGCGTGAAGCCGGGCGTCAGCCGCGCTTCGCCGGTGTAGCCGTCGTCCTCGCCCGCCATGATGCGGAGTAGCGACGACTTTCCCGAGCCGTTGGCGCCGATCACGCCGATCTTGGCGCCGGGGAACATCGAGATGCTGATGCCCTTCAGCACTTCCCGGTCCGGCGGGTGGAAGCGCCGCAGGTCCCTCATGGTGTAGATGAACTGGGCAGTCATGGCGTTGCGACGCTACTTCGCAAGTAGCAGCGGCCGGCCACGAGATCCCACGGACTCCTTGTTCTCGGAGGTGCGTGGGTAGGCTGAACCCCCGCATGACCAGCGAGGAACAGCCGCAGACGGTCGGTCAGAACGCGTGGCTGGTCGACGAGATGTACGACCGGTTCAAGCGCGATCCCGCCTCCGTGTCCGAGAGCTGGCAGGAGTTCTTCCACGACTACCGGCCCGAGACAACGGCGGGCGGCGCCACCACGAACGGCCCTGCCGCTGCGCCCACGACGTCCCCGCCCGCTCAGCCGGTGCCGCCAAAGCCGAACTTGCGCGACCCAGCCGCGAGTACCGCGGCTGAGCCGCGCAAGTTCGAGGAAGTGGCGGTGAAGAGCGCGCCAGCCCGCACGGAGGCCGAGCCGCTCCGGGGGGCGGCGGCACGCATCGTCGCCAACATGGAGGCGAGCCTGCGGGTGCCCACGGCAACGAGCGTGCGGCCGGTGCCGGCCAAGCTGCTCGAGGTCAACCGCAAGATCGCCAACAACCACCTCAGCCGTACCAGGGGCGGCAAGCTCAGCTTCACCCACCTCATCGGCTACGCCATCGTCAGGGCACTCGAAGACGTGCCGGCGCTCAACAACACGTACGTCGATGTGGACGGAAAGCCCGCCATCACCCGCAACGAGCACGTCGGCCTTGGCCTGGCCGTTGACGTGCCGAAGACCGACGGCACGCGCACGCTGCTCGTCCCCGTCGTCAAGAACGCGGACACGCTCGACTTCCGCGGCTTCTGGGAGCATTACGAAGAGCTGATCCGCAAGGTCAAGACCAACAAGATCGGCCCTGACGACTTCGCCGGCGCGACGGTCACGCTCACCAACCCGGGCACGATCGGCACCGTCAGCAGCGTCCCCCGCCTCATGCCGGGGCAGGGCGCGATCATCGGCGTGGGCGCCATCGACTACCCGGCCGAGTACAAGGGCGCCGACCCGCGCAAGCTGGCGGAGCTTGGCGTGAGCAAGATCGTCACGATCACGAGCACCTACGACCACCGCATCATCCAGGGCGCCGAGTCGGGCCTGTTCCTGCAGCGCGTCGAGCGCCTGCTCGTGGGCGAGGACGGCTTCTACGACGAGATCTTCCGCAGCCTCGAGGTGCCGTACGAGGCGGTGCGGTGGCGGCGCGACGTCAACCCGATCGACAGCGAGCGCACGTACCTCGAGAAGCAGGTACACGTGCAGACGCTCATCAACATGTACCGCGTGCGTGGGCACCTCATCGCCGACCTCGACCCTCTCCAGGCCAAGCCGCCGCGAATGCACCCCGAGCTCGACCCCGCGACGTACGGGCTCACGATCTGGGACCTCGACCGCGAGTTCTTCACCGACGGGCTCGCCGGTCGCGACCTGATGACGCTCGGCGACATCCTCGGCGTGCTGCGCGACGCGTACTGCCGCACGATCGGCGTCGAGTACATGCACATCCAGGAACCCGAGCAGAAGCGCTGGATCCAGGAGCAGGTCGAGGGCGTGCCGTCGCAGCTGTCGAACGAGGAGCAGTTGCACATCCTGCGCCGGCTCAACGCGGCCGAGGCGTTCGAGAAGTTCCTCAACACGAAGTACATCGGCGCCAAGCGCTTCGGCCTCGAAGGAGCTGAGTCGGCCGTCGTCATCGCCGACACGATCCTCGACGAAGCAGCGAAGGCGGGGATCGTGGAGTCGGTCGTCGGCATGGCCCACCGCGGCCGGCTGAACATGCTCGCCAACATCGTCGGCAAGTCGTACAAGGAGATCTTCCGCGACTTCGAAGGCGACCTCTCGCCCGACACGGTGCAGGGCTCGGGTGACGTGAAGTACCACAAGGGCTACAGCGGCAAGTTCGAAGGCCCGTCGGGCAAGGACATCGCGCTCACGCTCGCCGCCAACCCGAGCCATCTCGAAGCGGTCGATCCCGTGGTCGAGGGCATGACGCGCGCGCGGCAGGACCAGCTCGACCGCGGCACCGAGTACCCCGTGCTCCCGTTCTTGATCCATGGCGACGCCGCGTTCGCGGGGCAAGGCGTCGTAGCCGAGACGCTCAACCTGTCGCAGCTGCGCGGCTACCGCACCGGTGGCACCGTGCACCTCGTGATCAACAACCAGGTGGGCTTTACGACCAACCCCGACGAGGCTCGCTCGTCGGTGTACCCGACCGACGTGGCGAAGATGGTGCAGGCGCCGATCTTTCACGTGAACGGCGACGACCCCGAGGCGTGCCTGCGCGTCGCCCGGCTCGCGTTCGCGTTCCGCCAGGCGTTCCACAAGGACGTCGTGATCGACATGGTGTGCTACCGGCGAATGGGGCACAACGAGGGCGACGACCCGCGCCTCACGCAGCCGAGGATGTACGAGCGCATCGACAACCGCCGCACCGTGCGCAAGCTCTACACCGAGACGCTCATCAAGCGCGGCGACATCTCCCTCGAAGAGGCGGAGAAGGCGATGGAGGACTTCTCCAACCGCCTGTCGCTCGCGCTAGAAGAGACGCGCTCGACCGCGCCGCCCAAGTTCGAGCACGTGCCGCCGCCACCCAGCGACCGCGTGCAGGAAGAGGTAGTCACGGCGTTCGCGGACAAGGCCGCGCTCGACCGCATCCTCGACGTCGTCACCACCGCGCCCGAGGGCTTCGCCC
>Ga0299907_10000481_pt1 | contig 19408 bp, 21 predicted proteins | sample RVTome_16_FD_198680 | JGI IMG/M metagenome (GOLD analysis project Ga0299907, IMG submission 198680) | Soil microbial communities from uranium-contaminated site in the Upper Colorado River Basin, Wyoming, United States - RVT152D67 (version 2) ...
GCCCGCGGCGAGCGCCGCCGACTGCTCCGGCGAGAGCATCTCGCGCAGGGCGAGGGTGACGCCGGGCCGGGCCGACTTGTAGGCCTTGAGCAGGCCGGGCAGCACGCCGAAGTCGGCCAGCGACACGAAGCCGATGCGCAGGCGCCCCTGCTCCCCGCAGGCCATGGCTCGCAGCTCGAGCACGGCGCGCTCGAGCTGGGCGAGCGTGCGCCGCGCTTCCTCGAGCAGGCGCGCGCCTTCGGGGGTGAGCTCCACCCTTCGGCGCGTGCGGGTGAAGAGCGCGATCCCCAGGCTCGCCTCGAGCGCGCGGATCGCCCGCGACAGCGGCGGCTGCGAGATATGCAGCGCGGCGGCGGCACGGCCGAAATGCAGCCGGTCGGCGACCGCGATGAAATACCGCAACTGCCAGATTTCCGGCAGATTCATACCCAAAGGGTATTACAGGCGGCTCGCGATTGCATTGGATCGCCCACCGGTCGCGGCGCAGAATCGCGCCTCTCGAGGAGAAGCGCCATGGCCGAGCCGCAGAATCGCCGTTCCCGCCTCATCACCCAGGGCGTCGCCCGCTCGCCCAATCGCGCCATGCTGCGCGCGGTGGGCTTCCGCGACGGGGACTTCGACAAGCCGATCGTCGGTGTGGCCAACGGCCATTCGACGATGAACCCGTGCAACGCCGGCATCCAGCCGCTGGTCGAGCGGGCGATCGCGGCGCTCGAGGGTTCCGGCGCCAAGCCGCAGGTGTTCGGTGTGCCGACCGTCACCGACGGCATCGGCATGGGCACCGAGGCGATGAAGTACTCGCTGGTGTCGCGCGAGGTGATCGCCGACGCGATCGAGACCAGCGTCAACGGCCAGGCCATGGACGGGGTGCTGGTGGTGGGCGGCTGCGACAAGAACATGCCCGGCGGCATGATTGCCATGGCGCGCATGAACGTCCCCGGCATCTACGTTTACGGCGGCACCATCAAGCCGGGCAAGTGGAAGGGGCAGGACCTCACCATCGTGTCCGCTTTCGAGGCGGTCGGGTCCTTCGCCGCCGGCAAGCTCTCCGAGGAGGACTTCACCGGCATCGAGAAAAACGCCTGCCCCAGCGTGGGCGCCTGCGGCGGCATGTACACCGCCAACACCATGAGCTCGTCGTTCGAGGCGCTCGGCATGAGCCTGCTCGGCTCCTCGCAGATGGCGGCGCCCGACGCCGAGAAGGCCGATTCCGCAGAGCAGTCGGCGCGCGTGCTGGTCGAGGCGATCCGCAACGACCTCAAGCCGCGCGACATCATCACGCGCAAGTCCATCGAGAACGCCGTGGCGCTGGTGATGGCGACCGGCGGCTCCACCAACGCGGTGCTGCACTTTCTCGCCATCGCGCGCGCCGCCGGCGTGAAGTGGACCATCGACGACTTCGAGCGCGTGCGCCGCAAGGTGCCGGTGCTATGCGACCTGAAGCCCTCCGGACGCTTCGTAGCGGTGGATTTCCACCGCGCCGGCGGGGTCCCCCAGGTACTGAAGATCCTGCTCGTGAACGGCGTGCTGCACGGCGAGGGCATGACCATCCACGGCAGGACCATGGCCGAGATGCTGAAGGACGTGCCCGCCGCGCCTCGCGCCGACCAGCAGGTGATCCGCCCCTGGTCGCAGCCGCTCTACAAGCAAGGCCACCTCGCCATCCTCAAAGGCAACCTCGCGACCGAAGGCTGCGTGGCGAAGATCACCGGCCTCAAGAACCCGGTCATCACCGGCCCGGCGCGCGTGTTCGACTCCGAGAATGCCTGCATGAAGGCCATCATGGCCAAGCGCATCAAGCCGGGCGACGTCGTCGTCATCCGTTACGAAGGCCCCAAGGGCGGGCCCGGCATGCAGGAGATGCTGGCGCCCACCTCGGCGCTGATCGGACAGGGGCTGGGCGAGTCCGTCGGCCTCCTGACCGACGGGCGCTTTTCCGGCGGCACCTGGGGCATGGTGGTCGGGCATGTGGCGCCCGAGGCCTACGTAGGCGGCACCATCGCGCTGGTGAAGGAAGGCGACTCGATCACCATCGACGCCAAAAAACGCCTGATCCAGCTCAACGTCCCGGCGAAGGAGCTGGCCGCGCGGCGCAGGAAGTGGAAGGCGCCGCGCCCGCGCTACGAAAAGGGGCTGCTCGCGAAATACATGAAGCTGGTCTCCACCGCTTCCGAAGGCGCGGTGACCGATTAGAAGCTGGAGCCCGGCTGCGTCAGGAAATCGATTTCTTCGGGCGTGCTGGGGCGCCCGAGGATCGCATTGCGATGGGGGAAGCGGCCGAAGCGCTGGATGATATCGCGATGGGCGAGCGCGTACGGATACGCGTCCGCGGTCTCGGGAAAAGCGCCCAGCGGCTGGATGAGTTCGCAGGCCCTCACCTGATCCGCGAGCGCTTCGCTGTGTTCGAAAGGCAAATAGGCGAACAGCCGCTCGACCGGCAGCAGCTGGCGGTCGTAGGCGTGCGCCACTGCATGGCGCGCGGCGTCGAGCGCAAGCGGGTCGGCCGCGAACGCGCGCGGCGTGCCGCGGAACATGTTGCGCGGGAGCTGGTCGAGCAGCACGATGAGCGCGAGGCAGTCGCGCGGCGTATCCTGCCAGCGTGCCAGCCGGCCGGCGGCGGCTTCCTCGTACACCGCGAGGAAGCGCTCGCGCACCTCGCGGTCGAACGCCTCGCTCTTTTCGAACCAGTGTTTGCGCCGCTTTCCCTGCTCGCCGGGGCCACCGAACCAAAAAAGCAACACCGCCGACGCTTTGGGTTGGTCACGCATGGAGCGGATGGTAAGCTCGCGCGGTAATTTAACGAAAAACGGGAGGACTCATGCTCACGAAGCTTCGCCGGATCATCGCCAGCCTGCTCGTATTGTCGATCGCCGGACTCGGCCTGCCGCTGCCCGTGCACGCCGGAATGGTCGGTACCGATGCGGTGTTGCCTTCCGCCGAGCGCGACCGCATCGTCAGTTTCCTCGAGCGCGAGGACGTGCGCCAACAGCTGCAGGCGCAGGGCGTCAGCCCGACGCGGGCCAAGGCGCGCGTGGCCGCGCTGACGGACGAAGAAGCCCGGCAGCTCGCCGGCCAGGTCGACAGCTTGCCGGCGGGCGGCAACATACTCGGTGTCCTGTTGACCGTATTCCTCGTGCTGCTGATCACCGACATTCTGGGATTCACCAAGGTCTTTCCCTTCACGCGCCCGGTGCGGTAAGCTTTCCAGCGCTCGCATAAACCCCCGCTGCGGTGGGGGTTTTGCTTTGTGCCGGAAGTTTCGGTTGTCCAATGAGCAATCGCCTGTCGCGCGAAACCTCGCCTTATCTTCAGCAGCACGCCGATAACCCGGTCGACTGGTATCCCTGGGGCGAGGAGGCGCTCGCGCGTGCCCGCAGCGAGGACAAGCCGATTCTGCTTTCGGTCGGCTACTCCGCATGCCACTGGTGCCATGTCATGGCGCACGAAAGCTTCGAGGATCCGCAGGTCGCCGCCGTCATGAACCGCCTGTTCGTCAACGTCAAGGTGGACCGCGAGGAGCGTCCGGACCTCGACCAGATCTACCAGGCAGCGCATCAGTTGCTGACGCAGCGCGCCGGCGGCTGGCCGCTCACCCTGTTCCTGTCCGCCGACGGCACGCCGTTCTTCGGCGGCACCTACTTTCCCGGGACGCCGCGCTACGGCATGCCGGGCTTCGCCGAGCTGTGTGAGCGCATCGCGGCCATCTGGCGCGAGAAGCGCGCCGACATCGCAGCGCAGAACGCCGAAGTGCTCGAGGCTTTGGCGCGCACCCTGCCGCAGGGGCCCGCTTCGAATCTGTCGACCGAAGCGCTGCATGGCATGCTGGAGAACCTGCGGGCGAGCTTCGATGCGCAGCATGGCGGCTTCGGCGGCGCGCCCAAGTTTCCCCATCCCACCGACCTCGAGCTGTGCCTGCGACAGGGTGCAATGGACATCACGCAGCTCACGCTGCGCAGGATGTGCGAGGGCGGCATCTACGACCAGCTGGGCGGCGGCTTCTGCCGCTACAGCGTGGATGCGCACTGGAGCATTCCGCATTTCGAGAAGATGCTCTACGACAACGGGCCGCTGCTCGCGCTGCTGGCCGACGCCTGGCTCGTCGGCGCCGACGCGCTCTTTGCGCGCTGCGCCGAAGACACGGCCGGCTGGATCATGCGGGAGATGCAGTCGCCGGAAGGCGGCTATTACTCTTCGCTCGACGCCGACAGCGAGCACGAGGAAGGCAAGTTCTACGTCTGGACGCGGGAGGAAGTGCGCTCGCTGCTCAGTGCCGAGGAGCAGCGGGTCGTTTTCCCGCACTACGGCCTCGACCAGCCGCCGAATTTCGAGAACAAGCAGTGGCATCTGCGGGTGGCGCGGCCTTGCGAGAGCGAAGCGCTGCTGAATTCGGCCAAAGCCAAACTGCTGGCCGCGCGCGACAAGCGCGTGCGGCCCGGGCGCGACGAGAAGATCCTGGTGTCGTGGAACGCGCTTGCCATCCGCGGCATGGCGCATGCCGGCCGCGTGCTAGGCAGCGCGGACTGGCTTGCCTCGGCGCGGCGCGCAGCGCAGTTCATTCGCGCGACCATGTGGCGCGACGGGCGGCTGCTCGCCACGTACAAGGACGGCCGCGCCCACCTGAATGCCTACCTCGACGACTACGCCTTTCTCATCGCGGCGCTGCTCGAGCTGATGCAATCGTCCTTCGATCCGCAGGACCTCGAGTTCGCATGCCGAATGGCCGACGTGCTGCTCGAGCAGTTCGAAGATGCGCAAGGCGGGGGCTTCTTCTTCACCGCGCACGATCATGAGCGGCTCATCCTGCGGCCCAAGCCCGGGCAGGACAACGCCACGCCCTCGGGCAACGCGGTGGCCGCATGGGCGCTCGGCCGCCTCGCCGCGCTTACGGGCGAAGAGCGTTACGCGCGCGCGGCGCGACGCACCGTAGAGCTTTTCTTTCCCGCGATGCGCGGTTATCCGGCCGGCTTCGGCGCCATGGCCATCGCGCTCGAAGAGCAGTTGTCGCCGCCGTCCCTGCTCGTGCTGCGCGGACAGGGCGAGGCGCTGGCCGGCTGGCAAGCCCAGCTCGCGCGTGAATTCCTACCGGATAGCACGCTGCTCGCCATCCCCGAGGGCATGGAGGACTTGCCCGCGCCGCTGGACAAGCCGCCCCGGCCGGGCGCGGTCAACGCATGGCTGTGCCGGGGCGTTACTTGCCTTGAGCCGATCGGCGATCTTGTACACTTGGAAAAAGCCCTCAAGGAGAAGACATGAAGCAACTGGCACTCATTCTCGGCGCGAGCGCCGCCCTGGCCGCGTGTTCCACGGCGCTGGCGAGCCCCGAACTGGCGAAAAAGCACGCCTGCTTTGCCTGCCACGCGACGGACAAGAAGCTCGTCGGCCCGTCGTACAAGGAGGTGGCGGGCAAATACCGCGGCGACAAGGGCGCGGAAGCGCGGCTCGCCGACAAGGTCAAGAAGGGCAGCCAGGGCACCTGGGGCCAGGTGCCCATGCCGCCCAACGCCGCGGTGCCCGATGCCGAGGTGCGCGCGCTGGTGAAATGGATACTGTCGCAGTAGGATTAGCCCCCCTAGACGCAATTCGCGGGAGATCCGATGGATAAAAGGCTCAGCATCACGCTTATCGCGGCGGCGATCGCTCTCGTTGGCTGCGGCGAGGACAAGCCTGCGGCGAAGGCGGAATCGCCGGCATCCGGCCTCGAAGTCAAGATCGGGCATGCCGCGCCGCTGACCGGCGGCATCGCACACCTCGGCAAGGACAACGAGAACGGCGCGCGGCTCGCTATCGACGAGGCCAATAGCGCGGGCATCAAGATCGACGGCAAGGACGTGAAGTTCGTTTTCGTCGCCGAGGACGACCAGGAAGACCCGAAGGTCGGCACCACCGTGGCGCAGAAGCTGGTCGACGCGCGCGTGAACGGCGTGGTGGGCCATTTGAACTCGGGCGTCACCATCCCGGCCTCGGACGTCTATAACCAGGCGGGCATTCCGATGATTACCGGATCGGCGACCAATCCGCAGCTGACCGAAAGAGGCTACAAGTCGACTTTCCGCATCGTCGGCCGCGACGACCAGCAGGGGCCGGCGATCGCGAGCTACCTTGCCTCCGAGAAAAAGCCCAAGGTGGTGGCGGTCATCGACGACGCCAGCGCCTACGGCGAAGGCATCGCCAACGAGGTCGAAAAGACGCTCAAGGCAGCCAACATCGAGGTGCTGCCGCGCGAGAGAGGCACGAACAAGACGACCGACTGGAAAGCGGTGCTCACCAAGCTGCGCGGCAGGAATCCGGACGCGATCTTCTACGGCGGCATGGACGCCACCGGCGGACCGCTGCTCAAGCAGGGACGCGAGCTCGGCATCAAGGCGGTGTTCTCGTTCGGCGACGGCGCCTGCACCGACAAGATGAAGGAGCTCGCCGGCGACGCCGCGGAAGGCCTGCTGTGCTCGCAGGCCGGCATCCCGCCCCAGGCGGCGTCGAAGAAGTTCCTCGAGGCCTACAAGCAGAAATTCAACATCGACCCGATCCTGTACGCGCCGTTCACCTACGACGCGGTGAATCTGCTGATCGAGGCCATGAAGAAGGCGAACTCGGCCGAGCCTGCGAAGTACCTGCCCGAGCTGCAGAAGATCAGCTTCAACGGCGCCACCGGATCGATCAGCTTCGACGAAAAGGGCGACCGCAAAGACGCCGAGATCACCATCTTCACCATGAAGGGCGGCAAGATCGAGCCGCTGGCGGTGGTGAAGAGCGGCAAGACCGTCCCCTTCGAGGAATTCCTCAAGACCATGGGCGGCGCCAAGTAGCTCCAGCAGGGGAAGCACGGAACGGCACCCGCGGGGGTGCCGTTTTTGTTTTTGGTTTAGGCTAGCCGCCCGTGGACACGTTTCTGCAGCAGGTCATCAACGGCCTCACCGCGGGGAGCGTCTACGCCGTGGTGGCGCTGGGCTACACCATGGTCTACGGCATCATCCAGCTGATCAACTTCGCGCATGGCGAGGTGGTGATGATCGGCGCCATGGTGGCGTTCACGATCATCAACGCGCTCGCCCCGTCCGGCCTGCCGCCGCTGGCGGTGGTCCTCATCGGCGCCGGCTGCGCCGTGCCGGTCTGCATGCTGGTCGGCTATTCCATGGAGCGGCTTGCCTACCGTCCGCTGCGCGGCGCGCCGCGCCTTGCGCCGCTCATCACGGCGATCGGCCTCTCGATCATCCTGCAGCATTCGGCGCTCATGATCTGGAGCCGCAATATCCTCGCCTTCCCGCAGATCATCGAGTCGCGCACTTACTTCATAGCCGGTGCCGCGGTCACCAGCGTGCAGATCGCGATCCTGGCGATCTGCGTGTCGCTGATGGGCGGATTGGCACTGCTGGTGTATCGCACCCCGCTCGGCACGGCGATGCGCGCCACCGCGCAGAACCCGCAGGTCGCCGGATTGATGGGCATCGACGTCAACCGCGTCATCGCCGCGACCTTCGTCATCGGCGCAGCGCTCGGCGCCGTGGCGGGCGTGCTTTTCGGCAGCTATTACGGCATCGCGCAGTACACGATGGGCTCGGTTCTCGGCCTCAAGGCATTCTCCGCGGCGGTGCTCGGCGGCATCGGCAACATCCCCGGCGCCATGCTGGGCGGCATCCTTCTCGGGCTGGTGGAGGCCCTGGGCGCCGGCTACATCGGCGAGCTCACCGACCTTTGCCGGATCGGCCTGCTGGCGCGCATGATCAGCGCCTGCGAGGGCGGCGGTTACTTCATTCTGTTCGGCTCCAACTACCAGGACGTTTTCGCCTTCGTGGTGCTGATCCTGGTGCTGGTGATCCGGCCGCAGGGCCTGCTCGGCGAGCGCGTGGGGGAGCGCGCGTGAGGGCGTGGTTCGACACGCAAAGGCATCCCTGGCTGGTGTGGGTCGGGTTCGCGCTGATCGGCCTTGCCCTCACGCTGCTGCCGTTCGCGCTGGCGCAGGCGGGCACGACCTGGGTGCGCATCGCCAATTACGCCATCCTGTACGTGCTGCTCGCGCTGGGCCTGAACATCGTCGTGGGCTTCGCCGGGCTGCTCGACCTGGGCTACATCGCCTTCTACGCGGTCGGCGCATACACCTACGCGCTGCTCGCCAGTCCGCATTTCGGCCTGCATCTGCCGTTCTGGGTCATCCTGCCCATCGGCGCGGCGGTGGCGGCGCTGTTCGGCGTGCTGCTCGGCACGCCGGTGCTGAAGCTGCGCGGCGATTACCTGGCCATCGTGACGCTGGGCTTCGGCGAGATCGTGCGCATCTTCCTCAACAACCTGTCGCGCCCGGTGAACCTCACCAACGGCCCGCAAGGCATCTCGCGCATCGACCCCTTCGCGCTCGGCGAGTTCAGCTTCGGCAGCTACGAGAGCTTTTTCGGCCTGCAGTTCAGCGGCCCGATCAAGTACTACTACCTGCTCATGCTGGTGGCGCTTGGTATCATCGTGGTCAACCTGAGGCTGCAGAACTCGCGCATCGGGCGCGCCTGGGAGGCGATCCGCGAGGACGAGGTCGCGGCACGCTCGATGGGCATCAACACGCGCAACATGAAGCTGCTCGCTTTCGCCATGGGGGCGAGCTTCGGCGGCGTGGCGGGCGGCATGTTCTCGGCCATCCAGGGCTTCATCTCGCCGGAGAGCTTCGTGCTGGTCGAGTCCATCATGGTGGTGTCCATGGTGGTGCTGGGCGGCATGGGCAACATCTGGGGCGTGATCGTCGGCGCGCTGCTGCTGTCCTTCGTTCCCGAAATCCTGCGCTGGACGGTGCAGCCGGCGCAGCAGGCGCTGTTCGGCCGCATGGTGGTGGAGCCCGAGGTCATCCGCATGCTGCTGTTTGGACTCGCGCTGGTGCTGGTGATGCTGTTCCGGCCGGCCGGGCTGCTGCCCTCGGCGGTGCGCAAGCGGGAGCTCGCGGAGCGCAGCGAGACGCCCGTGGGGCATGCGCTGTGACGCCGCCGCTGCTCAGCGCCACCGACGTAGGCAAGCGCTTCGGCGGGGTGCAGGCGCTGCACGGGGTGTCGTTCCATATCGCCGCGGGCGAGGTGTTCGGCCTGATCGGTCCCAACGGCGCCGGCAAGACCACGCTCTTCAATCTCCTCACCGGCATCTATGCGCCCGACGCCGGCCGCTTCTCCTTCGACGGGCGCGACGTCACCGGGCTCACGCCGGACCGCATCGCCGCCGCGGGCATCGCGCGCACGTTTCAGAACATCCGCCTGTTCGCCAACCTGTCCGCGCTGGAGAACGTGATGATCGGCCGCCACGTGCGCACGCGCGCGGGCGTTGTCGGGGCCATTCTCAGAAACCGGTCGACTTTGAAAGAGGAGAGGGACATCGAGGGGCGGGCGCTGGAGCTGCTCGATTACGCCGGTATCCGCGCGCGCGCCAACGACGCCGCGGGCAGCCTGCCCTACGGCGACCAGCGGCGGCTGGAGATCGCGCGGGCGCTCGCCACCGAGCCCAAGCTGCTGGCGCTGGACGAGCCGGCGGCGGGCATGAACGCCACGGAGCGCCTGGCGCTGGGCAAGCTGATCCGCACCATCCGCCACGGCGGCGTGACCGTGCTGCTCATCGAGCACGACGTGCGGCTGGTGATGGATCTCTGCGACCGCGTCATGGTGCTCGATTACGGCGAGAAGATCGCCGAGGGCCTGGCGGCCGAAGTGCAACGCGATCCGAAGGTCATCGAGGCCTATCTCGGCGCGCCGCATGCTGCTTGAGCTACGCCAGCTCGAAGTGCGCTACGGCGGCATCCGCGCCGTGAAGGGCATCGACCTGGGCGTCGAGGAGGGCGAGCTCGTGTGCCTCATCGGCGCCAACGGCGCAGGCAAGACCTCGACGCTGAAGGCAATCTGCCGGCTCATCCCCTGTTCCGCGGCCAAGATCCGCTACGCGGACATGGATCTTGCGGGCGCGAGGGTGCACGAGCTGCCGCGCCGGGGCCTGGTGATGGTGCCCGAGGGCCGCGGCATCTTTCCGCGCCTCACCGTGCAGGAGAACCTCGCCATGGGGGCGTACGCGCGCGGCGGCGGCGACCCCGAGGCGCACTACGCGACATTTCCGCGCCTGAAGGAGCGCCGCCACCAGATCGCCGGCACGCTCTCCGGAGGCGAGCAGCAGATGCTGGCGATCGCGCGCGCGCTCATGAGCGAGCCGAAGCTGCTGCTGCTGGACGAGCCGTCGATGGGCCTCGCGCCCATGATGGTGGCCAAGATTTTCGAAGTCGTGCGCGAGATCGCGGCGCGCGGCGTCACCATCCTGCTCGTGGAGCAGAACGCGCGTCTGGCGCTGGAGGCCGCCAGCCGCGGCTACGTGATGGAGTCCGGAACGATCACGCTCTCGGGAGAAGCGAGCGCGCTGCTCCACGACGAGCGCATCCGGGAAGCTTATCTCGGCGAAACCAGGTCGGCCTGAGTGGTGAAGCTGTCGGCGTAGAACTCGTCCTCGGGCAGCCTGCACTGCTGCGTGAAGTCGCGCCTTGCCGCGTCCACCATCACCGGCACGCCGCAGGCATAGACCTGGTGCGCCGACAGGTCGGGGAAGTCCTGCATCACGGCGCGGTGCACGAAGCCGGTGCGCCCGGTCCAGCGGTCCTCGGGCAGGGCCTCCGAGACGACCGGGACGTACTTGATCGGCCATTGCCGGGCGAGCGCGTCCATGTACAGGTCCTTGGGGCGGCGGCCGCCCCAGTACAGCACCATCGAGCGCGCGATGTTCCTGCGCAAGGCGTGCTCTATCACCGACTTGATCGGCGCGAAGCCGGTGCCGGAGGCGACCAATACGATCGGCTTGTGCGAGTCTTCGCGCAGGAAGAAGGTGCCGAGCGGCCCTTCGAAGCGAAGGATGTCGCGCTCCTTCATCTTGCCGAATACGTGGTCGGTGAACTGCCCGCCGGGCACATGGCGCACGTGCAGCTGGATGAGCTCATCGTCGTGCGGCGCGTTGCCCATGGAGAAGCTGCGCCGCGAGCCGTCCTTGAGCAGGAACTCGATGTACTGGCCGGCGAGGAACTGCAGGCGCTCGTTCGCCGGCAGCTTGAGGTGAACCCCCATGACGTCGTCGGCCAGGCGCTCGAGCTTCTGCACCCGGCAGGGCAGCGTCCGGACCGGGATGTCCTTGGCCGCGCCGATGGTGCGCGCCTCCACCACCAGGTCGGTGAGCGGACGGGCCTGGCAGAAGAGCGCCTTGCCTTGCGCTTTGTCTTCGTCCGTGAGGGCCTTCTTCTGGTACACGCCGTAATCCACCCGGCCTTCGAGGATCCGGCCCTTGCAGCTGCCGCAGGCGCCGTTGCGGCAGCCGTAGGGCAGCACGATGTCCTGGCGCAGGGCGGCGGTGAGCACAGATTCGCCCTCCTGCACCTCGAACGCGTGGCCGCTGGGTTGGACGGTTACCTTATGCATAAAATGGGCGAATGGACGAATGTTAGGGTATGAGCGGCCTCCTGGTATTGACCAACCTGCCTGACCGCGCCGCCGCCGAGCGGATCGCCGAAGCGTTGATCGGCCAGCAGCTCGCCGCCTGCGTGAATATTCTCGCACCCTGCCGCTCGGTCTACCGCTGGAAAGGCGCTGTGCAGCACGACGAAGAGCATCCCATGCTCATCAAGACGACGGCCGAGCGCTACCCTGCGCTGGAGCAGGCTCTGCGCGCGGCCCACCCCTATGAACTCCCGGAGATCATTGCGGTCCCAGTCGAGCGCGGCCTGCCCGCCTATCTGGCATGGGTCGCCGGGGAAACGAACCCTTGAAGAGAATTCTCCTTTTCGTCGCGTGCCTGGTGCTCGCCCTGCCGGCGACGGCCCAGCTCAAGCTCGGCGGCTCGGGCGACGATCTTCTCGAGCCGGAGAAGGCGTTTCGCTTTTCCGCCCGCGTCCTGGACGCGTCGAGCGTCGAGGTCGGCTTCGTCATCGCCGACGGCTACTACATGTACCGCGAGCGCTTCAAGTTCTCCGCCGAAGGCAATCCGCGGGTGCGGCTGGGCGCCGCCGAGCTGCCGCGCGGGCAGAAGCACAAGGACGAGTTCTTCGGCGAGGTGGAGACCTACCGCAAGGCGGTGCGCATCCTCCTACCGGTCGAGGGCGATGGAAGCTTCGACCTGAGCGTCACCTCGCAGGGCTGCGCCGACGCGGGGGTGTGCTATGTGCCGATGGAGTCGAAGGCAAGGCTGCAGCTTGCCGCTTTCGGCGACGCGCCGGGCACGCCGCGCTTGTCGATTTTCGCCACCGACATCGAGATCGCGCGCCTGTTCGAGGGCAGCCTCCTGCTCGTGCTCGGCGGGTTTTTCGTTTTTGGCCTGCTGCTGACGTTCACCCCCTGTGTGCTGCCGATGATACCGATCCTGTCCGGCATCATCGCCGGCGAGGGCCGGAGCCTGAACCGGCCGCGTGCCCTGGCGCTGTCGCTCGCCTATGTCTTGGGCATGGCGGTAGCGTATGCAGTGGCGGGCGTAGCGGCCGCCTTTTCAGGGTCGCTGCTCGCGGCCGCGCTGCAGAATGCCTGGGTACTCGGCGCCTTTGCGCTGGTGTTTGTGGCGCTGGCGCTCTCCATGTTCGGCTTCTACGAGCTGCGGCTGCCCGGATTCGTGCACCAGCGCCTGGACTCCGCGCACCGCGGGCTGAAAGGCGGGCGCATCGCGTCGGTGGCGGGCATGGGCGTGCTCTCGGCGGTCATCGTCAGTCCCTGCGTAGCGGCGCCGCTCGCCGGCGCTCTGCTCTACATTTCGCAGACGCGCGACATTGCCATGGGGGGCGCTGCGTTGTTTGCCATGGCGCTGGGCATGGGCGTGCCGCTGGTCGCGGTCGGCGTCTCGGAGGGCGCGCTGTTGCCCAAGGCGGGCGCGTGGATGAGCTCGGTGCGCAGGTTCTTCGGCGTGCTGCTGCTGGCGGTGGCGATCTGGGTGGTTTCGCCGGTCCTGCCGGTCACGCTGCAGATGCTGGCATGGGCGGCGCTGCTCATAGGCTCGGCGGTTTTCCTCCGCGCGCTCGACCCGCTGCCGGCGACGGCGTCGGGCTGGTGGCGGTTGTGGAAAGCCACCGGGGTTGTTTTCCTGGTGGCGGGCGTGGCGCTGCTCGTGGGCGCGTTATCGGGAAGCCGCGATCCGCTGCGTCCGCTCGCGGGGTTCACGGAAAACAACACGAAAGCGAGCGCCCCCCTGCCCTGGACGCGGGTCGCCTCGCTCGCGCAGCTGCAGGAGAAGCTGAGCGCACCCGGCAAGCCGGTGATGCTCGACTTCTATGCCGACTGGTGCGTGTCGTGCAAGGAGATGGAAGCCTTCACCTTCTCCGACCCGAAGGTGCGGGCGCAGCTCGACGGCATGCTGCTGCTGCAGGCCGATGTCACCGCGAACAGCGACGCAGACCGCGCACTGCTCAAGCGCTTTTCGCTGTTCGGGCCGCCGGGGATCGTGTTCTTCGACGCGCAGGGACGCGAAATACACGGCCTGCGCGTCATCGGCTATCAGAACGCCGATCGGTTCCTCAGAACGCTTTCTGCTGCGACAGCGCCTTAGCGGCCTCGAGGGCGAAGTAGGTGAGCACGCCGTCGGCGCCGGCGCGCTTGAACGCGAGCAGGCTCTCCAGCACGCAGGATTCCGGCAGCCAGCCGTTGTCGATCGCGCCGCGCAGCATCGAGTACTCGCCCGACACCTGGTAGACGTAGGTGGGCGCCTTGAACTCGTCCTTCACGCGCCGCACGATGTCGAGATACGGCAGGCCCGGCTTCACCATCACCATGTCGGCGCCTTCGGCGAGGTCCAGGCCGACTTCCCAAAGCGCCTCGTCGGAGTTCGCCGGATCCATCTGGTAGGTCTTCTTGTCGCCTCGGCCCAGGTGCTTCGCCGAGCCCACCGCGTCGCGAAAAGGCCCGTAGAAGCCCGACGCGTATTTCGCCGAGTAGGCCATGATCCGGGTGTGGATATGGCCCGCCTTCTCCAGCGCGGCGCGAATGCGGCCGATGCGGCCGTCCATCATGTCCGAGGGGGCCACGATGTCGACGCCGGCCCGCGCCTGCGTAACTGCCTGCTTGACGAGCACGTCGAGCGTGGCGTCGTTGAGGATGTAGCCGCTGTCGTCGATCACGCCGTCCTGGCCGTGCGTGGTGTACGGATCGAGCGCCACGTCGGTCATGAGCCCGAGCTCGGGAAAGCGCTTCTTCAGCTCGGCGAGCGCGCGGGGCACCAGCCCTTTCGGATTGAACGCTTCCCGGCCATCCGCGGTTTTCAGGCGCGGCTCGACCGCGGGGAAAAGCGCCAAGGCCGGAATGCGCAGCTTCAGGCATTGCTCGGCGACGCCGAGCAGCTTGTCGAGCGTCATGCGCTCGACGCCCGGCATGGAAGCCACTTTTTCCGTGCGGGCTTTTCCGTCGATGATGAAAACCGGGTAGATGAGATCGGCAGCGCCCAGCGCATGCTCGCGCATCAGGCGGCGCGAAAACTCGTCGCGTCGCATGCGCCGCATGCGCACCGCGGGAAACTGGCCGTAAACCTTCATGGCTGATTCGTTGGAAATTTTTCCGGGGGAACTTTTGCCCGGGCGGACGAATCTTACCTTCAGACGATGTTTATCGTCTCCCGCTTCTCCTCCCTGAGCGGGTGCCTTAATCCAAAGTTAAGGCGTTTTGCCCCCGGTTTATTTCCCCTTTACCGGGGGTCTTTTATTCCAGCCGCCTGCCGGAGCCTGGCTTTTCCAGCCACTGCTCCAGCAGGCTGCGGCATTCATCGACCCCTTGTCGCGTAACGCTCGAAAAAAGCCGCGCCTGGCCGGGGACCGCGGTCGCCACTGCGCCAAGCACGGCGGCCTGTTCCTTGCGCGTCAGCTTGTCGGCCTTGGAGAGCAGCACGAGCAGCGGCACATCGCCGAGAAAGTGCAGCAGCTGCTCATCCAGGGGGGTAAGCGGATGGCGCGCATCCATGATCATGACGACGCCTACCAGCGTCCTGCGCGAGCCGATGTAGGCGCCGACCAGGGCTTGCCATTGCGCGCGCATGGCCTTGGGCACGCGGGCGAATCCGTAGCCGGGCAGATCGACGAGCCGCGCGGCCTCGCCCAACGCGAAGAAATTGAGGGTCTGCGTGCGTCCGGGCGTCTTGCTGGTAAAGGCGAGGCGCCTGCGCCCGAGCAGCGCGTTGATCGCGCTCGACTTGCCGACATTGGAGCGGCCCGCGAAGGCGATCTCCGGCGGTCCGGGCGGCGGCATGTCCGCGGCGCCGGCGCTGGAAGCGAGAAACGTCGCATCGGAGAATGGCTGCTTCATCGGCTGCCGAAAGGCGGGAATTCTAATAAAATCCCGGCATGTTTCGGGCACTGGCGCTCAGCGCGCTTGTCATCATCGCGGGCGGCGCTCAGGCGCAGGATGCCGCAAAGGCGCAGCAGATCGCCGGCCAGGTATGCGCGGCCTGCCACGCCGCCGACGGTAACAGCGTCGCGGTTGCCAATCCCAAGATCGCCGGCCAGGTTCCCGAATACCTGCACAAGCAGCTCGCCGACTTCAAAGGACAGGGCGGCAAGAAGCCGGTGCGCGAGAGCGCGATCATGACGCCCATGGTGGCGAACCTCTCCGAGGCGGACATGAAGAATCTGGCCGCCTTCTATTCCGGCCAGCAGCTCAAGCCGGCCGCTGCGTCGGACAAGGACCTCGCCGCGCTCGGGCAGAAGATCTGGCGCGGCGGCATCGCCGCGACCGGCGTGCCGGCCTGCGCCGGATGCCATGGTCCGGGCGGGGCCGGCATACCGGCGCAGTATCCGCGGCTGTCCGGGCAGTTTGCCGAGTACATCGCCGCGCAGCTGAAGCTGTTTCGCGACGGCGCGCGGTCCAACGATCCGAACGGGATGATGCGCGGCGTAGCCGCGCGCATGAGCGAGCGCGACATCCAGGCCGTCGCGCAGTACGCCGCCGGCCTGCGCTGAGCGATCGGCGGAAATAAACCGCCGCCTGAGGTGTTAGCCAGACGGTCCCCGGTCAACCTCAGGAGAGACACCAGTGAAGAGAGCCGTTGTAGCAGCCGCTGCAGTGATCGCCTTGGGCGCGATCGCGGGCGCCGCCGTGGCGCAGGTCAAGCCCGAAGTGCTGCTCAAGCAGCGCCAGGCCGGCATGACGTTGATTAGCAAGTACTTTGGCCCGCTTGGGGGCATGGCCCAGGGCAAGGTGCCCTTCAACGCACAGCTCGTGCAGCGCAATGCCAACTACCTTGCGGTCCTTACGGAGATGCCCTGGGACGGCTTCGACCCCAGCACGGCCAACGAGAAGAGCCGCGCCAAGCCGGAGCTGTTCAAGGAAATGGACAAGGTAAAAGAGCTGATCGACCGCTTCCAGGGAGAGGTCAAAAAGCTGCAGACGGCCGCCAAGGGCGGAGACGAAGCCGCCATCAAGTCGCAAATCGCGGCGGTGGGCAAGGCCTGCGGCGCCTGCCACGATCGTTATCGCGAAAAGCAGTAAAGTTCTCTCATGAGTGGCAGCAAAAGGGGTGGCAACACCCCTTTTTCATTTGCCGCGCTGCTGGTGTTGAGCTTCATTGCTACCGACATCTTTGCGCAAGGCGACGTCAAGCGCGGCTTGTATCTCTCGAAGGCCGCCGGATGCCTTGGCTGCCACACGGAAGCCAAGCCGGACGCGCAGCCCTACGCTGGCGGGCGCGCGCTGGAGACTCCGTTCGGGACTTTCTTCGGCCCGAACATCACGCCGCATCCGCAGGCAGGCATCGGGCGCTGGAGCGAGCAGGACTTCGTGCGCGCCATGCGCCAAGGCCGCGGGCCCGACGGCGCGCACTACTATCCGGCGTTTCCGTATACGTCGTTCACGAAGATCACCGATCAGGACCTGCGCGATCTGTGGGCCTATCTGCGCAGCCTGCCGCAGAGCAGCCGCACGAACCGCGCCCACGATCTCGGATGGCCGTTCCGCTGGCGCTGGCTGATCTGGGGCTGGAAGCTGCTCTTTTTCTCCCCCGGCGCGTTCACGCCCGATCCGGCGCACAGTCAAACGGTCAATCGCGGCGCTTATCTCGTCAACGCGCTGGGCCACTGCGGGGAGTGCCACACGTCGCGCAACATGTTCGGCGGGCCGAAGAAAGGACGCCACCTCGCCGGGGCCAAGGTCGGCGAAGCTACGGCCACCAATCTCACTCCCACGCGGCTGAAGAAGTTCTCCGACGAATACCTCCGGGAGGTCCTGCAAACAGCGATGACCCCCGAAGGCGATGTTCTTTCCGAGGCGATGGGGGAAGTGGTTCAAAACACGACGAGCAAGCTCACCCGGCAGGACCTGGATGCCCTCATCGCCTACCTGCGCTCGCTGCCGCCATTGCCGGACGAGCCAAAATAGCGTGGAATAGGGCTCCCCCAGCCCCTGTTCCCCCCATGAACGAAGCCCAGCGCATGGTCGAGCTCATCCCGCGGCTGCGGCGCTATGCCCGCGCACTGGTAGGCGACCGCGCCACTGCCGACGACCTCGTGCAGGACACCTTGGAGCGCGCTTGGGCGAAACTGCACCTCTATCGCCGCGGCACCGACCTGCGTGCTTGGCTGTTCACGGTAATGCACAACGTACACGTCAACCGGGTGCGCGCCGCGCGCCCCACCGACATGCTCGAGGACGAGATGCCCGAGCTCGCGCAGCGCGCGCCGCAAGGCGACGCGCTGCTGGTGCGCGACCTGGACCGCGCCATCGCCCGGCTGCCCGCCGAGCAAAGCGCGGTGCTGCTCCTCGTTACGCTCGAGGATATGAGCTATGAGGAAGTGGCGCGCGCGCTCGACATCCCGATCGGAACGGTGATGTCGCGCCTGTCGCGCGCGCGCGAGAAGCTGCGCGGGATGATGCTCGGGCAGTCGGCGGCGGCGAAGCTGAAGCTGGTGAGATGAGCGACGCACCGGTCACCGAAGCAGAGTTGCAGGCCTATGCCGACGGCAGGCTGGAGCCGAGCCGGCGCGCGGCGCTGGAGGCCTGGCTTGCCGCGCGGCCCGAGGAGGCCGAGCGCGTGGCCGACTACCGGCGGCTCGCCGAAGCGCTGCGCGGCGCCTACGATCCCGTGCTGGAAGAGCCGGTGCCCGAGCGCCTGCACCAGGCGCTGCGGCCGGGGCCGCGATTGAAGCGCTACGCAACGGTGGCCGGATGGCTCGTGCTGGGCATCGCCATCGGCCTGGTCGCCGGCTGGCAGCTGCACGAAAGCCAGCCCCCTGCACCCCAGACCGCCGACGTGGGCGCGACCATGGCGCATCGCGCGGCGATCGCGCATGCCACCTATTCCCCCGAAGTGCGCCACCCGGTGGAGGTGGGCGCCGATCAGGAAGCCCACCTCGTCGCCTGGCTGTCCAAGCGCCTCGGCGCTCCGCTGCGCGCGCCCAAGCTCGAGGCGGTCGGCTACAGCCTCGTGGGCGGTCGGCTGCTTCCGGGAGATAGCGGCCCGGTCGCGCATTTCATGTACCAGTGCAACAAGGGCACGCGCGTCACGCTGTACGTGAGGACCGAGGCCGCGAGCAATCGCGAGACGGCATTCCGCTACGCCAAGGAAGGCAACGTGCGCGTGTTCTACTGGATCGACCGCAAGCTCGGCTATGCGCTTTCCTCGGCCGACGTGAGCAAGGACGACCTCTTCAAGGTCGCCAACGCGGTCTACCAGCAGCTCAATCCGTAAGCAGTTACTGAAGGGCGGAGAAGTCCACCTCGGGCGAGGGCCGGGTGTCGGCCTTGATGACTTCGGCCATGTGCTGGAGGGCGTAGCGGTCGTGGGCTTCGGTCGCCGAAGCGATGCAGTCGCGCGGCACCACCAGGTGGAAGTCGCGCATGTAGGCGTCGTGCGCGGTGAACAGCACGCAGAAGTTGCCGGCCACGCCGGTCAGGATCAGCGTTTCGCAGCCCAGGTGCGAAAGCAGCACCTCGAGGGTCGTGTGCTGGAAGCCCGAGTGCTTCGGCTTGAGCACGAAGTACTCGTCCTGGTCGGGCTTGAGCAGCGCCGTGATTTCGCCGCCGGGCGAGCGCAGGCAGCGCTCCAGCACCTCGCGAAAGTCCGAGCGCCACTTGCCGAAATTGTCGTTGACGTAGACGACCGGGACGCCGGCGAGGCGCGCGCGCCGCTTCAGGGAGGCGATGGCGCGCGCCGCGGCCAGGGCGCGCGGCAGCATGGCCTCGGCGCCCTCGAAATCGAAGGCGTTGATCATGTCGATGATGAGCAGCGCGACCCGGCACTCGTCCGGCGCGCTGCCGTGCAGGTCGTGCGTCTTACCGCTTGAGCGAGGCATTCAGTGCGGCGGCGAGCGCAGCCTCCCCGCTTACCAGCGCGTCCCAGGCGAGCTCCTGGCCCTTGCGCTTGCCCTTCTGCACGAGCTTCAGACCCTCCGGGGTGATGGTCAGGACGTAAGGTTGCCCGGCCACCTGGATTTCGCGTTTCAGCGGCTTTTCGAGCTTTGTTGCCATAG
>Ga0299907_10000482_pt1 | contig 19403 bp, 19 predicted proteins | sample RVTome_16_FD_198680 | JGI IMG/M metagenome (GOLD analysis project Ga0299907, IMG submission 198680) | Soil microbial communities from uranium-contaminated site in the Upper Colorado River Basin, Wyoming, United States - RVT152D67 (version 2) ...
GACGAATCTCCCGATCGCGTTCCGCGAGCGGATCGCCGGTTCACTTTGGCCCTTCGAGGTGGAGATGGAGCAGTCTTCGGACAAGGGGACTACCCGCAAATGGCTGTTTCGGGCTCGGGACGGCGCAGCGATCGAAGCCGTTTTGATGGGGTACCCGAAACGGACCACCCTGTGCATTTCAAGCCAGGCAGGGTGTGCCCTTGCCTGCACCTTCTGCGCCACGGGCCAGTTCGGTTTTGAGCGACACCTCGACGCCGGAGAGATCGTCGCCCAGGTCGCCTATGCCCAAGCGTTCCTTCGCCAGATTGGCATGCCCGGCGTCCCGGACCACATCACCAACATCGTCTTCATGGGCATGGGCGAGCCACTCGCCAACTACGACCGGGTCCGGGAGGCCATTCGCAGGATGGTGGAGGTGATGGGCATTTCGGCGCGCTCGATCACGGTGTCGACCGTCGGCATGGTTCCGGGGATAAGGCGTCTCGCCGACGAGCCGTGGCCCGTCTACCTCGCCATCAGCATGCACGCCGCCGACGACGAATTGCGGACTTCGCTGGTGCCGATCAACAAGAGATACCCGCTGGCGATGCTCGAGGAAGCAGCAGCCGAGTACTTCGAGAAGAAACGGCGTCGTCTCTCGATCGAGTGGACGATGATGGACGGGGTCAACGACACCGAGGACCAGGCGTTCAAACTCGCCGCCATCGCCAGGCGATTGCACGCCCATGTCAACCTCATTGCGCTGAATCCCACCCCGCTCACCGCCGAGAAAGCCTCTTCGGAATCGCGGATCAATGAATTCGCCCGCATCCTCAAAGGCGAGAAAGTCAATGTGACCATCAGAGACACCCGCGGCCAGGACATCGACGCCGCCTGTGGCCAACTCAGGGTGATTGCTCGTGGCCCGTCACAAAAGTAGGGAGATACCCTCGCCCTACTTCACCGACAGACCTAGCAATTCGCGAAAATCCGATTAGTGTCTTGGGTGCGGAGCGGATCAGGGGCTGAAGGAGCGTACCTTCAATGCCTGAGAATCGTCGCGCCCGAGCAGCAGTGGTTGCTGCTGTGCTCGCCCTGCTAATTGGTCTGTTTTCACTTGATTACACGGTCGAACGCGGCGACAGCCTGTCACGAATCGCACAGGAAAACGGCATCTCCCTCCGGGACCTCATCGATGCAAACGACCTCTCCAACCCCAACCTGATCCACCCCGGACAGGTCCTGGTAATTCCGGGCCGGGACGAGGTTCACGTCGTCGAGCGGGGCGAGACATTGGTTCGAATCGCGGGGATCTACGGAACATCCGCACGAACTCTTGCCGACGCCAACAAGCTATCCAACCCGAACCTGCTTCTCATCGGCCAGGAGATCCTGGTTCCTGCGACTTCGTCGGGCTCAGCAGGCACCGGAGGATCATCCGGCGGCTCAGGCGGGGCGTCAGGAGAGACAACCACTCGAACCGGCGACTACCACGTCGTCAAGAGCGGCGAAACCATTGAGACGATCGCCGCCAAGCACAAGGGGGTCTCCGCCGCCGATATCCGAACCGCCAACGGCATCGTCGGGGACACCGTCTACACCGGCACCCGTCTCTTCCTCAGTGGGCCGGGCTTCATTGCGGCCGGTTCGCCTGGTACCAGCACGTACACGGTCAAGTCAGGCGACCGCCTCGGCGACATCGCAGCCAAATACTCAACCAACATCTCAACGCTGGTCAGCCTGAACAAACTCAGCAACGCCAATGTCATCCGTTCCGGACAGAACCTGAAGGTGCCTTCTGGCTCGACCTGGAACTGCCCGGTCGGCCAGGCCAGCATGTTCAACGACTGGGGATTCCCTCGAGCCGGAGGTCGCTTCCACGAAGGCAACGACCTATTCACCAAGCGGGGCACTCCCGTTGTGGCGCCTGTGGCAGGCACTGTTCAGTTCATCGTCGGGTCGGTCGGTGGGAACCAGTTCTTCCTCGACGGCGTCGACGGAGTCCGCTACCTGGGAAGCCACCTTGATTCGTTCAAAGGCACGGACAGGAAAGTCGCCGCCGGTGAAGTTCTCGGGTACGTAGGCACAAGCGGAAACGCACAAGGATCATCCCCACACCTCCACTTCGGGACCTACATCGACGGCAAGGCAGTAAATCCCTACCCCACCCTCCTCCAATTCGACTGCAAGAGATAACTGTTCCCCCACCCTTCGGGCGGGGGAAAGAGACGCGTATTGCGGGGAATCGTGTTGGGGGAATTATGCGGGAGGTCGTACCATCTCGAATAGCTGGTCGGTTGTTATGTAGGTGTTGCCGGACATTCGCCCTACCGCTCGCAGCTGCTTGGAGTTGATGCGGGTGCCGTCGAGAACCGAATCGTCGATGTGGAGAGCCACAACCCGGCCGATGACGATTCGGGTGTTGCCTTCCCCGACGTTGAGCACGTCTGTCACGCGGCACTCCAAATTCGCAGGAGACTCGGCGACCATCGGTGCGTCAACGACCTTTCCCGGTACCGGGGTCAGGCCGGCAATCTCGAACTCGTCGTCTTCTGGGCCGAATGTGCCTGACGTCACCGACATCGCCGGAGCGACATCCTCAGAGACGATGTTCACTGTGAACTCACCGGATTCCTCGGCCAATGAAACCGAGTCTTTGGGGCGGTCGGAGTGGCTGCTGCCACTGAACAACACAGTTGCCGGCGAAGTCGAGACCACGTTGAAGAACGAAAACGGGGCGAGATTGAACGAGCCATTCCTTCGCTTCGTGCCGATCCAACCGATCGGCCTGGGAACGATCAATCCCGACAGGAGCTTGTAGCTATCGCGGCCCTCTGTTTCGACAAGGTCGAAATACTCCTTTGTCAATGGACCACCAGCTCCCGGACCTGATCCAGCCGGATTGCCCCCGCTTCGAGCAGGTCCTTGTGGAACTTGCGTATGTCGAAGTCGGCACCCTCCTTCTCCTTACGCTCCTCTCTCATCTTCAGAATCTCCCGCTCCCCGACCTTGTAAGAGATGGCCTGGCCAAACCATCCCAGGTAACGCTTCACCTCCGACTCAGCCACATCCCGCTCCTGCAGGCCGATCTGATCCATGTAATCGACGGCGATGTCGTAGTTCCAGGTCTCCCCGGCATGCAGTGGGGCGTCGGCAGGAATCTCCAGTTCGAGTTGAGTGCCGATATCAACCACGATTCTGGTGGCTCGGAAGAGCTGGCTTGCCAGCAACCCGAGCCGATACTCGGGGTTGGTGAAGAACCCGAGCTCGTCCATCAACCTCTCCGCATAGAGAGCCCATCCCTCACCTGCACCGGACTTCCAGAGGAACAGCCGGTGAAACCGGGAAACTTCGTCGCGGAGCATGGTGGCCGTACCCACCTGGAGGTGGTGCCCTGGGAACCCCTCGTGATAGGCAGTCGAGACCTCCTGCCAAACGGGTAGCGCGGTGCGCGACCCCGGTGCGTACCAGATCGACCCTGGTCTGCTCATATCCTCCGAAGGTCCGTGGTACCAGGCCCCGAGGGCGCCGTCATCCGGTGCAATGTTGACCGTCACCTTTCGCAACTCCTCAGGCACGTCAAAGTGCTCGCCTGCGAGCTGGCCAACGGCCTCGGCCTGGATCGTCTCGACGAACTCGGCAAATTCCTCATGAGATGGAGCTGCCCGGTCGGGGTCGGTGTCGAGGAGCTCGATTACCTCCTCTATGGATCGGTCGGGATCTATCTCGGCAGCTGTCTCCTTCATCTCGGCGCGGAGTCGATGCACCTCGTCCCATCCCCACCGGTAGGTCTCCTCGGGGTCGATTGCGATACCCAGGAAGTAATCGGCAGCGCGCACGTAACGCTCCCGCCCCACAGCATCAGACTCTGCGGCTTCGGGCAAGTAGACTTGTTCGAGCCAGTCGGCCATCTCGCCATAAGCCTTGCGGGCATTGTTGACGGCATCCTGGATCGCTTCCCGATCTCGCCCCAGCTCGTCGGCCATCGCAACATACTTGAGGAAGCGGGACTCCCCCGACGCGAGAGAACGGCACTGCTGGATCGCCGACTCCACCTGCCGGCGCGCGACGGTCTCTCCCGCCAAGATCCCCGCCTCGAGACAGAGCCGATACCCCGCCAGCGGCGCTTCGATCGACCCGAGTCTGGTCACGATGTTCCTCCAGGTCTCCTCCTCCTTCGGGTCCATGAGGTCGAAGACATCCCGGTAGATCTGAACCGGGCTGTAGATGTGGTTCAAGTCGACCAGGTACTCGCGATGTTCGAATCGACGCAGTCTCTCCTCCATTGCCGCCGAAAGTACCCGGGCTGCCACTGCCTGCTTTCGCTCTGGATGGTCTAGATGCGGCCTCAGTTCCTCGATAGCCGCAGCGTAGAGCTCCGCCCGAGCAGCATGGCCGTCCGGCGATGTGTCGTCCCAGAGATGGTCTCTCCCCTTCACGCCGTACCAGGTCGCGGATATCGGGGCCAGGTCACAGAAGTCCTCGGTGAGACGATCGGAGATCTCGAATGGCGTGCTCAAGCTTGTTCCCTCTCTGGTCTTTTGGCGCCCAATCTTATGACCGATCCGAAGTTGGGCCGCCACTCTCCTTACCCGCCCGGTCCCACGATGTTTAATCTCGAAGACGTGAATGATGTGATCCCGGTTCGAGAGGACGAAGCCTTCGACGTCGACAGCTTTGGAAGCTGGGCCTCGGGGCAGGCCGGACTGCCTTCGAGCCGACCAGCCGTCAATCAGTTCTCCAATGGCAAGGCAAACCTCACGTACTTGTTGACCTATCCGGACGGAACCGAGTTGGTGCTACGTCGACCCCCACTGGGGCCAGTTGCTGAGGGATCGCATGACATGTCCCGCGAGTACCGGGTGCTCTCCAGGCTCTGGCAGTCGTTTCCTCTTGCACCCCGTGCCCTCGCCATCTGTGTCGACGAATCGGTGATTGGCAGTCAGTTCGTCGTCATGGAACGGCTTCCAGGCATAGTGGTCAGGGATTATGTGCCCGACGTCTTCGGTGGCGGCGCCGACTCCGAGGCGAACCGCAAACTTTCCGAGGTCGTCATCGACACCCTCGCTCTCCTCCATTCTGTAGACCCGGCGTCGTGTGATCTCGGAGACCTCGGACACCCCGATGGCTTCCTGGTACGCCAGGTGGGAGGTTGGGCACGACGGTGGGACGCCGCCCGAGACGGTCCCAATCCATCTGCGGACGATGTTGCCAGATGGTTGGCCTCCCGGATCCCCGAATCGCCGGCGCCAACATTGATCCACAACGACTGGCGGCTCGACAATATGGCAGTCTCCCCCGATGACCCTGGCAAGTGCGCCGCGGTCTACGACTGGGATATGGCCACCCGTGGCGACCCATTCGCAGACTTGGGAACCCTCATGGCAACCTGGTACGACGAGGGCGAAGCCCCCTCGTCACTGAATCCGATGCCGACTGACGCGCCTGGGTGGATGGGAAGAGCTTCGGCGCTACAACGGTATGCCGACCGATCCGGGCGCGACCTCTCGGAGATCGACTGGTACGTAGTGTTCGGCACATGGAAACTCGGTGTGATTCTCCAACAGATCTACATCCGCTGGCTGAGAGGTCAGACCAGCGATGACCGATTCGAGGTATTGGGCGTCGGCGCAGCCCGGCTCTTCGACCTTGCCGCCTCCCGGCGTCCGTGAGGCTCCGTCGACACAGACGAGGATCATCCGCCTCTCCGGTATAGTCCCGCTTGATTTGTCGCTGGCACCACGTAGGCTATGGGGGCTACGGAGGTAATGTCCAGGAGCGAGGGGACAGGGGGCAATTCCGTGCGGGGAAGAGTATGTTGATTCGGTTTACGCTGTGTTCATGGCGTATTCACTCTGACTGGTCAAACAAGTGGCTTTAACGTCCTGTCGATTCTGCGGCAGCGAGCTCACGATCAGGATGGTCGATCTGGGCATGCATCCCCTCTGCCAATCCTTCCTCACTGCCGATCAACTCGAGCAGATGGAGCCGTTCTACCCGCTCGAGGTCCGGGTGTGCCCGGATTGTCACCTTGCCCAGATCGGGGATCATGTCGCACCTGAGGTGATTTTCGACGACTACGCCTATTACTCGTCGTATTCGACAGCCTGGCTCGAGCACGCCCGGAAGTATGCAGACATGATGACCGAACGTTTCGGTTTGACTGCCGGGTCGAAGGTCCTCGAAATCGCCAGCAACGACGGGTACCTGCTCCAGTACTTTCAGAAATTGGGCATGGAGGTCCTCGGCGTGGAGCCGTCGGCAAACGTCGCTAAAGCAGCAGCGGATCGGGGCATCGAATCGCTCGTGGAATTCTTCAACGAGTCGTTAGGGTGCCGTCTCCGCAAAGACGGCTACCGGGCGAATGTGCTGGCCGCCAACAACGTGCTGGCGCATACCCCGTACATCAACGACTTCGTAGCGGGTGTGCCCCAGGTGCTCGCCGATGACGGGGTTGCCACCTTCGAGTTTCCTCACCTGATGCGGCTCATCGAAGGCAACCAGTTCGACACGATCTACCACGAACACTGGTCATATCTATCCCTGGGAACGACGCAGAAGATCTTCGCGGCGCATGGAATGAGAGTGTTCGATGTCGAGGAACTGTGGACCCACGGAGGATCGCTCCGGCTGTTCGTCCGTCATGAAAGCGACGAATCGCACCAGGAGACCCCGCGGGTGGCCGAATTGACCGCCCGTGAAGCGGAATTTGGCCTGTTCGACGAGAGCGTTTACCGCCAGTTCGACAGCCAAGTGAGGGCAACGAAGCGCAAACTCCTTTCACTACTGATCGCGGCGAAAGACGAGGGTGCGTCGATCGTCGCCTACGGCGCGGCCGGCAAAGGGAACACTCTCCTGAACTATTGCGGGATAGGCACCGACTTCATCGACTATGGATGCGACCGCAATCCGTACAAGCAGGGGCGATATGCGCCGGGCACACACATCCCGATCGTAAGCCCGGACCGGATCAGGGAAACGCGACCCGACTACGTCCTTCTGCTGCCGTGGAATCTCAAAGAGGAACTGACAGAACAGCTGTCGTACATCGGTGAGTGGGGCGGGAAATTCATCATTCCGATTCCGGAAGCTCAGATCGTCGAGGGGGGAAACACGTGAAGGTAGTTCTGTTCTGTGGAGGCCAGGGGATGCGCATCCGCGATTTCCACGGGGAGGTCCCCAAACCGATGGTGTTGGTCGGCAACAGGCCGATCTTGTGGCACGTTATGAAGTACTACGCCCATTTCGGTCACAAGGAGTTCATTCTCTGCCTCGGATACGGAGCCGAGGCGATCAAACGGTTCTTCCTCGACTACGAAGAAGCAGTTTCCAACGACTTCGTCCTCAAAGCCGGCGGCACGGAGCGAATACTGCTCGGGACAGACATAGATGACTGGACCATCACCTTCGTAGATACCGGCCTTCAGTCGCAGGTGGGTGAGCGCCTCCGACGGGTTGAGCCGTATATCGGCGACGACGAGTTGTTCCTGGCCAACTATGCCGATGGCGTGACCGACCTCCACTTGAATGCGTATATCGCTGAATTCGAAGCGACTGACAAGATAGGGGCCTTTCTTGCCGTGCGACCGCCGCAGACCTACCACATCGCACACCTCGACGGTGATGATGCGGTCGAGTTGGGACCCATGGGCGATGAGGACATCTGGCTGAACGGCGGCTACTTCGTCTTCCGAAAGGAAATATTCGATTACATCGAGCCCGGCGAAGATCTCGTCGCAGGCCCTGTGAGCCGATTGGCCAAAGAGAGAAAGATCCACGCCCACCGACTCGACGGCTTCTGGTCGCCAATGGACACCTTCAAAGAACAGAACTACCTCGAGGGTCTTTACAACGCCGCCAAGGCGCCTTGGGCGAAGTGGCGGAATGGCGGAGGGGAATGATCGGACTCCGCTTCGAAGACCAGCCCCGATCCGTGGTTTGCCTCGGTGCGCACCCCGATGACATAGAGGTCGGTGCGGCCGGATTGCTGGCCGCCCTGGCGGCTGGCAGCTCCGACACCAAATTTGTGTTCGCGATCGCGACAGGGGATGACGAGCGCAAGAAGGAAGCGTCTGAGAGCGCACAAAGCCTTCTCGGTGACCGGGTGACTCTCGAGCTCGGTGGGTTCACCGACGGGATGCTGCCCTACTCACATGCCGCGGCTACCAAGGAATTCCTCCGGTCCGTCGCCGCTGCCGCGGATGCCGACCTGGTCATCGCTCCCCATATCGGAGACCGTCACCAGGACCACCGGTTCATCGGCGAGATCGCACACCAGCTCTTCCGGTCCCAGATGATCCTCGAATACGAGATCGTCAAGCTGGAGGGCGACCTCGGCCGCCCGAACATCTACCACCCGATGACAGCCGCTGCAGCTGGTGCCAAGCTGGAACACCTGACAAGTCACTTCCCGAGCCAGCACTCCAAGCCCTGGTACGGCCGCGATGCTTTCAGTTCCCTGCTCCGTATTCGCGGCGTCGAATGCCTCGCCACCGACGGCTTTGCCGAAGCATTCCACGCCAACCGCGCGGCGATTTCATGAACGACAACTCTCTCGCATCGGCTGGTATCCCCGTCTTTCAGGGTGAGAACTTCCTCGACGAGACCCTCAGATTCCTTCGCGATCAGGACTATTCGAATCTGGAGATCGTCGTTTGCGACAACGCCTCGACAGATCGGACCGCTGACATTGTCAGGAGACATGCTTCCGAGGATCCCAGGGTCCGCCTCATCGTCAACGAGACCAACATCGGGGCGGCCGCGAACTACAACAAGGTGTTTGAGGTATCCCACGGGAAGTACTTCGCCTGGAATGCCCACGACGATCATTCGTCGCCCGGCTTCTTTAGCGAGGGGGTCGCGGCCCTCGATTCAGACGACGACGCCGTTGTGGCCATCCCCCGCTCCTACCGGGTAGATCTCGATGGCGAACGACTCGAGGAGTTCCCCATCCCGCCCGACGTCCACTCACCACACCCTCATGTTCGGTTCCGGGCCGCAGCTCGGGCCCATCCGGAGGCGATCGTTTTCGGTCTTTTCCGAAGTGAGGCAGTGAGACGCACCCGACTCCACGGAAAATTCTCCGGCAGCGACAGGAACTTTGTGGCCGAACTCATGCTCCACGGACGAGCGATCATGGCCGGAGAAAGCGAGTTCTACCTGCGCGAGCACCCGGGCCGCTCGGTGCGAACGTTCCATCGCTCCGGGAAGGGCCGCTACACCCACCTCCGCGACGCCTGGTACGCACCGGAGCGCAAGAACCGGATGGTGTTCCCCAGCTGGCGGAGACTCCGCGAGTACCTGGCAAGCGTGACCAGGACCCGGCTCGGTTTCGCCGACTCTGTGCGCTGCTATGTGGCGGTTGGACGTCTCCTCGTCGATGACAGGCTCAAGCTGACAAAACAGCTCGGGTACGACATCGTCGCCGCAGGTTTCTTCATCGTCCGCAAACTACGCGGATCCGGTTCCCAGAACGACATTTAATCTGGCCGGCGTGAGCGAGACGCCTGCCGGGACGTTGCCCCGGAACTTTTGGAGACTCTGGTCGGCTGCGGCGGTCTCCAATGTCGGAGACGGAATCAGACTGACTGCCCTCCCCCTCCTCATCGCAACGCTCACACGTGATCCGGTGGTTGTCAGCGGGGTCACCGCGGCTACTTTTGCCCCGTGGCTCCTCCTTTCCCTCCCCGGTGGTGTCATTGTCGATCGGGTCAACCGACGCGCTCTGATAGTCACGTTCCAGCTGACGAGAGCTGTGTCGGTTGGGATCCTCGGAGTGGCGGTCGCCATGGGCTTGGAGTCGGTGACCCTCATCTATGCCACCGCCTTCATCATCGGGGTTGGTGAGGTCTTCGTCGATTCGGCGACGCAGGCCGCTATCCCGATGCTTGTTGATGATGTCGAGCTGGAGAATGCCAACAGCAAACTTCTCGCCGTGGAGTTCATCACCAACGACGCCCTCGGAGGCCCGGTCGGCGCGTGGCTTTTCGCAACGATGGCCGCACTCCCCTTCCTGCTCGACAGCGCCACCTTTCTTGTTGCCGGATTACTGATCAGCCAGATCGCATCACCACTGCAGGACCACCACCCTGCACCGCGGCTCACGATGGTGGAGTCGATCAAAGAAGGCATTCGCTTCGTTCGCGAGAACGCCCTCCTGAAAGGTCTCGCCGTCGCCGTGGCTGCAGCAAATCTGGCGGTCGGGGCAGGAACTTCAATCCTGGTGTTGATGGCTCTTGACGTTCTCGGACTACCCGAGTTCGGTTACGGGCTTCTCGTCGGAACCGGCGCCGTCGGCGGTTTCATTGGAGCCGTGGGTGCACGCAAAGCATCGCAAACGCTCGGACGCCGGAAAGCGATGACTCTCGGGGCAGCCATGCTGGCGGTCGGGCAGCTGATAGTCGGGACATCTGCCAACGGATACCTCGCCGGCGCGGGACTGTTCATTGGCGCCCTCGGCGTGTCGGTGTTTTCGGTCGTCGGCAGGTCGCTAAGGCAGGCGGTGACCCCTGACCGCATCCTGGGGCGAGTGGTAACCACGTTCCGGCTCATCGGGATCGGATCAGTCCCGATCGGGGCCCTACTCGGCGGTGTAATCGCTGCTGCAGCCGGTATCCGGGTCCCCTACTGGATCGGCGCGGTAATCCTCGTAGGTGTCACGGTGGCGATATATGCCGTGGCCACCGACGACCGAATCGCGAGGTCTCTCGCCGCCAAGCGAGATGACTCACCTCCGTCGAGTCCCGCATAGAGCTGCATGAGCGATCACCAAGAACCGCCCGAGGTGGATGTCCCCGGTTTCAACGAGAAGGCCCTTCTGGTCGGCGCTTCGGAGGCGGCGCAGCGAGGAGCCGTGCTCTTTCTCCACTGGTTCGACGAGGCCCCGAACGCGAACCGGACCCAGTTCCTCGGCGAGGCAATCGAACTCGCCCGACTTGGAGTCACATCCCTCCTCCCCCAGCTCATGTTCCCGTGGGTCTCGGCCCCGCACGACGCCGAGACCGACATCCGCAGAATCGAGGAGGAGGCATCCGCACTTCGTGCCGCGCTGGAGCTACTCGGTGAAGCCGCCCGTGTCGATTCATCGAGGGTCGCAATCGTCGGTCACGACTTCGGCGCTATGCACGGCGCCTTGCTGGCAGCGGACTCAGACCCGGCGTGTGTTGTGATGATCGCTCCCACCCCTCGATGGTCCGACTGGTTCCTCCGCTTCTGGCCAATCGAGGGCGACCGATTCGACTACATGCGCACACTCGACCCGGTCGATCCGATCACCGCCATCGGAAACATCAACGCGCCGACCCTGTTCCAGTTCGGACAACAGGACTTCTACATTGCCGCCATGACCGGATCAGAGCTATTCGGTGCGGCGGTAGAGCCCAAGACCATTAAAACGTACGACTCCGACCACGGCCTTGACGTTCCCCAGGCCTGGGTTGACCGCCTCAATTTTCTCGTCGAGCACCTGGGCTTGGAAACGGATACCGCCTGAGGGCCGTTAGTAGTCTATCCCGCGGCGGGCCATCACACCGCGGTCGTAGGCGTGTTTGACTTTCACCATTTCGGTGACGGTATCGGCGATGTCGACCAATGGTTGCGGGGCGTCGCGCCCGGTGAGGATCACACTTGTCCGCCGAGGTCGATCGGTGATGGTGGCTACCACCTCCGCGATTTCGATCCACTCCCAATTGATTGGGTATGTGACCTCGTCCAGCAGAACCACGTCGTATTCGCCTGAGCGGATGAGCTCCCGTGCCTGCGCCCACGCTTCCCGGGCAATCGCTTCGGACTCGTCGATGTCTTCGGAGTCCCAGGTGAAGCCATCCCCCATCGACCACCAGTCGACGCCAAGGCTGGTGAGGGTCTTCTCCTCCCCAACCTGCCAATCTCCGGACTTGAGGAACTGGATCACGCCAACCTTCCAACCCCTTGAAACGGCCCGCAGCAATGTCCCGAAAGCGGCTGTCGACTTTCCTTTGCCGTCACCGGTGTTGATCAACACAAGCGAGGGTTCCCTAACATCACCTCTTGGGGGCGCCTCGGTGGGTGGTTGATTCTCGGTCATGTCGCCTCGTCTTCGCTTTGCACATCGCCCCAATCGACAACAGTCATCTGGCCGGGCTTGGCCACAATGTTACGTCCGGCCAATCTCCCAAGCAGCCGGATGACCCCGCCATGGGTGAAGATCAGATGCTCGCCGTGTCGTAGATCGCCGATGAAGTCGCGAACCCGCGACTCAAGCTGCGCAACCGACTCGCCGCCAGGAGCGACGAACCCATCAAAGCCAATAAGTTCCTCCTGCTGAGCGGGTGAGCACTCGTCCCACGTCCTGCCTTCGAGCTCACCGAAGTCGAGTTCCCTGAGGCGCCTGTCGGGTGTAGCGCCGCCGACTGCGATTTCCGCTGACTCGGTTGCTCTGCTCAGGTCCGATGCCCACGTCGAGTCAAATTCGAGATCGTCCAGGGCGGGACGAAGTGGCGAAATCTGATGTCTTCCCAGATCGCTCAAGGGGACGTCGGACCATCCACAAAATCTCCCCTCCTCGGTCCAGGCAGTGGCACCATGTCGGATCAACCACAGCCGGGTCACTTCCACCACAACGATTCGTAAACTCCCGACGACGCCAGGGCCGCGGCGAGTACCAGGGACGTGACCTCCCCAACCTGTTGTACAGCACCGAGGACGTCGCCTGTGTATCCCTGGATGCGCCTTCGAGCCATCATCCCGATGGCGGCGGCCCCCAGGGCAACCAGAATCGTGAAAGCCGCGCCCCACCATCCGATCATTGCCACGCCGATCAGAACGGCGAGCAGGCACCCGGTCACGGCCTGACGTCTCAGGTTCAGCCCCTCGTGAGCGGCCCCGAGACCGGCGGTTGAAGCGGGCTTCAGGAGCGCCATCAAACCGATACTGCCCCCACGACTCATGGCGTGGATTGCCGGCAGGAAGACAAGAGCCACCGTGCTACTCAGTAACGAAATGGACAGGATTCGGAGGAGGAGACTCATCACGATCGCGGCTACCCCATACACGCCGCTGGCGGGATCCTTCATAATCCTCATCGTCTCTTCCGGTCCGACCCCACCTCCAAAGCCGTCCATGGTGTCGGCCAGGCCATCTTCATGAAAGGCACCGGTGAGGATGAGCCCGACACCAATTGCGACTGCAGCCGCGAGCAGGGATGGCATCACTGAGCCGGCGGCCACATAAGCGAGACCAATCACGAGTCCGATAAGTCCCCCTACGACCGGGATCCACATCACTGACCGGGTCAATTCGCCAGACTCCCGGCCACGTCCTCCGACAGGAAGCCTCGTGAGCAGCGCCACCGCGGAAAGGAAGTCTCTCACCTGCCGAGGCCCCATTCCTCGAAGGTCGCCACGTCGGTGACAGCGTGCGCTGCCAGCCGTATCAACGGCACAGCGGCGAGAGCGCCGCTGCCTTCTCCCAATCGAAGTCCGAGGTCGAGGATTGGCTGCATCCCCAATTTCTCGAGAAGGAGACGATGGCCCGGCTCGGCGGAGCAGTGCCCGGCGATGGTGTGCTGCAGTATGCCGGGTCGGGCGGCTTCGATTGCTACACACGCAGCCCCAACGACGAATCCGTCCAGAACCACCGGAATCGAACGAAGCCTGGCCTCGACTACTGCGCCGGCGATGGCCACCAGTTCTGCGCCGCCGCCTTCGCGGAGGACTTCCATAGGCGTCAGACCCTGGATCCGCCGGGCGGCCGCCTCGACCGCCGCCACCTTACGCTCGAGACCCATGTCGTCGATACCGGTGCCCCGGCCCGTCCACAGTTCGGCTTCGCCACCAAGAACGCCGGTGCAGACAACTGCCGCGGTGGTGGTATTGCCAATTCCCATTTCACCCAGGACAAGAAGTCCGGGAGTCTCGAGTGCGGAGACTGCGGCGCGACCGGCCATCCATGCTTCGTCAAACCTTTCCTGATCCATCGCAGGCTCGCGGGTAATGTCTCGCGTGGGTCGCCCGACCCCGACGTCGACGACCGCCAGGCCGGCTCCGAGGGTATTGCACATCGCGTTTGCGGTGGCAACCCCCGCCCGGAAAGCTCCGAGCATCGATGCGGTCACTTCGGACGGATAGGCGCTTACACCTGCGCCTGCGCCGGCGACGCCGTGATCGCCTGCGAACACGATGCAGTGCACCGGATCGACATCAGGCGAGGTCGTCCGTTGCCAGCCCGCCAACCAAACCGCTATCTCGTCAAGACGACCGAGGGCCCCGAGTGGGCGGAGCACCTGGTCGGCCCGGCTCCTCACCGCCGCCGCGGCGTCATGGTCGGGATGTGGGAAGTCGAACTCCAAATGCGTCATCGATCACTCACCGGGAAGATCCTCCCACTGGAGTGCGGGCTCGACCCGCACGATACCGCCGGCCACCGTCATGAACACAGCATGCGACGCTCCTGCCCAGAGAGCGTTGACGCTGCCGAGCACGTCGCGATAGCGCCGGGCCAGCGCGTTGTCAGGGACGATGCCGGAGCCCACCTCGTTGCTGACCACGATGGTCTGACCGGCGCGACCACGCGCCAATTCACTGACGTGTCGCGCCCGCTCCATTATCTCCCGATCTTCCAAGCCGAGAGCCATCAAGTTCGAAACCCAGAGCGTGAGGCAGTCGATGATCAACGCCGCCCCGTCGTCCACATCCTTGACCGCCGCCAATATCTCGGTCGGCTCTTCGACCACCAGCCACTCTGAAGGGCGGCTTGACCGGTGCTGACGGATCCGCTCGACCATCTCGTCATCCCCGCCTTCTGCCGTGACGATCATCGCGACGTCGCCCGGTGCTTCTCTCATCAGGCGGACAGCGAGAGCGGACTTGCCGCTACGGGCACCACCCAAAAGCATTGTCAACGGCATACAAGATGCTCCCGGTCCGGGCTCATCTGCCCGTTCTCCTGACTGCTCGTCCCGGCCTGATCGGAATCACGCTCAACCCGGAGTCAGGCTGCATCATCACCCGGACCGAGGCGTGGTAATACCGCTTGATGGTCTCCTCGGTGAGAACCGCCGAGGGGTCGCCCTCGCTCACCACTTCGCCTTTGTCCAACAGGACGAGATGGTCAGCAAATTGGCCAGCAAGAGTGAGGTCGTGGAGCGCGCTGATGATCGTTAGGCCTTGTTCGAGGCGGAGTTCATCGATTAGCTCCAGCACCTGCTGTTGGTGGCCCACATCGAGAGCAGATGTCGGCTCATCGAGGAGGAGTATGGCCGACTGCTGGGCGAGAGCGCGAGCCAGAACTGCTCTCTGCGCCTCACCTCCGGAAAGGGAAGCTATCTGCCGGTCGGCTATCTCCGCGAGGTCGAGGCGATCTAGGACCTTTTCTACGACGGCCCTGTCTTCAGGGGTCTCGGTGCCCCAATATGGAATGTAAGGAGTCCGTCCTATGGCGACATAGTCGAACACGCTTGCACCCTCGGGAAGAATCGGGCGTTGCGGGAGATAGGCAACCACCTGGGAGAGTCGGCGGCGACTCATCGTCACAATCGGCTGTTGATCTATCTCAATAAGCCCTCCATAGGGCACCAAACCTGCGATCGCTCGAAGCAGGGTCGTCTTTCCTGCACCGTTGGGGCCGATCAGGCTGACCCAGGAAGTCGAAGGGACATCCACAGATATCCGGTCGACCACCGGCGTGCCGTTGTACGCCACAACTATGTCAACAAGCCGGAGCCCGCTCACGAGAATCTCCTCGATCGCGCCAGGACCAGGAGGAAGAATGGTGCGCCGAAGAAGGCGGTGATAACTCCGATCGGGATTTCGGCGGGGGCGAGCACCGAGCGAGCGATCAGGTCTGCGAGGATCAAGAACGCGGCACCGAAACCGAGCGATAGGGGCAGGATCAGCCGGTAGCTGGACCCAACGACAAGTCGGATCGCATGCGGCACGATGATTCCGACGAAACCGATCAGGCCGCTGACTGCAACCGCCGCTGCGGTCCCCAGCGTCGCAGCTGCGACGACAGCCAACCGCACGGCTGCCGAGCTGATACCAACACTGTCGGCCTCCTCGTCACCGACTCCCATCACATCGAGGAGGCGTCGATAGAGAAGGAGAGTCCCGCCGCTGAGGATCACGTAGGGAAGGATCAACACCACTTCTCGCCATCCGACTGTCCCGAGCGCACCAAGAATCCACGAGTAGACCTCGCGGAAAGTGTCCGAGTTCTCCTGTTGGACAAACGTCTGGGTGGCGGTGAGGAACGCGGCAACGGCCACCCCGGCAAGTATCAAGGTGGAAGCTGCGAACTGCCTCGCCCCGGAGCGACCAAGGACATACGTTATGACCACACCGAGGACAGCTCCCGCGAAGGCGGCAATCGGCAGGGGGCTAATCGGCCATTGTGTCTCGTCGGGCAGGTACGCGATGGCCAGGGTGGCACCTAGACCCGCCCCCGCCGCTACCCCCAGGAGGTACGGATCAGCCAGGGGGTTCCGAAACACCCCTTGAAAAGCGGCACCCGCCATAGCCAACATCCCGCCCACCAGCCCGGCAAGGACGACCCGCGGCATCCGGAGTTCCCAAAGGATGGCTGAGTCTCGAGCAGAGAGACCCGAATCAACCGTGATACCGGGGATCCTGTCTGCCAGTTCGGCGAACACCGACCCTGCAGACAGACCAACGGCCCCGACCAGGATCCCCAGCAAGACGCTGATGACTACGGAGACGAGCACGACAATCGACAAGCGCAGGCCAACTCTCGCTGTGCGTATCTCTGTGGAGGTCACCGGCTCAAGATCCATCAGGGGGTTGCGCCCTCCAGGGTGAGCACTGCTTCGACAATCTCAGCCAGAAGATCCACAACCCTGGGACCCCATCGGGACGCTATGTCGTCGTCAAGAGGGATCACCGATTGTTCGACCACCGCCGTCAGATGATCCCATCCCGGACGTGCCGCCACTGTGCGCGGCGTCTCCCCGCAACACTTGGTGTCGGCGAGAAAGATCAGATCAGGGTCGGCGTCGATGATGTACTCGGCTGATAGCTGGGGGTATCCCGACTCGGCCCCTCCCGCAGCGTCGGCGATGTTTTCCAGCCCGACCAGGCCGTAGATCTGGCCAATGAAGGTCTCGGAGGTGATGCTGAAGAGAGTCCCGTCGAGCTCGTGGTAGTAGGTGAGGCCTGCGCCAACCTGCCCGGCGGATTCGACCATCTCCTCGATGTCGGTTTGCATCGAGGCCACCAGCGCCGCGGCGTCCGAAAGATTCCCCGTTGCCGCGCCCAATTGCTCGATTTGTGTGTACGTGTCTTCAAGGGTGATGGCTGCCGGATGATGGATCACCGGCACCTGTATGGCAGTGAGGGCGGCGACGATGTCGTTGAAGTCGTCGGACACAACAACGAGGTCGGGGTTCAGAGCAGCGATGGCCTCGATGTTCGGCTCATAACCGGAGAGATCGGTTGTCGGCGCCTCCTCGGGATAGTTGGAGAATTCATCGACGGCTATCACCTGGTCCCCTGCACCGATCGCAAAGAGCATTTCGGTTGCGGTTGGCGACAACGAGATTATCGCCAGAGGCTTCTCGACTATGTCGACTGCGCCATTTGCCACCTCGATCCTGACCGGGAATCCAGCGTCTTCGGTTGTTGTGGTCTCACCAGCAGTCGTGATCGTGCTGTCGGCCGCCGTCGAGGTGGTCGCGGTGCTGCCACCGCTGCACGCAGCAGCCAACAGCACTAGGGCAAGTAGAAGGGAATACCTTCTCATAATGAAACATCCTCCGTGTTCCGGAGGATGAAGATGGGGTGGCTTCCCTGAGTCACCTAGTCCGTCTTCATCCGAGACTTCTATGTGGCCCGGAGATCAGGCGACCTGGCTCGTCCTCAGTTGAGGCATCACAGTTGCGGGACAGCGTCGGGATCTAACCGACTTCGCTGCTCTCTGGACACCCGCCGCTTATGACGGGCAAGGAGGATGTTAGCCGACAACTCGCGTTCCTTAGGTTCTGCATCTCATATGTGATAGCTAGACGATCGAGAAAGGCCCGCGTCTCGCGTGATAGGCGATCGAGAATCGCAGCCTCCTGTTCGCCTCACCTCTCACATAGGTTTCTGTTCGCCTCACGTCTCAAATATGAGACGCCATGCATTAGGAACGCGTCTGGAAGGCCGTGTCAGCTGACGTCGCTGTCGAGGACGCCGAGGGTTGCTTGCAGAGTGACCTCTGCTCCATCGCGGATGACGACGAACTCGACGAGGTCGCCCGGGCGATGCGCCCGTACCTGAGAGGCCAGGTCGGACATCCCCTGCACACGGATACCGTCGATGGAGACGACGAGGTCGTCGACCTCGAAACCGGCTTCATCGGCAGCTGTCCCCTCAGTCACCTCGATGATCAGTGCACCGGCGCGCCCGCTGGTGACGTTGTTGCCCCTGACACCCAGAAATGCGAACTCGATGTTCTCGCCAGCCACGACAGCTTGTGCGATGTCGTAGGCGACGTCAATCGGCACGGCGAAACCGACACCGTCGTTGGCGCCGGACAACGAGAAGATCGAGACGTTGATGCCGAGCACTCTCCCATCACGATCGAGGAGAGCCCCTCCGGAGTTGCCGGGGTTGATTGCCGCGTCAGTCTGCAGCATCGACCTGCAGACGTCACCCTGAATGTTGCAGCCCAGTGGCTGGTTGACCGCGGAGATGATGCCGGCGGTGACCGTCGATGTAAGGCCCCAGGGAGACCCGACAGCGATCGCCGTCTGGCCGACTCTCGGTGTGTAGTCCAACGCGAGAGTGGCAATGGGCACGTCGGTCCGATCGATCTGGATAACGGCGATATCGGCTTCGCTTGTTCCTCCGAGAACGGTGCCTTCCACGTTCTCACCGTCCTCGAGCCGCACTTGGACAGTGGTCTCGCCCTCCACGACGTGGGCGGCGGTGAGGATCAGACCTTCGCCGAAGACAACGCCCGAGCCAACTCCGTCGGTCGTCTGGATCTGAACTACCGAGGGAAGTATCTTCTCGGCCGCGTCGGCGATCGGTTCGGCACCTTCGACAATCGTTGGCGCTGACACCTCGATTGGCTCCGTGCTGTTGGTGGTGTTCTCTTCCGCGGCGACGGTCGTGTCAGGCGGCGAACTGGTGGCCAGCCAGGTCACACCGCCGATGGAGCCGACGGCCAGCAGGACAAGTAGGGCTCTGGACAACCACTTGCTTTCCCGTTTTGGCTCTTCGGTTTGTTGTTGAAAGTCAGTCATGAGCACCTGTTCTTCTGAGTCGTCGCTGACGGTAGGCGCAACTCTTTAAACGTTCGTTAAGGGGGAGTTATTCGGTTGTGGGCCAATTTGTCGGGATGTCGGGAGCCACATCACCATTGTCGTGCCCTTACCCGAGCTACCGGAGAACGATGCGAGTGAACCTCCGTGAGAGTCCGCGACGCGTTCGACGATGGACAATCCG
>Ga0299907_10000483_pt1 | contig 19399 bp, 18 predicted proteins | sample RVTome_16_FD_198680 | JGI IMG/M metagenome (GOLD analysis project Ga0299907, IMG submission 198680) | Soil microbial communities from uranium-contaminated site in the Upper Colorado River Basin, Wyoming, United States - RVT152D67 (version 2) ...
TGCTGCTGATCATCGCCCTTCTGATCTACATCTTCTAGAAACCACAAGTCTTCTAGAAAAGAACAACAAACGGCGGGCCCGCGAGGGCCCGCCTTCAGTTGGCCCGTCTTTCATTTGGTTCGTGCCCGTCTTTCATTTGGTTCGTGCCGGGATGAAGCTGAGCTTGCCGTCGGTCTCCAGCACCGCGTAGTCGAGGTCGCCGAGGTCGCCATACCCATCTAGCCGAGCTGCTTCCTTCAACTCCTCGACGGTAACCCGCTCTTTGTCCAGCCTGTCCTGCAAGGGCTCTCCGGAGCGAAGGACGATCACCGGCTCCCCAACCAGGAGACGTCGCGCGGTGCTCGATCGCCGCTCCCAGGCATCGGCCAGCACGGTCCACCCCACGAACACGGACACCGCGATGACGGCCCCGGTGACCGACATGTCCTCTTGAGTCACCCCCTGTTGGACGAAATCGCCCACGACGACGATCAGGAGAAGATCGAGTGGAGTCAGCTCGGATAGTGATCTCTTACCGGTCCCTCGGACCACGAGCCAGAGAAACCAATACACGACCGTCGCCCGCAGCAATATCTCCATGATTTCCTCCTCAGGGCATGACCCAGGTGGTGAAATCGACCCCGACCAGGCTGGTGCCGTCGATCTCGACAGTGGCCGACCCCGACCTCGCCCACTGCACAGATGGTTCGAGCCGGGCATCGAGACCGATGCGAAGGCTCGACTGACCCGCCGGGACGTCGAACGACCACCAGGTCCAGCGGTCGGTGCTGAAAGACGCCGATGGTGTCGGCTCCAGGCCGTTGAAATCGAAAATGGACAGATACGAGGTGTCCAACCTCAGAGTGATGGTTTCCGGGAGGTCCGACCCGTCGATCGTCGAGATCTCCACCCCGAACGGGGTGGCGAGGCCGGGCCGACTGATCTGTGTGCGCAACACTTCGATCGAATAGCCATGGCCCTGGGCGGCCACGGTCCCGGTCCGAACGCCGAGAAGGGACGCCGACGCCAACAGCAACACAGCCCCCACAAAAGTGAATGCAGCAAAGTGGAGAACGCGCTCGGCCGTGGACTCGGGCGTGTCTGCGGGGATGGTGGACGAACTCGGCACAGCGGCGTCTCGGATGCCAACTCCTGGATGGTTGCCATCAATTACCCCCCACGCTCGCTCGGCTAACCCTGGGCTGGGACCAGCAAGCACATGTCGGAGGCGCCGACGGCGAGCGCGACGCCCTCACAGTCGTGACATGACTTGAGTCCCCGGTTTGGGACCGCCACGCTGTGGGAAATCTTGGAGCGGCCATGATCTCACTCGAATCGATGTCGCTCGCCGCCGAGGCCGGGCTCAACTACGTCACCGACGAGAGCCCGGGCATTCGGAGGATCAGACGCGGGCGGGGATTCTCATACCTCGACGCCAAGGGAACGACCATCAACGGGTCGGTCCGGACGTGGATCGACTCACTCGTCGTACCGCCGGCCTGGGAGGATGTCTGGATCTCCCCTGATACGTCGGGCCACATCCTGGCCACCGGATACGACAAAGCAGGCCGCAAGCAGTACATCTATCACCCGGTGTGGGAGGAAACCCGTGACGAGGTGAAGTTCGACCGAATGGGAGAGTTCGGACGGCGACTGGCGCAGTTGCGGAGGCGCACCGACTCTGAGCTATCGCGCCAAGGTCTCTCCCGGTTGAAGGTGACCGCCCTCGCCGTCGCCGTGATGGATCGAACCTTGATCCGGGTGGGGAACCGAAAGTACGCCGACGAGAACGATGCATACGGGCTCACCACGATCACCTGTGAGCATGTCGAGGTGGACGGGCTCCACGTCCATTTCGACTTCGCGGGCAAAGCAGGGGCAGACCATCAGCTCGTGTTCCAGGACCGGCGTTTGGCGGGTTTGATCTCGCGATGCCAGGAGCTCGGGGGCCAGACCCTGTTCGGGTATGAGACGCCTGACGGCGTCGCCGCCGTCACTTCTACAAACGTGAACGCGTATCTCGCCGAGACGATGAGCGGGCCATTCACCGCCAAAGACTTTCGCACCTGGGGCGCCAGCACCGCAGTCGCCGAAGAGCTCATGACCCGGCCCAAAGAGGGCGACGAAGACACCCTCCTGCTCCGCGCCATCGACATCACGGCCGAGAAGCTGGGCAATACTCGCGAGGTGTGCCGCAGCTCGTATCTCCACCCGGTCATCCCCGAGGCCTTCCACAGTGGCGCCCTGGCGGAGGCCTGGACCCGATCCCGGAAGGGGATGTGGCTGGGTCGGGCTGAGTCGACGGTCAACCGCGTCATCGCAGACGAGACGTGACCATCCGGGACCGGTGAGATGACCCGCATCGGGATGATCGCCCCGATCAGCCATTCCTATCCACCATCCGGCTACGGGCCTTGGGAGAGGGTGGCCCACGATCTCACTGAGCAGCTGGTAGCGATGGGTCACGACGTGACCTTGTTCGCCGCCGCCGGGTCGGTGACTTCTGCTCGCTTGATCGAGACGATCGATGCCCCGCTCGAATTCGGTGACGCCGACCCGCGTCTGGAAGAGGAGCGACACCTCTCCATCGCCATGGAAGCAGCCCGCGACCGGGCGTTCGACGTCGTCCAATCCCATCTCCACGTCCACGGGCTGGTGTTCAGCCGCCTGATCTCGACCCCCGTGGTCACGACCCTGCACGGCGTGGCTTGGGATCAGGCCACCCATCCGTTGCTGATGCAATATGCCGAGATGCCCTTTGTATCGCTCAGCCAGAGCGAGCGCGCGTTCCTGCCCGAGCTCAACTACGTCGCCACGATCCCAAATGGCATCCGAACGAGTGAGATCCCGGTCGGAGCTGGCGACGGTGGGTACCTGGTGTTTGTCGGCCGCATGGCTCCAGAGAAGGCCCCAGACCTCGCCGTCGAGACCGCGCTCACCGCCGGGCTGCCGCTTCGTCTGGCCGGCATCGTCGAGGACCGGCACCGCGATTTCTTCGAGACGAAAGTGTTGGCTGCCCGCTCGAGAGATATCGAGTACTTAGGGCCGCTGGACCGGGACGACCTGTGGCGGCTCGTCGGCAACGCTCGTGCCATGGTGATGCCGCTCCGCTGGCACGAGCCATTCGGGCTGGTCGCGGTGGAGAGTCTGGCCACCGGCACACCCGTCATCGCCTGGCGGATGGGCGCCCTCCCCGAGATCCTCGATGACGGCGTCACCGGATTCCTGGTGGAGGACGCCTCTGCGGCGGCCGGCTCGGTCGAGCTCATCGGCGAGCTGGACCGCGCCAACTGTCGGGCCATTGCCGAGACCCGGTTCGCAGATAAGGTCATGGCCGCCGCCTACTCGAAGGTGTATCAGCAGCTTTCGGCTACGACATCTGCGCCAGGACATGCGCGACAGGGACCGTTGCCACCTTGATCCCGTAGTCGGCGTATCCATAGGGCAGGATCAGATGGTCGTCGTGAATCATGCTCCCGCACGAGTAGACGACATCGGGCACGTATCCAAACGACTCTTCCTCCAGCGGCTCGAGGAGGGGGGAGGTGAGCCGACCCAGGACCTTCGCCGGCTCGTCGAGGTCGAGCAAAACCGCACCGAGCACATATCGTCGCATCGGTCCGACACCGTGGGTGATCAGGAGCCACCCGGCCTCGGTCTCGAGCGGTGAGCCGCAATTCCCGGTCTGGATCGCCTCCCAGCCTTGTTCAGGGAACAGGACGGGCTCGGCATTGCCCCAATGACGGATGTTGTCGCTTCGCATGACGAAGGTCGTCTCCTGGTCATGCCGGGATACGGCGGCAAAATCCCCCTTGATCCTCCTCGGGAACAGTGCGAGCCCTTTGTGATACGCGGTCGGCCCGCTCATCGTTGTCATCCGGAAATGATGGAAGTCCTTGGTCTTGATCATCTGGGGCAGGATCCGCATCCCGTCATAGGCGGTGTAGGTGGCGTAATAAGTGACCTCACCATCGTCATCGATGAACTGCACGAACCTCGCGTCCTCCATCCCCCGGCTTTCGGCGGGCGCCGCAGGCGAGATCAGATGCTCGGAGATGGGTAGCGACGGGTCAAAGCTCACTTCGTAGCTCGAGGCCGACAGCCAATGGACCATCCTGACGGTGTCAGAGAGCAGAATCGGGTCGAGGTCGACGTCCTCGGCCGTGGGCAAGGCGGCGTAGAGGTCCGCCGACGTGAACTCCTCGGGCAAGACCGCCAGGATTCGCTCCGACACCTCGTTGGCGAATCCCAGCTCCGCCAACTTGAGAGTGAAAGAAAGACGTTGGTACAGAGGCTCCTTACGCTCACCGTTGTCGGCAAAGGGCGACCGGTCATCGAAGACGAGGCTCCCGGCCGGTCCGGCCTTGCCTGTGAAGAAGGCGACCGAGGAGATATGCCCCTCCCCGATTGCCCTCGCACTCATCACGAAGGGTTGCAACCCCGCGGTGGCTTCGCCATAGGGGTGGATCGACGGATTGGTGAGGGCAGCACCCTCGTAGGCGTAACCGAGCGTGAGGTAGGCCCCTATCAGGAGCCGGACATCTGGATCTGACACCTTGCTGAATCGTGGCAGCCGTTCACACGCCATCTCGAAGTGCTCGAACCAGGTGGATCGGATGTCGCGATAGCGACCGGCGGACCGGTGCAGTGTTTCGGCGAGCAGCCCACCCTGAATCTCAGGAGAGAGGTCGAGGATCCGATCGACGATCAGCTCGAGTCTCCGGCTGTCGCCTCCGAAGACGGCGGCCCCAGGCAGAAAAGGCCTGGCGACCAGCCGCCGCGGATCGGGACGCAGCGTTTGCTCGCTTCGCTCCAAGTCGATCATGTACAGCCCTCATTCTCGCCGACTCCGGCCGAATCTCCAGGGATCAGTTGAAAGCAGTCAGCTGACCCGGGATGAGGTTACGGATGAACTCGGCGTATCGAAGGGCGCCGGACATCCACGAGAGCTCTACGCCCTTGATTGCAGCCGATCTCGCAGCACGGTCGTAGGCCGCGGGCGTCTCCACCAGTGACCTCACCCCCTGGGCCAGAGCGGTGCTGTTGTGATCCACGACAAGCCCTGGTCCGGGCTCCACCAACTCATCGGCATGAGGGAATCGGGTTGCGACCACGGGTCTGCCCGCAGCGATGGCGTCGGTGAGGACACCCGATGTCACCTGATCGGTGTTGTCGTAGGGGATCACCACGACGTGTGACCTCCGCACCATCTCGAAGAGCTCGTCGTCCGCGAGGTACCGGTCGACGAACTGGACCATGTCTTCGACACCCAGGTCTCTCACCATGGCCTCCACGCTTCTTCGATAGGCGGTGCCCTGGTTCCTGGCGACGATCGGATGGGTTCGGCCCACGATGGTGTAGTGAGGCTTGGGATCGAGGTCGCGGAGCTCGACCATCGCCTCGATGGATCGCTCCAGGCCTTTGCCGGGACCGAGGAGGCCCCATGTGATCAGACGGTGGGCCGGGCCGCGGGGTGGGGGTGTCGCCGACCATTGCGAGCCGTGGGGTATCACGACGACTTCGCTCCGCGGGATCGATTGCGAGGAGGCCAGGGCCGATCGGGCCGCCTCGGAGAGCACCACCAACCGGGATGATTCATGGAGGTGCTCCATGATTCGACGCTGCCGGTCGCTCGGAGAGCTGACGACGGTGTGGACGACTGTGATCAGCGGCCGGTCGATGGAGTCGACCAGCTCGAGAACCGACTCTCCGTCGTTATCGCCAAAGATCCCGTATTCATGCTGGAGGATCACGACGTCGCAGCGCTCCAGGTGGCGGGCGGCAGCCCGGATGCTGACCGGGCTGTTGGGATCGATCTCCATCCCGACCTGCCCGAGGGCAGAGGTGGGGGGGCGGCCGTCGATGAGACGTACCAAATCGATCTCGAGCTCGGGTGCCACCTCACTGAGCGAGGTGACGAGAGCTGAAGAAAACCTGGCGATGCCGCACCGTGTTGGTGGGAAGGTGGAGACGATGCCGACCCTGGGACCTCTCGGGCCTCGGGCCGGGCGATGAACAGTGTCGAACATGATCTGAAAATGCCGTTTCGATGAAGAAGCTGAAGACGCTTCATTACCCGTTGCCCCATACCTCGAAAACAGACGCAGAGGTGAGTTTCCGCGAGTGGGGGCAGGGGTAAAGCTGGCTCATGGTCGAGCATGGTTTGACCCTCGCCAGTGAGGAGCACTCACCAGGAAAGCTGGTTGAGATCGCAGTGGCCGCCGAAGAGGCGGGGTTCGATTTCGTGTCGATCTCGGATCATTTCCATCCGTGGATCAGCGAGCAGGGGCACAGCCCGTTTGTCTGGTCCGTCCTCGGCGCCCTGTCGCAAGCGACTTCGGACCTAGAGATTGGCGTCGGAGTGACATGCCCCACGGTCCGCATGCACCCGGCGGTCAGCGCCCACGCCGCCGCCACCGCCGCGTGTCTCCTCGATGGCCGCTTCACCTGGGGAGTGGGCACGGGTGAGGCCCTCAACGAGCATGTGCTCGGTGATCCGTGGCCGCCGGCCGACATCCGTCTCGAGATGCTGGAGGAGGCCGTCGGGATCATCCGGGGGCTGTGGGACGGGGAGAGTTTCACCCACCGCGGGCCGCATTACACCGTAGAAGATGCACGCATCTTCGATCTCCCCAAACAACTCCCTCCGATCGTTGTATCTGCATTTGGCGACGAGGCGGTGGAGCTCGCGGCTCGCATCGGGGACGGGCTTTGGATCACGGGCCTGGAAGAAGAAGTGATCGCGAAGTATCGCGACCATGGCGGGAAAGGCCCGGTTTGGAGCCAGCTCTCCCTCTGTTGGGATCCTGACCGGGAAAGAGCGGTAGACAGAGCACATCGGATCTGGCCCAACACCGCCCTCACCGGCCAACTGGCACAGGATCTACGCACGGTGCGTCACATGGAGCAGGCCGTGGAGATGGTGGACCGCTCCGACATCGAGAAAGCGGTTCCCTGCGGGCCTGACCCGGACCCGATCATCGAATCGATCGAGCAGGCGGCGGAGATGGGCATCGACCACATCTACCTCCACCAGATCGGCGACCCTCTGGACGGGTTCATCGAGTTCTGGCGGGACGAGATCCGGCCCAAGGTCGAGGGGCTTTGAAGCCAACCCTCGATCTCGGGCTCATCTAGCTGCGTTGCGGGACGCTCAGCTGATCGTTGACCGAGGCCACCCCGGGTACTCCTTTGACCAGCCGGATCAACGCGTCTACCTGCTCGACAGGAGCATTTCCGGTGAGAGTGACCACGCCGTCGAGTACCTCTACTCGAATGTCTCGCTTCGGCCCGTCCCATCGCCCGATCGCCTCGCTCTTCACTTTCTGACTCAGGGTCTCGTCATCGAACTCGGTCTGAGGGCGGAACGGCTCGGTCAGATCGTGGGCAAAGCCCTGCATGACGCCTTTTTGGTACTCCGCTCGGGCGCGTGTCTTTTGCTCAGCCTTCCGCGCCATCGCGGCGGCCTGATCGGACAATTTGGCCCTACGCGCCCGTCCGCGATCCGGGTCGAGTAGGTACATGCCGGCGGCGACCGCGACGCCGAGCCCGATAATGCGCAGCAACTTGCTCACTCCAGCCCTCCTTGGTGGGTTGCATCTGTTGATTACCCGTGCCTGATCACCGTAAAACCCCGCGATCCCCTGATCCGAGCACTCCACGCCAGGAACTGGGCGCGGCCCTCTGGCGACTGTCCGACCTGGTGCGGGCAGACGAGCGGAGCCGGTCGTTCCGAGCCAAGGCCTACCGGCGGGCGGTCTGGTCATTGGACGACCTGGAGCCTGATCTGACCGACCCACCGGAGAAGGCGCTCTCGATCCCCGGCATCGGGACAGGTGTGCTCCGGCTCATCGAGGAGTTCCGGGAAAGTGGGCGACTCGAGCTTCTCGAGCGACTCGAGCACGCGTACCCCGCCCAGTCGGCCAGGATCAGACGTCTGCCCCGAATGACGCCGGCAATCCTTCGTGCCCTCAAGGGCGAGCTCGGGGTGGACACCTCCGCCGATCTGATAGCGGCCATCGAGGCTGGAGGCGTCGAGGCCCTGAGAGGGGTCGGTCCTGCGACGGCGGAGCGCTGGGCGGCGACCCTCCAACTGGCGCCTTCGAGTGGGTCGATCCCGTCATTTCAGGCGCATGTGCTGGCGGACGCCTTCGGCCGGCATCTTCTCCATCATCTCGGTGGGACGGTGGACGCGGCCGGAGCCCTCCGGCGGATGGAAGAGTGGGTCGAGACCATCGATCTCGTCTCCGGGATCGATGATGTCACCGTTGGGCGTGAATTCCTTGAAGGCACTGCGGTGGCCCGGTTTGTCGGTGTTGGATCTATGGGAGAGAGGGTTCTTCGGGCCCACGAAGGCGTGGGGGTCAACGTTCACGTCGTGTCTCCGACAGAAGTCGGAACTCGACTGCTCCAGGCGACCGGTCCGCCCGACCACGTGGAGGCGTTGATTCTCGACCTCGATATAGAACCCCCCACCGAAGCCGATATTTACGCTCGAAGGGATCGGGTCTGGGTGCCCCCGCCGGCACGCTCCCTTCCCAGCGAGATCGCTCGGAACGTCGTTCGGCTCGACGAGATTCGAGGTGATCTCCATGTGCACAGCGACAGGTCCCCGGACGGGCGCATGAGCCTCCGAGAGATCTTCCTCGAGGCAGTCCAACGGGGTTACGAGTACGTGTTGATCACCGATCACACATCCGGTTTGCGGTTCGGCGGCCTCAATGAGGCAACGCTCGAGGAGCAAAGAGGGGAGATTCTGAAGGTCAGCGCAGAGTTTCCCGAACTGGTCGTCCTGCAAGGCGCAGAGCTGAACATCGGCAGGGATGGCAGCCTCGACATCGACGACGTGGCATTGAGCGGTCTCGACATTGCCGTGGCCGGGCTCCACTCGCACTTCGACCTGGACCGCTCCGAGCAGACGGATCGGGTGCTCAAGGCCCTCAGCCACCCGGTCGTGCGGGTCCTGGCCCATCCCACCGGGCGTCGGATCGGTAACCGACCTGCCATCGACCTCGAGGTCGAAGCCCTCATCGCCGCAGCCGTCGGGAACCATGTGGCGCTGGAAGTCAACGGGCATCGGGACCGCCTCGACCTTCCTGTCGAGCTCGCGGCAATTGCAGCGGCGGCCGGAGCCCTCCTGGCGGCCAACTCGGACTCGCATCGGATCGGAGAGATGGGCAATGTCGCCAACTCCGTGGCCACCATGCAGCGGGCGGGAGTGAGCGCGGCCTCGGTGGTGAACACCCTGCCTGTCGATCAGTTCCGAGCCTGGATCTCCGCTGGATCCACGAGCGCCAAATGAGGGAGGCCCAATCGTCCCTCGGTCGATTGGGCCCCGCCCAGAATCGACACCTGAGCCGCGGAGCAGGCCCGATGTCGTGATCCGTTTACCCGCCACGGGCAAGGGTGAAACGAGTCTCAGGCTTCGGGCCGGACCCTCACACAGCAGTACGACTCCGAGGGCTCGAGGTAGGCCGTGCGTCCATCATCGGAGCCTTCGATCATCCCTTCGACCAGGCCCAGGTTCAGGTTGCACACCGTGCGTTGATCCTGGGTCTTGAGGGCGTGGAAGGGGCAGTTGTGGAATCGGATCTCCCCCTCCTCGATGACCGGGTCATAACCGGTCTCACGCAGTGCCTGATCCAGACCCCCCTCTCCTAGCTCGATACCGATCCGGTGCGCGGCCGCGGCAAGATCCTTTCGCTCGATCGCTCCCAACGAGACAGCCTCGAGGAGGATGCGAGCGGCAAGTCCGTACCGGCGTGGAGGCAAGGACACCTCGTGATCACGGTCGGTCCTCTTGTAGAGCTTCGCCGGGCGCCCTGCTCCGGGACCGGTTCGACCGCTGCGTCGAAGAAACTCGACGTCGACAAGACCCTCCTCGGCCAGCCGGTCCAGGTGATATGCCGCGGTCTGGCGCGGAATGCCGAGCGCGTCGGCCGCCTCGTCCCGGCCGACCGGCTCACTGGACCTGTTGACGAACACATAGAGCCGGCGCCGGGTCGGGTCGGTCAGTGATCCGACGGCATCGAGGTCGGCATCGAGATTGTCGTGGCCCATCAGCTCACTCTAAAACGCGATCGAGTTGACAGTAGATTCCGGCTTTGTAAAGTTAAGCTGGTTCATTATTAGAAGGAGATCGGACATTGACCGCAGCCACGACCACCGACGTCCCCCAGATATCGATCGCCGAGTCGAAGCGTGCCTATCAGATCCTCCACCTCGGGTACACCGTCGCCCCGATCCTCTTCGGGCTGGACAAGTTCTTCAACCTGATGACCGACTGGGTCGACTTCCTCCCTGCCTTCGTGACCGACAATGTAAATGGCTCCCTGGTATTGGGCGTCGTCGGCGTCATCGAGATCGCCGCCGGAATCGGGGTCTGGCTACGACCCAAGATATTCGCCCCGGTAGTCGCCGCCTGGCTCGGTCTGATCATCATCACCCTGATCGTGGCTGGGGGCTTTTGGGACATCGCCCTCCGCGACTTCGGACTGCTCCTCGGCGCCCTCGCCCTGTGGCGCCTGGCCCGGGCCCACGCCTGATCAACGGCGAACCTAATGCAGGTGGAGACGGTTGCTACCTGAGAGCCCGCATGAAACCGTCGCGGGAGCCGAGGTAGATACTCCCCTCCCACACCACCGGGGTGGCCTCGAGACAGGACTCGCCCAGGCTCAATGACCAATCCATGACCGGCGCACGGGTGTCGGCCAGGGAGTAGGCCCGCACGTCGCCGAGGCAGGTGGCGGTGACGAGGGTGTCATCCACGATGGCCGGGGAGGACCACGAATGGAAACCGACTTCGTCCTGCCAGAGCAGCGTCCCGTCGGCGGCATCGACCGCGATCAGCGAGCCTTGATGAGTGTTGACATAGACCACCCCGTTTCGCACAGCGGGGGTCGACCAGGATCCGGCGTCCGATGATCCCGCGGTGAGGTCGAGACCCCACACCCTGGGGTCACCGTCGGAGTAGGGGTTGAGCTTTAGCAGCTGGCCGACGGCGAGGTTCCGCTCGATCTCGGCGGCGCTCATCTGCGAGGGCTCGTGCTCGACGGAGACGTAGATCATCCCCTCGGCATCGGCGACCATCGTGGCGTCGATGTCGCCACCGGCGTAATAGTCGAACACGATCGGCGCATTCCCGTTGCGCACATCTGAGACGTCCATCCCCACGATCCGGCCCCCGGAGTTGGAGAAGTAGACCCTCTCGTCGAAGACGAGAACAGAGCTCTCGATCGAGACGTTGCGCCCGGAGTTGGCGAGCAGCGCTTCGTTGTAACCAGGCTCCTGGACCAGCTTGACCGGGTCGACCACCACCTTGCCCTCCGCGTCGTAGCCGCGATTGAGCTGGATCGCGAAGAACCAGCCGTTCTCACCACCCTCATACATGATGTCGTCGACGATGGCGGGGTTGGAGTCCCAGTCGTCGTTCCAGATCCCGTTCACCTCATTGGCGTCCATCGACCAGAGCACTGTGGGCTCCTCACGATCGAGGGCCAGGATCCGAAGTTGGTTGTCTCGTGAGCCGAAATAGAGGAGGGGGAAGCCGTCCGGGTCGAGGCTGACCGAGCCCTTGATGATGTCGCCGGTCTGGAACTCCGGTCGAAGGTCTTGCCCGGTGGCGGCATCGACGAAATGCACGGCCGAGTCGTAGGCGCCGAAGATCAGCTCTGTCACGCCGTCGGGTCGCTCCCACACCGCGGGCTGGCCGGTCCAGCCCATTCCGCACCAGATCCTCGACACCCCGCCCTCCGACGACGGGCTGCACATCTGCTCGTCGGGATAGCGCCAGGCCACCGTTGGGCTGTCGGGCACCGGTCCCGACCCGTAGAACGTGCGGGTTGGGTTGCCCCGGAACATGGTCATGCCCACCGTTGTCCCCCAAGGTCGACCGACGGTGAACCCGGGAACCGTCCCCGGCTCTCGTTCCTGGGGAGGCAACGTGATGGTGGTGGTTGGGGGCAGGGTCGTGGCCGGCTGGGTCGGGTCGGAGCCGGTGCCGGCTGCCGCTGCGCTGGTCGGAAAGGCAGATAGACCGGTCACCGAGGTCGTCGACGGGTCATCGCCGCGAGTCACGAAGTACACCGCCAGACCGAGGGCGAATCCGGCAGCGACGATCATGATCACCCGGCCGGCTCTCTCGTTCACGGAGTCATCTCCTACGCCGGCGGAGCGCACTCGGCCTCGCCGGTGAGGACAGGATGCCCGTGCGTCTCGATGTATGCGGGGATCAAACAGGAATCGATGGTCCCGTCCGGGGCTACCACGGCCCTGCCTACCGCGGTCGTCGCACTGGGGACGGAGTTGTGGGGCCAGACGAAGTTCCCCAGCGACCAGAACACGGCAGCGTCGCCGACCATCTCCAGCGGCTGCATCCGATGGGGGTGGTGACCGAAGATGATGTCCGCTCCCGCCTCGATCATGGCGTGAGCCCGCTCGATGTCGTCCTGACGGGGCGTCGTGTCGAGCTCCATCCCCCAATGGATCGTGACGACGACGAGGTCTGCCACATCCTCGGCAGCGGCCACCGCCTCGACCATCGTTGGAGTGTCATCTCCGCTCCGCATCCCGGGCGTGTCGGCGGTGGCGTACCAGCCGTCATCGGGGGCGACTCCTCCGAATCCGACCACGGCCACTTTCCAGCCGTTGATATCGAACAGCGCCGGTTCCCCGGCTTCGATGGCGTTCCGGCCCGCGCCGACTGCCCCGATCCCGGCGGCGATCATCTGGTCGCGGCCGTCGACCAGGGCCTCCTTCCCGAAGTCGCCGGAATGGTTGTTGCCCAGGTTGCCGACGTCGATGCCGCTGGCCTTCATCGAGGGAAGACTCTCGGTCGGGCAGCGGAACACGAACGCCTTGTCCAGGGGTGAGCCCAGGTCGGACGGGACGCATTCGAGATTGATCACGGTGAGATCATCTTCGAGGAACAGCCCGTTCAACCCCGACCAGGCGTGATCCCACCCCTCGGCAGCGAGGGCCGGGATGTAATCGGGGTCGGTGGCCACGTCCCCCGTGCCCTGGATCACCAGAAACCCCTTCTCTGGAGCCGTGGTCGTCGTGGTGGGCGGAGGCAGTGTCGAAATGGGCGGGCTGGTGGTGACGCTGGGGAGGGTGGTGGTCGAGGTCTCCACCGCTGCCGCCACGGTGGAGGGCGGGGTCGCCGCATCCGTGCCCAGACTCCAGATAGTGAAGGCGACGACGCCGGCAAGGACGCCACCAATCAGGACCACGAGTATTCGGGAAGTGCGAGTCACGCAAGGCAAAGGCTAAGAGCCTTTGCCTCGTTAGACGCAGCACGTAAAAGTAGAACGTAAACGTAGAACACAATTCTCTGGCGAAAGTCAGAGAATCTGGCTTAGAAACAGCTTGGTCCGCTCCTCCTGAGGGTCGGTGAAGAAATGTTCCGGCGTGCCCACCTCCACGATCTCACCGTCGGCCATGAACACCACCCGGTTGGCGACCGCCCGGGCGAAGCCCATCTCGTGGGTGACGACGATCATCGTCATCCCGCCCCGGGCTAGCTCGACCATGACATCGAGGACCTCTTTGATCATCTCGGGGTCGAGGGCGGAGGTCGGCTCGTCGAAGAGCATGACCTTGGGCTGCATGGCCAGGGCCCGGGCGATGGCGACTCTTTGCTGCTGGCCACCCGAGAGTTGGCCTGGGTATTTACGCGCCTGCTCGGGAATCTTCACCCGGGTCAGCATCTGCATGGCGAGGGCCTCGGCCTCCTTCTTCGGCATCTTCCGCACCTGGCGGGGGGCCAGGGTGACATTGTCGAGCACCGTGATATGGGGGAAGAGGTTGAACGACTGGAACACCATCCCCGTCTCCCGGCGCACCTCCTGGATGTTGCGGATGTCGTCGGACAGCTCGATCCCGTCGACCGTGACCCGGCCGCCGTCGTGCTTCTCGAGACGGTTGATGCACCGAATCAAGGTGGACTTACCCCCACCGGACGGGCCGATCACGACGACCACTTCCTGCTGGCCGACACGCATGTCGATCCCCTTCAGCGCCTGGAAGTCGCCGAAGAACTTGTCCACCCCCTCCAGCTCGATGATGGCCTCGCCGGTGGCCCTGGTGGCATCGCTGTAGTCAACCGCCGTCGTCATCTCTCACCCACACCCAGCTTTCGCTCCAGTCTTCGTGATTCGCGCGACATGGTGTAACACCCGACCCAGAAGATAAGGGCGGCGAAGCTCAGGGTGACCACGAAGAGGCCCTTACCCAGATACGCCGGCTGTGAGTTGACGACGAAGGTCGCCTCCAGCAACTCGGTGATGCCGAGGACCGCCACCAGTGTCGTGTCCTTGAACAGGCTGATGAACTGCCCCACCATCGCCGGAATGGTGGCCCGGAGCGCCTGGGGCAGGACGATGAGACGCATCGTCTTCCATGGGGCCAGCCCGACCGCCTGAGCCGCCTCCACCTGGCCTCGGGGAACGGCCTGGAGCCCGCCCCTGACGACCTCGGCGATGTAGGCCGCCTCGAAGGCGATGATGGCGATCAGCATCCGGGTGACGAAGCCGGGGCGAACGTCCCTCGGGATGATGAAACCGACGGCAAAGGCACCGGCGATGAGCACCGCGATCAGAGGCACCCCTCTCACCAGCTCGATGTAGGTCACCGAGATCGTTCGGATCACGGGCAGGGAGGAGCGGCGGCCCATGGCGAGGAGAAGGCCGAAGGGGAAGGCAACGAGGATCCCGGTGAAGGTCAGGAAGAGGTTGAGATGGAGCCCACCCCACCCCTGCCATCCGACACCTCCGAATCCGGCCAGGGCGAGATACGAGGCGGCGATGAGCAGGATCGCGAGGAGCCAGGTCCACCTTCTGATCGCCCGAGGCATGGCGCGACCCAGGTAGTAGGCGCCGAGCCCGACGGCCAGTGCCCCAACGGTGAGGAGGGTCGGGGTGATGGTGGTGGTGAAGGAGAGGATGACCACGATCAACACCAGGATCGGCCAGAAGCGAATCAAGATCTGGCGAAGAGTGGTGGACACGTTCGGCAGGCCCGCTTCGGTGGCCCGGTCGCGGGCCTCTGCGGCCAGCGACCCGCCCACGGTTCCGAACAGCACCGCAAAGCAATAGGTCGCCGCCCACGGCCGCCAGAGCTGGTCGGCGGGGAACTCGCCGATCATGAACAGCCGCAGGTTGGCCCGGATGATTTCGTAGTCCGCCCCGAGCAACCCACGCACCAGGGCCAGGAGTGCCCAAACCACGAAGGCGGCCAGGGCCACGGTGAGCAGGCTGTTGTACCAGTTGTTGAAGAGGTTCTTCCGGGCCCAATCCGTCGGGCCTCGGGCCGGCTCCACTTGCGGCGGGGTTTCCTCGAAGACCGGTGCCTCGACCGTCATCGGGTCACCAGCTGCAAACGTCGATTCACCAAGTTGACGACGAGGGAGATGATCAGGGAGAAGATCAGATAGCCGCCCATGAGGAGGGCGATCATCTGTGGTGCGGGCTGACCGTTGCCGATCAGCTGGAAGGTGATCCGGGTGAGCTCGGCATAGCCGATGGCTATCGCCAGAGAGGTGTTCTTGGTGAAGTTCAGGTATTGGCTGATGGTCGGGGGAATAGCCACCCGCATCGCCTGGGGCAGGATCACGTATCGCAGACGCTGAAACGGGGTGAGGGCGATGGCGTTGGCCGCCTCGGACTGGCCCCGGGGCACGGCGAGGATGCTGCCCCGAACGATCTCGGCGACATGGGAAGCGGTATAGAGGACAAGGGCGGCCAGCACCGCCCAGTAGGCAGCAAGACCCGTGTAACCGCCCTCCAGGGCCCTGCCGTCGAGGACCGGCCGGGAGAGACCGATCGGCCCGCCCAGGGCGAAAAAGCCGATCAGGGTGAGAAGCGTGAAGACGCCAAGAGCCCAGAGGAAACGATGATGATGCACACCGATCTGCTCTGAGCGTCTGGTCCGCCACCACCAGACCCCGGCGGCGACGATCAAGGCCACCGCAATGATCGCCAGGAAGGGGCCGAAGTTGGGCTGGGCCGTGAACCCGACCACCGCGATGTACCGGTTGTTGATGAGAACCAGATCACCGATGTTGAGCGACTCCTGGAGGACCGGAAACCGCAGGATTGCCACGTTGAACACGAAGAAGATGATGAGGAGTGGAGGCAGGTTGCGCAGGATCTCCACATAGAGACCGGCAGCCTTGGCCACCAGCCAGTTGGTGGAGAGACGGGCCACCCCCACCAGCACCCCGATCACGGTGAGGAGGGGGATGCCTACTACCACCAAGGCCAGCGTGTTCTTGACTCCGTTGAGCAACCCCTTCCAGATCGGCGACGAAGGGCTGATATCCGAGCCGGGGATGTCCACCCCGAGCGGCTGGGTGAGGAAGTCGAAGCCGGTAGGGAGGCCGGTGGCGCGGAGGTTGTTGGTCAGGTTGAACCAGAGGACATAGAGGACCATCAATACCGCTGCCCCTGCCACCACCTGGATGATGACGCGCAGTACTCGCACGTCCCGCCACACCGGGGGCCGATGCCTGGTCTCCTCCACCACTGTCAAACGATCACCACCCCTGTATCAACGTTTGGCGCGGAGATCTCGACCTATAGGTCGAGATCTCCGCGCCAGAATCACCTTCTCTAGCGATAGGGCGGCGGGTAGTGCAGCCCGCCGTCGGTCCATAGTGCGTTGAACTGGCGGGGCAGCGCCAAAGGTGAGCCTTCACCCACGTTGCGATCGTAGATTTCGGCGTAGTTGCCCACCTGGGTGATCACCTGGGCGGCGAAATCGGTGGCCAATCCGAGACCCGGGTCGAATGGCGCCGTGCCTTCGTCCGTCTCCACGGGCAGCCCGAGGAAGTTCCTGATGTTCGTGTCCGTTGAGTCGGTGAATGTGTCGACGTTGGTGGAATCGATCCCGAACTCCTCGGCCTGCATGGTGGCCAGCACGATCCAGTCCACCGCCTGGGCCCACTGTGAGTCACCGTCGAGCACCGCCGGACCGAGTGGCTCCTTGGAGAAGACCTCTTCCAGGATCACCAGCGCCTCGGGCCCACCCTGGTCCTCGGGCCAGGCCGAGCGGACGCCGGCCAGCTGGGACTTGTCGGAGGTCCATCCGTCACACTGTCCCTCGATGAACGCCGCCTGAATCTGTGGGTTTTCGTCGAAGGTGAGCGGGGTGTAGGCGATATCGCCCATCCTCGCCGTCAGGTTCAGCTCGGTCGTGGTCCCGGAGAGGACACAGATCGTGGTGTCAGTCATGTCGTCGATGGTGGTGAAGCCGCTGTCGGCGCCGACCATCATCCCCTGACCGTCGTAATACGTCGTGGTGAGGAACGTGGCACCGAGCCCGCCATCACGGCTCGAGGTGAAGGTGGTGTTCCTGATCAGGACATCCACCTCATTCGCCTGCAGAGCGGTGAATCTCTGCTCTGCCGTCAGATCGACGAACTCGACGGCCTCGGCGTCACCGAGGACGCCGGCGGCGACGGCCCGACAGAAGTCGATGTCGAACCCGACGTGCTCACCCGCCTCGTCGACGAAGCCAAACCCCGGGACTGTGTTGTTGACACCGCAGATGAGATTGCCGCGGGCCTGGATCTCGGCCAGCTTGCCGTCACCGGCCGGAGCTTCCTCGCCGGCTGTGGTCGTGGTCTCCTCGCCGGCAGCGCTCGTCGTGGTCTCATCTCCGCCAGCTTCTGTGGTTTCCGGCGCCTCGCCACTCGTTGTAGTCGTGGTGTCGGCGGCCTCCGTACAGGCGGCCAGGACCAGCATCAGAGCGGCCAATGCCGCCAATAGCTTGCTTGCTTTCATCTTCTCCTCCGTTGTCGTGTCACGCCGCGCAGGGACGACGTGTTGCACCGAAGCGACCATAGCCATGGCCCAACGCGACAGGTCGGGTTCGATAGCCAGGTCCCGGGACCTGAGCCGTCAGGTGACGTCCGCCATCAGACGCAGGAACCTTCGTGCCCTGTCCGTCGTCGGGTTGACCAGGACCTGACTTGGAGGACCCTCCTCCACCACTCTTCCCCCGTCCATGAACAGCACCCGGTCGGCCACGTCCCGGGCAAAGCCGAGCTCATGGGACACCACGATCATCGTCATTCCCTCGGCGGCCAGTGTCCTGATCGCGTCCAGCACCTCCCCCACCAGCTCCGGGTCGAGGGCTGACGTTGGCTCGTCGAACAGCATCAACGAAGGGCTCATGGCCAGGGCACGGATGATCGCTACCCTCTGTTGCTGCCCACCGGAGAGACGGTCGGGGTATTCGTCCCGCTTGTCGGCCAGATCGAACCTCGTCAGGAGATGCTGGGCTGTGATCTGGGCCTCTTCCTCGGAGATCTTCAGCACCTTGCGCGGGGCAAGAGTGATGTTGTCCAACACCGTCAGGTGCGGGAACAGGTTGAAGGACTGGAACACGATGCCGATGCGTCGACGTGCATCGTCGGCGTCGAACTCGGGGTCGGCGATGTCCACTCCGTCCAACAGGATCTCGCCGTCGTCGACCGGCTCGAGGAGGTTGATGCACCGGAGCAGGGTGGATTTGCCGGACCCGGAAGGCCCCACCACAGCCAACACCTCGTGTGTCGACAGGGCGAGGCTGACGTCGGCGAGGACGATCAGCTCGCCGAACTGCTTCCAGATGCCACGCACCTCGAGAAGTGCGCTCACAAGGAGGTCCCGGTGGTTCGCTCCCGCTGACGACGGATCAAAAAGTCGGTGAACCGCGCCAAGGGGACGGTCAAGATCAGGAAGAGAAGCGCCGCACCGAGATATGCGGTGAAGTTGAAGGTCTCGAAGACGTAGATCTGGGATCGGCGAAACGCCTCCTGGACACCGAGTAGGGCGAGCAGGGCCGAGTCCTTCTGCAGCGCGACGAAGTCGTTGAGCAGTGGTGGGATGACCCGTCGCACCGCCTGGGGCAACACCACCCATCGCATCGACTGGGCCGAGCTGAGACCGAGAGAGCGGGCGGCAGCCGTCTGGCTCTCGTGGACGGAGTCGATCCCGGCGCGGTAGACCTCGGCCACGTAGGCGGAGTATGAGATGACGAGGGTGGTGATGGCCCAGAACTCCTGGCTGTTGGGAACACCTTGCAGTCCCAGCGCCGGCATCCCGAAGCCGAGGAGGAAGAGCAGGATGATGGTGGGGATACCACGAATCAGGTCTACATAGGCGGTGGCGGCCAGCCGCAACGGGGTGAGCAACGGTGACCGGCTACTGCGTATCACCGCCACCACAAGGGCGACGATGAGGATGAAGACCTCGGCGATGAGGAAGATGCGGATGTTCCTTACGAATCCGGTGAGGATGTCAGGGAAGGAAGCCTTGAAATCGTCCCAGCTAAAGAACGTCTCTCGAACGACCGGCCAGCCCGGTGAGTTGACCACCACCAGAGTCACCACGCCGAACACGACAACGGTGCTCACCGCTCCGATGAGGAGGGAACGGCG
>Ga0299907_10000484_pt1 | contig 19391 bp, 18 predicted proteins | sample RVTome_16_FD_198680 | JGI IMG/M metagenome (GOLD analysis project Ga0299907, IMG submission 198680) | Soil microbial communities from uranium-contaminated site in the Upper Colorado River Basin, Wyoming, United States - RVT152D67 (version 2) ...
AATGGTCGAGAACGGCGACGTCTACATCGGGAGCGATACCCGTCTTGCCCTCGACCGGGTCGAACACCTGCTCCATCATGAGGTCGGCGTCCATGTTCTCACCTACGCCAATGGTTGTGCCCAGCCTCTCCATCTGCTGGCGGCGGGGTTGGCCGGCTATGACGAGAACCAGGAGGCGCTGGGGATCCTGGCGGAGCATTTGTCCGGCGGCCTGCCGGTGTCGCGCCTCCATGTCCTCGCCTACCGGGTCGTGGCTGCCGACCTGCGCAGCGAGCAGGCATCGTTCGCCGACACCGTGGCTCGGCTCGTCGAGTTGGGGGCGGGCCCCCGAACCGCCTTCACGACCACCATGCGCGCCTATAGGTCGGGAGGGATGACGAAGGACGCCGTCTACCTCCGTGGCCTGGTCCGGTTATGCGATCATCTCGCCTCCGGCGGCACCCTCGATGGCCTCCTGGTGGGTAAGGTCACCCTGGAGGACGAACCCCTGATCGCCGAGCTGCTCGAGCGCCGCGTCCTGGCGCCTCCGCCTCTTCGCCCTCGATTTCTTGACACCGAGACCGCCCGCCGCCTCCTCGACGAGATCCGCGCCGGGGTCAACGTCCGCCAGATGGGAGGCATCGCCGCATGAAGATCGGATTTGTCGTCAACGACATCGCCACCGAGCAGCCCCAGTACACGACGTCCCGCCTCGCCTTCGCCGCGGCCAAGCGAGAGCACGAGGTGTTCACGCTCGGCGTGGGGGACCTCGGCCAGGACGCCGACGGCACCCTGGTCGGCCACGCCTACTCTCCGGGCGCCAAGAAGTACCGCGCCCTGAAGAGTTTCGCCGCCGCCCTGCTCGACACCGATGGAGAACGGGAGCGGATTCGGGTCGACGACCTCGACGTACTCATGCTCCGCAACGACCCGGCGGAAGATGCCGTCGATCGCCCCTGGGCCCAGAACTCCGGGGTCCTTTTCGGCCAACTGGCCGCTGCTCGGGGGGTCATCGTCGTCAACGACCCCGGTCATCTGGCCGACGCCCTCGACAAGACCTACTTCCAGCACTTTCCAGAGGAAGTGCGCCCCGCCACCCTGATCTCTCGCGACTCCGCCGACCTGCGGGCGTTCGTCAAGGAACACGGTGGGAAGGCAGTGTTGAAGCCCTTGCAGGGCTCGGGTGGCCAGGGTGTGTTCGTCGTGGGCGGCCAGGGACAGCAGAACGTCAATCAGATAATCGAGAGCATCGGTCGCGACGGCTTCGTCGTGGCCCAGGAATATCTCAAGGGCGCCGAACAGGGCGACGTGCGTCTGTTCGTGATGAATGGCGAACCGTTGAAGGTGGATGGCAAGTACGCCGCCTTCCGGCGTCACAACGAGACAGACGACCCCCGTTCCAACATGCACGCCGGCGGGAAGGCCTCATCGGTGAAGATCACGGAGGAGCTGCTGGGCCTCGTGGAGATGGTCCGTCCCAAGCTGATTCAAGACGGGATGTTCCTCGTCGGCCTGGATATCGTCGGGTCCAAGCTCATGGAGGTGAATGTCTTCAGCCCGGGCGGCCTGGGCAGTGTCGGCATACTCCACGATGTCGACTTCGCCTCCCCGATCATCGAGGCGTTGGAGAAAAAGGTGAGACTTCGCCAGCACTACGGCTCCTCTCTCGCCAATGTCACCCTGGCCACCCTCTGAATCGCATCGACAGCGTGTTGGTTGATGTCAGGCGGGAACGACGACGTCGACGCATTGGCCCGGTCGAGACGCTACAAAAGACTCCATGCCCGACTCCCATCCCCGTGCCGCTCGCCTCACTGACCGACTGCGCCACAACGGAGCCGAGGTTCTTCCCGCCGATCCCGACAACCTCTCGCAGACCATCATCGGACTGATCGGGCAGCGGGGCTGGCACCGTCTTGTCTCGGTCCGACGGAATCGCGTCGGTCACCCGTCGGTCCTGGGGGATGATCCCCCGTTGGATCACCACGAGATCGCCGAGCTCGACGCCGTCATCACCGAGTCCGCCTTGGCGGTAGCCGACCTCGGCGTCGTCGCCCTGGACCACGGTTGGGGTCAGGGTCGTCCCGACCTCGTCACCATCCCCAAGACCCACGTCTGCGTTGTCGAGGAGTCGGCGGTAGTTGACGACGTGGCCACCGCCGAGCAGCGGCTCGATCCAGCCCGGGTGACGACATGGATTTCCGGTCCCGAGGCGCCGGCCGACCTGGTGGCCGGGCTGCACCGGCCAGAGTCGTTCATCGTGGTGCTCGTCGCCGCCGGCTGACGGGGGCCCGAGGGTCGGCACGGCAGAACTCGGGCCCCTCTCGCTCTACCGGCGGCAACAGGGATTTCACCGGTCGTCGGCGGCCAGGAGTTGGCGGCGTCCGAAACGCCATGGACGGGCCGGGTCGGCCAGGAGCAACTGGTCGACGGCGATGTTGCCCCGCTCGAAGGCGACCGCCGAGCCGGCCATGTACAGACGCCAGATGCGATAGGCGCGGTCGCCGACCACCGCACGAGCCGCTCTGTGGTTGGCCCCCAGGTTGGTGACCCAGTGGTGGAGGGTGAGGGCGTAGCTCTGTCGCAGAGCTTCCAGGTCGCGCAATTCGAAACCGGAGTCCTCGGCGGCCGTGATGGCATCCTCGACCTTGTGGAGCTCACCGTCGGGAAAGACATACGTCCGGACAAAAGACGTGCCCCGTGCTCGCTTGCGGGCTCGACTGACGATGCCGTGGTTGAGGAGCAGGCCCCCAGGGGCGAGGAGCCGACGGAGATGCCCGAAGTACTCCGGCAGATGCTTGAGGCCGACGTGTTCGACCATGCCCACCGAGGCGATGGCGTCGAATCTACCGGCCAAATGCCGGTAGTCGTCGGTGAGTATTGTGAGGCGTTCGGTCACCCCGGCCTCGGCTGCCCGCTTGCGGGCGATGTCGGCCTGCTCGCCGCTCACGGTGACACCCGTGGCCTCCACCCCGTAGTGGGTGGCGGCGTGGACCACCAGGGCGCCCCACCCGCAGCCGACGTCGAGGAACCGATCACCCGGGCCCAACTCGAGTTTTCTACAGATGAGATCGAGTTTGCGACGTTGGGCGACCTCCAGAGGCTCAGCTGGGTCCAGAAAATGAGCACAGGAGTAGACCATGAGTGGATCGAGGAACAATTCGAAGAAGTCGTTTCCGGTGTCGTAGTGATGGGTGACGGCATGACGATCGCGGCGGACGGAGTGGAGGCGTCCCTTGAGGTGGGGACGCTCGGGATCGTTTCGGCGGAAGTTGCGGGGGAGAGCCCGGGCGAGACGGGCCACCCGGAGCGCCGTGACCAGCCCCGAGTCGGCCAGGTCGGCTCCGAAGCGGAGGGCCGCCACGAGATCGCCCTCGATGTCGACGTCGTCGTAGATGTAGGCCTCACCGGCGGTCAGGTCAGAGGCGGGTGAGAAGAGGGCGGCGAACGAGCCGGGGTGGTTGAGGACGATGGTCGACGCCGCGTCAGATGGGCCCCACTCCTCGCCGGTCCACGTCCTGATCCGTGGCGGCGACTCTGTCTTCGAGGCCAGCAGGTCGTAGATGCGCCGCGAGGCCTCCAGTGCCTCCATGGTCCAGAGTGTAAATCCGGCGGCGCCCGTCGTGCTCAGTCGGGGTTGATCAGGTCGGCGAAACGGCGGCGGATTCCGTGCTGGAAGGCCTCCGGGCCCGTCATGGTGATCGAAGTACTGGAGGTGTGGTGAACGATGGATCGCCTCACATCAGGGAAGAACTGTTCGCTCAACCCCACGAATCGGGCCACGGTGGCGGGGTCGGTCGTGGTGACGATCTCGATTCCCTGATCGACGAGCTGGGCGGACACGACACCCTCGTAGACAGATTCGGTGACCACTTCGAAGTCGATGAGGGGCCCGTCGTCGTGGCCACCGATCTCATCGAGGAACGGGAAGTCCTCCGGACGAACGAGGAGACGGGCCAGGGAGGCCACCGCATGGGGGCAGGCCCACTCGTTCGACGGCGGCCCGCCCGGGTAGAGCGGGACACGCTCGAACTGTTCCCGTGGCATCAGATACAGGGCACCGGTGGTGAATGGTCGTAACCCGAGCATCTCGTGATGCACGGAGAAGTGGTACAGATCGATCCACTCGTCCGACGGTGCGAAGTGGCGGTCGACCCCGTTGCGGATCGAGCCCCGCAGCCGGCTCCGGTCGACCACGGCGAAGAACATCGACCAGAGCCCGTCGTGGGTCCCGTAGACGGATCCCAGATTGCCCCGGCCGCCCAGGTTCATGATCTCCATCGAGCGACGGATCGGCGTCAGCTCCGTGAGATCGCGATTGTTGGAGCCATGGAAGATGACCCGCTCCTCCAGCATCAGCCATTGAATGAAGCGATGGATGGCGACACCTCTCAGGTCGAGGTCTGCGACGTGGGAAGGATGGGCGAGTCTCGCCCAGGCCGCCTCACAGGCCTCGACTTCCACCGCCTCGAGGTCGAGGCCGGGGGCGATGAGCCCGCTGCCGGGCGGAGCGGCCGCCCGGCCTTCGATGCGGGTCAGCGGCAGGACACCGCCGATCGACCATCCATCCGCCCCGAGAACCAACTCGGCCCCTGGGTATGGCCCACCTTCGATGACGAAGCGATCGGGTTCGATCTGTCGGAGGCGTCCTTCGAAGCCGTCGGGAGCTTCGGGGAAGCGCACCGTCAGCCCGCCGGCCTCGTCGGCAATCGAGAACTGGCGGAAGCCGATATCCCAATCCCCGGCCGGCAAGTGCGCGCTCACACTGGCGACCCTATCTTCCGATCGGTTCTGGCGCCTCTCCGGGCGCTGCCGGGGTCGTGCCCGCCCGAGGAAACGTGTTTGGCCTGGGCGGGCCGCGGTGGGGAACTCGGGGTTGCAGACGACGCGCAAAGAGGTTTGTGGGCCCGAGAACGGTCCAGTTGGGTTGCGGTTCGAGCGGGATCGGCGAAGGCTGCCGCCTCGTCGGCGGTGGCGGGCGATCCTCGGGAACTCGGGGCCGCTGACGTCGCTGAGCGAGGTCTGGCGCCCTGAGAACGGCGGAGGGCGGCCGAGCCACAAGGAACCCGGGGTTCCCAGACAGCGGGAAGCGCGGTCTGTGGCCCCGGTTCGGCAAGGGAAAGGCCCCCGACATCGGGCCGGGCTTTCGTTGAGGTAGGGGGCACAGAGTGGTGGTGTCACGCGCTTTGGATGGCCACCGCCAGGCCTGCCAAAGCTGTCAGGGCCACCGCCAGCGCCAGGGCGGCGGCGGCCGCCGGGAACGGAAGCGTCGAGGAGAGGCTGGCGTCTTCATGCCGAGCGGTGGTCATCGATGCCAGAGTCAACCCGGCCCCCAGGCCGGCCGCCAGGGCGGCGACCGTCGAACGAAGGGCAACCGCGGTGCGTAAGAGGGCCATCGCCACCACGAGGTTGGCCGCCGCCGTCCGGTGAACCGCGAGTCGTGTTCGTTCCGGTTGCGTCTCGCCGGGATGTGATCTCACGATCCGGAGACGACGACGATAGCGGCGCCGATCAGCGCTCCCAGAACGAGGGCCCCCACCAGGGTCATCGCCAGCCACGGAGCCGGAAGTCCCTGCCCGAGCCGCAAGGAGCGTTCCATGCGGCCCCACCGGCTGACGGCGCTGACCACCACTACGAGGGAGAGGCCGAAGGCGGCCGCCGAGGCCACATTCGACCAGGCGCCGAGCAGGTCCTCGGTGAACAGCAGCGCCAGCCCCCCGGCCGCCACCGCCATGGCCGTCCGGATCCAGGCAAGCAGCGTCCGTTCGTTGGCGAGTGTGAAGCGGGGATCGGGTTCCGTCCCCACGCCATATATCCAGCGCGGTCTGCGGTCAGCCATTGCCACGTATGCGGAGCACGGGTGAACACTAGAACGCGACAGCGTCGCCTCCGAGATCGAGCCGGAGACGACGCTGAGATCAGGCTTCGCCGAAACGTCCCCGCGCCGCGGCTGGGATGAGGGGTCTTTCGGCTCGGGCCTTGATTTGTTGGACCGCCCAGCTGTTGCCGTCGGGATCGCTGAACCCGAAGAGTGTCCCGCCGTCGCGCTCATCGAAGACGGTGATCTCGCTGGCCTCGACCCCCCGGTCGAGGAGTTCCTGACGGGCGGCGGCGGCGTCGGCCACGACTAGTTGCAACCCTTTCAGCGAGCCTGGCTCCATCTCGTTCTGGGACGGCAGGCTACCGATCACGATCGAGCATCCCGACCCGACCGGGGTGAGTTGGGCAACGTGCATGTGCTCGTTCTGGGTGATGTGATCGAGATCGAAACCAACCTGATCCCGGTAGAAGGCGATCGAGCGGTCGATGTCGCTCACCGGGACGATGACGACCTCCAAGGTCCAGTCCATTATCACGCCTCCCCGGTCTGCGAAGGCAGGAGACCCTCGAGGCGGTCATAGCCTTCGGACATGCCCCGCTCCATGCCGCTGGCGACCATCCCATCGCGGGCTTCGAGCGAGGGGAAGACGCTGTAGCCGCGCAGGCGGGTACGGCCACTACCCAGGTCTTCGAACGTCATGTGGTCCAGGCTCACCACGTCGGGAAAGCCCTCGAACTCGAACGTCTGGACGGCGAACTCGTTCTCGCGGACGACGTGGAAGACTCCATGAAAGACGTATTCCTCGCCCTTGTCGTTGCGATGGCTGTAGCGGTAGCTGCCACCGGTTTTGAAGTCGTAGGTCTCGATCTCCATCTCGTAACCATGGGGGCCGAGCCATTGCTCGACCAGGGCCGGATCCCGGTGGGCCTGGAAAACTGCCTCCACCGGGGCGTCGAACTCACGCTCGAATTCAACAAAGGGGAGGCCCTCGGGGGCATTGACGATGAGTGGGTTGGTCATTTCTCTTCCTCTCTCCGCTCGGCGCCGTCTCCTACGCCTTGCTTGCTGTCGAGTACGGCGTCGAGACGTCGGAACTGCTGTTCGTGGATCAGTCGGAAACGGTCGATCCAGGCGGTCAGAGCCTCGAGTCGGTCGGGGTTCAGATGCACGGGCCGGCGCTGGGCGTCGCGTGTCCGGGTCACGAGCTCCGCCTGTTCGAGGACGCGAATGTGCCGGGATACGGCCTGCTTCGTGATGTCGAACGGTTCGGCCAACTCGTTGACCGTGGCGGGGCCGCGACTTAGGCGGGCGATGATCCGTCGCCGGACCGGGTCGGCCAGGGCGGCGAACGCCCGGTCGAGTCGATCGTCAGCGGCCGGATCGATGATCATGTATTCAACTCCTTCCTTTATCAATCAACTTGTTGAATACAATAGGTCCTGCCGGCAACCTTGTCAAGACCCGCGGAGCGCCTTGGTCGCCGGGCAAGCCAATAAGATCCTGCTCCCTTGACTCAGACCAACAAGCAACGGCGCCGGGGAACTCCCCTGCGTGAGTACATCGCCACCGAGAACGCCAGTGCGGTGATCCTGTTGGCCGCCACTCTCGTGGCCCTGCTGTGGGCCAACTCCCCTTGGTCGGGTTCGTACGACGAGCTGTGGGGGACCGAATTGGCGATCCGGTTGGGCGGGGCCGAACTCTCCCAGGATCTACGGCATTGGATCGATGACGGTCTGATGGCGCTGTTCTTCTTCGTCGTGGGATTGGAAATCCGCCGCGAGTTCGACATGGGAGAGCTGCGCGAGCGGCGACGAATTGCCACTCCGGTCTTGGCGGCGTTCGGAGGGATGGTGGTCCCGGCGCTCATCTACCTCGCACTCAACAGCGAGGGACTCTCTGCCCGTGGCTGGGGGATCGTCATCGGCACCGACACTGCGTTCGCCCTCGGGGTCCTAACCCTTGTTCGGGGCGCGTCGCCTCGCACCCGATCCTTCCTTCTGACCCTGGTCATCGTGGACGATGTCTTCGCGCTGACCGTGATCGCCCTGGCCTACACCGATGACCTGGTGCCCGGGGCGCTCCTGATCGCGGTGGCGCTTCTCGGCGTGATCTTGATATTCCGACGGCTGGATGTCCGTCACGGGGTGCCTTATTTCCTGGTCGGCGTGGGACTCTGGCTGGCGACGTTGCTGTCGGGGGTGCATGCCACCATTGCGGGCGTTGTGCTGGGGGTCCTGGCCACCGCTCACCCCCCACTCCGCTCCGATCTCGAGCGAGCCGGCGTCCTGTGGAGACTCTTCCGCGAGGAGCCGACGCCCGAGTACGCTCACACCGCCAGCCGCTCGCTCGCCCTCACGATCTCGCCCAACGAGCGTCTCCAACATCTGTTCCATCCCTGGACCAGCCTCGTAGTCGTCCCGCTGTTCGCATTGGCCAATGCCGGTGTGAGGATCGACGGCGAGGTCCTCGGGAGGGCGGCGACGTCATCGGTGACCTGGGGAGTCGTCGCCGGCCTGATTGCCGGAAAGCTCCTGGGGATAGGGGGCGTGACGTGGCTGGTGACGCGGTCGCGATGGGGTGGTCTTCCGATGACGATCCCGTTTCCTTCTCTCGTGGGGGTGGCGACCGTGGCCGGAATCGGGTTCACGGTCTCGCTCCTCATCGCCGGCATCTCCTTCGAGGGCCCGGTACTAGAGGAGGCAAAATTGGGGATTCTGGCGGCGTCGGCGATCGCCTCGGTCCTGGCCTGGATCGTGTTCGGAGTCATCAACCGTTCCACCGCCAAGATGACCACCGACGTCGTGCCCCCGATCCTGGACCTCTCCGAAGTAGTCGATCCAGACGTGGACCACCTCCGGGGGCCTTTCGATGCACCGGTGACGCTCGTCGAGTACGGGGACTTCCAGTGCCCATTCTGTGGCCGGGCCGAACCGGTGGTTCGCGACCTCGTCGCCACTTTCGGCGACGACCTGGCGTTCGTGTTTCGCCATCTCCCCTTGGTCGACGTCCACGAGTACGCCGAGATGGCGGCGGAAGCCGCGGAGGCGGCGGGGGCGCAAGGCAAGTTCTGGGAGATGCATGACGCCTTGTTCGTGCGGGGGCAGGATCTCAGCCCGCCGGGACTGGTCGCGATTGCCCGCACCGTGGGACTCGATGTGGATCGCTTCGAGGCGGACCTTCGATCCCGCCACTACGCCCTACGGGTGGTGCGCGATGAGACCAGCGCCGACGAGAGCGGGGCGGCCGGGACACCCACCTTTTTCATCAACGGACGCCGTCACGCCGGTCGGGCCGATCTGACGACCCTGACGGCGGCGGTCAGCCAGGAACTGGCCCTGGCGAGACGCCGTCCCGCCTGAAGAGCAGCAGCCTCAGCGCCGGTCGACGATCCACAGGTCGGCGACGTTGGTTCCGGTCGGCCCGCACCGGATGAGAGCCCGGGCGAGGTCGAGGGCGGGGTGCGAGTCGTTGGCAGCCAGGGCGGTGGCGGGATCGACGCCGCCGGCGCGGATCCGGTCGGTCGTGAGCCCGTCGACCAGGGCGCCGGCCGCATCCGTGGGGCCGTCGACACCGTCGGTTCCGAAGGCAGCGAACATTGTGGTGCCGCCTTGCACCTCCATGGCGGCGGCAAGGGCGGCTTCCTGGTTTCGGCCGCCCATACCGCTGCCGCGCACCTCCACCGTGGTCTCCCCGGCCATGACCGTGATCGCTCCGACCGCGGTGTCGGTGAGCGCCCGCCTGGCAGTGGCCGCAGCCGGTCCGGTCAGGGGCTCGGGCGAGCGCAAGGCTGCGACGCCGCGCTGGGTGGCGGCCGCCACTGCCGCCGTCGCCGCTGTCGACCCGTCGGCGGCCATGACGTAGCCGTCGGGAACTGCTGGTGGCGCAGGTGCCGTGGTCAGGAAGTCGACCACATGGGCGGGCACTCGCTCGATGAGGCGATGGCTCCTGAGAACTTCGAGGGCGTCGCTCGGAACCGACGGACACGGCAAGGTTGGACCGGAGGCGATGGCGTAAGGCGTCGATTCCGGAACATCGGACAGCAACACCGTCATCGTTCGAGCTCGGGTGGCGGCGGCGAGCCGACCTCCCTTGATCGCCGACAAGTGCGTCCGCACCGTGTTCATCTCGTCGATTGGCACGCCCGCCGCGGTAAGCATCTCGGCCGTGGCGACCAGATCCTCGATGGACAATCGGGCCGCCGGTACTTCGGCCAACGCCGAACCGCCCCCCGACACCAAGAACAGCATTCGGGAGGCGGGGGTCACCGAGGCAACAACGTCGAGGAGCCTTCGACCGGCCCCCAGACTCCTCCGATCCGGGACAGGGTGGCCGGTGACGAGCAGTTCCATACCGGGTGGCACCCGGTCGGCGTGGTTCGAGACCACGATCCCGCCCTGGACCCTGTCGCCCAGGGCGCTCACCGCCCCTCGCGCCATGGCGGGGGCCGCCTTCCCCAAAGCCACGACCGTGACCGGTGTCTCGCCCAGATCCCCGTTCCCGAGGGTGCGGGCGACGGCGGCCTCCGGCTCGGCCGCCGCCAGAGCGGCGGCCAGCATCTCCAACAACAGCATCCCCCGATCGGGATCGTCGAGCGCCAGGGCGGCGGCAACATCCTCGATCGACGTCGCTCCCAGCTGGCGGCCGGTGTGCTCGATCATCGGGCCGAGTATGGCAACTGTCCTCACGGCGGCGGCGGCCCCGACTGCGCCGACCTACGCTGCAGGGACGAGAGATCGGACAACATCGTGTTCATCGAACCCGCCGACGAAACCGCCGCCCCCATGTACGAGCGTGACCTTTCCTCGCTCGGTTACGTCGCCAACTACACCCGGGCCTTCAGTCATCGGCCGGCCGTGATGGAAGCCTGGCGACAGATGAACGGCGCCATCAAGTCGACCATGGACCCACGGCGATATGAGTTGGCCACCCTGGCGGCGGCCCTCCGCCTTCGTTCGAGCTACTGCTCGCTAGCCCATGGCGAGAAGCTCGGCGAGTTGGGCTCGGTAGCCGAGACCGTAGCGACGGCTCGCGATCGACGCACGGCCGGCCTCTCCGACCTCGACCTGGCGATCATGGACTTCGCCGATTTGGTGACCGAGGCGGCCGACTCGGTCACCCAAGAAGACATCGACCGGTTGCGCGACCTGGGTCTCTCAGATGACGAGATCTTCGACGTGGCAGCGGCTGCCTCGGCCCGTTGCTTCTTCTCCAAGTTGATCGACGCGATGGGCGCGCACCCCGACCCGGCCTACGCGGAGCTCCCCGAGGAGATGGTCGACGTTCTCAGCGTGGGGCGCTCGATCGCCGATCGCTGAAGTCGGCGAGGATCCCCAGGATGGTCACTTCGAGCGCGGCAGGGCAGGGGACAGTTCCTCGTCCCAGAATCTCAGGAAACCCTCCTGGTCGTCACCGATCTGATGGAAGTAGATGTGGTCGATGCCGGCGCCGGCCGACTCCTCGACCGATTTCAGAATCGGTGCCGGGTCGGGTCCGCATGCCATCGACTCGGCGATCATCTCGCGGGTGACCAATTGGGCGGCCTGTTCGAAGTGGGTGGGAGTTCGGAGGTCCTGGGACAGTTGCCCCGGGACCCCGGTGTTGGGCCACTCTCGATGGGCCGTCTGGATCGCGTCGTGGGTCGACTCTGCCCAGCACAGAGTCAATTGGGAATAGACCGGCCCCGAGCCGCCGTGCCGGATGAATTCTCTGACGATCTCGCCCTTCGTTCCCGTCGTCCACAGGCCGTCACCGCAGCGGGCGGCGACCTCAGCGGCGGCGGGTCCGAAGGCGGAGACGACGATTGGGAGAGGCCCGGGCGGAGGGTCGAAGATCGTGGCGTCCTCGACGAGGTAGTAGTCGCCCCGGAAAGTGGTGCTCTCGCCCGACCACATCTGGCGGATCAGTTCAACCGCCTCTTCGAGCATCTCGAGGCGGATGTCAGCCGGTGGCCATGGATCTCCGAGGATTTGCTCGTTGAGGGCCTCGCCGCTGCCGACGCCCCAGACGAAGCGGTCGGGGAGGAGGTTGGCGGTGGTAGCGGTGGCCTGGGCGAGGATGGCCGGATGGATACGGATCGTGGGGCAAGTAACGCCGACTGCCACCTCGATGCTCTCAGTGGCCCGGGCGATGGCTCCCAGGACCGACCAGACGAAGGGGGAGTGGCCCTGCTCGGCTATCCAGGGATGGAAGTGGTCCGAGATCGACACGAAGTCGAAGTCGTGGTCCTCGGCCAGGGATGCCAGCTCCACCAGCCGTGCCGGCGGATGTTCCTCACCCGACAGGGTGAGCCCGTATTTGATGTCCATGGCGGGCGCCTTACCCCGGGGCCTTCGGCCCAAACGGCTCTCTTCTCGACTTGGTGAGTGAGTGCTCACTCATTTAGGATGACGGAGTGAAAGGCAAGCAACGCGCCGAGCCACTGGCGGCCGATGACCGTCGTCGGGCGATCGTCCAGGCAGTCATCCCGTTGCTGGTCAGGCAAGGAGCGGCCGTCACCACCCGGGAGATGGCTGAGGCAGCCGGCGTGGCCGAGGGCACGATCTTCCGCGTCTTCCCCGACAAGTGCGCCCTGATCCATCACGCCATCGAGGTCAGCATGGACCCGGCACCGATCGAGCGTGGCCTAGCCGAGATCTATCCCGTCGCCCCTCTCGCGGTGCAACTGGTCGAGGCTTCCCACATCCTCCTCGAACGATTCGACGAGATCATCGCCCTCATGTCCGTCATGCGGACGATGCCTCCCGACAGATCACATCACCCGTCGGGGCTGCCCACGTTCGTGGCCGAGTCGAATGCCGCCGTCATGGGCGCACTCACGGCTCTATTCGAGCGAAACCGTGAAAACCTTCGGGTGGAGCCGGGGCGGGCGGCAGCCGCCTTCCGCGGCTTGATCTTTGCCCGGGCCCATCCCACAGCGGCCCTCGAGGAGAAACTCACCGTCGCTGAGATTGTCGGTGTCCTACTCTCCGGCGTCGCTCATCCCGCCCACGAAGGAGTCGTTTGATGTTGGTGCGCATCCTTCGGGAGTATCTCCAGCCGTACAAGAAGCCGATGGCCATCGTGGTCGCTCTCCAACTGGTAGGGACCATCGCCTCCTTGTACCTCCCGAGTCTGAACGCCGACATCATCGACAACGGGGTCGTGCGGGGCGACACCGACTACATCATCGGGACCGGCGCCTGGATGCTGGGCGTCTCACTCATCCAGGTGGCCTGCACCATCACTGCCGTCTACTTCGGGGCGCGCACCGCCATGGCATTCGGGCGGGACTTGCGCTCGGCCATCTTCCACCAGGTGGGCGGATTCTCCAGTCAGGAGATGTCAGCTTTCGGGGCCCCATCGTTGATCACCAGGAACACCAACGATGTCCAGCAGGTCCAGATGCTGGTGCTGATGACATTCACGATGATCATCTCGGCGCCGATCATGATGGTGGGCGGGGTCATCATGGCCCTACGAGAGGACGTTGGCCTTTCCTGGCTGGTGGCAGTAGCGGTGCCGGTCCTGGCCGCTGCCATGGGTCTGATCATTTCCCGAATGCTGCCCGGATTCAGGGTGATGCAAGAGCGCATCGACGGGGTGAACAAGGTGATGCGCGAGCAGATCACCGGCATCAGGGTCATCCGGGCCTTCGTCCGAGAGCGCTTCGAGACCGACCGCTTTGCCGGCGCCAATGCGGATCTGACCTCGGTCGCGGTCACCGTGGGACGATGGATGGCGGCGATGTTCCCGGTGGTGATCCTCGTCCTCAACGTATCGAGTGTCGCCGTGCTCTGGTTCGGCGGACTGCGCATCGACGCCGGGGCAATGGAGATCGGTTCCTTGACCGCCTTCCTGTCCTACCTCGTTCAAATCCTCATGGCGGCCATGATGTCGACCTTCATGCTCGTTCTGGTTCCCCGGGCATCGGTCTGCGCCGACCGCATCGGCGCGGTACTCGGCACCGAGCCCTCGGTCGTGCCGCCGCCGCGGGGCATCACGGAGATCGCCCGAAAGGGCGACCTCGACCTGGTTGGCGTGGGCTTCAGCTATCCGGGCGCCAGCCATCCGGTGCTGAGCGATGTGACGTTCTCGGCGCGTCCCGGCCAGACCACGGCCGTCATCGGGTCGACCGGGGCGGGCAAGACGACCATGCTCAACCTGATTCCGCGCTTGTTCGACGCCACCGTGGGCACCATCTCGGTCGGCGGGGTCGACGTGCGCGACCTCGATCCCGACACTCTGTGGTCGGCGATCGGGTTGGTGCCGCAAAGGGGCTACCTGTTTTCGGGCACCGTCGCCTCCAATCTCCGATACGGCAAGCCCGACGCCACCGAAGAGGAGATGTGGGAATCGCTCGAGATCGCTCAGGCCCGGGAGTTCGTCGAGGCGATGCCGGAAGACCTTGACTCCCCGATCGCCCAAGGGGGCACCAACGTGTCGGGAGGCCAGCGCCAGCGTCTGGCCATCGCCCGCGCCGTGATCCGGCGGCCGTCGCTGTACCTGTTCGACGACTCCTTCTCTGCCCTCGACGTGGCCACCGACGCCCGTCTGCGACGCGCCTTGAAGCCGATGACTTCGCAAAGCACCGTCGTCATCGTCGCCCAGCGGGTGTTCACGATCGTTGACGCCGACCAGATCGTCGTCCTGGAGGACGGCATCATCGTCGGGCTCGGCACCCATGACGAGCTCTTGCAGACGTGCCCGACTTACGTGGAAATCGTCGAATCCCAGCTCAAGGCGGAGGCGTCATGAGCGACAGAGGAAAGATGAAGGAAACCGAGCGAATCCGCGGCCAGGGCCCGGGCGGCTTCCCCGGTGCGATGGTCGGACAGAAGTCGATGGACTTCGGTCCCTCCGCCCGGCGCTTGATGCGCCGTCTGCGGCCCCAACTCGGGAAGGTCATCGCCCTGCTCGGGGCTGGCGTCGTCAGTGTCGCCCTTTCGGCGGTAGGCCCGAAGGTGCTGGGCCGGGCCACCGACCTCATCTTTGCCGGTGTCATAGGCAGGGATCTTCCCGCCGGCATGACCAAGGGCGAGGCGATCGTGGCGGCCCGGGCCGCCGGCCGGGGGCAGATCGCCGACCTCCTGGGCGGAGTGGACCTCATTCCGGGACAGGGGATCGACTTCGAGGCGGTCGGTCAGGTGTTGCTGCTGGTGCTGGCCCTCTACGTGGGTTCGGCCATCCTCGGGTTCCTGCAGGGATACCTGCTCAATGACGTCGTCCAGGCGACGGTGTATCGGATGCGGTCTGATGTCGAGGACAAGCTCAACCGTTTGCCCTTGCGCTACTTCGATCGTCAGCCGAGAGGCGAGCTGTTGAGCCGGGTAACGAACGACATCGACAACGTGTCCCAGAGCCTCCAACAGACGATGAGCCAGATGCTCACTTCGGTGCTCACCGTCGTGTTCGTCGTCGCCATGATGCTCTACATCTCGCCGACCCTGGCCCTGATCGCTCTGGTCACCATCCCAGTGACCATGGTCGTAGCCGGCGTGGTGATGCGTCGCTCCCAAACCCATTTCATCACCCAATGGCGTCGCACGGGGACACTCAACGCTCAGATAGAGGAGGCCTTCACCGGTCATGACCTCGTGAAGGTGTTCGGGCGCCAACGCGAGGTCGAGGACACGTTCGGGACCGAGAACGAGGAAGTGTTCAAAGCCAGCTTCGGGGCCCAGTTCCTCTCGGGGCTGATCATGCCGATCATGATGTTCATCGGGAACCTCAACTACGTGGTCATCGCCGTTCTGGGTGGGCTGCGGGTGGCGTCGGGAACTTTGAGCCTGGGGGACGTGCAGGCCTTCATCCAGTACTCGCGTCAGTTCACCCAGCCCGTCACCCAGGTCGCTTCGATGGTCAACCTTCTCCAGTCGGGCGTGGCTTCGGCGGAGCGGGTCTTCGAGCTCCTGGACGCCGATGAGGAGTCGCCCGACGAATATCAGCCGGTCGTGCCCGACCGGGACCGGGGCCGGGTAGTGTTCGAAAGCGTCTCGTTCCGCTACGACGAGGATCGCCCCCTGATCGAAGACCTTTCCCTCACGGTGGAGCCCGGCCAGACCGTGGCCATCGTCGGACCCACGGGGGCAGGGAAGACGACCCTTGTCAATCTCGTGATGCGCTTCTACGAGCTCGATGCCGGCCGGATCACGCTGGACGGCGTCGACATATCCCGCATGCACCGTGACGACCTCCGCTCCCAGATCGGCATGGTGCTCCAGGACACATGGCTCTTCCAGGGAACCATCCGCGACAACATCGCCTACGGTCGCCCCGACGCCACCGAGGAGGAGATCATCGCCGCCTCCCAGGCGACGTTCGTCGACCGCTTCGTCCACAGCCTCCCCGATGGTTACGACACCGTGATCGACGACGAGGGGAGCAATGTCAGTGCGGGGGAGAAGCAGCTGATCACAATTGCCCGGGCTTTCCTGGCCGATCCGGCGCTCTTGATCCTCGACGAGGCCACGAGCTCGGTCGACACCCGCACGGAACTACTGCTTCAGCATGCCATGGCGGCGCTCCGTACCGACCGCACCAGCTTTGTCATCGCCCACAGGCTTTCGACCATTCGCGACGCCGATCAGATCCTGGTGATGGAGGAGGGCCGCATCGTCGAGCAGGGCAGCCACGCTCAGCTCATGGAGGTGAGTGGCGCCTACGCTGCCCTCTACAACGCCCAGTTCAGCGGCCCCGACGTCGAGATCGAAGCGGGCACCGCCGCCTCCTAGGTGTGTCCTCGTCTCGGCGAGGTCCGGCGTCTTGAGGACCGTGGGTCGGGTTGCGGTACGGGCGGATTCGGCGAAGGCGGAAGGTTGGTCGGCAGCGCGGCCGCCGTGGGGGAACCCGGGGTTCGGTGCGGCGGAAACCGCGGTCTGGAGCCCTGAGACCGGCTGGCCTCGGGGCAGGCCTTGCCTCACCGGCCCCGGCGCACCCGGCGCCAGCCCATCGCTACTAGGAGCGTGACCACCGCCATTGCCCCGAAGGCGACCCGGGACTCGAACGCGTTGGTGACGGCCGACGCGGACGGTGGCGCCACCGTCTGGGTGAAGCGAACCACCGTGACCCAACTGAGCACGACGATGCCGCGATAGGCGGGTGAGCTGGCCTCGGTCGCCATCTGTTGGGCAAGCGGGGTGATCGTTCCGAAGCCAAAGCCGGCCGCCGCCAACCCGACGCCGACGAGGAGAACGGACGGGGCGAAGGTGATCATCGCTAAACCGGCGCTCATGGCGATGAAGCCGGTCGTGAAGCTGCGCCCCGGTCCTTGTCTGGGCCTCCTCCGCACGACGATCAGGGCGGCCAGCGCCGACCCGACCTGGAACGCCGAGACCAGCACGCCCCTCCCTTCGGCGCCGGTGGCGAAGTCGCGGGCGAGAACGAGAGGTACCGCGGTGTTGGAGAGGCCATGGAGAACCGACACGGACACGACAGTCGCCGCCATGATCAACAGGAGGTCGCGTCGCGTTCCTCTGGCACCCATATCCGCCCAGGTGGATCGCATATGTGGGACGAGCGACGCCGTCGATCCGGGCGAACCGAGCCGAAGACGCGTCACCCACAGGGCCAAGGGGACACCGACGAGGTAGAGGAGGAAAGGGCGGAACGGATCTCCGGCGGCCATGATCCCGGCCACCACCGGTGCGACCATCGCCGTCACCGTGATGCCGACCAGGTTGAACCCCAGCGCCCGGGTGCGGTCGGCGCCCGAGAACAGATCGCCGATGATGGCCAGACCCAGACCGAGCAGACCCGAAGTTCCCACACCCTGCAAGAACCGGAAAACCAGCAGCAGTTCGAAACTGCGGGCGACGAATCCCGCCGATCCGAACACCGTGAAGATGACAACGCTCACGAGCGCCACCCGCTTGCGCCCGAATCTGTCCGATAGGTAGCCGATCAGGGCCGAGAAGAATATCCCGGGGAGGGCCGCCGCTCCCTGCACCCAACCGATGACACCCGGTGAGACGTCGAGCGAGGCAGCCAGATCGGGGAGGACGGGCGGGATGAGCGCCAGGCTCAGGGTGCCGAAGGCACCGAGGGCGATGGCCAGCCACAACTGACCGGTACGTCGCTCGCCAGCCAGGTGTTCTTCGGGCGCCGCCAAGGTCTGGTCTCCTCATGGGATCGGGGAGAGGCCGGGAGCGATGCTATAGGATGCAACATTCCTGACCGAACCCCGCCGGGAGGAGTGTGCCGTGGCCAACTTGATCCAATATGGCGAACAGCCGCGTGTGGCACGGGGCGACGGAATCGAGTCGGTCGCCCTCACTCCCCAGCCCTTCTCCGATCAAGGCTTCATCATGGGAACCACGTCGTTCCCCCCCGGCACGGGCCTGCGGCTTCACTATCACAACTGCATCGAGCAGGTCACGGTGCTCGAAGGCGAGGCGCGAGCCGAATTGAATGGCCGGGAGTTCACCGTCTGTGCCTACGACACGACCCAGGTGCCGGTCGGCGAGCCACACCGCTTCATCAACATGGGGGAGGGGACGATGCGTATCCTCTGGGTTTACGGTGCCGTCCACGTGACCCGCACCTTCCCTGACACAGGTGAGACCGTCGACCAGTTCCATCCGCAATGAGATTCCCGGTCGCCCGTCTCGAGGGCTTCGTGACCGCCGTGTTCGAGGCCGTGGGTGCCCTTCCCAAGCACGCCGCCATCGTCGCAACACGCCTCGTCGAGGGCGACCTGCGGGGGCGCACCGGCCACGGATTGATGCGGGTCCGTCAGTACGTCGAGCGCGCCCGAGCGGGGGGAATCAACCTCGACCCCAATATCCAGGTGGTTCACGAATCGCCCGTCAGCGGGGTTGTCGACGGCGACAACGGCTTCGGCCCCGTCGTGGTGACCCGGGCAACGGAGACCGCCATCGCCAAGGCCGAGGCCTCCGGAATCGGCTGGGTGGGGGCACGTAACTCCAACCATGCCGGCGCCGCCGGGGTCTATCCCGCCATGGCCCTGCGCCGTGGCCTAGGAGCCATCTACATGGCCGTGGCGGCCGGCAACGTGATGCCGCCCTGGGGCGGTATCGAGCGCCTGCTGGGCACGAATCCGATCGCGGTCGCCATCCCCGCCGGGGAGAGTCCTGCCTTCCAACTGGACATGGCCACCACCGTCACTTCCCATGGGACGATCCGGGTGATGGAAACGGCCGGACGGCCGCTGCCCGAGGGGTGGGTTGTCGATGCCGCCGGCCATCCGATCACCGACCCCGCCCGGGCGGACGAAGGATTCCTCCTCCCGATCGGGGGCCACAAGGGCTCGGGGCTCAACATCATGATCGGACTCCTGGCCGGCGTCATGAACGGCGCCGCATTCGGCCATGACGTCGTCGGACGCATCGGTCCCCTATCTACGCCGACCAATACTGGCCAGACGATCGTTGTGTTTCGACCCGACCTGTTCATGACGGCCGTCGAGTTCGCCGCCTCGATGGACCGCCATCTGGGAGAGCTGCGGGCCTCCGCTCCGGCCAGGGGAAGCGACCCGGTGCGCCTGCCGGGGGAGAGAGCCGTGGAACTGGAGGAGGAGCAGCGGCGGCTGGGGATCCCCGTCCCCGCCCAGTTGCTGGAGGATCTACGCCGCCTGGCGAATGAGTTGGGAGTGGCG